>Ga0209630_10000431_pt1 | contig 47677 bp, 49 predicted proteins | sample COG_01_FD_184745 | JGI IMG/M metagenome (GOLD analysis project Ga0209630, IMG submission 184745) | Pelagic Microbial community sample from North Sea - COGITO 998_met_01 (SPAdes) (version 2) | ecosystem: Environmental > Aquatic > Marine > Neritic zone/Coastal water | place: Helgoland, sampling...
TAATAAGACTGTTTTTAATATCTTCCATGCTTGGAATAAGATCAAAAATCATAGTTAGCATATCAGTAACTTTTGCAGTGATATTGCCCATTAAATCAAAATCTGGAACTATCCATTCTTTTATAGTTGTAGGTATTGTTTCAGTAAAAAATGTTGTGACAGCAGTCCATGCATTGGCAATGCCGTTCATAAAATTATCTTTAACTTTAATTACCTTACCAACCCATTTATCTACTACTTCAGGAATATCTTTTGTAAAGAAGCATACCACATTGTCCCATGATGATTTTAAAAAATCCATAAAACTATCTTTAACTGCAAATACATTATTAACCCACGTATCTATTACTTTAGGAATATCTTTTGTAAAGAAGCATACCACATTGTCCCATGATGATTTTAAAAAATCCATTATAAATTCACCGGCAGTAGTCGCTTTTATATACCAAAGACTAATTGTTTTTGGTATATCTACAGTCATAAATTTATATATCTCATCCCAATAATATTTAACCTCAGAAAAAAGGTCCGACCCTTTAACGCCATCCCACCATCCTGAAATCATGCCTGGAATATCTTCTAAGAAGAATTTTTTAAAATTTGCCCATGCATCTGTAAAAGCTTTTTTAGTATCAACAAGCCAAATGTCAAATTCTTCTTTACGAGCACTAAACCAGCCCGGTATTGTTTCAGTGAAGAATCCAGAAAATGATTCCCACTTTTTAGTAAAAGCTTCTCCAACCCCAAAGACCCATGCATCAAATTTTATTTTTTGAAGTGTAAACCAGTCCGGTATTGTTTCAGTAAAGAATCCAGAAAACGCTTCCCACTTTTCGGTGAAAGCTATTTTGACATCACCAAGCCATAAATCAAAATCTAGTTTACGAGAACTAAACCAGAGTGGAATATCAATAGTAAAAATTTCAAGAAAGCCGTCCCAAGCTCCACCAAGCAGAGTCATAGCATTGTCCCATCCAGCTTGAATTCCAGCTGTCCATCTATTCCATGTAGCAACTGGATCTTTCATAAAATTCTTAACGCCTTCAAGCGCGAGCGCAATTCCTCCAACCACATTCTCAGCTATAAAAAGAGCGGCATCCTGTATTTTGCATCTTATAAATTCCCACTCTTCTCCAAATGATGCAACCCAATCCATTGCACCGGAAATTGCATTTTTAATTCTTGAAATTACCGAACCTTCTTGAGGATCAGCAAATAACTCTACTATTTCATTCCAAGATGTTTTAATAGATTCCCATGATTTTTTAAGAGATGCAATCGTGGCTTTAAATTTTTCATTTTCACCAATATCTTTAAATATTTGATAAACTCCATATATAACAGCACCAAATATGCCGCCTTTTAAAAAGAGTCTTCCAAGTTTTTTTGCAGTCGAAAGCACTGATCCAACAGCTTTAATCATTTTTCCAAGAGGGCCCATCGTCAGTAACTTACCAAAAAAGCCCGAACCTGATCCTGAGCCGGATACTGATGATTCTGAAGATGATTCTGAAGTTCTTACTGCAGCCGATGCGGCAGAAGCTTCTCTATCTTCTTCTACTCGTCGTGCAGCAGCTGCTCTTCTTTCAGCGTCTTCTGCAGCAGCCCTAGCTCTTAAGAATGCATTTAAAGATGCATTTTGCTCCACAAGATTTGATATATGTGTACTCTGCCGCACAGTAGCTGCAAGTTGTGCATCATTATCGCTTCGTAGGGCTCCGGCTAGGTCATTTAATGTAGTTACTGCCATGGTTGATCTTCCTAAAAATTATTCTTCTGTGCTTGGTCTTTGTGTCTTTGTTCTTCTTCTTTTAAATGTTCGATCAACATAGTCATATAAATTTCTCTTTCCCACGGTATCATATTCTCTAACTCTGTTAATGAATAATTGTGATCCTGCATCATCCTGAAATTACTTTTATAGTAATTAAGAAGATTTTCATGAGAGAGGCATACTAAAAAAAATCAGACATTCCTTGTAATTTAACTTTGTTGTGGTGCGAACATTCACTGCATTCATATTCAATATTTTTTACTATCTGTGGCATTTGATCAGTATATTCTTTAATCAATTCAAATTGAGATGTACTTAATGATTCAAGAAAATTGTTGATCGATTGTTGTGGTTCATCTTTTACAATAATTTGATCAGTGTCAGTATTAACATATTTAATACAATTACCAATCATCACCATCGTCATTTCAGTTTCACTTATTTCTTCCTCTGTAGCTCTACTCATACTATGATAAGAAGGCCATTGCATCTGAATTGAAATGTCCTCAGTTAATTTTATTTCGCCTGTAATATCAGGCATTTTTGGACTAATATCAGTCAAGTCAACCGATAACTCATTTGGTTCTTCACATTCTGAACATTTAAAATTCAGTTTTGCTGACTCTCCAACAGACTTTGATCTTATAATAATAAACATATATTCAACATCAAAAATCGCTAGTTCATCCCATTTAATATTTTCATCTACAATACATGCCTTTATAGTATCAAGAATAGCTGAAAACATATGCCTTGGATCTTGTGATTCCATAGCTAACATTAAAACTTTCTCTTCTCTCACAAGATATGGTCTATATCGAACGGTTTGGCCGGTAGAAGGGATATTTAATTCATATTTTGGTTGGTCATTCAGTACTGGTAGTGCCATTATATTACCTCATTGTTTAAAATTATATTATTCACGGTTTACCACACGCTGCCGCTAGTAAACGGCTGCACGTTTGGAAATTTCTTTCTAGCCTTTGCGGCTGCTATATCAGGATTAATCCATGCAGTAGCGGTTTGTGGTTTTACTGGTGGTCTTGTTCTTTTTACAGGCGTCAGATTAGATAATGCAATTGGTGAAGCCCTCCAATTAGTGTATGTCATAGTAACAGTTGTTTCAACTGTTCCATTGTTATCATTTGAAAGGTCTATTTGCCCTAAAGTTTTTGGAAAAGCATCTATTAATACACACCGATATATGTCCTGGCCAGCATTATTTAATTGAAAAATGCCCACGTCTTTTGCATAACCACCTTCACCTCTTGAACCTTTTTTAAATTCTAATTCATGTGTAAATAAATCAACCTGTTTATCCATCCACGCTTGAAAATAATTTCTTATTAGATAAGTATTTGGCTCGTGAAAAGAAAAGGTTACGTCTTGTACAGCATATCCATGTGTTACTTCTTCTGATTTCATTCCAATCTGTCTTGGAGCTGTTAGCATTTGCCTCATCGGTAAGGTACAACTTTTACATAATATATTAATATCCTGCATACCTCCATTAAGTGCTGCAATTGTTCCCTGACGTTGACTAGTGCCAACAATATTACCCGGTAGTTGAACTCTAAATTTATTAGGTCTAGCTATACCAGATAATAATGCACCTTTAAATTCTTCTATATTTAAACTCATAGCATAGCCCTCGATTGTTTATATACTTCTTGACCAGAGGCTTTATTCCAAGACGCGGTTGGAAGAAATGTTGCGATCTCCCATTCCGGCGCGTGTACCTTTGCAAGTTTACTTCTTAAATGTTTCTTAAGATAATGTTTAACACATGGTTTATAGTATCTCATGTTAGCAGCTGATTTAACAATTTTATATGTAACGTTAAAATCATCTTCATTGGCATTAGCCATAAGCCCATCTAACATTTTAGCCCTTAATACTGGTGGAAGATAATGCAGATTCATTCCAAGAAATCCGCCCTTTGCTTTACCAATAATAATCACAAGAGGAAAACTATCATAGAAAGGTAAGGTATCTTTATGCTTAGGATCATAGAAAAACATACACATCTTACCAATATCAGTGGCATTGTTAAGAGTTAATTCTTCTTCCTGCATCAGCTGACCTTGATTGATTCTACGAAACTCTTTGCCTCGTAAAGTACTGATTTTTTTACGGAACCATTCTCTCGATTGTTTTGTTCGAGGAGTAATACCGGCTTTGAAAGCTTCTAATTCTAGTGTTTTAAATATCTCTGTCATGATTGTATTTATATCTTTTTCTTAGGTTTTTTGATTTTCGGAAGAGGCTTGAGCGCCTTAACTTTAGGTCTTATTCCAAGTGAGTCAAGCGTATTCTCGGTCCATATTTGAAATTCCCAGCCATTATCCTGTGCAACTTTCCTAGCGGCTTTCCATTTATTCATATTTTTAACGTAAGTAAGACCTTCAGTGATGTATCGTTTTGTTTTTCTACCTGGATTTTTTGGGGGTCGTGTTTGAGCATCTGGTTTTACTTCTACTAAAATCGTTTTCTTATTCTTAAACGTGATTTTAAGATCTACAAAATATCTATGATATTTTTTATCAACCTCATACAAATATGGAACTACTACCTCTTCACTTGACCATGAAACTACTTCACTATTTTCGTCGCACCATTTAAAGCAATGCCGCTCCCACATAGATCGATATACTATATTAGTATAGTCACCGCGGTATTTTGCAGGATTGCGAGGATTAAATTTACCTGAGTATGTTTTCATAATTTCCTATATAAATATAACTAACAGAATTTAACACTATTTATTAGGAAAATTAGTATGCTAGAAGAGCGTTTCAGACCCGGCGGACCACTTGATAGATCAAGTAATAATGGCAGTCGCAGAAAGAGAGTAAAATTTCCTATTGAAAATCAAGCTGATTATAAAGCCTTTATAAAATTTCAACCAGTAATTACAGACCCGCCAGCACTTGGAAATGATTTTAAAAAACTTGGTGAATTAATAAAAAATAGCACTGATAAGATTTTTAATGTTATGTCAGGCCAAGCCGCAGCTAATATAACATCTGGAACTAATCCAGCAGCAGACGATGGTCTTAGAGGACCAACAACACAAGTAACTCCTAGCGGTCAAGAAGGCGTTGGTAATAATCTTCTTAAAGACTCAAAGAAACGCAATTCACAAAACAGTTGTGTAATGTATATGCCTTCTTCATTAAACTTTCAAGACGGAGTAAATTATTCACAAGCAGATCTTGGTGTATTTGGAGCTGCTCTTGAAGCCGGAATAAATAATAGTGGTAGCGTTGCCGGTAGTTTAGGGAGTGCACTAGGTAGCTCTATTAAGAATGTATATGACGCGATGTCAGGAAGCATGAGTCAAGATGCTGCAAGGTTAATGACTACTAAACTTGCAGGTATGGCTGGTAAAAATGGAGCAATTGATGGCGCTGTCAGAGGATCATTAAGAACATCTCCTGTTGCAAATATAACAATGTTATTTGATAAACCTAATTTAAGAGAGTTTTCATTTACATTTAAAATGCAACCTGTAACAGAAGAAGAAGCCAAAGAAGTTAATAATATAGTTAAATTCTTTAGAACCGAGTTATATCCATCCACCTTTAATTATGATCAAGGTGATGTTTCTATTCCGTTTGGATATAGATTTCCTAATGAGTTTAATATTAGTTTTCACTATGGATTAAATCGTGAAACTGAAGAATCTAGGTATAGCACCGGAAACTTTATAAAATTAAAGCCCTGCTATTTAAAAAACTTTACTACTAATTTTAATGCAACTAATTCGACATTTTATAAAGGTGGATATTTTCAAGAAACATCAATCTCAATGACGTTCCAAGAGAATGAATTGTTAGATAGAGCAGATATAGAGGAAGGCTTCTAATGACATATTTTGCACCTTTTGGTCAAACAGTTTACAAATTCGGAGAGGCAGATAATGCAATTGTTTCGTTTCAAAACATATCGGCATATGCTGATATAGTAGATAAATTTAAAGAAGCAGAACAAAGCTATTTAAAATACAGTATTTTAGATGGTGACCGACCTGATGTATTATCATCAAAGATGTATGGCGACCAAAAATATTATTGGACATATTATCTATTGAATGATCATATTAGAAGACAAGGATGGCCGTTATCATACAATGAGATGGAAGAAACAGCAAAAGAACAGTATCCAAATACAACATTAGTTTTTAGAACTGATGGAACTGGGATTGGCCATGTCGGTCATACTGATGCGACTCAAAATTTAGTAAATATTTGGAAGATAGGATCAGTAATTTACGGTGCACAGTCTGGCGCGTACGGCACTGTTGTTCGTAAAGATCTTGATCAAGGCCATGTTATTATAAGTGATTCTGTAGGCATATGGATACCTGGAGAAGCAGTATATTTTAATAGAATCACTCAAAATCCATTAGCCGCGTTTGATCCAAATCCTTTTGCTGAATATGCAGATATTACAATCTATGAACATGCTATATTAAAGTCATTTTCAGCTGAATATCTTAGTTGCCATCACATGGAAAATGCAGCCGGAGAATGGGTAGATACCGATCCCAATACTGAATCTCAGGCTGCATTATTAGTAGAAAAAACACATTTGGATGTTTTACAAGCGGAGAATGATAAGTTAAGAGAAATAAATTATCTTAAACCTGAAGTTATTAGATCTGTGCATCGTGCCTTTATTGAACGTATGACTGGATAATTTATGTTAGAAGAGTACAGCACGTCATCAACTCCATATGATTTTACTATTGAATCTGTTATTATTACAGCGGATCGATGGGAGTTTGCCTTAGAAGGAATAGATATAAAAAATGTATGTGCTGAAATTAATTTGTTTGAGCATTTAGATAAACCTTATTTGACAGCAAATCTAACATTTTTAGATAATGCAAATATAGGAGACAACTATCAATTTACTGGAACTGAAAGAGTACAAATTACTTTAATATCATCTGATGAACGAGATGATGCTGGTAAAAATACCATAGTAAAACGTTTTATTGTAGATACGGTAGTCAATGCAGCAAAATCCAATGATAGTAACGAATTAGTAGTATTACATTTAGTAGAAGAAAGATACTATCAATCGTGCCTTATGTCAGTTAATAAGGTATTTAAAAAAGTTGAATCTCGAGGAGGGTTTAATGAAGGTGGATTTACTAGTAGCGCTACTGAAATAATTCAAAGTTTATTACGAGAATTAGATCAATATACGTCATTTAACGGCGATTATTATATGAGTAATGAATTAATGCATAACAAGGAATTTCCGCCAGAATTTGATGGAGCATTAAAAGTATGTATACCTAATTTAGGAGTATTAGATGCTGTAAAATGGATGTGTGATAGATGTGTAACTCCTACTGGTTTTCCTTTTTATATATATGCAACAATGGCGGATGATAAAATTAGATTTTTAGATTTGGATAGTATGTTAAACGCTGCTACATTAAATAATAAAAATAGCGGACTTATGCCGTATACATATTCACAAGCATTAATGCACAAAGCTAATACACTACCACCTGCTGCTAAATCATTTATAATATCGAATTATCAGAATATTGGAGGCAATAGTCAGCATTCACTAAACCAAAAAGGTATGGGTCCTGCTACATTTAATTTTATTGATACGTTTAGAGGAACTATTCATGTAAAAAAACATAATCCAGGTGATACGTTTCGCAGAGCCTTTGGAGTAGGAATTCTTAAAGACGACGATGTACCAGTATATGATGATAAAGCAGAATTTGGTGGAAGAAATATTGATGACTATTCAGCGAGAACGATAACTAATATCACTACAAGTAAATCTCAAAGCAGCAGTAAATTAGGCATAGATGATCAAAATAGAAATTATAATGAAGTTCTATATACTAATAGCCATAATATAAAAATAACTGCAAAGGCATATAGAAATTACTTACATAAGTCTTCAATAGCTATTGAAGTTCCAGGAAGAAACTTTATTTCTAAAGACAATAATATATCAATAGGAAATAGGATATTAGTAGAATTTAGAAAAAATGAAAATGATACAAATGCATACGGTGCTGAGTTAGATATTAAAAAATCCGGAGAATATTTAATATATAGCGCTAGGCATTCATTTAGCCCTGGAGGAGATGGAGCCATGATATCTAATTTACAACTAGTTAAACTAGCACATCGGAAAAGATAATGAAAAGTATTAGTCATCAATATTGGGGAGACGATCCTAGATTTTTTATAGGAAAAATTAGAAGGGCCGATGATCCAAAAAATATGGGAAGAGTTCAAGTTAGAATAATTGGTATTCATGATAACTATGAAATTCTAGATCCTGATCTCCCTTGGGCGCAGACACTTTTGCCTGTAACGTCACCTGGAATATCAGGTGATGGAGAAAACTGTAATCTTGCTCGAGGAGCAATGGTTTATGGAATGTTTTTAGATGGAAAATTATCTCAAATTCCACTCGTTTTAGGCAGCTTTACAACGCTTCAACTACCATCTGACACTCAGGTGTCAGATCCGAGAGCTGACACTTTACCTGTTGATGCCGGAGGATTTACAAGAAATGCGAAAAGTTTTCAACCCGGGCAATCTACCGCATCGGTACAACAAAATTCTGCAGAAATTGAAGCAGCAGCACAATCTATAACTGGAGATGGAACTGAAGAAAAAATATTTAATTCGCTAAGAGTTCATATGGAACCAGCTCAAGCGTGCGCTTTTTTAGGTAATATGCGGATTGAATCTGGTTTTAGCCAGGGCCGAGATTATGACGACGTATTTACCGTAACTAAAGCATCGGCTAGTCACCAATATCAAAGTGCATTTGAAGGTAAAAAATTATTTATTAAATCTGGACCATGGAGTGAAATAGTAAATCCAAATGATGTTGGATTACCTTCATTTGGATTATGCCAGTGGAGAGGAAAAAGATGGGAAAATTTAGTAGAGTTTTCAGAAGGTAAATATCCATGGCAAAGCATTCCTGCTCAATGCGATTTTGTATGGCATGAATGTACTGGTACACAAGCAGGAAATGAAAACAGCGCTTGGAATTATATCAATGCATGTGGAGCAGATGTAGCTAATGCTGCATATCATGTATGTAGATATTATGAGCGGCCTGCATTTAAGTTTGTTCGTTACGGCACTGGAGAATATGGTGCGTGTCCTTATACATCAGCTGGATCTAGTTCAAGTGCTCCTGGAAGAAGATATTGGTCACCCTCATTATCTAAAAGAATATATTGGGCTAAGGTATATTATGTAAGATTCGTGCAAGGTAATCAGACCGGCGCGGCATCTGGTAGTGGACAAAATAATAATCCAAATGCAGGAAATACAAGTAGTGGAACTAGTGCAGTACCAGATGTGAATAGCGGTGGGGGACCATACTGATGGATATAGGACGATTAAATTCAAAGTTAAATAATATTAAAGGTGTTCTAGACTTTAGTTCATTAGAGAAAAAAATCTCAGATGCCGGTGAAACACTTAATTCGTTAAAACAAACTACTTTAGCTATCAATAAAGTAGGAAAATCTATCAATGGAATTAAGTCGCTAAATCAAGCTCTTCCTGAGATCAAAGAAAGTATTGCTAATTTAGAAGCTGTGGCACCGATAGTTGAATTAACAAATAAAATGCCAGGTTTAGAAGATAAGATGAATAAAGCCTTGACTGATGCTGAGAAAGTATTAGTTCAACAGATGACCGGTTCTCCATGGACTAATCCTGATACCGGTGTTGTTGGAATACCAAAAGGTCAAGATGCTAATCAAATAGTAGGAGTAAAAAGAGCTAATAAATTAGTAGGGACTCCAGAATCAATTCAATCAAATATTAATAAAATTACTGGAGAAATACCTGATTTCAATAAGATTATGAAAGGAATAGTTCCTCCTGAATTTGAAGCTTCTGCCAAAGCAGGTTTAGCAAAGATAGCTAGTTTAGAAAATGCAGTTAAAGATTTTGAAGCAAATATTACATCAAAGCTTAATGCTATAAAGAATATTCCTGATGGCTTAAAAGATCTTACAGATGGGCTAGGAGGATTAGCTGGAGGCATATTAAATGGCGATTTAAATAAAGCTATTAAAAGCACTAATTTTTCTTTAAATGCATTAGCAAAAGTAGATGCTGACCTTAGTTCATTAGGAATGTTACAAAATATAAAATTATCAGAGGTAGATCATATTGAAGCCGGTATTAATACTATAGCCGGTAAAGTTCTTGATCCTATAGCAAAATTAAAAGCTATTAAAGATATTAAATTAGGAAAATATAATACAGTTATTAATACTATTTCATCTGCAGCTGCAAAAATAAATAATATTGCAACTGCGTCAGTAGCAGAAAATATTCAGGAAACATTAGGATTAACTACAGCGGATTTGGAAACGAAAATTAACAAGCTTACTACTGATATTGCTACAAATGTCGTGGTTGATGATGTTTCAACAACTTCTGGTTCAACCGGAAAAGTTACGAATATAGGAGCAACTAGCAATCAATGGGAAGGTGCTAATACAGTAATCTCACAAGATAAGACTGCTAACACTACTTCAGCAGACTTTAAATTTAGTAGAGTATCAAATGAAGAAGAATTAGTAGCAGATTTTAATAGTATTCAAAGAGAAATAACTGAAATGATTGTGCATTGGTCAGGTCATTTTTTAGATCAGCCACATGCAGGAGCTGAGGAAATACATAAAAAAAATATAGCATTAAATTTAGATGGATGCGCATATCATTATGTAATAACTAAAAAAGGACATATTGAAAGAGGTCGACCAGCTGAACAGCCTGGACAACATTGTGATGGACATGATAAGTTTAGTTTAGGTGTATGTCTTATTGGTGGAGTAAATTCATATACTCATGAGCCTGAAGATGATTGGGAATATGGAAAAGAAAATTTTACAACACTTCAAATGGAATCATTAAAAAAAATACTAAATGCATATTATAAAATATGGCCTGGAGGATCTGCGTTTGGACATAATGATATACATGAATGGGCACAAGATCCTGGATTCGATGTTGCAAGATTTGTAAAGACAAATTTTAATAAAACTAATCAAACTAATCCAAGTGAAGACGCTTTAGATCAGTCAGCTCTCGTGGCTGAATCTGTAATGTTAACAAACGCAACAACAGAATATAATAAGCCTGCTGCTCCTCTTGTAGCTCCTATAGCTAAATTTCCACAAGTAGCTGAAGCTGTACAGGATAACGTTGGGGCAATTATAGCGGGTAAAATTCCAATTTCTGTTAGTGGCTACGATGAAGCAGTGCATCTTTTTAATCAAGGTAAACTAAAAGCAGGCGATATTATAAAGTCAGCAAATAATCTTACAGATGATATATTTACAGTTACACGAGATGATCAAAAATTTGAAGAGCTTAAAAATAGTTTACCAGCAAATATTACTGTTGCCGATATCGAACTTTTACAAAAAGGCAAGGACAATATTGGTTTAGTAGATCTGAGAGGCCTTACTGCTGGGGAACTTAGGCAATTAGCGATTGGCGAAATAGAATTAAGATCACTTCAACTTGAACAGGAAGTACAAGACGCAGTTGGGTTTGCTGACGTAGTAACAAAAGCAGTAGACGAATCCGGGCTATGAATTATAAAGGGCAAATGATATGAGTGTAGTTCCAAACGAAGAATCTAACCTTATGAAAAATAATAAGGACGCGGCGCTTGCCGGCAAAGCTGTAACTCATGGATATGATGATATTACCGGTGAGAATCCTAGGTCTGAATATCATTATGAACAAGGAACTGAAAAAAGCACCAGAAAGGCTTTAGTTCATAATTTAGAAACTGATGTTGCTATTGTTGCCGGAAGAGAAGATATAGACCTAGTTCATGAATCACCGTCAGACTCAGTGAATCTATCTATAAAGAAAACTCCTAAAGGTCATGTAATGATTTTTGATGATACAATTGGAGGAGAGCGTATTCTTATGAAGCACCTGTCTGGTGCTGGAGTGGAAATAAAGCCAGATGGATCTATTATTGTTAATTCACGAAATAATAGAGTGGATCTTATCACTGCTAATCATCATTTGTACACGGAAGGCAATGGTACACTTACATATTCAGGTGATTTAAATATGAATATTGGTGGAGATTTTAATCTTGACGTGGGCGGTAATTATAGTTTAAAAGTTGGTGGGCATTGGATTGTAAATATATTTGGCTCATATACTAAACGCATCATTGGAATGATGACCGAAACTATTCAAAAAGTAAAAAGTACTACAGTCTTAAAAGATGTATCAAATACATTTTTAGGTAAAGTTAGTACATCAATTAAAAAAGACTATGAATTTATTGTAAGAGGAAACGCAGATTATAATCATAAAGGATCTACAACATTAACATCTGAAAATGAAACTACGTTGACCGCACCAAATATTAATATTGTTGCACAAGATTTGACGGTCACTGGAGATACTGGAACCATCGGCGGTGAGAATATCGTGATGTTTAATTATAATATGTACACCGGACATTCTATTACAGCAGTCGATACTGTTACTACAAAAAGTGTGTATGCTACTGATACTTTAAATTCACAAACAATAACCGGAACAAGAATCAATTCAACATCTATGCATGCTTCAACATTTCATGGAGATCTTAATGGCACAGCACAAAATGCAGTTGTAGGTGGTACTGATACACATCCTGGATCATCACATGGATTTAGTGTTTCAAGTATTATACAAGCTGCTATAGATGCGACTGCAGTAAATACTGATCGCGGGCCAGACGCATCTGCAGTATCAGCCATTAAACAAAAACCTACAGCTACAACTACTGCAGTATTCTTAGATAAATCTGCCTATATGGTTCAATCTGTATTTGTAGATGAAGATGATGGTATTTACAATTATTTAGATAAAACAGTGTCTACTGGAGGAGTAACAGATAAGCCACTTACTACAGCCGAAATAAGAATTAAAATGCGGAATAGCAATAATAAAGCAAATACTTCTTTTGTCCAAGAGCAAGTTGCAGCCGGAACATTATCAAGTAAACATAGTTCAAAGGTTCCTCCACACATTGGAAGAATTGTAGGTAAACAAACACAAACTAGATTAGGATCTAGAATGATAGGTGCAACAGAACCTACTACTATTACTAATAGATTTACGGCAAGTGATACTTCTAAAAAAGGAATTAAATTTATTATTCCAGAGGCACAATATAATCCAAACAATATAGCTGAAATAAAAATGGGAACTTTGCTTGGTCCAGGAATGCCTATTTCAAAGTTCTTTCCTAATTCTGAAACTATGAATCATTTAAGTCAGATAGAAAGAAAACGTATTGCGAGGAATTTAGTTGGTGCTGTTAAATTATTAAAGCTAGTAAAAACTCCAAAATTTATGGATAATTTCAATATTACTATTACTGAAGGAGTACAAAAATTAGGGCCTACTGACGCTGCATTACCTCTAGATTCAATTACAAAGCTATCAGCATCAGGCAGAGTAGTAGGATTTACAGTATCTAATTCAAGAACTGGTGAACTAGCTCCTGATATAGCTTATGATTTAGTTACATATTTAAAAGATAATAGCGAATATGATAAACTAATAATGGCGTATGATACTTATCAAACAGATATAGATGGAAGTGAGACTTTATTTGCTACTATTATAGCTGTAATGCCAGAAATTCCACAGGACTATAATGTAAAATTTAAACAAAAAATATCAACAATATTTAATGACACTTCTCAATCAGAAGAAGATTTAGTTGAAGTAGTGTTAACGGATACTGGCCTACTTGAGGTTCCAGACGAAAGTACGCCTAAAATTACTCCTGACGGATTAAAGAAAATAAAAACTAAAAAAGGTTATACAACATTTGTATCAGGTGCTTTATGGAATAATTTTCAAGGATTTGTTAATGAACTTGAAGAAACAGGATATACTATTAATAATATTCAAGGACATTCTGCTACTTCTCAAAGATACGGTAATGTTTCAAATGAATATACAGGAGAGGATCTATGGACAGCAAATGCTTCAGGATTAGGAGTTAATATTAATCCGGTAACAAATTTAAAAGGACCAAAGCTAGTTACGGACTTGCCTTCTGGAATTGCTAGTTTAGCAAAAAAACACGGATTAGGTTGGGGAGGTAGTTTTAAAAATTATAAAGATGCTAGCCTGTTTAGTGCTAGAAGTGAAGAAGGTGGAACTATTCCCGCTCCTAGAAAACCAGAAGTATATAAAACAACAGAAACTAAAGACGAAATTGCTAAAGAAAATGTTGAAGCTTTACGCAATTTTAATGAATCACTTGGAGGAGGATTAGCTCAAGCTGAACTCACTGAAGCGGAAAGAGCATACGCAGTTGAAAAAGGATATATAAAGTAATTCGCGATGGCGATCTTTGGAAAATAATTAGAGTTAGCTAAAAATCATATAAATAGAATAAACAATAGAAGATAGAAAAATGGTAACAAAAGCATTTGCAGCAGAAGACGGTGATTTAGCTAGTCCGGGTATTATTACTTCGGTAATAAACCCCAGTAAAGATATCAATTTATCATTTAATAAAAAGACTAATGGTGATATTTTTAAAAAAGAAGACGCCGCAGCAGTTAAGCAAGCTGTAAAAAATTTATTAATGACTAATAAATTTGAAAAGCCATTTCAACATCAATTCGGTGCTGACTTGTCTGGTTTATTATTTGAATTAGCAGATGATTTAATGGAAGACGATATTAATCAAGAAATTATGATGGCAGTAAAAAATTGGGAACCTAGAGCAAGAGTTATAAATGTTCAGTCACAAGTCCAGCCGGATCTAAATAATATTTTTTGTAGAATAGAATTTCAAATAATTGCAACAGGCTCAATAGAAGTCATCGAAACATCAGTAGCGAGGCTAAGATAAATGGCAACGAATATTACATCAACTCAACTTGACTTTGATCAAATCAAAGCTTCGCTTAAAACATATCTAAAAGCAAAATCAGAATTTTCAGATTACGATTTTGATGCATCTGGACTCAATAATATATTAGATGTTCTTGCATATAATACTCATTTTAATGGATTGATTGCTAACTTTGCTTTAAATGAATCTTTCTTGGATACTGCACAGCTACGATCATCAGTTGTTTCTCATGCTGAAATGTTAGGTTTAGATGTTTCTTCAAAAACATCGTCGCAGGTTACATTAAGAGCGAGTATTAATTTATCAAACGATGCTAATAGACCAACCGCAGTTGTTTTACCAGCCGGAGCCAGCTTTTCGACTACTATTGATGGTAATACATTTCAATTTTTTACAAGACAACAATATACTGCTATTGATGCAAATGGAGTATATACATTTGCAACTGCTACTGGCGTTGAAGAAATAATTGCATATGAAGGCGTTATAAAAAATAAAACATTCTTTGTCGGTGAAACCACTGATAGACAGGTTTATGTAATTCCTGATAAAAACATAGATGTTAAAACAGCGACTGTAACAGTATTCAACTCAGTAACATCAACCGATAGCACCGTATATACTGAATTAAATAAAGCTGTTACTGTCAGTGCCGCTTCTACACTTTATACAATACGAGAAACTCCAAATGGTTTTTATGAACTTAATTTTGGTGATGGAGTTACTTTTGGTAAAGCTCCTAATGCGGGAAATAAAATTGTTGTTAACTACCTTAGTACTAGTGGAGCGAGTGCTAATGGTGGAGCAATATTTACTTCAAATACACAATTAACAGTAAATGGCGCTTCTAAAGTTATTAACGTTACTCCGCTAACTAATTCAATAAGTGGAGCTGATTTACAATCAATTGATGCTATTAAACAACTTGCCCCAGCGGCGTTTGCAACTCAACAAAGACTTGTTACAGCTCTTGACTATGAATCTATGATTAAAGCTAATTTTCCAACTATTACTGCGGTTTCTGCATGGGGAAGTCAAGATAATGTTCCAGTTGATTACGGTAAAGTGTATATTAGTTTGGGGTTTGATGATACTGTAACTGAAGATGAAAAGGTTACGCTTAAAGCAGCTATAGAAAATACATATGCTGATAATTTAGGAATTATGGCTATAGGAACAAAATTTGTTGATCCTGTAAGTATTGGATTCAATTTAGAAACTCAGATACAATGGGATCCAAATCTTACTGGACTTAAAAGCGGTAATGTTGAAAATAAAATAAAAAATCTTATTAAAACACATTTTGCAACCAAATTAAATGGATTCGGAAAGACATTTAGAAGATCAGCTTTGTTAACTGAAATTGATGCGTTTGATCCATCTATTCTTTCTTCAAAAATGGATGTTAAACTTATAATAAATTTAATTCCGCTTTTAAATAAACAACAGTCATATAAGATGTATTTTCCGGTTAGACTAGAAGCACCGGGTCTTACATTTTATAGTATTGAATCAACCTCATTTACATATGGGGCATCAAATAAAATTGCAAGAATACGTAATAAGTTAGGAACTACAGTACTTCAAATTGTTGACGCTAATAGTGCAGTTATTGTGGATACTATTGGAGAATATTTTACGCAAAGTGGTTTAGTATCTTTGAACGCGTTTACCCCAAGATCTATTTTAGACGGCACACCTTTTATAAAGTTTACAGTCACTCCGGCTGATCAGAGTGTAATAAAACCACTTAGAAATTATCTATTAAAAGCCGATGATAAAACTATGCAAGTTGGAATCACAGTTGATTTCCAAAATACAAATGTAGTATTAGGCTAATAATATGGCAAAGACAAAAACTCTGAAAGACTTTAACAGGCTACCAATAAATCTACATAGGTCTTCTATTCAAGAAGTCTTACCTGAGTATTTTCAAACAGAGTATCCAAATATTATTTTGTTTTTAGAATATTATTATGATTTTTTAGATGACAATTCTAATTTTGGTGAATTAATTCAAGACTTGTATACTGTTCGAGATGCCGAAGATAATCTTTTAACTCAACTAGATCTAATGTTTAATGAGTTTGCTTTAGGAACTGGTGTTAAATATTTTCCATCCAATCCTAGAGAAGTTATTAGGCAATTTGCAAAATTCTATAGAGTAAAAGGTTCTAAATATTCAGCTGAAGGATTTTTTAGGGCTTTCTTTTTAACTGATGCTGAAATACATTATCCTAAAAATGATTTGTTCTTCCTAAATGATAGTGCATCTGAAATAGGAGTTGATGCCCAAAAAGTAATTCAAGATGGCGGAATATATCAATTATTATCACACTTAATTAGGACTGACGTTGCTATGCCTAATTGGCAGCAACTTTATAAAAAGTTTGTCCATCCGGCAGGATTTCACTTAGGGGCTGAAATTGTTATTCAATCACCCGGTAAGTTATTTGAAACACCAGCTATCGTAACCTCGTTTGCTCTCCCTGAATTTATATTAGCACCCTCCGAACCAGCTTCAATATCAGAAAACTTTTTATACGATTCAATTGGAACAAGACCTGTTGCTGATACATTACAGTTAGTAGATATTACATCATTAAATACAATGAATTATAATGGAGTAAATTATAACATAAGAATGCACGTAAGACCTTTGAAAGAAGATGCTTATTTAAATCTAACTTTGGCTGTACTAAATACGCAGAGATCTAGTATATACGATTGGGGATCTCAGACAAGGCAGATTTGGAATACTACTACAGATAGTGCAACTTTAATTCGTGTCGATGATGCACCTACACATATCGGTGCAGATTCTTATGGATATTATGGAACATATCCATCATTCTATGTGGGAACTGGCGATAATCCAGATTATTTGAAAAAACCATATCCTTCTGTTATTACTACATCTCTCGCATATGCAGAACTTGGAGCAGCACACTTTGAAGCTGATTCTGATATGACGCAACTTTATCCACTTTATGACTCAGATGTGGTAGTATAGCATGAATAAACTATATAAATATAACTAACATAAATTAATATTTTTAGCATTGCAATTTTGAGTAAGTATTAAGAGGAAACTAATATGACAGCTGTCGTTACCGATGATTTAAAATTTAATATTCTACAATCATTACTAGGAGATTATAATACTTCTGGTACAGAATATTATGTTGGCGTAGCAAGATCTGAGCAATGGGACAGTAATGATACTGCTACTACACCTATCAATTCGAAGTATGATATTATTGATTTTCAAGAGCGACTACAATCTATAAAAAAGGTAGAGGCCGCTAGCTTTGTTGTCCCTAGACAGGATTGGGTTTACGGTACAATCTATCCACAATGGGATGATCAAAGGCAGGGAAATGTTAGTACTGGTAGATATTATTATGTTTTAACAGATAATTATGGCGTATATATTTGTTTAAGAACTGGTAAAAATAAACAAGGGGTGTCACAGCCGTCTCTTATAAAACCAGCTTCAAGTAACCTTGATCCTTTTGAACTTTCTGACGGATATGTGTGGAAGTTTCTTTATACAATATCAGCTCTAAAAGCAAATTACTTTTTATCTTCTCAATATATGCCAGTTCATCGGCAAGAAGCTATAGATTCTAATTCTACTGGTATTGAGCTTAAACAATTTGCTGTACAAGGAGCTGCAAAAGGTGGTAGAATTACTACATTTTTAATGACTAATGGCGGACAAAATTACGGTACAGTTGGCCAAATACCAAATGTGGTTATTAGAGGTAACGGTGAACTTCTATTTGGAGATTCTGCAGCTTCGATTCTATCGGCTGTAATCGATTCCGACGCGGGTACAATTACTGCAATTAAAACAAAGACCGGTATTGGCAATACACTAGATTATTTAGATAGTTATTCATTCGCGGAAGCCATCATTACAGGTGGAGGAGGCGATAGCGCAAGAGCAAGACCAGTAGTTGGTCCTGATCCTGGGTTTGGCTTTGACCCTCGTAAGGATTTGAAATCAACCGCTTTGATGTTTAGAAGTAAGATTTTAGACACCGACGACGATTTTATATTGGCTCAGGACTTTAGGCAAATAGGATTAATTAAAAACCCAAGTGCTGGTGATTCAGCCGGTATTTTTAATGCTATAACTGGTATTGCTAGTCGGAACATGAAACTTTCTCAATATACCGTTGCTCTTGGAAAAGATAAAACTATTCAAGGTGTGAGCTCTAGTGCAAAGGGTTATATAGATAATGTTGATTCTAGTGTGGCAGAAGGAACGAGAGTGTTTTATCATCAATCAGCTGAAACCGGGTATAAACAGTTTGTAGACGGAGAAACTATTCAAGAAATAAATGGAAACGGTGAAGGAGTTATTCTTTCCGCAGACCGGCCAGGTGAAGTAAATAGATTAAGCGGTGAAGTATTATATCTAGATAATAGATCTGCTGTTCAGAGATCCACAAGTCAATCCGAAGACATTAAAGTCATCATCCAACTATAAGAGTAGAGTAATAATATGACAGTAACCTTCTCAGAAAACCTAATGAATGCTACTTATAAGGATGATTTTTCCGATAGTGCTGGCTATAAGAGAATACTTTTTAATCCACGTAGAGCTCTACAAGCCAGAGAATTAACACAATCTCAAACTATTATTCAAAAAGATATGGAAAGATTTGGTCGTAATATCTTTAAAGAAGGAGCAATGGTTAATCCTGGTGGAATTAGTATTAATGCTAATATTGATTTTGTTAAAATTGTAGCAGGGGATTTAAGTGGTCCTGTTAGTGCATTTCCAACTACTACTAATGCAGTTCCTGGTGCAATTTATAATGGATTAACTTCTGGAGTTAGCGCAGAAATTATTGAAATTGTAGATGGCGACGGGACTGCTGATAATCCTCCTACTCTTTATGTCATGTATCGAAGTGGCGGAGCGCAGACCGCTGGAACTACATCATTAAAATTTCAGCCAGGAGAAACTATTCAGTTAGATAATGGTAGTGATCAATATAAAGTACAAACTGTTAATACAGTTTCAAATCCAGCGGTTGGGCAAGGAGTTAGAATATCTGTTGCATCCGGTGATTATTTTACACAAGGACATTTTTGTTTCGCAAAAGCACAATCATTAATTATTTCAAAATATACAAACGATTTTACTGGAGAAGTTGGTTTTAATGTTGTTCAGGATATTGTTACTGCAAGTGATGAGGACGCGTTATTTGACAATCAAGGAGCATTTCCAAATATTGCGGCTCCTGGTGCCGATAGGTTTAGAATTACATTAAATCTTGCTGTAAAACCTTCTACTCCTGGATTAAATACTTTTATGTATATTGCAAATATTGTAAATTCAGTTATAGTAGAACAGGCGAATGGATTTAATCAATACAATAAAATTAATGATTTAGTTGCAAGAAGAACTGCAGAAGAGTCAGGAGACTATGTTGTAAATCCTTACTATTTAAATTATGATTCTGGATCAGCAACTTCATTAAATGCTGTGTTAAGTCCTGGAAAAGCTTATGTAAATGGTAATAGAATTAATCATCCGGTAAAAACCACAGTGACAGTTGCAAAAGCGACTACCTTTGCGGGAAACACTGCTACAGGACCTCAGTCATCGATAGCTGCTGAATATGGAAGCTATGTTGTAGTATCAGCGATAACCGGCGCGTTGCCTATGGACTCACCTGGAGGAAATGGAAAAACTACTTATCCGGAAGTAGAAATTCACAATAATACTACACCAAATGGTAATACTACTAAAATTGGAACGTGTAGAATTCGACATACTGATAGTCCAGCAGCATTTGGAAGTAACTACAGATTGTTTGTATTTGATGTAGTAATGACCGGCGCAAATAGTTTTAGAGATGCTAAGACACTAGCATTTGATTCAGTCGATACTCATTTCGCTACTTTAGTTTTAGAGAATAGCGTTGCGGCTATTAAAGAAGCAAATGATAATAATTTGTTTTTCCAATTACCAGTAACTCGTCCAAAAGATGTGGCACTTACAAATATTACAGTTCAAAGAAAGTTTACAGGCACAATAGCATCTAATACAGTAACTTTAACAGCTCAATCCGGTGAGGTATTTAGTAATAGAGGTGACTGGATTGTGATGGAAAATGGTACAATTATATCTAACTCAACCGGAACTATTGGTGGACAAACAATAACTCTGACAGGATTAGGAGCAGATAATCCAATTGAAGTATTAGCTTATGTTACAAAAACTTCTAATATATCAGTAAGAGCAAAAAATATTTCGGCTAATCAAACTAAAACAGTAGCAATATCTAATAACGCGGTAGCTCTGGGCCAAAATGATATTATTGATGTAACAGTAATAAAAGCTGGATCGTCATCCGGGGCTGATGTTAGTGATCAGTTTGTAGTAGATAATGGTCAAAGAGATGGATTTTATGCACCAGGTCAATTAGTCCAAAAATCAACAAGTGGGCTTACAGGAAATATTTATGTAGAATTTACATACTATCAGCATGGTGCTGGTAACTGTTTTGCTGTCGGGTCGTATGCTACTACATCTTACGGTAATATTCCATCATATACTATGCGAGATGGAACCGTTATTGAGCTAAGAGAAGTATTAGATTTTAGATCTGCTAAAAAGGCTGATGGTACTTTTGATGATGCCGGCGGCGCATCTGGAGGTGTTGTCAATGAATTACCACAAAATGATACTCTTATTACTTCAAGAATAGAGCATTATCTTGCTAGACAGGATAGAATTGTTGTTGGAGAAGATGGAATTATTTCAAATTTAACTGGAGTTCCAGCTGATCAGCCTAAATTGCCACAGTTACCGCCAAAAACTTTAGAATTGTATAGAACATCTCTTAATGGCGGTACCATTTCTCTATCAGATATGGTAGTAAAATTCATGGATAACAAAGGTTACACCATGAAAGACATTGGTAAAATTGATAAACGAGTTGACTTGCTAGAGGAAACTGTTGCATTAAGTCTACTTGAACTTGATACAAATGCCCTTGAAGTATTAGACGGTTCTGGTAATAACAGAACTAAATCAGGATTCTTAGTTGATAATTTTAAGGATCTATTTCATTCTGATGTTACTAATGTAGAATATAAAGCTGCAATCGATCCAAAAGGAATGGCATTACATCCTGGATTTACTGAATATAATGTAGGACTTTTGTATGATGCATCTCAGTCATCTGAAACTGATGGTGTATGCGATACTATATTAGAAGGAGATAATGTATATCTTAAATATACTACTACTCCGTATATAACACAGGATAAAGTTTCAAGGGCTGAAAATGTTAATCCATTCATGATTTCTATGTATCGGGGTTCTATAAATCTTTCTCCGCAGTCTGATGAATGGAAAGTAGATCAGCAAGCAGCAGCTAGGGTTATTGATGGCGGAACAAGATTAAATACTAATCAAGCATTAATGTTCGACCAATCAGAATGGGGTTGGCTTGGTACTGACGTTGAAGGTCTTGAAGTAGGTAACGAAACTACAGTGTCAGGATCAGAACGGACTACTTCAACTGCATTTAGAGAACGAACAGGCAATTGGACTAGATGGGGATTTGATCAGTCTACAAGTGCAGTAGTTAATAGAGTAGTGGCATCTGAAACAATCAGAGTCTCACTAGGGTCTAAAATTATTGACATTGCCGTTATACCATTCATGAGAAGCAGAAAAGTTAGTTTTGAAGGAATTGGATTGAGACCAAATGCATATCATTTTGCATATTTAAATGATGTTAAAATTAATGATTTTGTCAAATCTACCGGAACTTTTGACAGAATTAATTCAGCAAGAGTAGAGTTTGAAAGTCCTAATAATATAACATCTCACCCAGATGGAGCAAGTACACTCTTAACTGATGCTTTAGGTACCGTTTCAGGATCATTCTTTATTCCTAATAATAGTACCACTAAGTTTAGAACAGGAAATTCTGAGTTTAAACTTCTTGATGTAACCGAAATTGAAACAAACGGTGGAGTACCCGGATCGGTTGGAGTTGCTAATTACAATTCCGCCGGTGCGCTGCAGACCTGGCAAGAAGAAATAGTATCAACTCGTCATTTAACTATTGTAGGGCGGAGAGTAACTACAAGCTCAGGTAGAGTTCAAACAGGGTCAGCTAGAGTAGAAAATCGTGACAACCCTGATCCTTTAGCACAATCCTTTTATGTGACAAACAAAGAGGGAATGTTTGTTTGTAAGGTAGATTTATTTTTCAAAACAAAACACACGACTCTTCCAGTATGGATCGAAATACGTCCGTTAGTGAATGGTTATCCAGCGTCTAATACAATTGTACCAGGATCTAGAAAATATTTAAATCCAGGATCAGAAGTAAACGTATCAGATGATGCTTCTGTAGCAACATCATTTACTTTTGATGAGCCGATTTATTTAAGCGGAAATACGGAATACGCAATTGTATGCATAACCGACAATACTGATTATTTATTGTGGACATCATTTATGGGTGATTTTGAATTAGGTTCTACTGCAAGAAGAATTACAAAACAGCCATTTTTAGGATCTTTCTTTAAATCGCAAAATAGTACGACATGGGAAGCTTCTCAAGAACAAGATATGAAATTTGTATTACATAGAGCAGTATTTTCAACAGCTGGTGGTGATGCGTATCTTAAAAATGCAAATTTACCTCTTGCTGGATTGCAAAGTAATCCTATTGAAACAACTAACTCTTCAGCAGTTATAAGAGTTTATCAGAAAAGTCATAATTTATTTGTTGGTGACAAAGTAACATTAGCTGGTTTAACAACAACCAATGGTATTACTGCAGCGCAATTAAATACCACTCATACTATTACTCATATTGATCCAACAGGTTATAAAATTACACTAGCAGCCGGTACTGCAACTAGTGATGGTGTGGGCGGCGGATTAGTCGCTACTGCAACTAAAAACATTCAAGGTAGCACCGTATATCCAATACTTCAAACTTTAAGTCCAGAAAATACGAGTATAACAGCTACTTCTAAATTATATAGTGGGTATTCAAATGTTGCATTGGAAACTCCGTATATTACGCCCGCTGCTGGATATACTCCAATCGCGTTAAATCAAAAAAATTATTTTGACAATCCGGTTATGGTGGCGGCGGCAACAAAAGAAGATGCATTAGTTGGCAATGGTGGATTAGGTGGAGCTGACACCGCTTCATTAAAAATTTCAATGAATACTACAAGTGATTTTGTTTCACCAGTAATCGATCTTCAAAGAGCATCATTGGTTTATACTAAGAATGAAATTGATTATCCGGTAGGATCAACTATAAGTGGACAAAACGTGGTATTTGACTTTGCGGCAGAAACAACTCCGTTTGGTGGAAGTGCGCTAGCTAAACATATCACTAAACCCGTCACTCTAACAAATACTGCGGTTGGTCTAAAAGTATTAGCAGCTATAAACAGACCTACCGGCGCAGTTGTAGAAGTTTATTATAAAACTGGTACAGAAGATACGATATTGACAGATATTAATTGGACACTTGCCACGCTTGAAGCACCAGTATCTATTTCAGATAATTTGTTTACCTATAAAGACTATAGATATTTGATAGGAACCGAAGCTGGAAATATACCAGCATTTACTACTTTCCAAATTAAAATAGTATTATATGCAACTAATAATTCAAAAGTTCCTACTGTAAAAGATATGAGAGTCATTGCGTTAGGAGTTTAAAGTGAAGAAAAAAGTAGATTATGTAAAAATACAAGGTCATCCGAATCTTGCTAAAGATTTAGAAACGGGTGCCATATTAAATATAAATAGCGATGCTGTTAAAATGGCAAGACTTCGAAAGAAAAACGCTGCTGATAAAGAAAAAGAATTAGCCGAATTAAAAAATGATGTAAGTGAAATTAAACAAATGATAGCAGAACTAACAAAAAAGATGGTAGAACAAAATGGCTAGAAAAGTATACGTAGGTTTAAGTGATACAATTAACACTTTTAGAGTGAAAACTAATACTATTGCTGCTCAAATTGGAGATTTGGATGATCTTAATAATGACTATACTGGCCATGATTCGGATATTGTCCAAGCTTTAAATTTAAGTCAAGCACAGCGCAGAAAATATACTGCAGGAAACGGAATTTTAAAGACTAGTGTTAATGGAAATCTTACCGGAGATTCAAGCGGAGCATTTTCAGTAGCTGGCGGTCACGGCTTAACTCAAGAAGCGTCTGGTCTTAAATTAGAAGATATGCCAGCAAACACTGTTAAGGTAAGAGATGCAGGAACTGCTGGAGCTTCATCAAATAAAGAAGTTACTGATCAGCAAATTTTAATTGGTGATGGAACAGGTTTTACATCTGCAGCTTTATCTCAAGATGTTCTTATGACAAATGCCGGCGTGGTCACAATTCAAGAACATGCTGTAACCTATGATAAGATGCAAGACATTGTAACTGCAAATAGAGTTCTTGGCAAAACAACAGCTGGCACAGTTGAAGAAGTGCAAATTCAAACTGATATGATATCAGATGATCAAGTAACTAATGATAAGCTAGCTAACATGCCGGCGAATACAGTTAAAGTAAATGCTACTGGTAGTGCAGCTGGACCGACAGATTTATTAATTGGTGCAGATAGAGTTCTTGGAAGAGATAGCATTGGAAATTTAAGTTCACTTCAAGTGACAGCTGGGATGATAGCACCTGGTGCTGCGGTGCCACCACAAGATGGTCATGCCAATCAATCTTTAATATCAAACGGTACATCGGCTGATTGGGCGCTTGTTACATCAACTAATTTGCATTCAGCTGTTACTTTAGTGATATATAATTCTGCTGGTACTGCTGTAAAGACTTTATACGGTGCGGGATCATAAATTATGGCAGTAAGAACTCCACTTAAACTTGATGGGAGTAATAATCTTATTGAGATGTCTACCGCTGATATTGATAATATTAAATCTCAAATAATGTATTTGTATGGAACCAATCCGTCAGTTACATTATCTCAAGTTGCTACCGATGGTAGTTTAGATGCTATTACTGATACGAGGTTGCAAGCCGGGGCTATGAGTACTCATCCGGTTTCTACTCCAACAGAAGCAACCACGGCTGAACCGTCAACAGTAACTGTTACATATGATAGAATAGATGAGGCAACTGATGATACTACTGCATCAGTTGATACTAATAGTGTAGCATTTCCAATTTTTAATAATGGCGGAAATATTCAAGCGATGACTTTAACAGATATGTATGACACATTTATAAATCCAACCATTGATTTATTAATAGATGGCACTGATAGACCTGGAACATATAGAATTCATACCGCAACTACATTAACTGATCATACTATTGTAAGCACAACGCCAGTTTATACCGATACTAGAGCTGACACAAGTTTGTACACGGCTGCAGGAATAACTGAAACATTAGATCAGCCAATTACTATTACAAACTTTTATTTATTTAAAACTAATTCTGGAGATGCAGTTGTACATCCGAAGCCAATATATATTAGAAATGCAGATGCTAATTTACAAGAATATACTACAGCACAATCCGATGCGATATTATTAAATTGTATTCGTCACACTGCATCGGAAATAACAGGAAATAAAATACGATATAGAATGAATGGAGCTGGGAATGCGCGAGGTTCAGGTATGACAAATACTATTTTAAATGGTTCTGGAGATTATCAAACTCGTTTTGTGAATGCTAATGACTATAGGGCACAGGAATTTCCAGATGGTACTGCAGTAACAGCCGCGACGCACTATTTAAGAATTTATAAGGCATAACGATATGTTTAAAAAAGAAAATATAGTTGAAGTAAGATGGACAAATGAGCAACAGGACACTATTTTAGTATTAATAAAAGATGGTGACAATAACTATGAAACTTTTATTGAAACAAATTCTGTTCAACATAAACAACTAATAGATGTCGGATGGGACAATGAAAAAATTACAGAGGCTAGTGCTGAATGGAAAAAAGAACAATCTAGGGCTTTACATGAAGCCTTAACATATAACACTAGAGTAAAAGTAAGAGAAGAGCTCGATAAAATAGAAAAAGAGCATGATAGAAATAAAGCTGAGCTCGATGCTAAAAGCCAGGATATCATTAATTCATGGAACGAAAAAATTGAAAAACTTCAATTAGAATTTATTACAAAATATACTGGTGTTAAATTAATGCATGAAAAACAGTTAAAAGACGTAGAAAAAATTAATGCATCTAAAAATTCAGGTGATAGTGTAATAGAATTTATAATGAAAAATAATAAAAATACAAGTATTGTTAAAACACAAATAGAAAAAATTAGTGAATTACCACACGTTGCTGAAAATAAAACTCTTTTAAATAAAGTTAAAAAATCAAAAACTCTTCTAACGGTATTATCTCATATAGCAAAATGAATATAATTTTTGTGAAGTGGGGTACTAAATACTCTAGTGATGATGTAAATAAATTATACCAATCTTTAAATCAGTATGCAGATAATGCCTTTTATTGCTATACCGAAGATTCATCTAATATCAATTCAAATATTAATATTATAGATATTCCACCTAAACCAGCTTTAAAAAAATGGTGGAATAAACTAGCAATGTTTAATAAAGACTTTCCTATTCAAGGAAATAACATGTTTTTTGATTTAGATTTAAATATCAATTCAAATCCATTCTACGTATTAGATAAAGTGAATTGGGATACTTTGACTATGGTTAGTCGAGAAGATAAAATTGATATGCTAAATCATTCACATCATCATTTTAACGTTTCTGTTAATTCATCAGTTCTTTGTTGGAATAGCAATAACAAAAAAATACATGAAATTTGGAATAAATTTATTAGTTCTGGTTTAAAGGATTATTATTTAAGAAAATACGTAGGAATAGATAGATATATTGTTCATGAAGAATTTGAGCATTCTACATTTCCATTTGATTATATAAGAGATGAAGTGATTACACATGCAAAACGTTGAAATATTAAGTAACGGTCTTTCAGCCGTCGAAAAACTTTATGATCAATCGATGTACGGCCATGTCGATTTGTTCAGAATAAAAGATTTAGTTCATTCACTTAAGCCTAATCATTGGATTGGTAAACAATGGTTAGTTGATGAGCTTTTAAAAGTTTACGATGGAGATGGAATTATACATTGCGCAGGTGGATGGTATGGTTTAATAGCGTATTTAATAAAGCAAAAGTTTCAAAACAATACAGTTATTTCTTCAGATATTGATGAATATTGTTCAACTTTAGGTAAAGTATTATTTAAAGACAAGGGTATTAATTTTTATGATATGGACATGGCTATAGCCAGTATTAAAGGCGGAGATGTTTTCATTACTACAAGTGGAGAGCACATTGACAAAGAAGATTTAGTTAGTATAATCAATATGTGTAGTTATAAATACATCGTAATACAATCGAATGATTATTTTGAAGTGGATTCTCATATTAACTGTTCAGAAAACTTAGAAGAATTTAAGAATTATCTACAACCAACACTATCTAAAATTTATTACTGCGGTGAATTAAACTTAGGTAAATATAATAGATTTATGATAATAGGAGAAAAATAATGAAAGACCATAAATTTGTAACAGCTCATTTTATTGATGAGCAAAGAATGAATGTACAATCATATTGGCTCAATGAGGAGACTTCTGATATTATTGAAAACATCACCGAAGTGAAAAAATGCAATGCGGCTTGGAACGAGTTATTAACTCATATTACTATCGATAAAATACATGAGAATACATATGAAAATATTAGAGCTTCAGATCTTGCCTTTAAAGATCTAGTAGTAGATATTGCAAAAGAGAGAAATCTAGTTTATGACAAGGCTGATATAATGTCAGCTGACGTGTGGAAAGTAATTGCTGGTGTATTTGTTAAATTTAATCCAGAGAAAAAAGAAGAATTGTTTTTCTTAAAAATGGAATTATTTGAAAATGAAATTATAAAACAATGTACTGATCGAGAACTGAAAAAAGATTTAAGAAAAGCTACGGATTTTGTTTCTGCGATTGAAGTTGCTTGTAAAATGTATAGATTAGTCGAAGGATAAACCAAATTCTTTATTGACATGATGAATAAAATATGCCGCTTCGTTTACATTTGGATATAAAGGATCTAATATAAAATTCCACTGTATTTCTAAATCGTTATGCGGAACGTTATATCTTTCAAGGAGATAGCTAATAAAGACTTCGTTGTTATGAAAAAAGTATTTAGATATTTCTTCTGGAAACATACAATCAGTTTGAGCTTCATTTAGCATAATTTTCATTTCTTCTAAGTGTCTAGAAAATTCTAGTTTTTTTATAGACTGAGAATCTCCAATTATCACTCCAGTATTATAAAGTTTATTATGTCCAGATATCCCATCTAATAATAACATAGAATTTTTTGCAGCTGTTTTACAAAAAACGCTATGTTGATCAAACAAGTGTAGATGATCTTTATTATTTTTATTTCGAATTTCCCATGCAATTTCTTTTTTAGTTAATTCTCTTTTTAAAGGATGCATTGATATTTTAGTTAAATCTACTGATTGAAAAATATCTTTAAAGATATGTGGAACAATATCAAAATCTAAGTATAATATCTCATCATACTCTTCAGCATATTTTTCAAGTAGAAATATTTTTTCAAACTGAATTGAATCATAATTAGTAATGTCTGTTTCATGCAAAACGTATTCAGCATTACATTTTTCAGCATATGCGCGTTGAGTTTCTTTAAGGTTATCTTTATATTTTATAAATTGAGATAACTTATATTTGTTCGTACTTATTGCTGTCTGCTCAACACAGCCGTTATATATGCTATAAACAATTCTTTTCATACCAAACCTTTGCCCACTTAAATTCTTTATTGATTATATGTATGAATGCAGTTTTCTCAGGAACAAAATTAAAATTGTCCATGAACCAATGCCACTTTCTATTTATTTTATTAATTTTAACATTATTTTCATAGCATTTTACTGCAAACAATGTTTCATTATCCCATCCAAATATTTCTTGAATATACTTAGGCCATAATGAAAATTCGTCTTCTCTTAATTCCGTCATTATCTCTAAGTACTCATCAAACTTATCAAAATAATTTAACTCTTCTAGTTGTGTTTTTGTTATGCCAACGATACCGGTATTAAACACACATATTTCTTTCGGAGCTTGAAATGTTAATTCTTGCATCATTGCCCTTGAATTCCAGTATTTAGCAGTAGGACTTCTTACACTTGCATATTTTCTTCCATCTAAACGATCAGCTTCTAATCTGCGTATAGTATCCGGATTATCTAATTCATCCTGCACGCCTATAGCATAAGGTCTTTCGGCTCTAATAACTATTCCGGCTGTTAAATTCCATGCATCAAAAAAATTCTCTTTCGTAATAGGAAGAACATCAAGATCTAAATATAATATTTCTTCAAATTCTTCTTTAAGAACGTACATAAGATGAATTTTATAAAAATTAACAATGTTATACGTAGTTAAGAATGGATATTTTCGTTTATATTCACTATCAAATGCTTTCCATTGATCATCATATTGATATAATCTATATTCTATTCCAATAGAATCGGCGTATGATCTTTGTCTTTCAGCTAACCAGTTTTTATATAGAGCAAATTCTCTTTTTGATTTATCATTTTTAGATTCGGTTTCTCCTTTAAACGGAGGCTGCCAATCTAATTCTTTTTCTGGTATATCAATATATATGCTAAAGATAATTCTTTTCATTATTATTCCTCGTAATATTATATCATATATATATGAATGACAGAAGGACTTAGTTTGGAAAATTATAATAACACCGTTGTAATAACTGCTGATAGAAATGGAAGTACTGCTTTTATTGAAAGCATAAAAAGAAATAACTATAATAGCACAGTTGAAATAAATTTAGGAGAATGTTTTAGTCAAGATTATGGAAACCCAAGTCCCAAATTTTGGAATGAGCAAATATATAAGCCACCCCAAGTTATTGATGCTATTAATATTGGTACCGGAAAACGAGTGATAGTGAAATGTTTAATAACTTGGAAAAATTTTAATGAGTCTTATTTTGATATAAAATCTAAAAGAAAAATATTTTTATATCGAAATATGTTTGACAGCTCTTTGAGTAATTGTTTGGGCCAAAAAATTGGAACTTGGCACAATGATATGAGTACTGATACGCATACTATATCCAAAGAATTTTTTATTACAGTATTAGAATATCGAATAAAAAAATATAATAAGTTTTTAGATAAAATTTTAGATTGGACGAATGAAATTGTATTATACGAGGAATATAATTTTAAAAGAAATATACCACTAAGAAAACATCCAGACAGAAAGAAAATTGTTAGTAACTATGATGATCTAAAAGAAATATACAATGAATATGCGCATACTATTAATACTATAGAAAATGATATATTGCTTGCTAAAGCAACACTTTAGCGAAAGGATATAAAAATGGTTAACAAAAAATTTACAACTGCATTATATGGCAGTTTAAAAAGACTAGTATGGGCAGATCATTTTTATGAAGGAGATTTATCCTTTTTAAATAACAGCTTTGATTCACCAGGAAAAGTTCTAGAATATTTACCGGTGTACGAATATATGTTTAATCAAAATAATAAATTCTATGTTGGCGATTTAGACCCTGAAGATATAAACGATTATCAATACAATCATTCATATGATTTAGTACAAAAATATTTAAAACCTAATCCATATTACCGTGAAAAATATATAACTTCTTCTTGGATATTAGCAAGTGATAATAAAAATAATAAAGATCCTGCATATTTAAAAAAAGTTCTTCAAGTTAAAGCAGAATTAGTTGATGTAATTGATTTAGGTGATAGTCGGAATTTTGACAATGTAAGTGAAATAATTAGGAAAATTAAAATTATTCAACAATCAAAATGCTATATCGGATCCTATGGATCTTGGGAAAATATTACGCGAATATACAATAAGCCGATTGCAGTATTATACCCCACGTGATATCGTTGTTCCATCAACTGAATCTAAATACCAAACTTCTATTAAATTAATTAAATTTTCGGCTTCACTATAGTTACGATAACCTTTAACTTTTTTAATCTCTTTATTTAAATATAAAATAATTTTTTGTAAATCCTTAGAAGAAGAATGTTTTATCGTGACATGCGTTGGATATAGAACTGTGTTATACCATAAAGTGCAATTATGTTTTTCAGTGAATCGTACAAATTCAATCATTTCTTCCCAATTCATGTTCATTGGATTTACCATAATTGAAAGATTTCTTTTGTTACTATGACAATATTCTTTAAATATTTTAAAATATTTCATTAGTGTATCAAAAGAACCGTTTATACGAATTTCTTCATATCTTCGAGGTATTAAACTGTCTATACTAATGTTTAAATGGATATTGCATTTATCAAGAATACCTTGAACTCTTTTGTTATAAACCGTTCCATTTGTCGCAATGTTAACCTTCAATTCCGGTTTTAATTCTCCAACAATATCAAGAAGATCGAGCAATATTTTTTGCGCAAAAGGTTCACCGCCGTTTACTCTCAACTCTGTGAGGTGTGGTATAAATTCTTTCATTTGTTCTAAAAACGTATTATCAAAGATTTGCGGTAATGGTGGAAGCTTATCTCTGTTCTTTCGAATACCACTACTTAAAATTCCACTACACATAATACATTCTAGATTGCATTGATTGCTTAATTCAATTTCCATCATGGAAGGCATATTATTTACTGGATAATTCTGATATGCTTTTGCAAGAGGCCATACGCCGTCATCAATATCTTTTTTACATTCAATACATCTATTTAAAAATTTATTTTCCTGTAAAGCATCTCGATATTTCTGGAACTTATCACCTTTCCATATATCCATTAGTGATCTGTCTTTGCCCCACATATCACACGATCCTGGAAGTTTCCAACAAGGAGCTACTCTACCAGTAAGTTGAATATACATGTTATTGAAAGGTGCATTACATGGTGTTGTTTGACCGTAACTCATTTTCTAATATCTCATTCCATTTAGGAAACGCTGTTGCAAAATCATTGTTTCTCATTTTATCATATTTAGTTATATGAGCATAAAACTTATTTATGTGGTTTTCTCCGTCAAGCATCATGCGTCTCATGATTTTTTTTATTCTTTCATCTTGAGTATCTTTAAATTTATTGCAAATAATTTCTTTTACATCTATTGGTAAATTAGCTATGTTTAAATATGAAGGACTTTCTACATATTGAATTGATACCGGTGTGTTGAAATCATCTGCATATTCTAAAAATTCATCGATGTAATATATATTATACCAATTCATGGTGCAGTTAAACATGATTTTACCATAAAAGTTTTTTGTAAATTTGATAAAGTTTTTTTCAATAATATTAAAATCAGATCCTTCTCTTTGATAATCATTTCTTTCGTAAATATCATCTAAACTAATTCGAATATCTAAATTAGATAAAGATTTTAATTGATTTACAAACTTATCATTCCAATGCGTGCCATTTGTTACCATTAAAGTTTTAATTTTATTAAGACCATGTTTATCAATATAAGTCATAATCTTTTTAATTTCTTCGTTTACAAAAGGTTCTCCACCCGCAAAAAGAATATATTTAGCGTCATTCAACCATTCATTTACGATTGGCTCATGATGTGTATCTATGATTTTGTGTTTTAGAAAATGTTTACGTACTTCAATTGTTTCAGTTTCTTTTGCTATTTGACTTGAATTAAATGATCCGCACATCCTACATTTTAAATTGCAAACATTTGTAGTTTTAAATTCAAAATATATTGGATTATCTTCTACTATAGGAGAGTTAAATTTTTTATCTTTGGCCCATCCATTAATTACACTTCTTAAACTTTCATTGCCTGATTCTTCAGCAGTCCAACAGTCAGAACATGCTGCAGGTTTTTCATCATTTAAAAATTGAGTTCTTAAATCTTGAAAGTTTTGATTGTTCCAGCCTTCATCTATTCTTTCATTATCTAAATTTGATAAAGGTGTTTTATATCGACAACACGGGAGTAGTACCCCTCTTGGATCTATAGAAATATGAGTGAACGGAGCAGCGCAGAAATTTTTCATCTTTCGACAGTACAATGCTTTTTGCAAACATGTGGAGCGGTGTTCCAATCTTCTCTTAATTCTTCTAATTCATTATACCAATCAGAATTTAAAATTTGTAAAATACTTTTATTATCTAGATTATATTCATCTTCATTTTCTATATATGTTTTATACATTGGATTACGATCTTCAACTCCAGTAGCAATAGCTTCAGAATTTTGTAAACCGTTTTGTATAGATTCTTGATCGGTATTTCTAGGATCAATAGTTCCTTTCTTAGGATAACCAAATTGTTTTGCAACATATATTGTATTTGCAAAAAAACAACAAGGATAGACTTGACCATCTGGGTTTACGTTATATTCATTATTATTAAAGAAAGAACATCTTATTTCTTTAGTTTTCATACTAGTATCCTTTTTGCTTCAAGCAAATTGTCTGTTTCTTTTGTTAGAAGCAATTCAGTAAATTTTGTAATTTTTTCTGGAGCGTATAAAGTTTCTACTTTATCTTCGTACACGAATTTAAATGGGTCTAAGTTTCTATTGAATCTATTTGACGGACAAATATACATGTAGCAAGCACCATTGTCGTATGCTAATTTTGCTATTTTTTTAATATCATTTTCATTATGTTTAAATACCACAGTATATACTTTTGCCTCTGAGCCTGATTCAGTAAAAGCTTTCATATGAAGTAGAACTTTATCGAGTTCAGTTTTTCTTCTATAAGTGGCATGCTGTTCTTGAGTAGCTCCATCTATAGCAAAGACTACAGTTAGTCTGAGATTATATTTATAATTTAAGGTTCCTAAATTCCACCAAAATTCTTCATTTCTCATACTGCCATTTGTATTAATTAAAATTTTAACTCGTCTTGAACTTTCTAAAATATATGTAATTATTTCTAAAATATCTTTATTCATCATTGGATCACCCCATGTACCACATAGGATAATTTGTTTGTACAAATAAAAATCTCGTGTAGGGAATCTTTTTTGAAAGGTTTCCAATGACCATTGTACAAGAGGAAGCCAATAGTTTTTCTTAGAAATATCTTCTTGATCTGTTCTATGGCATTGTGGACATGCAGCATTACAATAAGTAGATAAATCGACCATTGGTTTTAGTCTCTTTATTTTATAAGGCATATCATTTCTTTCTTTTAAGTCTGGTGATTTCTTTTATTTTATCACCATTACAATAAATATAACAAATCTTTGCACCATTGCCATGTTTTAATTTATTATAAAAATTAATCCATTCTTTTGATTCTATTACATCTTCAATCTTTTCAATGTTAGTTAACTTAAACTTTTCTTTGACAAGATCTTTCATATCACCTTCAAAAAGTTCAGGACGGTCGGCCCAACAACACGGTAATATATATCCACGAGCAGTGTGACCTAATTGATGATCAGCATTTAGACATTTTGGAACTACCATAATTTCTTTCTATATAATACTTAGTTGGTTTATAAGAATCATTTTTAACAAACCGACTAGATTTTACTAATTCAAATTTAATATTATAATGTTTAGCTATATTTTCGCAATTTTCTATATCATTTTCATTGTACTTAAATACTATATATCTCCATGTAGAGTTGAGTCCCATCGATGCACATAACTTCATTGCTTCGAATAATGCTTCTCCGTCTTGGTTAATACGATATTTGTGACTATCTTCGGGGTATCCATCTAAACCAAATATCCATGTTGCATTTTTATTTGCGTTAAATGCCTTTTCATACCATGATATTTTTTTACCTGTTGCTGCATTATGCACTTCACAGAAAATATTTTTTTCATAATTTAATTTTAGAAAATTAATAAGGTTTGGATTCATTACAGGATCAGAAGCATTGCCACAAAAAATTATAGAATCAAAGTAATTAATGATTTTTTTATATTCGTGTAAAGATAAATCACAACCTGGAACTTTTAAATTATTAGTTCTATAAGTTTTTCTTAAACACTTAGAGCATTCTAAAGTACACTTATGACTTATACACAAATTAATTGATTTCATAAGATTAAATAACTTTTGAAATATCAACGGACAAGATATGTTTTCGCATACTATTTCCATCTTTAACTATTATTTTTTTAGACATTTTTGGAAATATAAAACTTGAATCAAAATGATGTTCACGACTATTTCTTGCATGATCTTCGAATCCTACTCCTACCATAAGTAATACTTCTTCTCCAAACATTTCTTTTATTTCTGGCATACTATGTTGTGCGTTATAAAAACCTGTTTTATAACCAAGAAGATGTGCAGTAAGTGTAAGGTATGCAGAAGCTATCCCCACTGCTCTACCTTCATCAAGTAAAGCTCCAGGATTTAATTTAATATTTTTACCATCAGTAATCCCCATAGCGTATTCAACTTCTGTTCTAGGTTTTTCTGAATAATCTCTATCGCGAATAAACACTACAAGCAAATTAGCCATGATTTGAGAATTAGTAACAGCTAAGCGAGGGTCGAATTGATAAACAAAAGACTTAGTAGTTTCTAATATATATTCTATAACATCGCTGTCTGTAATAAACACAGGACTATAGAACACTCTGTTTTGTTTAGAAGGACATTCTTTAACAGCGGTTTTTAATATATCAATATGTTCTGCTGGAATTTTTTTTGTTAAATCCCAATTTCTTTGACAGTGTTGAGATTCTTTAATTATCCTCTTTAAATCTAGATTGTTCATATTTTTATCCAATTTATGATTTTAGCTTGCAAGTCGAATTCCCACCATTGTTCACCATGAGTATATTTTTTTTGATTTGCGTGATGGTTATTATGCCAACCATCGCCTAATGTTAAAATGCTAACTAAAAAAGAATTATATGAATGATCTAACGTATCGTGATTTCTATATCCCCATTTATGAACAATTATGCTACCTAACATTGTATTAGTAAAAACAACTGTTATTGGTATACAGAAGAATATTATTAATCCAATTAAACCACTGATGCTGGTAATAATAAAGCCCCATAGTAATAATAAATATATGTAGTTGTTATGAACAAATATTTGAATTTTATCGTGTATTAAATCTCTTAATGTTTTAAATCCTACTGGTTTTTTCCCTAAATATGTACAAAGCCATATGCTCAATATAGAATGATGATGTGGACTTTGTGAATCTTCTAAAGTGTCTGAAGTTTTATGATGGTGTCTATGTAATGCAACCCATGATAGTGGAGAACCTAAAGCACACGGAATACTTATAAAAATTAACACGATTTCAGTAATTCTGGACACAGTAAAGCCTCGATGAGCAAAATATCTATGTAAAGAAACACCTTGTCCAATAACATGAAAAAATAATCCGACGATTAATCCATATATTAAATATTTAAAATCAAATGTAAATAATGCAAATGCAGTAGCGACATGGGATACTAACCATATTAGTCTTAAAACATATAAAGAAATCATAATTTTAATTTTTTTAATGTTAAAAGAACATCATTGACATGGCCATCAACATTTACGTTTCTCCATTCGTATGCTATTTCTGATTTTTCATTTATTAAAAATGTAGATCGGTTTTCTACTTTAAATGCCTCTTTAGCAATTTTATTACTATCGCATAAAAGTGGTATAGTTAATGAATATTTTTTTGCAAAATCATTATGACTTTCAATACTATCTTTAGATACACCAACAACTATAGTGTCGAGTTTTTTAAAATCATCTAAAGAATTTTCAAATTCTATGCTTTCACGTGTGCAGTGCGGCGTATCATCTTTAGGATAGAAAAATAAAACTAACCATGAAGGCCTTATATCTTTAAGATATAAGTACTGGCCATGATTACTTAATAGCTTAATATCAGATATCATAATTAATCCTATTCAGTTTCTGCAGATTCAAATATTGTGATTGCAATTCTAGTTTCTGTTATATCGTATATATTATGAAACTTGCTTAGGTCTAAAAAATACCATTGTTTTTCAGGTAATACAACTCTTTCAATTTCGTTTTTATCATCGTCAAACCAAACTGTACTAACATTTTCTCCGCCGCTTTTAATAATATAATTAAAAGCTGCAGCTCTACCCTTATCTTTATGTATTAATAATTCTCTAGTAATAAGTTGTATTTTTATTTTCATATTATTTGCAAAATGTGGAGACAAATAATCTATAATTGCAGAGCTAGGTTGATGTAAAGAATACCATGGAATTTCGTAATTTTCTCCATCTCTAGCTTCAAAAGTATTAATAGTCGTTCTAACATTTTCTTCGGTTATTTGATTTACAAGATTTTGTGGAAGATCCGGTAAGTCTGGATAATGTGTGTATAATCCCATTATAATATCCTTTTTTTAAAAATTTCTTTGATTTCATTTATATTTTTTATATAGTATTCTTTAGAAAATTCTAAATTTAATTTATGAATATGTTCGTAATAGATACTAAACTTTCTAGTATTTATTCCATTTATTTCTAAATACTGTATTGGATCAATAGATAATTTTTCATAATTAAGTATTATTGGATTTGATATGCTCAATATATAATTTTTATCTTTTTGCCATTGCTCTTCTATTTGAAAAAAGTTTAATGCATATTCAATTGGACATACAAACGGTGGTATAATGTGTTTTTCATTATTTTTTTTATTCCATACATCACTGTGAAATGCTAAAATATAAGAGAGATATTGATCGTATTTGTTTTCTCTATCAAGAAGAATTATATCATAATTCTTGACTATAAATTTTATTATTCTAAGATTTAAATGAGTAGAAATAATTTTAATAGTATTTTTACAATTATATTTTTTTAATAAATTTATTCTATATTCAATTTCTTCATTTAATGGAAAATATTCTCTATTACTTTTTAATAATCTTTCGCCGTTATCAATAGAACTCCAACCTGGATATACAGTATTAAAAAATTCATCATTTAATTTAATATTATAATCAGACGAAAAATCACGTAGCATCCTGAAAAGAAAAGTACTACCTGATCTCATTGGTGAAATTATAGCATAAGTCATTAATCTGATTTTATTAATTTAACAAAATATTTTCCTAAATCGAATTCTCCAGGTTTATGATCCATATGCCATGAATTAGGATAGTGATGATGGTTGTTATGCAAAAACCCTCCCCAACTATACCAGCATAGTAGATAAGACATTAATCGTCTATTAGTAGAATTATCTTTTCTTTCAAAATTCTTATACCCTTTGTCATGTTTGTCTGTGTGGTGTACTAATACTACGTTTAGCAAACTAAAACTATGAATAGTTATTACAGTTCCATAAATCATTCCAAACACAGCAATAGGCCACCAGATAATTAGTAATGTAATAAATGTTGTCCAATAGATTTTATAGAAGTTTCTATCTAGCCACATAACATACGAATCACGCATCACATCTCTTGCTTGAAAAACGTTTATTTGTTCAAGCTTTCCCAAATATGTGCTATATAAACTAGATTTTATCAATCCGCTATTAGGGCTATGTGGGTCATCATCAGTATCAGCGTGTGCGTGATGTTTTCGGTGCATGCATACAAAAAATATAGGAGATCCCAAGCCAGAAATAGAACCAAGGTATAATACAATCCTCTTTGTCCATTCTTTCATTTTAAATGATCGATGTGTTAAATACCTATGAAATCCAAGTTCAAAACCAAACTGGGAAGTTAATAAGTAGAAAAAAATTCCAAAACTTATGTAATGCCAATTATCGAATAATACTGGTAATGTGGAAAGCATTATAAGATGAACTGGAAAAAATATCTTTTTAGCATATTGCGTAAATTTCATTTTCATTTTCCTCGTCTTCTAGTTGTCTTATATTAAACATCTTATCGCCATTTTGGATGAGTTTATCTGACGCTAATTGAAAAGATAAATTCACACGAGTTTCGTCATAAGGATTTGCAACAAAATGCGGTAAACAACTATTTAAATAATATGCATATCCTGGTTCTAACACATACACACCAAATTTTTCATTGATACTATTTTTAACAAACACGTGATATTTTGTACTAATAGGTATATGGATTTTAAATCCATGAACTTCACAATTTAAATTATCTATATGTGGTTTAAGTCGTTTTTTCGGAGCAGCGCACATATATTGTTGCCTAAATGTTGGTCCAAAAGATTCAAGCACAGATTTAGTATTTTTCATTACTTCATCTTTTAAAATATTTGTGCCAAATTTACGTAATGAATACGAAATATAGTCGTTGCCATTCCAGCCTAATTTCACTAGATGTTTTTTTACTTCTTTTGGTGTAGCATCTATTAATATATCTTCAAGAGAATTTAAGAAATTATTTTCCAAGCTTTTAAAGGTATTGATGTATTCCTCAAAAAGTATGGCGGTGTTAAACGGCCCAGCGATACTAACTACTGCTGGATACTTTAAGTAATCACCAGTCACATTAACTGGAATTGTCTCGAAATCACCAATCGGCACAATATCATTTTTTAAGGTATCCATATTATGTGATCTCCGTATTTTTTATAACTTCTTTCTAATAAATCAAAGTGTTGTTTTTTATCTAGCCATATATGTAAAAACATAATGTATCTATTTGGATCATATATACTATTCCAATGCCATATGTTTGTGTGCCCCATGACATACCAGTCAGTATCTTCAGGCAGTTCTGGATGAAAAACATTTTCACCTACTTCAATAGCTAAAGGATTTTTCACTTCTCCTTGTAAAATCATTCTGTATCCACATGGCTCACATTCAAGATTATGTTTATATAGATCAGGATTAACTTCAGGGTAAAAGAAATCTAAATGTCTATGTTGTGGTCCTGCAGAATCCATTCTGTGAATTTTTACATTTACTAATTCTTTAATGGGTATATGTTGTTTTAAGTATTCCTTGAGCTTAAGTTGATTAACAGACATAGAATCTATCCATTTTGATTTACCATAATCTTTGCGTTTTTCAGTAAATCGCTGTAAACCATGAGCAAAAGGAATAGATTGTTCAACATATTCGTCGACAATAAACTTACTAAATTTAAATTTTGGGATGTCTACTGGCATCCATGCTATTTTAGAAAAATCAATATTCACCGGTTAATCCTGTCTCTGATCTAAATTTGTCACTAAATGTTCCCCAAATTTTCATGCTAACTGCTAGATGGTTTATAGCATCGGCGCCGTGATAATCTCGCTCATTAAAAAAACATGATGTGGAGGTAATATTAATTTTTTTATTTGTATCAGTATCGTATATAAAGAATGATTTTTCTGGAGTTATTTTAAACCATAGAAATTCTGACTTATGAAACTGATCATCTGGCGTATGTTTATCAGCGTGAATCACTGTAGGATTCATTGATTCCACTATATAAAATACAACTTTTTTAATAGTTTTAAATGGCAAACATTTAGACCATTCTACTAATTCAGGAAACAATTTTGCGTTTTCTGTCCAGTCACCCTTTTCCCATAATACTAATGTACTAAACGGCTGGCTTCCGCCCATTAATTTAAGAAATATTCGTTGTTGTTCTGGCTCTAGTTTGGTGTATATATTTTTACATTCTGATGAATCATCCATACTTATAATTTCGTTATTCTTAGGAAAAAGAGGAACTAATGGCTTTCCAACATAATTTACTATATTATGCAAGTCATTGGGATCAAGAAACTCAAACTCTGAATTAAAATATTCAGAAACGTACGGCTTACTTTTTGCAATACCTTCGTATATTTTAAGTCTAAGGGAATCTAATTTTGTTGCGTTAGTATATTCATCAGCGTTAAAGTATGACTTGCCTAAAATACCTTTCATAATATCTCCTTCAATGCAAAATTATAATTGCTGTTAATTTTATAATAGAAAATAGTTTGTAGCGTATTGTTAAATAATACTGGCTTATTAAAATATTCAAACTTTCCTAATAGAGGTTTGTTTTTATTTGATTTGCGTTTTTTTAAATAATTACTAAACACTTTAAGAGTTTTATTATGTTCATATATTGTAAAAAATATAGCTTGTTTGTTTATATTTTTAGCATAATCAAGATGCTGATCTATTACTCCATCTTTATGCCATGTATAATTGTTTGCTATCTGCCGGAATTCAAACAAAGAATACCGATGCATTAAGATTCTAACGCTATTATTGTGTATTGCAGCGCCAGATATACCAACGATCTGATCGTTAATCTTAATAGCTTCTATACAATCAAAATAAGTTTTATCCCATTTCTTGTTACTAAACTTATAGATCTCCTCGATAAACTTGTTATTATAAAACTTGTTAACAAGTTCGTTATAAGAAAAATCTATGCTAGCCGATGCGCCTAGTTCATTATAAACCTTATGTCTAAAATGTGTTAGGTCAAAATCCCATTTATCATAATATCTCTCTATTGTTATCACTTTAAATCAGATCTTTTAACTAAGTAATCTCCGTATTTTTCTAAACTTCTTGTTAAAAGATTTTGATGTTTTTCTATATCTATATATCCATTTGTAATTATAATAATTCTATCGGATTGAAAATCAACACCATGAACTTGATCAGTGTATGGCATTGCATAGACGTCAGTAGTTTCTGGTAAAATTGGATAAATCCTATCTTCGATTTTACTATCTACGCTTTTTGAAACGTATACAGTATTTTTTCTTTCTCCTGATATAACTAGTCTATATGAACTTGGTTCATTTTTCTTTAAATGATCAAAAACATCGGGTCTTCTATTTGGATCTTGATAATCGACATGAGGATGAACTACGTCTTTTGATTTCATCATTTTTGCATGGATATAATCAGTAAAAGGTATATGGTCAATCATCCATTGTTTAAGTTCAGGATATTTTTCTATTATTTCTTGTGTCCATTTATCAGTAGGTTCAAAGTTTTTTGTTTTTTCAAACAACCGGATCGCATCCCACCAGCCATAGACAAACTCGGTTTCAAAATTCTTAATTATAGAATGTTTATTAGGAATTAAAGGTAAATCTATCGGAAGAAATGCAATATCTAAAAAATCTATGTTGTTAGTCATTTTCGATTAGTCCTTTATATCTAAAACTTCACTAATTACTTCTTGACTATCAATACTAATAATTAAATGATCACGCGCTGTCGGCCCGTTATTTACTGCGTAATGTTTATAACCAGGATTAATAAACCACACTGATCCGTCTGCAGGAATATGATATTTTATTTCATTTCCATCTTTATCAAATCCACCATTATAACACTCTTTATTAGTATCAACTGCGATGTGCAATCTAATGCCGTATTGAGTATCGTAATCGATGTGAGGTTTAATATTGCTTCCAGCTTGTAAACGTGCAAATCGTGTTCTATGTGCTCCATTAAACATGCCGAAAATCTCGCGCATGTATTCAGGAACGTCATCTTTCATTTTACGATACCAGCGCTCATCTGCTACAGGGTCACCTTTTGCAATTCTATTGTCCCATACGGTGTTTGATTTTTCTTCGCGCTGGGATAAGTCATACGACTTGTCAAATTCAACAAGACTTAATTGTTGATAACTAGCATCTTCCCAATTAAGCTCTGTAATACAATCGACGCTTTTTAATTCGTCTTCATTAAAAAACATTTTTGGTAGTTTAGTATGGGTTTCACACATATGTTGATAATCAAATCCAAGGCCATCCCAGGTTTTACCTTCTGAAAATTGAGCTAACTCATCTTTAAGTCTTTTAATGTCAATTTGTATATCCAGTTTCTTAAGCACCGGTAATTCATTTCTTTTTTTCCACTTTTTCATTATACATCTCCTATGCGTACGTTATTTATTAAATAGTTTCTCAGCAAGCCAACCGCCAGTATCAAATTTATGCAGTCTAATTCTTTTCCAATTATCGTGATGGTTTTTATGGTAACCTTCACCCGCAATAAATAAATTTAACCAAGGAACGTTTAAAGGACCATTTCCATGTCCAAAAGTGTTTAATAATCCAAAACCAATTTTAGCAAAAATAAAAGGAATTAACGCAAAAGCAATAAAAAAATACGGAGATATTATATAACTGACTATCCATACTATACACACTATTTTAAACCAATGGTTATGACAAAAAACCAGCTTAGGATTTTTATATAAATCTCGAGCATATTTCGAAGGAATTTTAGGAAGATTCCAAGTAGTAGTTAAAACTTTCCAAAAGCCTACGTATTTTGGAGCATGAGGATCTTTGGGGCCATCACTATGCTGATGATGCATTCTATGAGATGCTATCCAACCAATAGGAGATTTTATAACTACTATCATTAACATAGCTAATCCAATTGTTTCAAACCATCCTGGTACTTTAAATTGTTTATGACAATAGTGACGATGTAGCAGTATACTTGCTGCTAAGTGAGAAATTATTTCACTCCATATTAAACCAATTAATATTGCTAATGTTAATTCCATTAGTTTATCCTTTTAACATCTTTTTAAGTTTTCTAAAATAGAAGTTATGCTATCTTCATTTAGAATAACGTTAAATACTATCCAATAACTAGATAATGAAGATGCATTAAATAAAGTATGTTCTTTTAATGTATTTATAAAGTATAAATTACCATGATTCCAGTGTAAGGTTTTGTCACCTATCATAAATCTAGTATCAGGCGGGTTACAATTTTCTAAAGGAACTATTAATCTGAATACTTTAACATTTAGTTTGTTTGAATCTCTATGTGCTGGAAAATAGCCGCCAGATTCTATTTTTAATACATGAGACCGAAAAATTTTATTTTTCCATGGATCTACGATTAGTTTTAATTCAGGCCATTCAAAAACTGGGGTGGGAACATTAAAACTAGTTTCTTCCCATGATGTAGAATTTTCAAAGTTATATTCATGAATACTATCTAAATCGGGAATTCCTGTTACGCCACCATCTAAACTAGTTATGCTTAATCCAAATCTATTATTCTTTTTTCTAGGATTGTATTTAACATAATTAAAATTTTCTTCAGTCCAATTGATAAATTTTTTAGGATTCATTTTTAATTTAAGTTCTAATTGGTTAGATCCAAATGCTAATAATTTTTCAATCATTTATATTATTATACCCCCATCTCTCCTTTAAAGAACACTCTTTATTATACCATGATTTTACAGTAATGTAAATAGTATAAATAGCATAAACATATTTATCTATAGTTTATGTTAAGTGAGGGCAAAAGGCTATAAATAGTATAAACCAATATTGAGGGGCGGTTATGGCACACTACGAAGATTTATCAATTGACCAGGGAACAGATGTAGTAATTCAGCTTGAACTGTTTAATCCTGATGGTAGTAGAAAGCAGCTAATTAACTGGGATTCTGACGCTGGCCAATTTGGTGCATTTTATGACATGCGTGGAAAAATCAAAAAAAGTTATAACTCTACTGATTCAGCTGAAGTATTTTCTTGTACAGCTTTTAATCCAGCTAATCAAGAAAATATTTTACAAATATCATTAACAAATGTACAAACAACCCGTATGAAAGCCGGTAGATATGTCTATGATGTCGAATTAGAAGGAATTGATAGTTCAACTGGAATAGGTGTAGTTGAAAGAATATTAGAAGGGAAATTAACACTTTCTCCTCAAGTAACAACATAGGATAACGATATGGCAATTAAAATAACATCAAATCGTACAATCGTTAAAAACATTAAAGTTGGAACTCCTCTTCCAGCTATTAAAGAAATTAGAATTAGAAATAGCCTTAGAGATGTAAGTGATACTGCAATTGCAGCCGGTCAAATACCAGAAGGAACAATGATTGCATTTGATGCCGCCACTGAATTCTGGACCGCAACAAGCCACTTAAAGGCACAAATAATAGATGGTGGAGATACCTTCTAAACAATATAAATAAGATTAAATAATAAAGCATTTAGATAGGTTGTTTATTTCATGGCATCTATAATCCAGATTAAAAGATCAGGCACGGCAACTGCACCGTCAAGTTTAGCACTAGGTGAATTAGCATATTCATATTATGATAGTATCGCAGGTGGAACATTATATGTTGGTGTGGGACCAGCCGTTGACTCGACTGCAGTTCCGCAAATAGCAACTCGAGTAGCTGCGGTAGGCGGTGAAAAATATATGTCTCTCTTGCAGGCGGCAGGAAATCCTGGTATTGCGGTTGGAAATAAATTTCTTCTTCTTGACTCAGAAAAAGCAGTTGATCTATTATACGTTCATGGACTAACTGCTGACTCATCTTATATTAAAGATTTAGATGTTGATAGCGCACATTTAAAACGTTTAACTGCAGACTCAGCGTTCATATGGAAATTAGATGTAGATAGCGCTCATATTAGAACATTTACAGCTGACTCAGCATACATATTTGATTTAGACGTAGACTCCGCACATATTTCAAGGCTAACGGCTGATTCTGCATACATTTCTCAACTCGATGTCGATAGTGCATATATCTCAAGACTTGATGTTGATAGCGGTTATATTAGTCAACTTGATGTAGATTCTGCATTTATTTCTAGATTAAAAGGCGATAGTGCGTACATTTCTCAACTTGATGTTGATAGTGCTTATATTTCAAGACTAATGGTTGACTCTGCATATATTAGTCAACTCGACGTAGACTCTGCATATATCTCAAGACTAATGGGTGATTCTGCATACATTTCTCAGTTAGATGTTGATAGTGCCTATATTTCTAGATTAAAAGGCGATAGCGCTTATATTAGTCAACTCGACGTAGACTCTGCATATATCTCAAGATTAAAAAGTAATAGTGCCTACATCAGTCAACTTGATGTAGATAGCGGGCATTCTTTATATCATAGTTTTGGTATTGCACATAGCCCAGAATATCGTGGTCCAGCTACTATTAAAATCGATCCGTATCCGTTTGGTGATATTGCAGGTGATGTTAATATTGTTGGTAATCTTAATGTGCAAGGTACGACAACATCAATTAATTCAACATCTGTTACGATCGTAGATAAAAACATTGTTGTGGCTGATAATGCCGCTGACTCTGCATTTGCATCAGGAGCAGGCATTACAGTAGGTGGTCCTGTCCAAGCATCTTTTACCTGGCAGGCTGGAGCTGCCGGAACACAATATGAAAATTATTGGACAACAAATAGACTTTTCTATAATAAAGATTTACAAGCCGATTCAGCATATTTTAAATACCTTAAAGCAGATTCTGCTTATGTTGAGTATTTAAAAGTTGATAAACTAGATTTAAATGTTCCGGGCGGCGGATTAAAAATAGGCGCTGTTGCACATGTAGGACCTGATTTTTCTTTACAGGGTGATTCTGACTTTTTATATGATTCAACTAATGGATTACAGATTGGAGCAACACAAGGAGTAAATAAAGGATTAACTATTTTACCAACCGGTGAAGTTATATCATATGCACCAGCTGTGTTTGATAAACTCAGAGTTAACTCTTTAGTTCCAGGTTCACTTTTAACTGTAGGATTAAATGACTCAATTCAAGGCGGCGAATTACATTTTGGCGAACATCAATCTCACTATTACTTTTTAGGTGCCGGCGGTTCTTTTGATGGTCTTATGTCAGCAAGGCAAGTTGCGCAAGACTCTGGATGGAATAGATTTATTGTTCATAAATCAACTGGTAATGTTGATGCATCCGGAGTAAAAATTGGATCTTACAAATATAGACCTGAATTAAGAAATAAATTTGATGCTAACTCAGTATATTTCCCCGATTCAGCTCAAACAAGAGATTTTTATGGTTTAAAAATAAGTGCTTCTCACGCTGAAAAAGACTCACAGGGTAGACACTATTTACAATCTACTTTACCTATCAACTATTTTAAAAGTGATATATCAA
>Ga0209630_10000432_pt1 | contig 47624 bp, 33 predicted proteins | sample COG_01_FD_184745 | JGI IMG/M metagenome (GOLD analysis project Ga0209630, IMG submission 184745) | Pelagic Microbial community sample from North Sea - COGITO 998_met_01 (SPAdes) (version 2) | ecosystem: Environmental > Aquatic > Marine > Neritic zone/Coastal water | place: Helgoland, sampling...
TGAAATCACTCTCTCTCTCTGCTTCTCTCTCTCTCCTTCTCTCTCTCTCTCTCTTTGTTGATGTATGCGTATCTCCGTTCAACTTTTTTGAGTTAAACACACTTCTCCTCGCGATACGTTTTTTCTACTCTCGATCGAGTCTGTTTTATTACACCGTAAGTGCGCGCACTTCTCCCTTCTTTCGTTGCAAAAAGAGATGAAGTTTTGACGGAAAAAATCGTGTTTGAAAATTTTATGCCAAGAATAATGAAAAGCAGCATTTCTGGACAGAACACATTACACCTTATTGACGAAGAGAGAAAGAAAGAAAGAAAGAAGAAGAAGAAGAAGAAGACAAAGCGTCTCTCTTTATTCTCGCTCACTTTCACTGGGCTCGATATCATGAAACGCGATGGCACTACGCGGAAGCAACCGAAACAACGACGACAGTCGCGTGAGATATTCGTCGTATTCTTTCTCATCTTTGTTGCGTTGGCCTTCTTCTTCGTGTTCTCATCTTCATCGTCTTCTTCTTCTTCTTACGACGACGACGACGACGAGTCGTACTATCGCTCGTCCACTTTCAAGAACGGCAAGAACAGAAGAGGCACGCAGGACAACGGAAGGAAGAAAAGAGACACGCCGTCGGTATGGCAAGGCAACCCGATACGTTTCGACGTTCCAGACAATGTGGACGTCGAGTCGTCGTTAACTTTTGCACCTCCTCCGCCTCCTGACAAACCGTTGTTTAAAATCGGTTGGGCAAAGTTCAAACAAATGGAAGATAGAGTCAAGAATACCGAGAAAGATGTGTTTGAAAGAGGTTTACGAGTTTCCGCGCTGAAGGATAAGTGGGCGGACTACTTGCCTCGACCGCCGAAGAATACGTTGCGACCGATTCGCATCGCCGTTCCTGAAAGAATCACCTCGAGCGAGTTGGAAAGCATAAAGTCGAGAATAGCTCAGGAAGATCGAGAGCGTTTAGAAAAGTTGAGGGAAGTGAAAAAAGAAGAGAACGATAGGCGAAAAGAAGAGGATGAGTTTAACGATCGCGTTCAAAATCAAGGATTGCGAGAGTCTTTGAGTAGACTGAGCAGTTCTACACGAGCGGCGTTGTTAGGAACTTCGTCTTCTTCTTCTCCTTCTAAGCATGGTAGTAGTAGCAGTAATAATAGACATAGCAGTAGCAGTGGTAGCAGTAAGCACGGTTGAAATGTAAATATATTTGTTCTAGTTGTTAGCATTTTGTTGACCCCCTCCCTCCTTGCGAACTACGCTTCCGTTCTTTTCTCTTTCTTCTTTTTCAATTCTTTCCCATTGTCTTTGTTTTTTTGGGATTTCCACACGATCTTATTGCCATTGTTATTTATCTCTTCATTATTGTATTCGACTAACACCGCTGCTCTCATCATCCACAGAAATGTCGAAGAAGAAAGAGTCCGTGGAAATCGAGATGACCACTGGTGTCTCCAATTCCGACGTGCTTCGGTTTAGCCCGGATTCTGACGACGAAGACGATGGACGAGGGTACGTTTCTTTTTCTTCTAGACACCAATCGCGCAAAAGTTCTTTCCTTCTCTGATTTTAATAAAAGAAATTTCGCACCCTTCTTCTTCTTCTTCTTCTTCTTCTTTTTCTTCTTTTCTTCTTCTTCTCGTATTCGAGAGTTTGTTTGTTCGGCCACGTGGACGAGAACGCGCGCGTTGTTGTGTACTAAGAAGCACGTATTTCTCTATTGCTTTCACAACACCTCGCGTGAAAACAGAATTTTCAAAGCGAACAAACCAGACGTGATGAAAGATGGTTTCGCAGTCTACATGCAAAGAGCAACGCAAGAGTTGTTTTTTACAAACAAACTGAATTATCTGTTGGTGTGCGTCCCGTTAGCGATTATTTCCAACGGAGGCGGTTGGGGAGACGGCATAACGTTTACTTTCTCGTTGATTGCGATTTGCCCATTAGCCGAGCGTTTGGGATTCGTCACAGAACAGTTGGCGGGATATACAAACTCAACCGTAGGCGGCCTGTTGAACGCGTCGTTTGGGAATGCCACAGAAATGATCGTCTCCATGTACGCTTTAAAAGCTGGATTATTACGTGTCGTCCAGTTGTCTTTGCTCGGCTCTATTCTTTCGAATATGCTTTTAGTTCTTGGGTGCGCGTTTCTCTTTGGAGGCATGTCGAGGAAAGAACAATATTTCAACGCCGAGGGCGTCATGATGAATTTTGGTTTGCTTTTGTTGGCGGTGATGGGGTTATCGCTCCCAGCCTTGTTGCACTTTACGCACACCGAGCTGCACGGAACTGCGTCGGAACTCGCTCTCTCTCGATTTTCGAGTACAATTCTTCTTTTAATCTATTTGGCGTTTTTGTATTTTCAACTGGTCACGCACACGCATCTTTATGAAGACGAAGAAGATGACGACGACGACGACGACGACGAGGAACTAGTTCTCGGCTTTTGGGATTCCATCGTTTGGCTTGGAGTCTTTACAGTTTTTATCTCCATCTTATCCGACTATTTAGTCGCAACTATCGAAGGTGCCTCGGCGTCTTGGGATTTCTCTGTTGCTTTTATTTCGGTAATTTTATTACCCATCGTTGGGAACGCCGCCGAACACGCCTCGGCGGTAATGTTCGCGATGAAGAATAAAATGGATATCTCGTTGGGAGTAGCTGTCGGTTCGTCGACGCAAATCGCGCTTTTAGTCATACCGTTTTGCGTCATTGTTGGCTGGTTCATGGACAAGCCTATGGATTTGAATTTGCAAATGTTTGAGACGGCGACGTTGTTCACAACTGTCATCACAGTCGCGTTCGTTTGTCAGGATGGAAGATCGAATTGGTTGAAAGGATTAGTGTTGATATTAGCATACATTCTTCTCTCAGCCTCGTTCTTTTTCCACAAAGATCCGGCATTGATTGGCCGCCAGGCAGCAAGTTCAATTAATGAGTGGAATGAAGAGTTCTGAGAGGTCGAAGGTTGGGTTTCGTTTAAATATAAAATTACTAGTCAAGATTGTGTTTATTATCATTACGTTCGTGTACTTTTCCTTTTTCTTCAATTGTGTCGTTTGTTTAATTTCATAGTCAGTTAGTTTATTATCAAATCAAGCCTTGCTTTCTGCCATAGCATTCGCTGTCGCCGCCGCGATTTCTTGATCGGTTCCGTTCGGGAGGTAGTAATACTTACCGCCACACTTTTGCGCCATTTCTTCCGCCATACCCGAGGAGACGAATTTATTTTCCGTATCGATAACGAGAAGTGACATGCCGTTCCCGGTCATCAACTTCGCCATGTCGTAAACTTCCGACTGCAACTCCTCGTTGCTTAACTTTGGGGCATCAGGGGACATAAACTCTGGATCTCGCATAGATTTACCAAGCGCAACGTTCGCTCGACCGTCGGTCAAACACACCACGGTAACTCTCGAAACATCGCCCGACGACATAGCGTTGATGCCAGTACGAGCCGCAACAGATAAGCCGTGCGCTAACGGAGAACCTCCACCGCACGGCATCGTGTCCAACCGATTTCTCGCCATAGAGATAGAGCGAGACGGCGGTAACAAAACTTCAGCCTCGTCCCCACGGAAAGGAATGATACAAACTTGGTCGCGAGACTTGTAAGAATCTTCTAAGATGGAAAGCGCAGCACCTTTCGATGCATTCATTCTGTTCAAAGCCATGGAACCAGATGCATCGACTAAGAAAATAATCAAAGCGCCAGACTTTCGTGCCAACTTCTTCGCTCTCATGTCGCCCTTCTCGACGTACACTTTCTTCTTCTCCGCGTTTGGATCTCGGTTTCTTCGCGCGGCTTGGTAAGGCGCTGCCGCGCGCAGCGTTGCATCGACGGCTAATCGAATCGTGTTGCCTTTGGGTAAAACTGGCTTGATGTAACGTCCTCGGTCTTGCGAAAAGATGACATTTTTCGAACGACCGGATCTCCCGCCACTTCTATTCGTGGCTTTGGCAAATTGCATGACTTCGTCGTCCATGACAACTCCTTCGGCATCAAAAACAAACTCCTCGGGAATATCTGGCACGTCGTCCTCTTCTTCCTCTTCGTTTTCGTTTTCATCTTCGTCTTCATCTTGATCTTCGTCATCATCCATGTTATCCTCGGGCGGCGGCGGCGGCGGCGGCGGTTGCTCATCCTCTGGTGGCGGTGGTTCTTCCATGTCAGAAAGCTCCGATCGTGGGATGATAACGAGACGGACGGCTTCTTTTAAATCGTCCGCGTTTACTTTTGATCGACCATCTAATGCTGCCAAAGCCTTTGCCGCTCTTACGGCGAACAATTCAGCTCTGTGACCCTGCACTTTACCCCGAGTCGCCTCCTTGACTAAATATTCAACCTGTTCTCGACTGATTGTGCACTCTTTCAACCACTCTCGAGCTAAAATAATCGTGCTTTTAATACCATCGGTAGCCTCTGCCGCATTTTTCACCGAAATATCAGCTTGGTCTTGGAAACCCATGGCTTGATCGACCGCCGAAACACGATCTTCAAACTTCATGACTTGATCTGCACTCAAAGTCACCGCGATTCTGTCCAACAAGTGCTCGCGCAATTGACCTTCTTCCGGGTTAAACGTCGCGATTAATAATGGTCGACACGGGTGTCTCAATGTAATACCTTCCCGTTCGACAACGTTAACACCTTCTGCCAACACAGAAAGTAACAAGTTCGATACGGAGTCATCCAACAAGTTAATCTCGTCGACGTACAAGATACCTCTATGCGCTTCAGCTAACAATCCAGGTTGAAAGACTGTTTTACCTTGCTTCATGGATTCTTCGATATCGACGGTACCAACCAAACGATCTTCGGTGACGCCCAATGGCACCTGCACGAACGGCGCTTCTTTGATGAAGGTTTCGATGTTGCCCGTTTTTGGATTTTTTTGCACGATGTTCGCGAGTCCGGTTTCCCATTCGCGAGGATTTTCTGGGTCGGAGTTTGCGTAGGAACCTTTCACGACTTCAATCGGCGGCAAAAGCGCGTGCAACCCTCTCGCCATGATCGACTTCGCAGTACCTCTTTTCCCTGAAATGGCAATACCACCGAGCGCGCCATCGACACCACCCAGCAATAACGCGGATTTGATCTTTTCTTGCCCGATGACCATGGATAAAGGAAACGCTTGACGCACACCGGAAGATATGACTTCTTTATTCGCGTCTTCGTCCATTTGCATCTCTTCGAGCTGTTTCAATCGCGCCGCCGCAGCTTCAGCTTTGTCTTGAGGCTCCGAAACCGCCGCTTTCGGGACGACAGTGGTGATGGCAGTATGTCTTCCTCTTCTAAAATGTTTTGGTCTCGATGAAGATGATGATGACACCTTCTTTCTTTGCGCGACGCTGTGTCGCGCTCCGAGTGCCATAGACGTGGACATCGAGGCGGACATGACGTTGATCTCGTTAATTACTCGCTCTTCTGTATCCCTTCGTTTCTGACGTTGCACTTTTAGCTCGCAACAGATGAAAGAGAGAGAGAGAGAGAGAGAGAGAGAGAAAGAAAATACTTTTGAGGAGAGGAAGGAGTGTGCGGGAGAGCTCTTTTTATCTTTTTCTGTTTTTTAAAGATCTTTTCCTGCATGCCTCAAAAACTCACGAAGATACTCTCTTCTCATCATCATCATCATAAATCAAATACAAATAGTATAGTAATAATGCGCGCGGTGAACGCTCCACTCACGGTTTCGAAACCATCGACCAGTAACACACCATCTCAGCGTCGAGCTTCTTCTTCGCTCGCGACGACCTCTGCGTTACCGCCTGGATTTGTCGCTTTCGGCGGCTTATCTGTTTTTCTCGTTGGTGCGACGAAAGCTTCGCAAATGAGACTGGAGCAAAGAGTGGGAGAAGAGATGGAAAAATGCACGAAGAATGGCATAGATACTTCAGATTTGTATTACGATTTTGATTTACCTGGGGATGCCTATCCGTTCGGAGACGCGGAAGGCATGGATTGGGTTCCAGATGATTGGAAACCTCCCAAGAAAGGGGACCCGAAATTCCTCCCGACTCGAATGCTCGGTCAATTAACTATGCGAAATCAATTATACGACGTGACCATCAAGGCGCAGGAACAAGGCGTGGATGTGAGCGACGTGTTAATACCTTTCGTAGACGAGGATGGGAACGCGTGCGATCCGAAGTATGATTCGAATCAAAAGCGATACGTCGAGATCAGGAAACGATTGGGGATGTAGACGAACTCCGGCGTGCATCGTCCTCCCCTTACTCCTCTTCCTCGTCGTTCGTTCTTAGCTTAATCATCGTTAAATTATTCTTATTATATTATTCTTTCTATTACATCTATTGGAATCTCTTCTATAACAAACTCTCTCTCTCTCTCTCTGACTGTCTCAAAAATCAAAAAAGCTTACTTCATCTTCGCGAGCTTGGCATCCTCCTCCGCCTTCTTGGCCGCTTCTTCCGCCTTCTTGATTCTCGGGCCAACCTGCCAGACGTTCATCATCTCCGTTCTCAACTTTTGGTACGCCTTGAAGGATTTCATTTCATCCGTCACCGTGACCATCTCAACCGCACCAGACTTCTTCTTCTCCAACGGCATAATAGTAGCACCCTTGTGCTGCGTGGCAGCCGCGATCGTAGCCTTGTCCGCATCGCCGTGCTTCGGCTTCGAGTTCTTACGCGGGAAGAGGATCAAGTTAGACATGTACGCCTTTAATCTCTCCACGTTTGTCGCCAAAGACTCCTCCGATCTGTTTTTTCGCCTGTGGTCGACGCAAATGCCAATGGTCGGGGCGAGTTTTTTCGGGATACCAGCCGCTTTCAACTCCTCGAGCGTGAAACCTCTGCCGAGTCTTTGCTTAAAGTTGTATCTTTGCGTCGGGCATTGGACCGCCGGTCTCAAAGCACCAGAGACTGGGCGCGGGAAGGTAGCTTTTGCTTTCTTCTCGCGTGCTGTTTAGTAGAGGTGCAAAATGAGAGTAAGAGAGACGTCAGCGAAACGAACATAAACCAACAGAGTCCAACGTCATTTCCGCGAAAGAGCTGGTGAAAATGGCGAAAGGGCTTTGTTTTTCGCTTTGAAGCGAAAATGTGGACGGGCGGAAATGCACCCAAACGGACCACACGCGACGTGCTCATTCGAAAAGTAACCATGTAAACGTACCAATTCTACGGGACTTCTTGCGACCGGCTTGGTTAAACCATGTTCGCACGAAAGATTGCGAGCAGTTCCTGTAATAAGAGAATAGATGAAAATTCGTGAGTGAGCGGGGTTCGCGCGCGTAAAGGGAAAAAAGGGAGAAAATGAACGCTATTCGACGCGCGTTCTCGAAGACGCGAACGATAAACGCGGCGTAAAAGGAGATAATGACGTACCCTTGCCAATCCTTCTTGAAGTGCTGGTGGGGGATTTCGTTGTTGTGCTTCACCATGTTTGTACGTGTGTGCGCTAACTAATGGCGTGTAGTGATTTCGGCTCCTCTACGAGTTAGGGGCTTTTATTTTTTCTTTGGTTGGTCGATGCTTCAAAAATGCGAATACTAGTCCACCGACCGTTTTGGTTTATATGTGCGAAATTATTCTTTATTTAATCGCGATGAATACTACTATCAACAATATATTAATGATACAAAGCGCATTTAAATCTATGATTAGCTCTCTACTACGAATACACGCGCATGCGCGCACACACACATTGTCTTTACGCGAAAATCTCCCGAACGGCTCGCGCCGCTAACCTGGACGACAGGCGTTCGACGAGCGTCGGCAGAATTTGGTTCGCAACGGCGGGCAAAAACGGGCGCATTTCCTCGAACGTCTCTCGCGAAAATGCGTTTTCATTCGAACCTGAACTATTACCACTTCGGCCGAGTAAAAAGTTCAAAAGTTTCGTCACGTTTTCTGCGGTATCTTTATCCTCTTGCGTGACTTTCGGGGCCAAAGCGATGCTATTCGGCAACCCGAGAACGGGAAATAAAATGGGAATTCTCGCGTCTTTCAAGCCAACGCTGGTTAACACTGCCACCGCAGATTCTCTGCTCAAGGCGTCCACGCCCTTGACTACTTCATCAAGAAGAAATTCGCGGAAGAAACTACCTTGCGGAGATAAAACGAATTGCAAAGCTTCTCGCGATGTTTTCTTTTCCAAGTTTGCGCTCGCCTCGGCGGAGACGCCCGAAGACGTCGAGACGTCTCTTTTAAAGCTTTCCAAGGCTTCGAGTAAATCAATCAAGCGGTCGGCGTCAAATACAGTAGACTTCCCGTAGACCATATAGCGAAGAGCCTCCTGTAAGCGCGCGTCGTCGTTTGACGTCAACAAACGTTTCGATAAATACGGATACGCTTCGTCGACGAGCGCAAAGTCTGGATCACCGACGAGCGCGATACCTTCCAAGACACCAATTGCACGAATAATAATCGCAAAATACGGCGGAATTCGAAACGGAAAATCGAACGTAATTTGTGCGAGATCAGCCGCGAGCTCTTGAAAGTTTATGCTCTTGGCCCCGCCGCCTTCGAGCGCTTGATCGAAAACTCTCCCGAGTGGCGCCGAAAGAGGCGACAAGTCCGTGCCTTCTTCGATGAAATCGAGCGTCACGAAGTCATTCACGATGGCGTCGTAATCGCGATGGATCAAGTGCGAAATAGCTTCAATCATGCCGTATTTAATGTTTTCGTCAATTTGCGTCATCAAACCGAAATCTAAAATAGCGAGTCTTCCGTCCGGAGTGCGAATCAAATTCCCCGGGTGAGGATCCGCGTGGAAAAACCCGGTATCGAGGAGCTGTTTCAGATAGCAAATGACACCAACTTTCACTAAATCTCCGACATCGTCCGCGGTACTTTGCGAGAGTTTCTCGCCTTCGAGCCATTCGCTCGTGATGACTTTTCGCCTCGTGTGCTCCATGTATGTCCCCGGGACAACAACTTGCGGTAAATCCTTCTTGATAGACTCCGCAAACTTGATTTGATTTTGACCTTCGTTGACGTAATCAAGCTCCTCGAAGAATCGCAAAGCCCATTCGTCTAAAAGCGCGACGACGTCGGTGTTGAATCCTTCAACCGTGCGAAGGAATAATCCGATGCGTCGCAAAACGAATAAATCAATCGATACTGTTTCCAACACTGCCGGTCGCTGAACTTTTACCGCAACGGTCGCTCCGTTACTTTTTAGGACACCTTTGTACACCTGTCCTAAACTAGCCGCGGCGACTGGCTCCGGTCCGAGTTCGGAATACACGTCTTGCCATTTACATCCCAACTCGTTCTCGAGCGTCTGAAAAGCGAGCTCGTTATCGAACGAAGGCACTTTATCGCACAATTTTTGCAACTCAACCATAGCTTGCGGACCGAGTAAATCTGGACGAATTGCGAGCGCTTGACCGAGTTTGATGTATGCCGGCCCTAACGACGTGACGATTTCTCGAAGTTGAATCGCTCGCTTCACGGAATTTTCCTCCGTTTTCTTCGTAATGAAGTCGGCTACCAAGCCGCTGATAAATCCTCCACCGATTGTGGCGAGTTGAAATGCTCTTTGAACGACCGCACCGGATCGTTTCGACCAATAACGCTCAATAGCTTCGGGGTCGTATACCAGAGGTAGTTTATCTTCGTTGGTCCCATCGTCGTATTTATCGAAATCAATCACTTTCATCTCAACGCCTTGTTCAGCAAAATCTGACTGGTCGATATTCGTTCCTCGTAATCCGCTCATTAACACGTTCAAGTCTTCGTTTTCTTCCATTTGCATTCGTATGTCTTTCATCTGTGACTTCATATCTCGCATCGATGAGGATGACGAGGATGAAGATGAGGAGGATGAAGTTGTGGTTTCCGTTTCCGGTTCTTGAATCGCTTTCGTGGAAACAACAAAGACGTCATCTCCTCGTTTCTGTCGTAATCCACCATAACCGATGTTTTGTCTGGAGGACAACGACGTGGAGATTTTGGAGGAAGAAGTGGAATAGGACGACGATGAGCGTTTAACTCTGTTTTTCGCGGCGCTCGAGGAGACTTTTCTCGCGTGCGCGCGCGTTGCGACGCTCGTCGTTGTTGACGCGTTCATGTAATTTTTTTAAGCCACGTTTGGACGCCTGCCAGCTTATTTGTGCGGACTGCGTTGCGTCTCTCTCTCGTTCCATCTCGAAAAAACATCTCTTCTTTTTTCTTCTTTTTTTCTTTCAAACTCCACAAAAAAAAAGTATGGTTGCCAAACCGAAGAAGGCACCAGCCGCCAGCGCCGCGAAGAAAACAAAAGCAGCAACAACAACAACAACAACAAAAAAAAAGACGAAGAAGAAAGAAGAAGAGGACGAGGAACAACCTCAACCATCCCGAGTGGATAAAGCGCAGATACAAAAAGCAATCGCCGCGTTGCGTTTGCATTTGGACAAAGTAAAGCAAGAGAAAGAGAAAGATCCTTTGTTTGAAGACGAAGGCGACGATGCGTACAGCGTTCTCATCTCTTTGCGAACGCAACCGGTTGGAAGCGCGAAGAGCAACGCGAAAATGAAAGCCATTCGCATTCCACATTCTATGGTTAACTTAGAAACCGCAGAGTTGTGCTTGATTGTAAAAGATAACGACGGTAAAGGACACAAAGAGGCAAAATTGAAGGTCGAGTCCATGGGAGAGGACAAAGCGGGAATAGCGAAAGTTTTAGGAGTGAGCAAGTTGCGAAACAACTACAAACCGCACGAGGCGAAGAGAAAGCTGTGCGATTCGTACGATTTATTCTTAGCAGACGAGAGAGTGATTCCAGTGTTACCTAAACTGCTCGGTAAGACGTTTTTCAAGAAGAAGCGACAACCGATTCCGGTCGATTTGACAAAGAAGGACTGGGCCAAGGAAATTCGAAGCAAGACGTCGGCGACGTATTTGAGTTTGAGTAGCGGGACGTGCGTTCGCGTGAAAACGGGTACATCCGCGATGAGCGTAGAAGACGTCGTGGAAAACACCGTCGTTGCCATAGAAGGTGCGGTAAAACACATCCCTCGACGATGGGGCAACATCCAGAGTATTTTCGTCAAATGTAACGAAACAGTCGCCCTGCCGTTGTATCCTTAATTAGCTGCATTTGAGAGAAGAAATAAAAATATCAGAAAGATAAAACAAACTCGCTGACGCTTCCGTCATTCTTCTCTTTCGATACTTCAAAAGTTTGTACACTTTAAACGTGTTTTTTTGCTTGCGAATATAAAAGCGCAGATCATGAGACTGCATTTTATCCTCGCCGTTCTTGTCCTCGCAATGGTGTCCTCCTCGCCTCCATTTTTTCACGCTTCCGCGGAGGACGACCAGTGCGTCGGATTCCTGGAAAACTGCGAAAAGAATTGCGGGGAAGGGAAACTCAACGAGAATAAATCTCTGTGTAAGACGTGGCAAGGCGGCGTGTACAAGTCGTGCGTGTGCGACGGCGCCGGGTTTGATTTCGAAAGCAGCGAAGGAATGGTGCGTGTTGTGTTTAGTCTCTTTTTGTCCGGAATTCTCGTTCGCGATGTGCCCGCTATAGTCCTTTGCGAATCCCGCGTCACGGCACGGTATTCTGTTTTCTTTTCTCCCCTCGGGGATGCAAGAAGCTTCTAGGAAAAGAGTGTTGGCCCGAAAAAGAAAATCCAAGTTGTTTACGAATCGAATCAAAAATGTACTGACTTTTATTCTCCTTTTCTCTTTCACTCACCGATCACAGGTTCAAGAAGAAGGCGACGATGCGCGAACGATGATGGCCTCGTCATCCTACGCGGAAGAAGGAAGCACCGAAGAGGCAAAGGGAGAAGGAAAAGAGGGAGAAGAAGGAGCGATGCCAGAAATGATTGCGTGCGAAGGTCCAGCCGGGAACGGAATGACGACGAATGCGAATGAAAATTTGGATATTTCTATTCCGGGTATGATGATGCGCTCTTTCTTTGGAGATGGGATGGATGATTCCACTTTCTCCTCCTCTTCGTCATTGTTTGGTCAAGACGAGACTTCAGACGCTTCTTTCCTCGGTTCGGCGCGTCAAAACTATCTCTCGCAGCAACCGACTTACTTTTCCAGCCGCGTCTTTCGAGTCCCTTTGATTTCTTTCGTTGAAGAAGAAGACGGTAACAGCGATATCATCAATGATAACGTTGGATTTGAAACCTTATCGTCGCTTGGCGAAGGCGACAGGTATTCACGCTCGCAACCTTTCGTCTTCTTCTCCTCTTCCTCCTCCTCTTCAAACGATGATGGTATGGACGCCGACGTAGCACTTATGAAGGATTTCCAAACCGTCGTGGATGGATTCTTTGGTAGTTTAGAGGACGGAAGCAGCAGCAGACTTGGTGAAAAGCCAAAGCCGCCGCCGACGACGGTGCAATACAGACGTTACCGGGAACGCAAAATGCGACGCGAGCGCGCGTTGACGTGCTTTATCTCCGTATCCTTGATTTCGTTGGTGTTATTTTCCATTTATGTCGCAGTTACTCGAATTTTCGCGGACGACGACGACGAAGAGGACATGTATCGTGAGTTGTGTGATGACTCTAAAACTGAGCCACTTTTATGTCTCGATGCTGAGGTTGTTGAAAATGGCGACGCGGGCGTCGTGGAACACTCGAAGGTATACGCGGTGAATTCGAGATGGAAAAGCGCCGCGAGAGTTTAAACGATTAAACATAAAACAGTAACAAAACAGCGTGTAATAAAGAACTTTGTATGTAAAAATGTATATCAACCCGCCCTTAACTGTTTGTTTCTTCACAGCTTTTGACAGTCGCTTTCTCGTCGCGCACTTCCTTCACAAAAAATAGAGAGAGAAGAACAACACACTTCAAGAAGATGGATAACAGAAATCTTTTGGCGGCGCGTTCATCGTCAACATCGTCGTCCTTCTTGACTGCGCAGTCTAAGAGAAGAAGCATTCGCCGCGGATCTTTAAATGCACCATCCGCCATCTCGAGGTGGAAAGAAGAAGAAGAAGAAGAAGGAAAAGGAAACGGTGGTGACGGCGACAGAAGAGTTTTTTCCCATTGGTTTGGTGTAACGAACAACAACAGAGAGAAACAAGGACAACGACAACGACGAAGACGAAGACGACAACGACAAAGTAGCGGAGTAAGAGCGCACGGGACAACTTTTTCGGCGGCGTCGTACGCGTCGGGTAACGGCGATGATGCTGCCGGAGGAGAAGCAATACGTGCAGAAGAAGAGGATCCGTCGACGGCGCCACTCGTCGTTCGAGATAAAATCAAAGGCATAATACTTTTCGTCCTCCCACTTATGGCGTCGAACGTTATTTCACCTTTATTGACGATGACAGATACTGCTTTCGTAGGTAGATACGCATCAGACGCCGTTGTTTCTTTAGCTGCGTTAGGTGTTGCCACTCCTTTGACGGATTACCCGGTGAACTTGTTCATGTTCGTTACCGCTGGCGTCACGTCTATCGTCTCGAACGGTTTGGCAGTGAGAGAGCCGAAACGCGACATGGAAAGAAAAGTGTACGGGGCAATGTTTATATCGTTCACGCTCGCGATAACACTCGCTGCGTTACTCGTATGTTTTCCGGACGCATTGCTTTCATCGCTTGGCGTAGAAAAGATTGGACCTTTGAGGGAAGTCGCAAGAAAATACGTTCAAATACGAGGATTAGCAATGCCGGCGGCATTTTTAACGGGTGCTGGATACGCTTCTCTCGTCGCACGCGAGGATACGATAACACCGCTCATGTGCGTTTCGTTAGCAGCAATCACGAATGTTATTTTAGATTATGTTGCCGTTGTGACGTTAAAGCAAGGTGCAACCGGAGCAGCGTGGGCAACGTCGGCATCGCTATATGTTGGCGCCATTTGTATTTTCACAGTTCTGAGAAGACGGAAGTTGTTTCACATTCCACCTCCTGCTCCATCTACGCAGATGATATCTCCGCCGATGTCAATTATCCCAACGAAGGAAATGTGTGCACCTGTGATGAAGTTTTTTGCTCCCATAACGTTTCTGAGTTTCTCCATCTTGTCATTATACGTGGTTCTTATTTTACAGGCGAATGCAATCGGAAACGTCGCTTCTGCCGCGCACAGAATAGCTGGAAACATTTTCACAGTCTGCGCATTATGCGGAGATCCACTAGTACAGGTTGGACAAACAATGTTACCTAAATATATTGCGTTTACGCCGAAAAATGATGGTAGAAACGCTCGAAAAATGGCACTTATCGTTCAAGCGATGGGATACATGGTTGGTATCGTTTCGGCGTCGATATGCTTCTGGTTGCTTTACTTTGGCGCTTCTGGTTTCACAACAGACAGTTCCGTCATCGCTTGCGCGCGAAGTGTAGTGCTTCCAGTGTTTGCAGCAACGGTAGCAAATATAGTGTCAAAATCTTTATACGGAGTTATGGTTGCGATGAAACAACTTTCGTTTTTAGCGGGATTGACAGCCATCGGAACGAGTACCTTTATGGCCGCCGTGTTTGCGATCAACAAATATCTAAATCCAGAAGCGCGTTATTATGCTCTTTGGTGGTGCCTATTTTCGTATTACGCAATAGCTGTTGTCGTGTTGACAATCCGGGTAGCCACGACGCGACTAGTTAACAAAGAAAGATATCTCTCTTGAAAAGTGCTTTGCTAAGTTGCCCTATCACTTCTAGAACTACAAAACTAAACTGAGCTACTATTACTATTACTATTATTATTATTACTATTATTACTGCTGCTGCACAAGCTACAAATACATTCGTCAAGCATATATCACTCGCACGGTTGACAGATGTCGTCGCGTTTCGCTTCCATTGGAGTCACTAAAATAAACCAATTCGTGGGCGATAACAAGTTCTCATCCCGGAAAAATCTTTTCTGCGTTGAGCGCATGGTATGTCCCACGTGAGAGCAAACGAGATTATACAACGAAGTCGCCCATAAATCGTATCCATCAATTCCGAATTGTCTTTGCGTCGATTGAATCCAGTACCCGAAATCGTTATATTTCCTCTTCGGAACTCTAACTTTGTGAGGCAAACAGCACGGAGAAAGAACCAATCCCAGGTTGAAGGAGTTTGCGCGCAACTTTTCACCTTTTGTCATTATGTTTGTCCACATTTCAATCGCACGCCGGCTGAGATTACCGCACAAATGCATTCCAACCATAACGCCAAAGCCGTCGTGCTCGATGAGAGCGTCCATAATCAAACTCTCGGCTTCTTCAGAAAACAGATCAATATTTTTGAACTGTACGGTCGGTACCGCGTCTAAATGAGAGAGGTTCATGTTTTTATTGTTATCAAGCATGTGTACCGTCGAACTTGGAAACTTTTTTGCCAAAACGATGGACGTAAATCCTTTCCCACTCGCCATGTCGAAGAAGACAACTTTTTCACTCCGTTCCCTTCCAGCTCGTTGCATGGCTGCCAGAACAACATCAACGTTCTTTGCTACCGCGTAACTCTCAACGATTTCTTTTTTAAGCTGCGACGTTTTTTTGCTCCACGCCCAAGACCTCCACTCTGCTTTCTCTTGAAACTCAACGCATAAATCGCTGTGTATGAACTCCTTCAAGTATTCGTTGTCTTTATCCCTCGACTGCATGATGTAATGAATTGACTTTTTTCTTCGAGTCGGCGGTAGTGCTTCTTCCTCGTTTTCTTCGCCCTCCTCGGCGGCGTGCATCGTTGGCGTGGAGGTGGTGGGAATAGCAGTAGTTACAGTACTTACGGTGGTAGCCATTTCCATGCGTTCCTCTCCGCGCGTGGAGTATTTTGTGATTCACGATACTCGTGCGCGCAACACTTAAGTGGTGTGTGAGTAAAAAGAATTATTTATTTATTTCAACGCGGGATTTAACAAAACTAATAACAAGATGAACTCTCAGAGAAGAACAACGCACGCGGCTGCTCTTTAACATTCTCCTTTAGCGCCGCCTCTCACTTTACCGCCACTCTGTTTGTTCGGCTCAAAGACATATTTAATCAAACTGTCTTTGATGTTAAGAATTTGCGGCCACGCGGATTTAATCTTCTTATCGCACAACTCGTTGTTACTTCTCGGAGCGGCTAAGATTTTATCTTGCTCTTCTAATGAAAAGTTTTTCCACGTGTAATTCGGCGAACAGTAATCTTTATACAGTTGCAAAACTTCGTTGTGCGAGATTGCTCCTGGGTTGGTAAAGTTGTAAATCCCGGTAAGCTTTCGCAACGCGCCATCGATGGCGTACGGAACGAGTTCATCCAAAACCGTCATCGAGTTCGGCACGTCGACGACGCAGTCGTAGTTTGCAATTTTAAAGATGAAGTTTCTCGGATTATCCAATCGGTGATCGATGGGCATTCTCAACCGCAACTGTAAGAGGTTGTCGTAGTTTTTGAGCAAGTCTTCCACCATCCCTTTCGTGTGCGAATAGAAGGAACCGCCAAAGTTTGGCGCATCATCCTCGGTAAATCCCGGACCTCCAATTGGATGTTTTTCGTCGTAGGAATAAATGCAACCGGTGGCGAAGTTGGTGACGTGGATGCCGTTCTTATCCGCGAGATCGACCAAGGTCAAAATACCGGTAACGTTCGTTTGAACCGTTTCTTTCTTGTGCGATTCGCACCAATCGACGTTCGGTCTACCAGTGATACCGGCAGCGTTCAGAATATGGGTAGGTTTGCATCGCGCGATGTCATCTTCCACGGCTTTTCTATCGTATAATCTCGCCGCGCCGTAGTAGTACTTATGTCCTTGCTCTTCCAAGAGGCGACCGAGCATACCGCCGATCCATCCGGTTCGACCGTAGATTAAAAACACCGGTCTGTTAGCTTCCGCCGCGTCGTCGGCTTTTCCCTCGGCCGTACTTCCCGCGATTTCCTCGAAAACATTCGGCGACGCCGTGACGTGCCCACCCGTAGGGTGCGCGACTAACGCGGCCGAAAGATTGCCCCAATAATCGTTTTCGCCATTCTTCTCGTACCAAGCGATGGTTTCTCTCAAACCGTCCTCCCACGATTTTTCTTGCTTCCATCCCAAAGCGAGGAGCTTCGAGCAATCGATAAAGTATCTGCGGTCGTTAAATTGGCGGTCTTTCACGTACGTGACGATATCGTCCGCGTTCAACTTCAATTCACTGCAAATATCTTCGGCGACGGAGCGCACCGTTCGTTCTTCTTGCGCGCCAATGTTATACACACCTCGATCTTCGCCGTGGTGCAAGATGCTATCAAACGCGCTCGCGGCATCCGCGACGTGCATGTAAGACCTCGTCGCCATCCCGTCCCCGTGCAAAGGAATTTGTAAACCTCTTTTTGCTAACATGATAAATTTCGGAATCGCTTTTTCCGGAAACTGGTGTGGCCCGTACACGTTGTTTCCTCTCGTGATGAGATACGGCAAGTCGTAAGAGCGTCCGTACGCCATGACAAGCATTTCTGCGCCCGCCTTCGTCGCTGAATACGGATTCGTCGGTTCTAGTAAACTCGCGTGCTCGGTGTTCGAGGCGTTCAACTCGTACGAGCTTTCCCCGTACACTTCGTCCGTGGAGACGTGTAAGAACCTCTTGATGGTACCGAGCGTTTTGCACGACTCTAATAAAACGTGCGTGCCCAAAATGTTGTTTTCCGTGAACGCAAAGGAGTTCCCGAACGAGTTATCCACGTGCGTTTGCGCCGCGAAGTGCATGATGGTATCGATATTTTCGTTTCGTAGGATGTACGAGACTAAATCTGCCGATTGAATATCGCCCATGATAAACTTAAAATTTAACAAGTGCGAAAGTTCGCTCAAGTGTTTCACGTTGGCGCAATAATCGAGCTTATCGAGAACGATGACCTGATGAACGAACAAGAAGAAGAAGAAGAAGAAGTAAAGTTTAATAAGTTGTCAGTTGTATTCCATCCAAAGAAAGAAAGAGAGAAAGAAAGAAAGAGAGAAAAAGAAACACACATCATCATCGCGGTGAAAAATCTTATCGATCCTCTGTTTGCCTCAAAACGACGCAAAGGAGACGACCGAGGAGCGTTGCCGTCCACAGAAAAAAATTATAAACACAGCGCAGACGACAACGACGTCAACGACGACGACGACAAAGAAGAAGAAGAAGAGCGTTTCTTTGCTCACCTTGCAGTGCGGGTACTTCTTCGCGAAGAGGATGGCCACGTGGGAGGCGATAAAGCCAGCCCCGCCGGTGATTAATACATTCTTTGGCTCGTACGGCATCTCTCTCTCACTCTCTTTTTTTTATGACGATGTTTTTGCCTTCTCTCAAAAGGATGGATTTAAGTTTGCTGTGTTGACTGACCCTTTTTTTTTGAGAGCTCTGTTTTTTTTTGTTTGACGCGAAAAAATCACAGAATCGGTTTCGCTTGAAAAACAATGAAAGCGTCTTCCCCCCTTTATTTTAAAAACACGTTTTGCGCGCCCCCGCGACGCGCAAATTGCATCATCGATTATTCGTTTTTAGTTTTAAACAAACAATAACACAACCAGCATCCTCAGTCGTTGTTCTTGTTGTTGTTGTGCTTGGGCTTGAAGCTCGTCTCTTATTTATCTATCAAGCGACAACAAACGAACGGAAGAAATTTAGTAAAACACGCGTTGTTCGTTACACAAAAAAAAGGGGGGGAGCATAAATGTTGAAAGCGCAAAACAAGGAAAACGAGCAGCAGCAGCAGCAGATAACGAAGAAAATGAACGCTTCGGAGGTGAAAGAATACAGAGAAGATGAGGATGAAGAGAGATCCAACAACCCTTTATGTGAGAACAGAGAACTCTCGGGTTGGTTCTTTAAAAAAGGCGAGCTGTTGAACAGATGGAACGAGAGATACGTTTCTGTTGACGAGAAAATACGAACGCTTTCTTTTTACTCCTCTTCTTCGTCTCTCTCGTCGTCGAAACCGACGTCAATCGTGAGTTTCGACGCGTTGGAGAAATTTTCATCGAGGAAAGGAGGAGAGAAAGGGGAGGAGGACGCAATAATAATACGCGTGCAACTCCAAAACGGAAAAGATTTGTTCTTGAAAAGGAATAACAACCAACAACAACAGAAGAAAAAGAAGAAGAAAAGTTATTTATTCAAAGAAAGAGGAGAGGAAGAATGGTGCGCGAAAATGAACGCACTTTTGAACCTGTTACCGACGCCAGAGTGTCGGCAGAAACGTGGCGGTGGTATTAGTAATACCACGCTAAGTGCGCTCAAGAACTCCTCGTCCGGAAAAGGCGGGATAGGTAAGATAGTCTTAGGCAACGCGAACGTCGTTGCTCGCGATAACCAACACCATCACGAAGACGACGACGACAGAAATATTCACATGAATACCAATCGAGGTATAAACACGCCACCTTCTGCGACGCGTCGTCACATTGAGTACTGCGACGATGAAGAAGCCGATTTTGAAGCTTCGTCGACAGTTTCTTCCTCGTATTACGGGACGAGCGCTACTAAAAACGGCGCCGGTGACTCCCAAACCACAAACGACAGAGTGTTGGATACGTTTAAAGCTATGGAACTCGCCTTGCGCGCTAAAGACGAGTTGTTATCCGCTCAAACGCAGCTGTCCGACCGATTAGAAACGCAGCTAAAAGAAAAGGAACTTGAAATACAAAGGCTCACGAAGAAACTCAACGGAACGAAGGATTTGGAAGAAGCGTTTGACGAGGCAAACATGCGCGCTATGGAGATGGAAGACCAAGCCGCGATGTTATCGGTTTCAATCGATTCGTTAACGCGAGAGTTGGACGACGTGCGAGCGCAGAAAGCGGTCGTTCAGAACGCTTTGCTCCGAGAATCTGCGTTTATGCAGGAGCGAGAATACGAGATGAACAAAAAATTGAGCGACGTGACTTTGAAACTACAAAAAGTTGAAAACGAAAAGAAGCACCAAAAAGACGTGTACGAAACGACCGAACGGGAGTTGACGTTGAGCAGAGATCGTTTGCTCGCTGAAATCGCTCGCGAAAGAAGAAATCGAGGCATGTTCAGTCCAGAGCAGGAGCAGCATCAACAACATCAAAGAAGACGAGCGATGAAACAACAACCGCGGGGCGGCGCACTCGCGAACGGCAGCATTAGTAACAACGTGGAAGATCAAAACAGCATTAATAACAACATTTCAGACCAGTCGAATGCGACGAAGGACGAGAGTCCAATACGCCAGATTTCGTTCGCGTCGCACACGCCGCTGAATCAGAGCATTGCGTCGCGCGACGACGAAGACGAAGACGAAGGAGAAAGAGCAAACAACGCGTTTTACCGTCGCGCAGATAAAAATCTGAGCAAGCTTCTCACGCCCGAGGAGCACTCGTGTCGCGTACAATAATGATAATAGTAAACGAATTCCTTACTGGTATGTATCACTACTACTACTACTACTACTATTACTTCTACTACTACCTCACATCGTTTATACACACGTGTTACATTTTGACGTTGTTGCTAATGACTCGACTTCCTTTCAAGTCGCTGACGACGCCTTTCACATAGTCCTCGTCCTTATTATCCTCGGCGAACTTCTTGACATACGAACACGTCGGTAACACTGTGTAGCCTTTCACTTTCGCCCACTCTAGCGCCGCACGCGTGATTGCTTTAGCTATTCCCTTCCCTCTCTCTTGCTCAGGCGTCCACGTGTGAGAAAACGCGACCATTTTTGACTTTGGCAACCCGATGTGCTCGTATAATAAATACGGCTGCGTTCCGTCTTCCTCTCCGTTAAACTCGTCTGAAGTCGAGAAAACGCCGCCTAACATTTCTAAATCATTCAACTGCAACTTCCCCGGGAAGCATTTTACGGTAACCGACGTCGTCGTCGTCGTCGTCGTTTCCCCCGACATCTTATCTCGTTGTTTTTCTGACGAGTTTTACAATGGAAATGGAACAAAAAACATCACAAACAACGAACGCGAAAATAAATCGAAGAGTAACGCATGACGCGACTACCAACGACTAAGATTATGCGATAATGTTTGCTAACGTGACAACAAAATACGCCAAAGGGCAGGGATACTATTGCGGTAACATTTGTTTTGATGTCTTTGTGAAGATGTTCTTGCTCGGGGGAATGTGTGGCCGGGACGTTTGGCGAAAGGGAGATATTCTTTACAAACAGCTAGTGTTGGAGTTTAAAGTGGACCGCGTGAGATATAAAGAATCGACCCCAATCAACGACAACAACAACGACGACGACGACGACGAAAACAATCCCTCTTCTGGAAACAGCAAACCAGTGACAATGATGAAAAATATCAGCGCGGATTGGTTAAAGTCCGAAATCGAGAAGCTGGAAGAGGTGTACGAGGCAGAAGTGCAAGTGAGCACTGGTTTAGTATTAGTTGAAGTGAAAACGAGACGAGTGGAATCGATAATGGTATTGAGAGCGACGATATCGAATCTGGTCGATAGAAATGGCGCACCTCTTGGAGCGAAATTTATACAGGAACACACGGAACCGCGCGATTGTTTCTGTTGCTAGCAGCGATGTATTTCTACGCACAGCTTAAAAAGTAACTACACAATGTACATATACACTAATCTTCACTTCTTCTTCTTCTTTTCGTCCTTCTTCTTGTCGTCCTCTCCTCCTCCTAAAAACATCTTCTTCGCTTCTTTGAGAAGTAAGCCACACCAGACGACTTGCAAAGCCGTGAAGAACACGTTCAGAACCAACACACCTACGACGACGCTTCTCGGCACGGGCAATTTTTTCATCTTCAACACGTGCAACGAATCTCTCCACGCACCGGCGCTAAACTGAATCCATTTGATAATTCGGAACCATACAAAAAACGCGCCAAATAACAAGGAATTTATCATGTTCATGAGTGGATACTTCTCCTTATAATCTGGAAAGAATCGCATGAAATCTACGACCGATAACGGCAACGAGGACGTCTCGCAAACGCCCATGAAATAAACCCCGTACCACGCCATGTACGGTATAGTTAACATCCAGTAGCACAACAATCCCGTCATCGCGTGGTGCAACAACATTTCCACTGAATTCAACTCCGAGTTAAACAAAGATATGACAAAATCCCACGCCTGAAACGCTATTTGCACCTCTCCTATTTTCCTCACGTTTTCAGAAACTGGACCAAACAAACGTTCCTCCGCCGTTCGCGAAGATTGAAAGTGTTCGCTGAAATACCACGTGTTGATTCCATAATACGACACGTACGCCAAAGGAATAAAACAGGTCATCTGGAACGCGCCTAAAAACGACCCACCGTTTGCTTTTGCAATTGCCTTCGCGTCCACAAACTTGTGCATAAATCCACTCGCAAACACGAAGAAGAAGGAAAGGAATAGGAACCACTCGGAAATGTACACGAAGTCAATCTTCTCTCCCGGTTGCTGAGGAGCAGGAGAGAACAAACTGCCGAAGAAGCTATTCATGATGCGTGTGTGTGCGTGTGTGCGCGTGTGTGTATGTCTGCGTCGTTGATGTATTCGAGGGCGTATTCGAGAATAAATACTAGTAGATAAAACCAATTATTTAAAAAGTGACGACAATAAACGAAGATAGCGAGAATCATAAAAAAAGGATGATGTATGCGGGAGTATCTCTCTTCATTTCTGCGATATAAATTTTACAACGATGACCACACCACTTTCTCGGGTCAAGGACCAATGTTCGGCTGCAATTCTTCTTTGTACGAGTGCATCATCTCCTTGACGAACTGTTTGGAGTGCTCTTGCGAAAAGTGCTCCAACGCGCCTTCGCCGAGTTCGTATTGGTAAGTGAAGTCGTTTCCAGAAGCCGCGGTGATTTTATCTCGTAAAAGAACGCGTCGAGAAACGAGCTTTGGTATGATTTCGCAATGCTTGCACTCAAAATCGTTGGACCATTTTCCTAATCCAGGTCCTTTGCCGTTATAGGAGGCTCGCATACCGAATCGTCCGAGCGCTCGAAACAGCGCTGATTCTTCCATCGTGCCTCCGTTAACTTGAATGATTGACGATATCGCGATAACGAGTCCTCTCCACATTTTTTTCGTTTTGGGAATGTGCTTGTCCACAAACTTGACGCGCGCGTCGATTGGCTGCGCCGAACGAAGAATGAACGACGTCGTCGACGTAGTCTCTGCACTTTTGCTCTTGCTCTGTTCCACTTGCGAGGTCACTCTTTGGACTTCTTTCAATTCCAAACCGAGATAGTCCAACAACCGCAACTGCGCACGAGGCAAAATGTAACTCGCCACGTTTCTCACTTTCTTTCCTTTCATGATCTTTGCCATCGCTTCCGTGTACAACGCTCGAGGAATCGGCGCGTTGCCGTTCTTTTCCATTTGGAAGAGAAAGAACCGCGCGGCTTCCATCGTCAAGTGTTGCACCTCCTGACTCGATAAACCTATGTGCGCTTGCACATTCTTTTCGTTGGAAACCTTGATGGCTTCTTTAATCTCTTTGAGAATCTTTGACACCGGTGGATCGGACACCCCGACGTACGAGTGCGGTCGTCGCACTTCTTCTCTGTTATTCTCGTTGTCTTCATCAATCACGACATTTTCCTCCTCTTCCTCCTCTTCTTCTTCTTCTTCTTCTTCTTCTTCTTCTTCTTCTTCTTCTTCTTCTTCTTTACTCGCCTTCTTTTTCTTCGCACTCTTTACCGTAATCTTCGCCTTTTTCGACGCCGAAGTCGTCGTCGTCATCAATTTCGCCGGCGCGTTCTTCGCCACTTCGTTCACGTTTCTCTCTCGTTTTTTTCCTCCAGCAGATGATTTTTCTACCAATTTCTTCGGCGGCATTTTCTCTCTTTCTTTCTGTCTTTCTCTCTGACTCTCTCTGACTCTCTCTCTGACTCTGACTCTGACTCTCTCTCTCTCTCTCTCTCTCCTGATGATGATGATGATGATGTGATAATAAGAAGCACGAGCGCGTTTGGAAGTTTTTGAAGATGAAGTTTTTGAAAAAAGGAGAGACAAAAAAGAAGAGAGAGAAGAGAGACGAGTTTTTGAAAATTTTTCACTCTTCTACGTAGAAGCTTCTCTTCGAGTGACAGATTTGAAGATTTGAAGAGCGACTTGATGAAGACTGATTATTTTTTTATTGATGTTTCGTGTGTTTGTGACGGCTCGCGCGTCGTCCTAATAAAAATCTTCACATCTGCCCTCTTTGTTTTGTATCAACAGACAAGAACAACAATAATGTCGACGACAACGCGCGCCAACACGATGATGCGACGCGGGGCGAACGCGTTAGCGCATCGATGGTATTATAGCAGTGGTGCTGGTATCCAAGCGACGACCTCTTTCTCTTTCTCCTCCTCTGCTTCCTCTAAATTGTTGTTTAACAACAACAACAACAATAACATCAACAACTACAACACGCAACAACAACAACTACAACAACAACAACAAAAGAGAGGTGTAGCGTACGACATCAACGCTCGGACGAAACCGCACTTGAACGTAGGGACGATTGGTCACGTCGATCACGGGAAAACCACGTTAACGGCGGCGATTACGAAAGTTATGGCAGAAGTTGGCGGTGCGCAAGAAGTCGCGTTCGATCAGATCGATAAAGCGCCGGAGGAGAAAGCGAGAGGTATCACCATCTCCACCGCTCACGTCGAATACGAAACGAAGAACAGACACTACGCGCACGTGGATTGCCCAGGTCACGCGGATTACGTGAAGAATATGATCACTGGTGCCGCGCAAATGGACGGGGCTATTTTAGTCGTCTCTGCGGCGGATGGACCAATGCCACAAACGAGAGAACATATTTTGTTGGCGAGACAAATCGGAGTGCCGAGTTTGGTCGTGTTTTTGAACAAGATCGATATGGTGGACGACGAAGAGTTGGTGGAGTTGGTAGAGATGGAATTGAGAGAGTTGTTATCGTTTTACAAGTTTCCTGGAGATGATATTCCATTCGTTAAAGGATCGGCGTTGCACGCGTTGAAAGGGACGAACGACGCCATTGGCAAGGAAAAAATTTTAGAATTGATGGACAAGATCGACGAGTACGTGCCGACGCCAGAAAGAGCGTTGGATAAGCCATTTTCCATGCCCGTAGAAGACGTGTTCTCTATCCAAGGGAGAGGCACGGTGGCGACTGGAAGAATAGAACAAGGGACGATTAAAGTTGGCGAAGACGTCGATCTCGTCGGTATCGTGCCGACGAAGAAGACGACCGTAACTGGCGTAGAAATGTTCAAGAAACAATTGAACGAAGGGCAAGCGGGTGATAACGCTGGTTTACTCTTGAGAGGTGTGAAGAGAGAGGAAGTTTTGAGAGGTCAGTTGCTTTGCAAACCGGGCTCGATTACTCCGCACGCGAAATTTGAAGCGGAAATTTACGTCTTGACGAAAGATGAAGGCGGCAGGCACACGCCGTTCTTTTCCAACTACCGACCTCAGTTCTTCATGAGGACTGCGGATATTACCGGGAATATCACGTTACCAGAAGGTGTCGAGATGGTCATGCCAGGTGACAACGTGACGTGCACGTTTGAGTTGATCACTCCGGTTGCCATGGAACAAGGTTTACGATTTGCGTTACGAGAAGGCGGGAGAACCGTCGGCGCCGGCGTCGTTGCCAAGGTTTTGGATTAATACTGCGCATACTGGTGCCTAGGTAGTGAGTGGTCTGTCTGGTGTTATAAAAAAGATTTGGATTATTATATTATTAAAAACTCTCTTCTGTCTCTCGTTCACTCTCTCTCTGAAGTAATTGTCGCATCGTCATCGGTATCTTCCTCTTCTTCTCCTACTACAAAAACAACGAGTAATTAGCGACCGAAGAAACCACCTCCTTTCTTGGAGTCCTTCTTCGCTTGCTCCTCGAGCATCTTCTCTCTCGCCAACTCTCTCGGACTCTTCGCCTTCCCCGCCGCCGCTCTTCTCGCTCGGAACGCCTCCTTGTTTCTCTTCTTTTCGGCTAAGACGCCCGCGGTGTTAAAGGTCGGTGCCTGTCTTTTCGGTGGCGCGACACCAACCGCCGGCGTCATCGCGGCTTTGAATCTGTTCTTCCCGACCCCACAAGTCGGGCATCTGTACGAGTTCGGCAACGCGCTGAAATCACCTCTGTAAATATATCCGCAGTCGATGCACACCATCGGTTGCCCGGCTGCTTCTTTCTTCTTACCACCAAAGTTGAAAAACGCTTTGGTTTGGACGACCGATCCTCGACCGCCGGCGGTTCGAGCGCGAGATTTAGAAGACGCGGCCTGTTTGTAGTGAAAAAGAGAGAGAAAGGGTTTTGCGTGTGAGTTGTTGTTGTTGTTGTTGTCGATCGATGGATGTCCACGCGGCGGGGAAAATGAATTTTTGTTTTTATTTTTGCACGTCATCACCACTCCTTGTGGCTCTCTCTCTCGTCGTCATCTCTTCATCTCTCGCGTTTGTAAAAAAACAAAAGACGCACCTTCGTACTAAACACGTTTCTCTTGGATGCTGCTAAGAAGTTCGGTTGCGCGATAAACGCACTCGAAGAAGTTGCCATTTTTTAGTATGTATTTAGTATATGTGTGATAAAAATAATAGAAATGTAAAGTAATCTGATGTGAGAGAGAAAGATCTTTTTTTTTCTTTTTCTCACAAAGAAATCCGAGCCACAAATCGAGTCTGCGCAGGTGGACTTCAATCATGATCAAAATGAAAAAGTGAAGAAAGGGAAGCACTCTTCACAGAGGAAAAAGGGAGGAAGAAAAAACGTCAATCTTTGTTTGATACTTTTAAACTAACTACATCACATCGTATCTATTATCGCACGCGACGACGCTTCTCATCAAGAACACAAAAAACGCCCGCTGCTATTGCTATTATCGTTTCGATACTAACGATCGGGCTTAACGCCATCGCCGCCGCTCGCCTCCATTGCTTCTTTCAGCTCTCTCGGCAACGCATCCGTGCACTGACTGGACGTGCCTCGATATCGCATCTTGTGCTCTTCCCATACTAAAACGTGGACTAAACCGTCGCTCGATCGTGCCGCTTTTCTCGCGCGTTCGCAAATCTTCTCGTGTTTCATGCAACAAGGAAACTTGTACGGAAGAGGGTTTTTCGGATTGCGCGCTAACTTTTTAAACTCGGCTTCGGTTAAACTACTCGGCGCAACTGCGACGGTTGGATTTCTGGCATATTCGCTCGAGTAATCCACTTGATGTTCATCTGAATGCATTTTCTGTACCCAGGATCCATACGTGTCGTACTCGGAGAAGTAATAGTGTCCACCTTCGACAGTGGCAACCTCGTTGGCTACGGCGTGAATGTCCCACGGGAACCGTTTCTCCTCCTCTCTCAAGTGTTGCAACAAGTGACTATCCGCTCCAGTTTTTAAATAATGCGTAATATAATTCGTCATCTCCCGAACGTATTCTTTTTTCATTACCATAAACCCACAGACGTAGTTAAACGAATCGCCTTTCGGGTCTTTAGGGTACCCGCCTGGTTTCATCAACTTATCGCCTACGATGCGCTTATAAAACTTTGCATACCCGGTGCTCTTATGCGTCACCGGGTTCGCGCAAAACCGAACCGCGTAGTTTTCGCTCTTCGTCGTCTCTTTCACTAACTCTAACGGGCGCGTGGCAATGTTATCCGCGTCCCAAACTAAATAATACTCCGATAAATCTTTCACGTGTAACGCCACTCCCAACTTGAGATATTGTTGCAAATACCATCCGACTCGATTAGACCCTTCCTTTTGGCCAATCTGTTTCAACTTCTCGCCTCGTTCGGATAACGAGGAATACGTGACACCAGGTATGACTTCGTTTTCGTCCAAACATATGATATTCTTCGCCAATGAACGTAAATACGGGCATATTTCCACCTGCTTTACGACGAAATAAATCTTCCGAAAGTGATAGTGAAAGTTCAAGCGTTCGACGACTTGTTGCGTCGTACATACGGGAGCCACCATGACGATGACAACATCCATATCGGTATATTCTGTTTTTAACGGTTCGCTTTTCACTCGTTTATTCGTCGCAGAGGACGAGCATCCGATGTTGTTGTTGTTGTTGTTGTTGTTGTTATCGTAAGAGACGGCAAAGTTATCAACGCTGTCGTCGCGACGATGGCGATGAGGATGATGAAGATGATGGGCGTCGTTGTCGTCGTCGTCGTCGTGGTGCTCTTCTTCGTCATTCTCATCACCGTGCGAAGAAGACGACATCCAGGACGGAAAGTACGAGGAGGAAGAGAACTCATCATGGCTCCGCGCCAATGAAGCAGATGATGATGTGGATGATGATGTGGATGGATATCTCGAGTGATAATGCGTCGCAATAAAGTTCACCGTCATGGCGAAAAAGAAACACACGATGCCGAAACGAATCATCGCCTTCAAGCCTTGCGCGGGAGTCGGGCGTTTCATCTGCCGAAAGTTTACCATTTTCGTTTTGTTCTTTTGTCTTTCTTTCTTTCTTCGCTCTTATTAGTAGTAAGTAGTATTCGTTTCTATTCTGTTTTACTAGAGCAGTAGCATTTGTTCCTTATTAAGGGAGAGAGAAAGAGATGAGAGAAAGAGAGTTTCGAGGAAAAAGAAAAGAGTGAATTTGAAGAAAAAGTGAAAAAACTTCTCTCTCCTTTTCTCTCTTCTTGCCTATTTTGCTTTTCGTCGTTTGGCACACAGCCCCGCCGCCTCTCTTCAAACGAACAAAAAAAAAGGAAAAAGGGAATAAGAATAACAAACGAACAAACGAGGTTTTTTTATTCAAACGCTTTATTCCGCACTTAACGAGCGACGACGACGACGACGACGACGACGTAAACGACTTGACGAGAAACTGGAAGATTACTCACACACTTCACGTGGTAAACTTTGAACTCTCTCATACTCCTCGCGCAATGTTTGCTTCCACGTCAAACCAAACGATGATGATTCGCGCCAACAAGACGGCTGCTCGATCATCATCATCATCGTCCAGCAGTCGGATTCAAAATAAAGTAACGTTTAGAAAAAGACAACAACTTAGCAAGAACAACGCAACGTCATCAGAGTTTAGCAGTCGCGTTATCGATTCGTCTTTTCATTTAAAACGCGAGAAAGAAGCTTCGGTGGCGGCGACGACGACGACGACGACGAAAGCGTCCAACAACAACAACAACAAGAGACAAAATGTCATCGCCAAAGCGGGCGGTGGCTCGATCGCTGAAGATACTTCTGGTATTCCAGAATCCGAAAGATTCGACATGAGCGAAGGTACGAACAAGAAAAGATGGGGCATGGTGTTCGCTTTGTTCGTCGCGTTCGTGTTGTGCAACTTGGATAAGGTCAACATGTCCGTCGCTATCGTCCCGATGGCAAAATCTTTCGGCTGGACGGCTACCCAAAAAGGTCTCGTCGCCTCCGCGTTCTTTTGGGGCTACGCGTTCACTCAAATTCCGGGTGGATGGCTCTCATCCAAGTATGGCGGTAAAGCCGTCTTGTTCTATGGCGTCATTTTGTGGTCTCTTGGTACGTTGATTGCCCCGTGGTGCGCCACGTTAGGGATGGCTCCTTTGCTCGCGTCCAGGTTTCTCGTCGGTTTGGGCGAAGGCGTCGCGCCGTCCGCCGCGACTGGCATCTTGGCGAAGACCATCCCGCCGTCGCAGCGCTCTAAAGCCGTAACTGCTACCTTCGGTGGTTTGGACGTTGGATCTTTACTTGGTTTGCTCATTGCGCCGCCGATCATTTTGTTCCTCGGCGGCTGGCAAGCGGTTTTCTACCTCTTCGGCTTTCTCGGCTTCGCCTGGGGTGCCTGGTGGTGGCTTGGCTTCGCCAACGACAAATCCGTCGATATGAAGGAAACAGCGGCAGAAACCGCGAAGGCTGCCGGTGGATTGAACATCCCATGGGGTAAGTTTGCTAAATCCAAAGAGTTTTGGGCTTTGATGGTTGCGCACTTCACGTGGAACTACTTCTCCTACGGTTTGTTGGCCTGGTTACCGAGTTTCCTTTCCTCCGCGCTGAACGTTTCCCTCGCGAAATCGTCCTTCCTTAGTATCTTGCCGTACCTTTCTACCGTTGCGGTCACGACTTTGGTTGCCCCGATCACGGACTCCTTGGAAAACAAAAATGGTTTTTCCAGAACGGACGTGCGTAAGTTGTCGCAAACGCTTTGCTTTGGCGGTGGTGCGGTTGCGTTGTCCACCGTCGGATTCATCGTTTCCAAAACTCCGGCCGCAGCTGTAACGAACACGACTATTGTTATGGTTATGTCTGCTCTCGCCTTCTGCTTTGGTATGGGCGCCTGGGTCAGAACCGGTTTGTTCTGCGGCCACCAAGATTTGAGCCCGAAGTATGCCTCGATTATGTTGGGCGTTACTAACACTGCCGCTGCTATTGGCTCCTTGTTGTCCACCTTTTTCATTGGATACTTCATGGAAGTCACCAACGGTTCCTGGGCTTGGTCGCTCTTCTACCCGATTGCGATTTTACAAGTTGCATCGGCCTTGATCTTCTCGGCGTTGTGGAAGTCTACTCCGATTGATTTTGATGCGTAAAGTTTTAAACGCATCCTCATGACATCAAACGATTATCACGAACGTATCATTTCAAACGACGTAGTGTTATAAACGATATCAAATAAAATCAAAAGAAAAAAGGGAAGAAAAGAGAGCGAGAATGAAAGAGAGAGAGAGAGAGAGAGAGAAAGAGAAAGAGAAAAAACATAAAAAAAGACAACGTCCGCTTTGGGCGCTGGATACCCAAGCTGGGCGCTGGATACCCGAGCACGGTTATACCAACAACTTAAAACGAGAGAAAATACATTTACACATTTGATTTGAATTTTTAAACGAACAAAATTACTAAACCAACTATATTTATTCATGTATGGGTTTATCGTAAGCGCGTGAGTGATTGAGTCCTTCTGTAATTCTTTTTATCTTTTATCGTATTCGTTTTTTATTTCAATATTAGTAGTTCTTCAAAAAAATGTTGTTCTTAGATTAAGCAGACCCTTCGGCGGCTTTGGCAGCCGCTTTGGCCTTGTTCTTTTGGTCCTTCAAATAGAAAGTGTAAACGGTGGAGACGAGGACGGCGCCAAAACCGGCGATGTACTTCCAGTTCAACTCTTTCGGGAAGAGCATGAAGGAGATGACGATGGACAAAACCTTACGTAAAGATTTCACAATTTCAGCTTCCGTGGCGCCAAAGTACTTGATCAAGGACAAAATGAAGGAGACAGAGGAGTAGCCCATGACGGAGAAGCCCATGATCATCGGGACGACTTGCGTGTATTGCATGGAGTGCGCAATCGCGGCGTTCAAACCACCAGACGCAACCAACGGAATCAAACCGTAGACGGTACCAATCAAAGACGCGTAGCACAAGACCTCTTGCGTCGTGGACGGCGTTTCACATCTGAAAAAGTTCTTTTCTTCGAAGTTGGCGCAGATGGCGTCAACACACAACGCACCGGCAATCAACGCAACGCCAATCGGCGCGAACGCCGGGGAAGACGCGACGTCACCCAAGGTGAAGAGAACGATACCGGCAACCAAGATGGCGGCAGACAACCATTCCTTCCAGTTGTACTTCTTGCCGACGATCATGACGGAGAATGCCATGACTGGGATGATCTTGGCAGACTTAAAGACGATTCTCGTCGCGTAGTTCAAGTAGGACAAGGCGTAGTTGGTCAAGGCCATGCCGCCGTAGGTATAGACGGACAAGATGCCGTAGTTCTTCCAAGAACCTTTTCTAGAGTCTTTAGTGAGCTTCATTTCCAAAGCACCGCATAAAAAGTACGTGAACGTGGTCAACACGGTCATCCACGCGGAAAACTTAAAGCCCGGGATGCGGAAAACGCCTTCTTGCAAGGCGGCGAAGCCCAACGCGGAACCGAGAGAACCAGAGGCGAGAATCAAAAAGGACAACCCTTCGTTGTCCGGCAAGTTGATGCCAAAAACTTGCTTCTTCTCTCCCGGAGCGGCTTTCGGGACACCAGCGGCTTGACTGTGTGCACGTAATAATACAGAACAAGAAGAACAAAGAAACGTCAAAGGTCAGATTTAATAATACACGTCGTCCGTCGTCCGCAAAAAGGTTTATTTATTTCCTTCTTTCAATATTTCAATTCTCTTCTTCTTGTCTGGTTGCAAAAAAAAGAGACCGCCGCCACGCTTTTACGACCAAAAAGGGAAAAGAAACGAACAAAAACAAGAAGAAGAAGACAAAGACGTGCGCTACTCTCGTCGTCTTCTTTCGATGAAACGAAGCGCGAGTATTCGAACTACAGCAAAGAAAGACTCGAAACACTCACACTTGCAATTTGCCTCTCGACGGCGGCGTTTGCATCAACACCGAGTATTGGTTTCTTTGCGTGGCCATTTTCAAGCCCTTCAACGGCGCACTCTGCAACGTGATCGACGACGATTTGGAGCAGGAGGCTTTTATGCTACTCACGCGCGTTCTTCTTGTGGAGGAAACTCTGGCGTTAGTTACAATCGGAGTGCTCAAAGACAACGCCGACATCCTCTCTGGGTATAATAGTAGGTAATCTGCGTGTGTGTTTAGGTGCGTTGAAGATATATATCAACGCGTGTTAAAGTAGTCTGTGTCTGTAACCCGACGCGTAAATATAATGCGGTTATGTTCGTTGTTTGGTGGGAGAAAGAGAAAAGAAAGAGAAAAAGAGCGAAAAAATTCCCGCCGCCGCACAAAAAATCTACGAGGAATAAAAAATGAAGAATATGACGATGGCTTTGTCTTCTTCGTGTTGTCATCATCATCGCGCGCAACCGATATCAGCATTAGGAGCATTAGGAGCAACAGCGAAACGAAGACCAACAGGGAGGAGTAATAATAATAATGCTCGAACGACGACGACGCCCAAAAGAGGAGGAGGAGGAGAAAGAGGCTCGATGATAAAAACAAACGCGTCGTCGTCGAACTTCCATCTTCCATCATCTTCTTCTGAAGGGGAAAGGCACGTCGTCGGCGTGAACAATAAGAGTACTTATAATATTGGAAGAGGAAAGAGAAGAAGAAAACCTCTCATCAACGCGGCAAGACAAAATACAAACGGAAGAATCGTCGTCACGCGCGCCGTGTCGGATGGAGGAGGAGAACAACCGCAAAAGAAAATCTCGCAATCTGAGTTTACCGAACGAGCCTGGGAAGCCATCGTAGCTGCTCCGGAAAACGCGCAAAAAGCGTCGCAACAAATAGTCGAAACCGAGCACTTATTTTTGGCTCTGTTGGAACAACGAGAAGGATTCTCCGGGAAAATCTTGAAACATCTAGGAGTGGACATGAAAACTGTGATCGATAAGACGAACAAATACATCGAGAGGCAACCGAAAGTGCAAGGCGCTTCGCAACAAGTTTTGGGGAGACACTTGGAAATAGCCGTGGATAACGCGCGAGACCGAGCGAAGCAGTTACAAGACGCGTTCGTGGCCGTGGAGCATTTGACGCTGGCCATAGCCGAAGATGCGAGATTTGGCAAAGATTTGTTCGAAAAGGATTTAAAGATCTCGACGGAACAGTTGGAAGCAGCCATCGTTTTTTTACGAAAAGGCCAAACGGTGACGGACCAAAGCGCAGAATCGAAATACGACGCGCTGTCGAAATACGCAAGAAATTTGACAGACGAAGCGAAAAAAGGTAAATTGGATCCGGTAATTGGGAGAGACGACGAGATTCGTCGCTCGATTCAAATCTTATCACGACGATCGAAGAATAACCCCGTTTTGATTGGCGAACCCGGGGTCGGTAAAACTGCCATCGCCGAAGGGTTGGCGCAACGCATCGTCAACGGAGACGTGCCTACTTCGTTACAAGATGTTTCCATCATGTCTTTAGATATGGGTTTACTCATCGCCGGTGCCAAATTTCGAGGCGAGTTTGAGGACCGTTTGAAAGCGGTGATGAAAGAAGTTGTCGACTCGATGGGGAAAATTATCTTGTTCATCGACGAAATCCACACCGTCGTTGGTGCCGGTGGGAACGGCGGTGGTGGCGGCATGGACGCTGGAAACTTGTTGAAGCCGATGTTAGGAAGAGGTGAACTTAGATGCATTGGGGCGACAACTTTGGACGAGTTTCGACAGCACATTGAAAAAGATCCCGCGTTGGAGAGACGCTTCCAAAAAGTTTCGGTCGAAGAACCTTCGGTGGAGGATACGGTTTCAATTTTGAGAGGTTTGCGTGAGAGATACGAATTGCACCACGGCGTTTCTATTTCTGACGCCGCGCTAGTGGAGGCGGCGAACTTATCCGACAGGTACATCGCCGATAGATTCCTTCCGGACAAAGCCATCGACTTAGTCGACGAATCTGCGGCGAAATTGAAAATGGAAATTACCTCGAAACCGACGGCTTTAGACGCCATCGACCGGGAGATTATTAAGTTGCAAATGGAAATCTTGTCTCTGTCCAGGGATGGATCGGCCATGACCTCGGCGACTGACAAGAAATCGACCGAATCGAAACTGAAACGCATGAAGAAAGAAATTGACGCGTTGAAAATCGAACAGAAAGATTTGCAGGATCGTTGGCAGGAAGAGCAAGATAAGTTGATCCAGGTGCAAACGCTGAAAGAGGAAATTGAACGCGTCGGCGTAGAAATTGCAAACGCGGAACGCGCGTACGATTTGAACAAAGCCGCAGAGTTGAAATACGGAACTCTGATGGAGTTGCAACGCTCGCTCGGTGAAGCCGAGGAAGTTTTGATCGCCGAAAAAGACAACAAAAACAAACTTTTATCGGACGAAGTCACCGAGAACGACATCGCGGAAATCGTCGCGAAATGGACCGGAATCCCAGTTGCAAAGTTACAACAAGGTGAAAGAGAGAAGCTTTTAGATTTGGATTCGGAATTACATAAACGAGTCGTCGGTCAAGACGAAGCGGTGAAAAAGGTCTCCGAAGCTATTCAACGTTCCAGAGCTGGGTTGAGTGACCCGAACAAACCGATCGCCTCGTTTGCATTTTTGGGTCCAACTGGCGTCGGCAAGACAGAGCTCGCCAAAACGCTCGCGAATTTCTTATTCAACACCGAAGATGCGATGATTCGAATTGACATGTCTGAGTACATGGAAAAGCACGCGGTATCCAGACTGATCGGCGCGCCGCCCGGATACGTCGGTTTCGAAGAAGGCGGACAACTTACCGAGGCTGTGCGAAGACGTCCGTACTCTGTCATACTGTTCGATGAAATGGAAAAAGCGCACGCGGACGTGTTCAACGTCTTGTTACAGATTTTAGACGACGGTCGCGTGACCGACTCTCAAGGGCGACTGGTGAGTTTCAAGAATACCATTTTGATCATGACCTCCAACATCGGCTCTCAATTCGTTTTGGACGGTTTACTCAATGCCGGCGAGGAAACGGAGCAACAGGCGAAGAAATCCACGGGTGAGAGGAAGACGAAAGTGATGGATGCAGTTCGTGGACACTTCCGTCCAGAGTTTATCAACAGAGTCGACGAATGGATTGTTTTCGACCCGTTGCTAAGTTCACAAGTCGAGGCGATTGTGCTACAGCAAATCGAACGCGTTCGATCTCGATTAAAAGACAGACGCATTGCGATTGAAATCGAGGAATCTGCGTTAGAAGCGCTGTGTGTGATTGGATACCAACCCGCATTTGGCGCGCGTCCAATTAAGAGAGCGGTTCAGCAATACCTCGAAACCTCCATCGCGAAAGCTATACTCCGAGGTGACATCTCCGAGGAAGATGTCGCGGTGGTTTCAGCGAAACGCGTCGAAGACGACGATTTGATCGAAGGTGGTCAACAGTATGAGTTTGAAGTCAAGCGAAAAGCGAGAGCGAAGAAACAAGCAAAGTCCACGGACTCTGTCGATGAGGAAGTTACTAAATAAACTTTGAATAACATCATATATAAGTATCGCGCGCGCGTGCATGTGTGTTCTAAATTCTCTAAAAATGAATACTATTCTCTACTTTAATCTACCCTCGACTTTCGAATCGAGTCTCTTTCAAATCGCTCCATAACCACACCCGGTCTTTCAGCTGCCTGATTTTACACTGTTCGATTTCATCCACTTTCCTTCCAAACTTGTAAATCCCTACCGTCGGCGTCCATCGCATAAACTTGGCCGTTTCCGGTAATAAATCCACATCTGTGAATATAAATTCCGAATTCGGATACTTCTCCGCCTCATCAAACACGGAAGGCGAGAGTTTGTGACAGTGTTTGCACCAACTCGCGCCAAAGTTCACGACGACGAGTTGTTTTCCTTTCGTTTCGTCGAGTTTTTTTTTGAAACTTTCTTCGCCTTTAATCACCGAAACGTTTCTTTGCGTCGTCGTCGTCGTCGAGGAAGAAGAAGAAGACAAAGAAGAAGAAGACAAAGAAGAAGATAAATCAGAGACAGAAAAAGCTATCTCTTCTTCACCATCGCCTCTCATTTTTTCTCGCTTCTTTCTTTCTTTCTTTCTTTCTTTCTTCTTTGATGAATGAGAAAAAGGATGAGATGATTTTTGTGATGATGTGTTTGATGATGGTGAAAGAAAAAAAAATAAATCGCAAAAAAACACATAAAGAAGAGAGAAGAGATCTCTCTCTCTCTCTTACCTTGCTTCATTTTTTACCACCCGCCTCTCTCGTCTTTTTTCTGAGCTCTTCGGGTTTGTTTGCAGCAAACACTCGATAAAAGTATATATAAGTTATCATTTACACTTACACGACGACAGAGAGAGAGAGAGAGAGAGAGAGAGAACAATAAAGAGAGAGAGAAGAGAGAAAGAGGAAATCTTTCTTCTCTCTCTCTTTTTGTAAATCCAAAATCAAATCCGCTGACGTTTTGCGCGCTCGACGGCAGTTTGACGGCGGCCAACCCGGGCGTCCCGTTCAAATGACGAACAACGCGAATATCGATGTTCAGCAGCTCAACAGTAACAACAGTCCGAAATCCTCCTCAAATATCATGATAGGAGGAGGAGGCCAGAAGTTTTTCGCCTCGAAATGGCTGACGTTACTTCTGTCTCAGTTGGTGATGGTCTCCTCGGGCGCCTTGTATTGTTTCCCTTTATACTCGCAAACTATGAAGGAGAGATTAAATTTGACGCAAGAGCAGTTGACGTTTATTGGTACGTGTGGGAATTTCGGGGCGTTCTTCTCTGTTTTAGGCGGGATGTATTTCGATCGATTCGGGAGTAAAGCGACGTTGTTCTTGGGAGGAACGTGTAAAGTGATTGGGTTCGGAATGACGACGATGATTTTACGAGGGATTATTTTTCCGCAAACCGTGTTTTTCTCGAGCGTGGCTGCGTACATTATGGGGACGGGTTGCTCGACGAGCTTGACTGCCGCGTTGGGGGCGAATTACGCGAATTTTACGGACAAGACGCAACACGGGAGATTAGTCGGTTTAATCATGGCATTTTTTGGTTTATCGAGCGGCGTTTTTAGTATAGTTTTTGACGTGTTTTTCATGAACACCACCGCCGGAAGTGATATTGGGAAGAATAGCGTAGCGTTCGTGCAGTTCTTGGCAGTTTTTTGCGGCGGCGTTGATATTTTATGTTCCACTGTCGTCGGCGTTCCGAGAGGATTCGCTTTGCCGTCTTCATCCGCTTTGGATGAAATAAACAGTAATAACGCTATGAATATAAATAACGAAAGTAGTAGGAGTGTAGGGTCGATGACGGACGATGTTAAACGAGCATTTGTCACTGGAAATTTAACTGTCGACGATCGTTTGCGTTGGAGCTTGACGATTACGGCAATAGGCGCGGTACACGTCGCGGTTTCAGGGTACTTGGCGCACCAATTTGGATCGCAAGCGACGTCCCCGCTTGCGTTGTTTATTTTTGCGTGCATCGCGTACTCGTTGTATCGCGTGACGACGTTAGGCACAAACTCGTTATTACATCATAAGAGTGAATTAGTCGCCGCGAGTTCGGTGGTTTCGACGGATCAAAAGTCGTCGGAAATGAAATCGATGGACGACGTAGAAAATCCGCAAGGTACTAATAGCAACGCTTCAAGCAGAATGACAAACTTGTCACCGACAGAGGTTTTACAGGAGATGAACTTTTATTTACTCTTCGTCGCACTCATGTTCTCGCTCGGGTCTGGCGTCACGGTGATTAACAACTTGACGCAAATCGCGAAAGCATTCGGAGAGAATTTGCCGAGTTCGATGCCGTTGACGCTTCTGAAAATGTTTGCATGCACAAACACGTTAGGTCGATTACACGCTGGTTATTGGAGCGATAAGTTATCCAAGCGACCTTTGGATGGTAGCGGCGTGAAAGAATCGCATTCATCGCGAAAGCTGCGCACTTTGGGAGGATCTTCTTCGAATATCGTTTCGAGCTTTATGTCAAACTTTGACACCTCCGGGCGCGTCGGTCGCGTTCGGTTTACGTCGTTTTTAATCGTCGGCGCATTTTTTGGTATGATTGCGTGTTGGACCGCGTCGGAGGATATGCCGAGTAGTGCTTTAGCTTTAACTTTAACCACTGGATGTGCAGTCACAGGTTGGTTTTACGGCGCTTTGTTTTGGTCCATGCCGACGGTGACGATTGATGTCTTTGGACCGAAACATTTCGGCGCCAACCGAGGTTTGGTTGGTTTAGCGCCCGCTCTTGGTGGGTATCTCATGAGCACAAAGATAGCAGGTGCGGTGTATCAGTACTCCGCCGTTTTTGATGAAGGATGGAAGTGCACGTCCGGTCGCGTGTGTTACGCGCAGGCTTTTTTTATCAATACGATTCTCGTAGTCATCGCGTATTGCTCGGTTTTACTTTTGTGCAGAAGAAGAAACGAATGACCTACTCGTCGTAACTATTAGGTATTTTTATTAGTATTGGCAATAAATATATTACAAGCTTCCTGAATATGTAGTGTGTTGCTGTTACGTGTTGTTATTGATGTTGTTGTATATTTATACATACTATATATCTAGCGAAGAAAACGTACGCAAAACGCGATTCATTAATCCCATCCGCACAATTTTGGTCGTATGACCTTCTCAAACACGCCAAACGCCTCGTCCGTGGATTCGGGTAACACCGTCGGTAACAACCCGCCGTTAACTCGAAACGTGATTAGAAAAGAGTTTGTCACGGTTGCACTTACGGTTTTCGGATTCACCACGATCGCTTCAACTTGCATCACGATATCTCTTTCAATATCATTCCCGCTTTCGAACACGTTTGTCTCTTTCAGTTCTAGAGTTTTCTTATCGAACTCTCCGGGTTCGCCGACGTGGATGATGTGCGCTCGAAACCTCAACAAATCGCCAACCTCGACTGGCGCTCTAAAATCCACGTCCGACATGTTCACGAAAAGTGGAAACGTACCCGCAAACGTGTACGCGTTCGCTAACGCCAATTCAAAACCACGCCGTAACAAAAATCCACCAAATATCCGCCCGGATAAGTTCACCTGCTGCGGTTGCGCGACGAACAAATTTTCGTGCACCGTCTGCGAAGTCAAAACTATCTTTGATAATTTCTCGTCCAACACCGCTCTCGAAGGCATCTCTTTTGCCACTCGGGACATTTCCCGCATTTTTTTAACCCATTGTTTACGAAACACTCGCACTTCCTCACGCATGGGCATCTTATCCATCTTTCTGTTCTTCTTCAACTCAATCTGCGCTTTCACTTCGTCGAAGGTTGCTTTCTGCTCCTCGGTCAGCGTCTTCATGTCCAACTGGTTTACCGGCGTCGCTTTACCAGTCACGTTCGACCTCGCCGCGAATGTAAAATCAGCTCGCATTAAGACTTCGCCTTTTTCGTTTTTCAAATCGCATCTGACCACGATCGAGGACGTCCCGACGTACGCCACCGACCCGTGTAAAAACGTCTTTTGGTCTAACCGTAACTTCATAAACTGTCGAATGTTATCCGCGCTCGCGGTCACCGCATTCGGAGGCCTCGTCGCCGGGTCGTTATCGTCTATGTGTGTAAACACGACGTTCCCAGCTAACGAGTCCATATCCTCCAGAACTCGACCGATTCTCGCGGTGTTCCACGGCGTCGCGTAGTCTCTCGCCAACTGTTTATCGTTCTCAAAATCGTACAAAACCACGTGCTCTTTGATTTTCTTCGTTTTTATCAAAGTTTGTTCCGGCGCGTGTGGATGTTCCACGTTCATTTGCTCCAATCGATCGTTCCACAAACGTTTCGTGATTGCGGTTCTTTGATGCGAAATGTATCCCATTTTTGAAGGAGTGGACGTGGAGATATTGTTCGCAGACTTTTGTTTTTGTGTTTTTGTCGTCGTCGTCGTCCATGTGTTGTTATCCACTTTTCCTTGAGTACTAACTGTCGTCCTACTAAACGTCTTTGCTCCTTCTCGATGATATCCGATGAAGAAGGAAGAGAGAGACCTATAACTGCTACAACTACTACTGCTACTCGTTTTTGTAGCCGTCTTATCGAAACAACGATAGTTATTCGACGCGGCGGCGTTTCGGAGGATGTAGTTCATGAGTTTTTGTGTTTTTCTTCTCATCATCATCATCGTCAAATTTTATATGTGACTTGTGAAGTATTTTGGAACGAAACTAATTTTTTTCTTTCGTCAAATGAAAATTTTTTTGTGCTTCACATGAAAGTTTAGAAAAAAATACTCGGAGCTTTTTTCTTTAAAAGCAGCAGACAATAAACATGAATGCATCGTTGACCGCGGGTGGTAAAGGTGGTGGTAATGGTGGTATTAGTGGTTCAGGAGGACTGATTTCGCGCCGGACGACGAGCAATGGCGGCGCGAACTCGTTACCCGGGGAATCGCCATCCAACGAAACGTTCGTCACGCAGACGTTAAAAACAGTCGACGTGTTCAAAAGAAACGACGCTTTAGAAGAGTTTAGCAAAGAAGGCTCGAACAAAGGCGGCGTGTTGACGCTCTTATTCGCGTGGTTTATTTTTGGATTGGTCACTTCGCAAGTGCAAAAGCTATTCGCGACGTCGATGAGGACGGATTTGAGCGTCGATCACGACATGGATCCGACTTTGGTCATGCAATTTGATGTGAGCTTTCCCGCGATTAACTGCGAGCACCTTTCTGTGGATTTAGTCGATGCGGTTGGTCACAGAGCGTTCAACTTGAGCGGTGAGAGCATTTATAAGCACTCGATGTCGAAAGAAATTCCGTATTTGGCGATCGAACACGCGACGATGGGTGTCGGGTCGAGGCAACATTTTCACGCGATCGCGCCGAGGTCGCTACACCCGTATTGGGAAGGAGATGAAGGTAAACCCCTAGGACGAATCGTGCAAGGCGACGAGTTCGATTATATCGTCGGCGATGACGATAATGAATACGGCGGTGAAGTAAACGACGACGAAGAGGCAAATGACAAAAGCAGTCTCGAGCAACGACGAGACGAGTACGGATACAGGCGTTTTGCTTTGCTCTTAAACTCGGAAAATTTCAAGAGAAACGTCAACGCACACGGAGTTCTTTTAGTGAATTTCCACGCGCCTTGGTGTTCGCACTGTGCAGCATTGGCGCCGCACTTTGAACGAGGCGCTCAACTCGGTATTTCACATAACGTCATTTTATTTACACACTTATTTAATAACACAATCTCACAGTTCAAAAAGCTCTCGCAAAGTCGTTGAACTCGAGACTTTCTGCCGCGTTCGCCGGCGTGGACTGCACCGCGGAGGAAAATAAAAAGCTTTGCGACGACGAAAAGATACTGGCCTACCCGACGATACGAGTGTATAGAGGAAGTTCGAGCGACGCAATCTTGCTCAATAAGAGTAAAGGAGACATTCGTCATTTCGAAGTCTATCACGGACCAAGGACATCAGAAGCTATGGCCGAATTCACACTGAGTTTGTTGCGAACGATGCGGGAAAACGATACTCGAACGATAAACGATGCGCCTTCTACATCTTCTTCTTTTTCTTCTTCTGATGGAGGTGGGGGCGAAGAAGAAAAGCCACCGAGAAACGTTCGGGCGCATCGCTTAGGGTACGATTTCGATAGAGATGGTCGACATGAATCCACCGTTCGCTCGTCTGGATGTACGGTGGAAGGAAGGATTCGTTTGGCGAAGGTTCCGGGAGCCGTATATTTTAGCGCTCGAAGTTACGGCCAAACCATCGATCTTCACCGAATCAACAGCACTCACATCATCAACCACTTTTCGTTCGGCGAGTACGTGCCAACAACGTCGACGAAACGTTCGTACGTCCCCAAGAAGTTTCGTAAAGCGTGGTCTTTAGCGGCCAAAGACGGCGGCGGTAAATTCGCCACGGAGAAAGGCTTCGCGAAAGGCGAAAACATTTTCAGTTCGCAGCATAGAAATACCATCCACGAACATCACATGCAAGTCGTCACCCGGTCGATCGTTCCGTTGAACGCGGCTACGTTGACATTGAACGAATACACGTTTTCTTCGAATAAGTTCAAAATCTCACCTTCGTCTGCGCAACAAGAGAGTTCGTCGTATTTCGACGGCGTTCACGGCGAAGATAACGACTTCTCCAACGGCGCGACGCACGCGATATCGAAGAGAGGCGCGTACGTCAAGTTTACCTTTGCAATATCACCGATAGCGATTTCGCACGTTGAAACGGAACAGAATATATTCGAATGGTTGATTAGTTCAGTGACGGTTCTCGGCGGCGTTGTCGCGTTTACGTTTGCGCTCGAGTCGATGTTACACTCGAGCGTTCGAAAAGCGGCGAGGATGTATCGGAAAAGAATGCTCGCCGCCTCCAAGTGCACGTGAAAACGAAAAAACTTCTATATATATAATATAGTACATACGTGTACCACACTGTATACACGCGCAAATAATAAGTAATCCTAAAATCATACATTCAATCTACAACGTCGTCGCTAACGACGGCTTCGGCGGTTCCGCAGGTCCGTCTTCCACCGGTTTCAACGCCGCTACAAACTCCTCCATAATTTCTCGACTATTTGCACACAACACTCGTCTCGCGTTTAAATGCATCTCCTCACCACTCGGGTCGACCACAACGCCGCCGGCTTCTCTGACAATCACCGTCGCCGCGCAGTTATCCCAGGGACCTCCGAATCCAATCTCGAAGAAACCGTCTACTCTTCCGCTCGCCACGGCGCACATGTTCATCGCGCACGACCCGGTACACCTCACGCTTCTCGAGTTTTGCACGATATTTCTTATCCGTCCCATGATGGCATCTATAGTTTTCTCGTCTCTTCCTACGCCAATTTCCGTGGCAATCAACGCTTTCTTTAACGTCGTCGCGTTCGATACCCGAATCGTCTTTACGTCCGTTTCTTCGTTCAAGTCGTTTCCGCCAACGTTGATCAATTGCGACCCTCTCCCCTTCACCCCGACAAACATCTCTCTCGTTATCGGGTTAAACACAACTCCGACGACGGGTTCTTTCTTCATAGTCAAACCAATCGAGACGCAGGAGTTTGGATACGAGTGAATAAAGTTCGTCGTTCCGTCGACTGGGTCGATGTACCACGTCGGTTTCGCACTCATTTCGGGAATAACGTCCCCACCAGCCGCGGTTTCCTCCTCACCTACGATCAAATGGTCCGGAAATCTCTCGCGTATGTATTCTTTGATCATCTTTTCGCACTTTTCATCCGTCAAAGTGACTAAATCCACGTCGTTCTTCTTCGTGTTTTTCACTTCACTCGAAGTCGTTCCCCAGGCGTTTCTGATTTCCTTCCCGGCGAGAAAGGCGCACCGTTTGGCCGCGCGCAAAGTCTCCTCCAGAAATGACTCCTCTTTTCCTTCTTCCTCGTCTTCTTCGTCTTCTTGAAAAGGAGGAGGCATTCTATATATTATATGTGTGTGTAGAAAAGACTTGAGTGTTGTTTTCACAAAAACTCCTCTGTCCAATGTTTTTTTTTGACGAAGAAGAGAAGAGAATTTGATGACACTTTTTCTCTTCTTTCTCATCGAGAAGAACTTTTCTTTTTAGCTCTCCTCGAAAAAAAAGAAAACGTCACACAACACGAAAAAACTTTCCTTTTTCGTGTTCTTCTTCTTTTTTCATTCATTTCATTTCTACACACGCAGCAGTTGATTGACGACACGAGAAAGAAGAAGAAAGATGGAAATTGAAGAGGCGCAGCTTTTCGAAGAAGAAGAAGAAGAAGAAGAACGAGGAGGAGGAGAGAACAAAAGTAGTGTGCGGTACGTGACCGTGGAAATCAAAAGCGACGCCGAGTTGTTATTCGATGATGATTCGAGAGAAACAGACGATTTTGGTGAGAAGAAAAAAAGAAAAATCAGAATCGACGCGAAGAAAACGGTGAAAGACTTGAAAGTTGACGCGAGCAAACGCTTAATATCAAAGTCTTCTTTACATAAACCAACCAATCCGAAATACATCTGTTTTTTGTACCAAGGCAAAGTTTTAAAAGAAGACGAGGAGACGTTGGAAAACGCGCTGGGGTTGAACCGAGAGAAACTGAGATATCTGAGCAGCAGCGACGAGGAGGATGTATTAGACGAGGAAAGAAGACGAGGAAACGAAAGAAAAGAAGACGACGAAGACGAAGTGAAGATTGTGCACATGATCGTGAGAAAATCAAATCGAGAACTGGAACGCGAGAGAGAAGAGAGAGAGAAGAGGAGATTGGAGGCGAGAGAGACGAGTGACGATAATAGGAGTAGGAGTAGTAACGTCGATAGGAACGTTTTGGCGAGCGCGCAACCGAACGCAACCTCGACGCCACAACAACAACAACAACAACAACAAGTACAACAATCTCCACCGCCAGGCGCGGTGATGGTTTCACCAATGGTGATAAATGCGTACAATGCGGCTTATAATGCGGCGTTTAGGAGCTTGCGACCGAACGCGACGGTAATTCCTAGATCGCCGGGATTGGCGTACGTGCAAACGAACGCCGCTCTCGAACAATCAACATTTTTTCAACGGCAAGAAAATGTGACGAGCCAAATAGGAGGAAGCGGTGCGAGTGGCACTAACGTCGCAGGAGCAACGGCAGATGCTGCCCCAAACGTGCCGCAAGGAGCCGAAGCATTAGGAGCAGCGCTGGCCCGGGCGAATAACAACAACAACAATCCAGACATCGATTTCGATCCGAATCAACCGTATCAACGCATCGTTCGAAGAGGTGAGGACGGCGAAGAAATTGTCGAAGTAATTCGAGTCATCCAGTTTCGAATCGACTTGAAACTCATGTTCAAGCTCATTTTAATCACCGCATTCGCTTGTCAAGACGCGTCGAGGAAGAAAATGGCCATGTACATCACGGCGGCGGTCATCGGATACTTGTACCAAACCGGCGTTTTAGAATCCGTTTGGGACGCTCTCTTTGGCGCCTATTTACCTCCCGAAAACGAAGCGCAACAAGGAGGTGGGGCAGACGCTCGAGCGAACAACAACAACAACAACAACAACGCGAGAGACGAAGGGAATGACAACAATAACAATAGAAATAACATCAGGAACGGACGTCGTCAACGCTACCGACGACCGCCGCATGTCGCGGGATATACCGACGCTATGCCGCAAAGTTGGTTCGGCGAGTTGAAAATATTCGCCTATTCCTTTTTGGCTTCGTTGTTCCCGGCGTGGAGAGTTCCAAATTTGCAACAACAACAACAGCAGCGGCTTCAAAACGAACAGAACAACGACAACAACAACCCACAGAGACACCTTCATCAAGATTAAAAAACCCACATTTTTAGAGAGAGCACAGTGTATCATCATCAAACGAAACAAAAAATAACGAACTCTCTTCTTCATACGAATACACGCACACACAAAAGAGAACAATGCCGCGGCAGATTTTGCTGCCTCGGCGTTCTTGCGTACAGACGACGATCGTGAGAAGCGCGATGATGGTCCTACCGTCGTTTACGTTTACGTCGTTCGCACCGTTATCATCATCATCATCCTTGAACAACAAGAACAACAACGTTGAAAAATTCGAATTTCCAATCGCCGTCGGCAAAACCTTACGCGTGATGGATTTACACGGAGCGAAGAAAATAGTGGTTCGAAATGTAGACCCCGGCGACGAACGCGTGGAGATTTCTTCTTTTTTGTCTTCTTCTTTATCTTCTTTATCTTCGTCGAGCAGAAATGAAGGCGGTGGGAGTGGTGGGCGATTACGACTAAAGGCGGAAAAGCTCGAGAACGGAGACGTGTACGCATACACCGTCTCAGACATCGAAGGAGAAGACGAAGACAACAACAATAACAACAATAACAACGAGGTGTGTGTCATCGAGTGCAAAATTCCACCTCGATTTGTATCCTTAGACGTGCTGATGGGGAAGAAGAGTTCGTTGACGGTGAACGCGAATATCGCCGAGGCGAGCGTGGACGTGACGGTGGTGGACGAGGACGACGACAAAACCGACGAGGATGGAACGGACGATGCGCCATTGGCATCATCATCATCGCCGCCGGCATGCGTGCAATTCTTAAAGAGCGTCAAAGGTGCGTACGTGAACGTGGAAACGTTAAACGGTGATGTCTTATGCGAAACGATACAAGCGAACGCGTCGATTAAAACGAACGGCGGCGACGTGATTGCCAAGAGAGTGGTAGCGAACGATTTGCGAATAGACGCCGGAACGGGTGGTAACATTCACATTGATTCCGTTTTCGTGCACGATTGCGAGTTGCACACGAAGAAAGGCGAGATACGCTCGAAGAAGAATTTTCGCGCGAGTGGGAATACCAAATGCATCACGAACGGTGGTGACATATCGTTAGAAAACGTGGAATGCGGGGACGAAGACGCGGAAGTGACGATTGACGCGCGAAGTCAAGGAAGCGATAATGGTGGTGATATATCCATACATTTCGCCCCGAGAGTCACGAACGTTCAAGTATACACGAACAACGAAGGTTCGATCAACGCGCGAGTCCCGAGTGGGTTCCCAGCGTTCGTCCTTCGACGAGAAGAAAACCAACCGGACGAAGTCATCGTTCCCGAGACGAATAAAAAAGAAGCAAACCGCCGGTCTTTCAAAAGCTTCGGCGAAACAACCACGACAAAAGAACTTTCCCAAGACGACAAAAATACTAAAGCCGTCTCTTCATTCGGTGCTCGAATAGTCCACGACACCGACGACGTGCTCGCGCGTAAAATGCGCGCAGAATACGAGTCGAAATCCAGCGTCGTCTTCTCGCTCGGCTCCTCCGCTTCGACGAAATCAAAGAAACGTTTATCGCTCGTCGAAACGTCTTGGTTGGATGAAGTTTTGTTCAAACAATAATAGAAGACAAATAAATGTTTTTAACCACCACGAGTAAAAAGAGAACAGAATAGAATAGAATAGAAAGAGTAGTGACGATAGATGATAGATTATTAGTTCGCGCTTGCGTACCGTATAAAATAATAGTGTAGAGAGATGCCAGATTTATAGACGATTGAAAATTTTGCACTTTTTTTTTTCCTTCAAAAAATGACTGAAAAAGAGTTTTGACGGCTTCTTATCCACCTCTTAGAAAACGACAGAAAAATAAAAATAAAATGGTTGCATACCACTCCATCTTACGAAGAGGCTCCCGGGCGGCGTTGAATTCGCTCGCATTTGCGAATTGTGGCGGCAAGTTAACGTGTTCTTATTCGTCCGTTCCGAACGTCATGGTGAGTGGTTGTCGTTTTTTGTCGTCTCGTATTGTTTTATTGTTTTACCTCTGCGCTCGGGAAAAAGTTCGTTTCTAAAAGGTCTCTCATCATCTCTTCGCCGCCTCTCTCTCTCTCTCTCTCTCGCTGCTGCTGCTGTTGCTGCTGCTGTTGCTGTTGCTGTTGCGGCTCTCTCGCTAAACGAATTTGACGACGATGATGACGAGGATTCATTCACACGCGCGCAAATTAACACACGTATCGTTTTATTAACTTTCTCTCTCTC
>Ga0209630_10000436_pt1 | contig 47375 bp, 44 predicted proteins | sample COG_01_FD_184745 | JGI IMG/M metagenome (GOLD analysis project Ga0209630, IMG submission 184745) | Pelagic Microbial community sample from North Sea - COGITO 998_met_01 (SPAdes) (version 2) | ecosystem: Environmental > Aquatic > Marine > Neritic zone/Coastal water | place: Helgoland, sampling...
ATTGGACCTCCCCCATAGATGATGGTTCTAATACCTTCCGTAGAACTCATACTTTTTTCGGCTTGTCTTACCAATCTATTAACCATGGTTGGAGCTAAAAACATACAAACACTTTTTAACTTTAAGCTTAACTTAAGAGCTTCTAGTGGATCAAACCTACCAGAGATAGGAACTGAATGTCTGGCTCCAAGTTTAACAAATATTACATTATACAAACCCGCACCATGAGACATTGGGGCCGAATACAATGCGGTATCAGCAGAACTTACAGAGTCCACATCGGACAAGTAACCGTCGACCATAGCCTGTAAGTTTTTAGATGAAAGCATTACACCTTTAGGACTTCCAGTAGTACCGGATGTGTAAAATCACCATACTAGATCATTTTTACTTATTTTTATAGGATTTCGATTTGACGAAAACGAATATAATTTGAAAAAACTCTTCTCTATAGTTGAAATGATTGTAAGTTTTAATTGTGTATATGTCCGGTCATTAAAAATGCTTTTTTTGTCTGTAAAAAGAACTTTAGAACCAGAGTCGTTTATAATCCATAAAGCTTCATCTATATGAAGTTTTGAATTAATGGGAACTACAACTCCCCCTAAAAACCAAACAGCATATATGATTTCTAGATATTCTGTTGAATTAACCAAAAAAATTGCAACTCTATCACCTTTTTGTAGTCCTAATACTTTTTTTAAATAATCTGAAATAGAAGATGATCTAGCCCTAAAAGTAGCATAATCAGCACTGCAGTACTCTCCCTTTAATAAAGCTTCATTTTTTGGATGCTTATCCGCTATTTCTACTAACCAGCTCGCTAAATTCATAGCAGTACCATTTTCAACACATTACCCATCATCTGTTTATGGTTAAAATCTAGTTAGGTTTCGATGTACTAACAATCTTTAAATTTTATAAATTTACCTATAATAAAATTAAAAGAATAATTAATTATAATTTAAGGAAGTTTTCATGTCTAATACCAAAGAGATAGGTCTAAAAAGCTCTGCAACCTCTGTAATAGAGAATTTTAGGAATCTTTCTCCTTCCGAGAGAATCCATCACATATCAAAAATAACCCATCTTTCTAATTATGAGTTATTAAACCTATCAGAACCAAACCGCTTATCGTTAAGCGCCGCAAATGTAATGATTGAAAATGTAATAGGGAAAATTGAAATACCTTTAGGTATTGCAACAAACTTTAGAGTAAACCTTAAAGACTATCTAATCCCGATGGCTATAGAGGAACCATCTGTAGTTGCAGCAGCCTCAAATATGGCAAAAATAATTAGAAGTTCTGGAGGTTTCACAGCTTCTAGTGATGAGCCAATAATGAGGGCTCAAATCCAAATTCTAGATGTAGTTGAGAGTGAAAAAGCGAAGTTAAGTCTAAAAAAGTTTGAGGCACAAATCATTAAATTAGCAAACTCAAAGGATAAAACTTTAATTAGGTTGGGTGGCGGATGTAAAGAAGTTGAAATTCATTCTTTTACTGATACAAAGGTTGGCCCAATGATTGTTTTACATCTTTTAATAGATGTGCGTGACGCAATGGGTGCAAATACTGTCAATACAATGGCTGAGACAGTATCTCCCCTGATAGAAAAAATTACTGGTGGCCGTGTACGATTAAGAATCTTATCAAATCTAGCTGATAGGCGACTTGCGAAGGCATCTGTAAAAATACCTTTCTCAAAGTTAGGCCATCGCCATTTCTCTGGTGAGGAAGTTGCAAACGGAATTATTGAGGCCTGTGCCCTCGCAGAAGTAGATCCCTACCGAGCAGCCACCCATAATAAAGGTATTATGAATGGAATTAATTCTGTTATTTTAGCGACGGGAAACGATTGGCGAGCGATTGAAGCGGGCGCACATGCATGGGCGGCCAGAGAAGATAGATATTCTTCTTTAACAAATTGGGAAATAGATGACTTTGAGTGCTTACTTGGTTCAATAGAAATACCTATGGCGGTAGGGTTAGTTGGCGGAGCAACAGCAACACACCCTACTTCAAAATCGTGTATAAATTTATTAGGCGTCCGCTCTTCCAGTGAGTTTGGACAAGTTCTTGCTGCCGTGGGATTAGCTCAAAATCTGGGTGCACTTCGCGCGTTAGCAACAGAAGGGATTCAACGGGGTCATATGACTTTGCATGCTAAAAATATGGCGATTGCTGCTGGTGCTGTAGGTTTGGAAGTTGATTCTGTTTCTAAAAAGATGATTGACGAAAAAGATATTTCCTTGGATAGAGCGGCCTCCTTGCTAGTAAAAAAAATTATATACTAATGTGTGGCTATTATAAATTATTTAAAAACATATACGGGTACTAAAATAGTTATTTTTTTGCAGATAATTAATTAAACTTAACCTCCACACCTCTAAGTCTAATACCATGCAACTCTGTACTCCATACTTCGTCACCCTTAATACTAAAAGCCCCTGTCAATGTGCCAGTAGTAACTAAATCTCCAGGATTAAGAATGACTTGCCGTCCTAAATTTTTGTTATCCAGTAAAATATGCCGAAGTGCCTCTAACGGCCCAACATCAAGAATATTTGACGCATGGCCTTTATCTACTGCCTTTCCATTACAGGACAAAGTAATATTAAAGCCAGATAACTCTTCAAGCCATATACTTTTATCTATTTTTAATATCTCAACAAACGGACCATGTAATAAAGCCCCATGTAATCCAAAGGCAGCGATAGTATCCACGGCTGTAAACTGCCAATTTTTAAAGATAGAGTGCACAATTTCAAATCCATGCGAAACATGAGAAACACAGTCTATTAATTCTTCATTACTCATGTCAGCTTTTGGAGTCTTTTTTAACTTAAAAATAATTTCTGGCTCTATTTTAGGTTCTGATAGTCCATCTATAGAGAAGTCTTTGTTAATCATCTTAACAGTGGTGCTATAAATGGCTCCAACAATGGGGGCGGATGCATTATACTCTTTCCAAATATTTCGATTTGTGAAACCTATCTTTAACCCAACAGTATACTCTTTTCTGTTCGCCCTTAGGTATTCGATTTCTTGAGCAATATCATAAGCATCTTTAATGGTTAAAGTCTTTAAATTTTTTGAAATTAAATTAATTTGTTTAGAGTCATCCAAAGCCGCAATAATTTTAATAGCCTCATTTTTGACTTCTGATTCATCTAACACTTTTAATTCCTTTATAATTATAAATTACTAAAATGGTCTAATATCAGAAACTAATATTCAACGGCCTCTGATTTTTCGCATTAACGCCCCCACCCCATACTTAGGTGAGGGGTCATAAAGATGACACAAAAACGTTAACCTACTCTCAGCTTTTTCTGAAACATAGTTATTCCCATGTAGAGTTGTAGTGCCAAAAAAAGCCAATGGCCTATAGTCATCAAAGTATTCAGTTAATACTCGCGTTTTTTTTGATAAAAAGGAAAAGCCCTCTTCAGAGGCATATTTCTTCCAATATGCTTTTTGAAAGATATTAATAATTTCGTATTTTGGAAACTTACGCGCATTTGGAGCCGCTTTTAGTTCCCCGCGCTCGACTAAACCATCTCTAGCAATAGGTATCCTTATTGGTAAAACTATAGTGAGAAGGTGTGAGTCAAAGTGTCCTCTATACTTCTCTGATGATTGACCGGGGTTTACCTTCCTCGCAACAAAGTATCGATCAGATTTATTTATATTAACTTTTAAATCTTTCGTTGCCTTATTGAATACCCTTTCGAATAAAGGTTCTAAATTCATCAGATCCATTAGCTTTAAATGTGCTGCATTATCCGTTGAGTAAGTTTTAGATCCAATTTCTGCTAAAGCGTCATCAAGAATATTATTCTGATCTATCAATTTTTTAATTGATGGCAAATAAGAAAACCCTTGTTCAAAAATTTCTTGACATGATTTATCAGCATCGTATTTGTACAATTTCATTTTATTCCTCTAGATTGGTATATATTTCTATAAAGAAAGTTAAAATAAATACACACTAGCATAAAAAAAAAGTTTTTTAATCTTTAAATTGTAACTAACAGGAAATAGTATCTAATGTACCATTGAAACATATTTTAATGTGACAACTGATTAATCATCTCTGAAATTTCTACTAATTTCAAACGAAGTAAGGATCGATCACCTCTGCTTTCAACATTGAGCCTCAGAATATTTTCCGTATTCGATGAACGCAAATTAAACCTCCAATCTTTCATCTCCATACTTATGCCATCCATATGATCAGTCCTAAGAGCTTCTTTTTGATAAAATTTAAAAATATACTCTATAATACTGAGAGAATCACGTACACTAAAATTACACTCTGTTGACGATGGAAACATTGATATACGCTGTTTAGTAAGTACTGATAATGACTTTCCAGATCTTCCAAGTAATTCACAAATCAAGAGCCAAGGTAGCATACCACTATCACAGTAAAAAAAATCTCTAAAATAATGATGTGCCGATAGTTCAGCACCATAAATAGCATTAGTTTCTCGCATTTTTTGTTTTACAAAAGCGTGCCCTGTTTTAGAAATTACAGACCGGCCACCATTAGACTCAATTGTTTCTTGGATATTCCATAAAGCTCTTGGGTCATGAACTATAATTCCATTACGCTGTTTTTCTAAAAAAACTTTTACTAATAGGCCAATTATATACTCCCCTTGAACAAACTCACCCTTTTCATCAAAGAAAAAGCACCTATCAAAATCTCCATCAAAAGCTATCCCAAGATCAGCACCCTCTCTCAAAACAGCCTCTGAAGTATATTTTTGGTTATCAGTCAACATCGGGTTAGGAATACCATTAGGGAACGTACTATCTGGCTTATGGAAAACCTTTATAAAATCAATAATACTACTGTTAGCTTTTAAAGTTTCTTCGATAGCATCAAAGGTTGGGCCTGCGGCCCCATTTCCAGAATTTACAACTACTTTCATTTTACAAAAAGAAGACACATTTACGAGAGATATAATTTTTCTAACGTATGCTTCTCTAGAAACTATACTAATATTTTTTATTGATCCTTGAGGAAGTTTATTTTTTATATCTAAATTTTCTGCGTAATGTTTTATTTTTAGTAAGTCCGTATGCGGGTCTAGTGGCCTGGAACCAGATTTAACTAATTTCAGTCCATTGTAATTAATTGGATTATGTGAAGCTGTTACCTGGATCCCACCATCTGCCCTAAAGTGGCTAACAGCAAAATACATTTCTTCTGTGCCGCATAAACCCAAGGTCATTACATTTACACCGGCGTCTGTTAATCCTCGTGATACACTCTTCGCTAACTCGAGTGAAGATTCTCTTGCGTCCCACCCTATTATACATTTTTTTAGCTGTAATACTTTACCAAAAGCATAACCAATTCGATAACAAATATTCCCATCAAGATTAATGCCAAGTTCGCCTCTGACATCATAAGCTTTAAAGCAACTTAACTCTTCATTCAAAATACAACCCTTAAACTGTTATTTATTTACCAAACATCTTTCGCGCCACAGTGTTAATAGCTTTTAAGTAACCCTGAAAAGAGCCGCAATCAAAACGCTCCCCCTCAAATAGGACTCCTTCTACTTTCCCATCAAGAGCCATTTTGTTAATTGAGTCTGCAAGCTGAATTTCGTTTCCATGACCAGGCTCTTGGTGTCTTAATATATCAAATATCTCTGGCGTTAAGGCATATCTACCAATTGAAGCAAGACAAGATGGAGCATTTTCTACATTTGGTTTTTCCACCAATCCTCGTACACTCTTTTTATCACCTCCAGGTTTGACTATTCCATATTTGGAAACATTTTCCTTATCAACCTCCACAAGAGAAAGTTGACATTTACCTGTTTTATTAAAAGAATTTATAAGGTCACTAGTTACGGAAGCACCAGTAGAAATAAGAAAATCGTCTGCTAGCAAAACTACAAATGGCTCGTTGCCAACTGCTCGTTCGGCACACAATACTGCATGTCCTAAACCAAGTTGCTCTGGTTGACGCACAAAAATACACTCAACATCCTTTGGTATTATGTGTCTTACCATTTGAGCTTCTTCTTTTCTTCCACTTGCTTCTAACGCTAGCTCAAGCTCAATATTACGATCAAAATGGTCCTCAATCGCTCTTTTATTGCGGCCTGTTACAAAAACTAAAGTTTTACACCCTGCTCCAATCGCATCCTCTACCGCATATTGAATCAGTGGTTTGTTTATTATTGGCAATAGTTCTTTTGGCATAGCCTTGGTCGCTGGCAGAAACCGCGTTCCAAACCCAGCCACTGGGAAGACAGCCTTACGAATGAATGTTTTCATAATATTTTTTACACATCTTTATTTTAAAAAACTGATATCAATATAACATATTTAACTCTAGCCTCTTAATAAACCTAATAATTATTATTATTTATAAAAACATTCTAAATGTCACGATAGTTCTTTTTGTAAGACTATTTAGGTCTAATGCGCCTTTTAAATATTTTTGAACGCGCTGTGTGGATTATTAAATTATAACTGCCATGAAATATTAAAGTTGCAAAAATAATTACCAAAATTGAATAGAAATTATTATCTAAAAATATTGTCCCCAAGAATGCAACGACCGCACAAAACGGAAGGATTATTATCGTGGCTAATGGGTTAGCTAAATTACTTGGGATCCTACCATCAGAACGAATTACCAGAACTCTCATTACCAATTGGTGAAAATGCATGCGATCTGGTTGATTGATTGATATTCTTTTTATTTGTCGCCGATATATCGCAGAAACAGTGTCAGCAATAGGCCAAAAGAAAATACAAAATATCGCCCAAGCAGATATTTCGGGATGTTTAGATATCAGCAGTATTGAAATCCAAGTAAGAATATGACCAAATGTATACGCCCCAGCGTCACCCAAAAATATTAAGCCATTAGGAAAGTTCCATACAAAAAAGCCTAAAATAGATCCCAGCAAAATAATACAAACAGTTGCTAACTGGGTCTCTCCAAAATAAAGACACATAAAACATAATGCACCTGTCATTATGGCAATTATTCCTGATGCCAAACCGTTCACACCATCGATTAGGTTTATAGAGTTTGAAACACCAGCTGAGGAAAAAATGGTGAAACTTATCGCAATAGGAGGGAATGTTAAAATTGGTGTCAGAATTGTAAGGTCTACATTATCCAACCAAACTCCAGTTAAATAGATAGCTACAGCACCTGAGATCATTGCTGCAAATAATCTAAGAGTGGGTTTTATATTGTAACCAAGATCTTCTAAACCTCCTGCTATAAACACGGGTAGCGCAGACAATATTAAGAAAAGAATAGTTTTATCTGCGATGAAGAAAATAAGAATTAGTGAGGCTATTATACACGCTATTCCTCCCAACCGAGAAGTAGGTTTAGTGTGAGAAGCCTGTTTTGCTAAAATTGCCTCATTAGCCTTTTGCGCTGACATTATTCCAAAGTAATATACTGTTCCAACCAAGCCAAAGGATAGAATAAACATTAAAAAAAAAGTTATAAAAAGCAAAAAACCCCTCACCGAATAAATATTTTAAAAAATAAAAAACAATCTAAAAATTCAATAAAACTGTACTAAGTGGTAGAATAGATTCTATTTCTTTAGTCAACCTATTAAGACAGAATTAAAAATCTATCCTTTAAAAGTAAAGAGATTAAACAGTCTTCCAAAAAAGTAACAACATCCATCCATAGAAGACTCCTCGATCAATATTTATTTGAACTCTGCAACTAGGTTATCTGTACTTAGATAAAAAATTTACTGCTAACTTTAAAATTAAATTGTTTGACCATTCAAATTCACCTAATTGGCTAATTTTATTTGCCCCAGTACCCTTTTTAAAATTATAAACGCCAGGGTTATTTAAAGGATCGATCCCTCCTAAATCATACGTGTTACATCCTAATTTTTTACAATGTTTTACAAGGTCAAAAAAAAGGGCGTGAGAGACATTCATTTTTCTGCCTAGCTTACCGGTGGCCGCAAATATATCTATAGCATCTTTATCCCTAATTATAGAACCTCGTATCGCTAGTAAATTCCCATCATGATCAACCGCTCCAAGTGTAATTATATTGATACCGAAACATCTTACCAAACTACTAATCTTTTGAAGACCATAAACCTGTTGTTTCTTTAACGATTTTAAACCCTTTAATTCCTCATAAAGTTTAGAAATCTCTGTCACACTTCTTATTTCTTGTATTCTGAAAGACAAATCATTTGATTTTCTAAGGCTTTTTCGCCATTTTTTACCAAAGCTTGAATGGATTTCTTCTATTGGTTTAGCTAAATCCAATTGCATTGTTAAAGCTGTTCCAAATGAATTATTAGGTCTAGACCATCCATTTCTAAGCAGTATCTTTTGTTTCTTTTCAGCATAAATTTCTGTAGACCTAAACCTCATATAGGCATATTTAAGACCCAATGTCGTTCTAATAACTTCACCTAAATTATTTGTTTTTCTAGTATCTCCAATAATCCAATCAGGATACCAAAAAATTCCAATTTTTCCAAAGTATATTTTTACTCCTCCTTGTAAAAAGCTAACTGGCTTACCATTTTCCAGATATTGCCAACGCCTTACAATCCAACCAAGATCTCGACTATGTAATGCCCAGGGAACACTTTGCAAGTAAGTAGTACCCTTTTGCTTGCTTATTAGTCTTTCCCAATCGTTATCACTGCAATCTAGTAATTCCCACATAATCTTTTTATTCCTCCAACACTATATTTTCAGCCAAAAATTCAAGACTCGAAATTATCAAATTACATTCTCTATCTCCAATACTTTGGTGAGTAGGTATTAAAGCAAGTTCAAAGTTTAAACGCTTAGAATTTGGGTATTTAGAAATTGTGGCGGCAGCTTCCGGGACAAGCTCATTACCAGGCCAATGACATGCTCCTATACCCTTAGCTCTTAACTTGTCTACCAGCCCCCCACTGGTATCTTTCAAAATAACCCATTGTGGAATACAGCTTGGGGGTAAAACGTCATACTGTGGTATAAAACCTAGATCAGACGCAGAACTTATAATTTTATTATAGTTATATATAATTCTGGCTTTTGTCTTATTTATATATCTAGTACTGGATACATATTTTACTAACTGAACAGATGGTGATTTACTTTTTCTTATAGTAAAATTGGCTACCTTATTATCATTTGACGCCTTTCTTCTGATAAGATTCTTTAAGTTATCAATCCAATTTGAGTAAAGATTTGGCCAACAAATAAAAGATATTATATATTCGATAAGCCTAGAAAAAAGATAAAAATAATCAGAAAAGTAAAATTTAGGTTTCAGCCTAAAAAGGTTTGCCACTTTTGGGTTTGTACTATCATTTATTTTTAGTGCGCCACCATCTCGTATAGGAAAACTTTTTCTCAAGCTATAAATTACAATATCTCCAGAGGTTACTTCATCGTCAATTTCTATTTTAGATAAAAAACTATGTGAGCAATCTTCAATTAATTTAATTTCAAGCGATTCACATAATTGAGATATTTCTTGGATATTGCACGGGAAGCCAAAATAGTGGACAACTAGAATAGCTTTCGCTTGATGTTTTATAGCTAAAACTCTTAACTTAACGGAATTAAACTTTAAATTTTCTTCGATATCAAAAAAAATTACTTTATACCCTGCTAATCTTAACGGTGTAACTGTAGACTCACACATATATGCCGGAACAAGGATACTAACCCCTGGCTTTATATTGAGAGCATCAAGGCCAAAAATTAAAGCCTCTCTGCCCTGATTAAAGAACAGCTTGTCTTCTAGAAGTTTATTATAGGACATTTTTTGAAACATAAGTGTTTTTATATCCGGAAAAGGTCTGGCTAAGGAAAGGCGATTTATATTGAAAAACTTCATTTAGTGTAGATCCTTTGATTTTCCTTAAACATCTTTTCCAGGTGCACCATTAAATAAATTTATAAAAAGAATTAGATAAAGGCCAAGGGTTTTCAAATAAAATGAGAATATATCTAAATTAATATCACTTTTTCTTTTAAACGTAAGAAAAATACTATTTTTTTCTCGTAAGTAGGTCTTTCATGAATAAAAAAATAGCATATAAACATAAAACAACACTGGCAATATTGAGATTTGAATAGTACTGGATAATAAAATAAAACATTAGTAGAATAGTGATGAATGACAAAAACTTCTAATTTTAATGGACAGGCTTTATTTTTTCTTATTTTATTAATTCCTATATTTGGATCTATAGCCCTCGGTCTTATATTGTTTGGAGCAATAGTTCTTAGCTTTTATTTGATATTTCAGGGAAATCAGAGCAATGAGCTTAAGCCATTTAAGAAAATTGGAGTAATATTTATATTATATTTTGTATATTACTCATTACATGGAGCATTTTTCTCTAGTAGTGTTTCTCAACATATTCATGACATAGGTAAAATATTTCCAATATTGATCATAGGTATTTTAGCTTTTGTAATCAAAGTGAATACAATTAATATAACATTTAAAGCACTTAGTTATGTAGCCATTTTAAGTATTTACCTTACTACAATACTAGCCTTAATCTTTCGTTTTTATCCACCTGACATAATGATTTTAGGTGAAACATTTTCACAGAAAACAGGGGTAATGAGCCGCCTAGAAATGGGCACTGGGAATGCTCTACCATTTGGTACGATTTTTATAACTTTCGCATTCCTAACATGTTTAGATATAAAAAATAAATCACTATTTGAAAAAATAATATCATTCTCAGCATTAATTCTAGCAATACTAATGGTCGCCTTTTGGAATAACTCAAGAGGTCCATTACTGGTTGTTGCTCCACTTACGATACTAATGTTTTGGTATCTATTCAAAGTAAGTAAATTTACCAAAAACTGGACCCACTTGGCGTCTGGATTTATAGCAATCACCTTAACAGTTTGTTCGTTTGCCTCAATACAGAGCTTTGGCTATGACATGTCAACAAATATGGTTAATGGTCTAAAAGAAATAGCAGTTGGTGGATCTCATGATACATCTGTGAACATTCGTTTAACTCTGTATCAAGCAGGCATAAATGCCTTCATTACACAGCCATTTTTTGGTTTTGGAATAGGGAATCTGTTCGAGGCAATAATAGATTTTTTACCAAAAACAGCTAATCTTCAATATTCACACTTGCATAATATGTATTTAAATCATGCAATCGCAGGTGGATGTGTTGGTTTGATATTCTTATTATTATTAATATGTTCTCCACTAATTAATCTTTGTTATAAGAAAAAAAATATTTCTAACGACGCTATATATCTATCTTTATTATTAGTCATAGCTATTTCAGGAACTGGTATGAGCAACTTACTTTTTTTTCATGATTTACTAGCTGGTTTTTTTTGCACTTTAATTTTATCGTCAGCTATTGCTATTAATAATAAGTAACTGTGAACCCACATATATAAAAAAAAATTAATAAAATCAGACTTAGTTACATTGAAAAATTTTACTATTTTTCTTACTCATCTCTATTCCATTAAATGTAGGGTTTAGAATCTTAAAACTCTTTCATAAAGAAACAGAGTAAGCCATTTAGGAATAGCTCTAAATGCTACCCTTATTATAATGTTAATTATCAACTCATGGACATGAATAAACCTCAACTTGTACAGTGCGCAGAAAAGGTTTATTTCAGCGTTCAAATGGCTTTTTGTCTTTCTCCGTTTAATCATATCAAATCCAGTCCTCACATTAACCAACGGCTCAGGTAAGTTATGTATTTTTGAATCAGTCGTTAACATTCTAACTATTAGTTCCCAATCCTCACAAGACCTTGAGACTGGGTAACCACCAGCTCTGTCATATGATTCTTTAGTAAACATTAAGCTTACATGATTGATAGGGTTTCGCCATTTAGCAAGCTTGATTATATCTCGGTGGGAAGATGGCACTCTTCGTACTCGAGTTAGATCCCCTGGATTATTATCAAACTCACTAATCCATCCACCTACTACATCGATATTATTCGTTTTAAAAAACTGAACTTGCTTTTCAAATCTCAATGGCAATGAAATATCATCCGAGTCCATTATTGCTATAATTGAGTGCTTAATGTAGCTTATTCCTATTCTCTTCGCAGCTCCTGAACCAACGTTTACCTCTATCCTAATGATCTCAACAATTGATAATTTTGAGACTTTTTTAATAGCATGATCTAGATCAACTCCAACCAATCCATCAACGGCTATTACAATTTGATCTGGCTTAAGGGTTTGCTCTAAAAGACTATCAACAGCATCCAAAAAATACGTCGGTGAGTCATCATAATAGACAGACATCACTACCCCAAATTTTATCACATTAGATTCCAACCAAACACCATATTTAAGAGATTAAGGAGTATTTTTTCATCCAATTATAATTATCAATCTAATTTTTTCTAATATAACAACCTCTGAAGATATAAACCATACATTGATAACTATTTTTTGTAGAATTATTTCTATGCTATTATCTAGGATTAAATTTGTTTAATACTTACAAGTACGCTTACCAACTAAAAGAACTATCACATAAAAATTTTATATCGAAAGTTTAATCAAAAATAATGTTATATAATATGGATTCACATTGTAAATCTGTTACTATATTCTCATTATTTGTCAAATTTTCGAGTATTGTGAAAACTGATATAATTCAAATATTAAAACTATCAAAAAGAAATTACGTAAGTTCAAAATCGAGATACAACTCTCAGTTATTAGAGGTCTAAAAAATGGAAATCGAAAATAACATATTACGTGATTTAAAAAAAATATGGTTAACTCTTACAAAAAAAAGAAAATTACAATTTATCGCGCTGTCATTTGCAATGCTTATTATGTCTGTACTCGAATTACTGACTTTAACTGCTGTCTTACCATTTTTAGGGGCATTAACAGTTCCAAAAATTGTCTTTGAATATCCAACGATTAAACCTTTCATTAATTTTTTTGGAATAAGTACTCCCGATAAGTTAATTCTTCCTATGACAATACTATTTTGCGTTACTGCGGTAACAGCGGGTATATGGAGACTTCTAATTTTGTGGTGCTCGACAAAATATTCTTATGCTTTAGGTGCAGATTTTGGGCTTAAGATATTTAAAAATATTCTACATCAACCATATGTAAAACATCAAAATGAAAATTCGGGTGAATTAATCTCGATAATTACAATAAAAATTAACCACGTGGTCAACTCAATTATTTTTCAATTACTTGCAATGCTAGTTTCTTTTGCAATAGCAATTTCCATTATTGTAGCGCTAATCATTATATCAATAAAAGTTACTATAATTTCAATCTTAAGCTTTGGGTTAATATATGTAGTAGTTTTCAGTTTCGAACGCCGAAAGCTATTAGAGAAGAGCCACTTAATAGCAGAGAATGCAACAAAAATTGTAGAAATCTTAAGTGAAAGTAAAGGAAACATAAAAGATATAATACTAGACTCTAGTCAAGAGACACACAGTAAAAAATTCAGTCAAACAGACATCCCTATGCGTAATGCCCAAGTCTACCACCAATTTATTGGACAATCTCCTAGATATTTAATTGAAGCTTTGGGAATAGTAATAATCGCTATAATAGCTTACTTTCAAGTCATGGATTCAGAAAGTGGTTATAACGTCATCCCAATCCTTGGAACATTCGCGTTAGGGGCTCAAAGATTACTACCGGCTGCCCAGCAGATTTTTGCTGCTGTCACAAATATTAATGGAAGTAGTGCTTCAATGAGAGATTTACTTGTCTTCTTAGATCAAGATGATGCACCAGATCAAAATAGTATTTCAATAAAACCACTGCCATTCACTAAGAGTATAGAGTTTAAAAATGTTGATTTTTCTTTTGAAACATCTAAAAAAAATATTTTACAAAATATCTCTTTCAAAATTCTAGCCGGTGAACAGATTGGAATCGTAGGAGAGACTGGGTCTGGAAAGTCTACGGTTATCGACATTCTTATGGGTTTACTTGAACCAACTTCTGGTTCTCTCCTAGTCGATGATATCAAAATTGACAAAGCCAACTTAAAAGAGTGGCAACAAAATATTTGTCATGTACCTCAAAACATCTTCTTAATAGACGGTACTGTAAAAGAAAACATCACTCTCTCAGAATCTTCAAGCGAACATGACAATAAAAACTTGCTAACAGTAACGAAAGTGACACACCTAGCAAAGGCGTTAGAAAATTTTTCTAAAGGCTTGGATACCTTTGTGGGAGAAAGAGGAGCTCGTTTGTCAGGAGGAGAGATTCAGCGTATCGGTATAGCTCGGGCACTTTACAAAAATAAAAATTTAATTGTATTTGACGAAGCCACTAGCGCATTAGATAGTTTTGTTGAAACAAAGGTTATGAATAGCATAAATGAGCTTCCAAAGAATCACACTATTGTAATGGTGGCCCATAGGGTAAGTTCACTTTCACATTGTGACAAAATTATTATGGTTAAAAATGGTAAAACTGTTATAATAGAGGCAGGGACAAAGGCCTTTATAAATCTACTATCAGTAGGTTAAATCATATGATTTCGGTATACAAAAATTTAGTAGTAGAAAAATGAATTTATATAACTTTAAGAAACGGCTCTTAGAACTTAAATTCAAAGAGCTCCACAAAAATCATAATAGAGATGATCTTAGTAACGAAGTATATAAGCGTTACTGTGCAGAGAAAGGTTGGATTTGGGCAAAAAAAGTTGATAGTCAGAACTTATCTCTAATACTTGAAACTATCAATAAGGCATATCCAAATCTCTCTAAGAAATTAAAGATACGGCTTATCCCCAACTTGAACTCTTTCTTTTCTAAGATTTTTTTTTCGATACCAGATCCTACTCTAGAAATTTACCTCAAAGGTAAAATTAATACCTCAATTACAAAAATATTTTATAGAAAAGGTCGGCAAATTAAAATTATATTAAACATTAATAGTAATTTTGAAAAAAACTTCAAAACTGTTCAATTACTTTCACAATCTTGGGACTTTGAAATCCAAAGTTACCTTCACAAGGTTAGCTTTTATAGAAACCTGTCTAAGCTACTATTTATTAAACCTATTTTAAGAATTTATAAATATATATTAGGACCAGATAAAAATAAAAAATTTCTTAGGCATCTTGTAAAAGTAATATGGCCAATAATTATTAGGTTGCCAATAAATAATCTGGCAAACAAAATTCGATTTAAAAAACTATCAGAAAAAGAATTTCTTTCTTTAAAAATAATTGATAAGAATCCTCTAAATACATTAATACGAAAAGCCCAATTTGATCGTGTAACGAACGGTGGAAAAATTGAAAAAATTTCTGACCTAATAAACTTCCTACGATCCCACAATGGAATCCCTACTATTCTTTTAGGTGCAAAAGAGCCTGTAGAAACTACACTAGAAGATATTCCAATGCATCTTAATTGGCAGTTTTGGAATAATGGTGATCGCTATTTTGTAAACTGTATTTTGGTTCAATTTCGAAAAAATGTTGCTCCATATTCAAAACTACTAGACTTACAACCACCGACCCATCCTTTCTATTGTATGAAATACTACGAGAGTTTAGAGATCATGACAGACACTGAAATTAAAAAGTTGCTAAAGAGTTCTCCAGTGAGCATTCGAAATGATGCTTTTTCCGGGGGACGTCACAAAATGTTTGCCATGATAGGGCGTATGGCATTTGACAAGAGATATATTCCTTTTTGGATTGATAGGTTTTTATGATGAATTTTAATACGCCTTTAACAGATTTGGATATTAAAGAGGCAATTTTAAATTGTCTTGGTGCTTTTATGTTAAGAGGTGCATCAAAAATTATTTTAAATTGCAAAAGTGATCTAGTAGAACTTAATAATGAAATAAAAAATTTTGGAATAACTTGTTATGGGAGTAATAACCCAATCGACTGCAATTATAAAAACAGAGATTTTCTATCTATAAACTGTTATAACAAATGGGTTTTAGCTACAGAAGATTTAAACGCTAAGATTAAAGGTAATCCTCAATCAAAATTAGACATACAATATGTCCTGTTAATCATAAAGAGTCCAATAATTATAAGAGTTTTCATAAATATTTTTTATATCGTGTTAGCGAGAGCTTTCGTTAGGGAACACTCTAAAATATTTGTAAGTTATAATACTCTTTATGAAATGAATATGGTCGATAGGTTTAATCTAGTACCTACTAGAAAGCTAAAAGAACCCTGGATTAGAACAATTAAAAACTTTATTAAAAGAGTTGCTCAGTTTATTCATTTAATAAAAGAACCTTTGGTTATTATTTTTGAGATTAATAATGAGTGAATTAATTAAACTTCATAGCCATGGAAACTCTATATCAGTAATAGCCTTACGCAGGCACAGAATTTTTAGGAAGGTCGCGCATTCCCGCAACGCCAAAACTCTACTTAAAAATGAACTATCTGGGTTAAAGTGGTACGAGAGCCAACGCAAAAACTTTCCTAGTATGTCACAGGTTAGTTTGTTTAAACTAAATGAAAATATTTTAGATATCCCAATCCTAGAAGGCCAGCAAGTATCATATGAAGCACCGCTTAAAAGTACTATTAACTTTGTTTTACGTGCCTTAGAGCATTATGCTTTAATTTGGCCTCCCGGCAAAAAAGGAGCTGTACATGGTGACTTAACTATGGATAATATTTTTTTTTCAGAACAGGGGGTTTTTTTCTTTGATTGGGAGCATTTCAGTGAAGAAGGTGAAGTTTGGGGCTTTGATGCTGTATATTTAGTACTTTCTTCTATTCTCTTGAACGATTTTAAAAAAAATGTTAAATTAGGGGAACAAAAATTAATTTTAAAAGTATGGAGAAAGTTAGCTGAAATTGGCGTTAGCTTAAGCTTCCTTGCTAGTCCATTGAGTACTATAATTGGTATATTAACAACCGATCCAAAATGGAGTATCATAATAACTAACAGCCCTTCAAAATTATTTCCACTCTTGCTTAGCCCGAAACAGGTAGCCGATATGGATCAAATTTTTGAAAACATTACGGTTAATATAACATAATCTGAATTCCTAAGGTTTATACCAATATGAAGAATACTCTAATTAATAATTTTAAAGATAAGAGTGTCGTTATAACTGGTCATACCGGCTTTAAGGGAAGTTGGTTGGTTGCATGGCTAAAGTTATGCGGGGCCAAAATTACTGGAGTGGCACTGGCACCGCCTTCGACACCATCTCATTTCGAGGCCTTAAAATTTGACTGTTCCTTAAAAGACCGAAGGATAGATGTCCGCGATCAAAAAATGCTAGAAAAAGTTTTTACTGAGAGCGAACCTGACTTCATATTTCATCTCGCGGCTCAACCAATAGTTAAAGAAAGCTATAGAGCACCCGTAAACACTTATGAAACTAATATCATCGGTACGATTAATGTACTCGAGTGTTTACGCAAACTAAAGAAACCTTGTATAGCATTATTTATTACGAGTGATAAAGCGTACAGGAATCATGAATGGGTATGGGGGTACCGTGAAACTGATGAACTTGGTGGTGATGATCCTTATAGTGCTTCCAAGGCGGGGGCTGAAATCATAATACGATCATACGTAAAATCGTTTTTCTTTGAAAACACGGATATAAAGGTAGGTATAGGGCGCGCTGGGAATGTAATAGGGGGCGGTGATTGGGGTGAGTCTCGAATTATACCGGACTGTATACGTAGCTGGTCAAACAACGAACCTGTTATACTTCGAAATCCTAAAGCTACTAGGCCTTGGCAGCACGTTCTAGAACCTCTTTCTGGTTACCTTCACCTAGCAATAGCCCTGGCCAATAATAAGTCATTTCATGGGGAGCCATTTAATTTTGGGCCTCAACAAAATAACAATCATTCAGTACTAAACGTTGTTCAAGATTTAGCAAAACTCCTGCCGAACTTTAAATGGAAAGAAAAACCAGATAAAGAAAACAAACATCCTGAAGCAGGGTTACTAAAACTCAATTGTGATAAAGCGTTAACACATCTCAATTGGCATGCTGCATTAACGTTTACTGAGACGATAGAGTTTACAGCTGAGTGGTATAGAAAATACTATATAAAACCAGAAAAAATCGCAGACATAACTAGTAAACAAATAAGCTGTTATATGGACATAGTTGATGAGCGGTTACCAAAAAGGTTTTAAAAACTGAAAAAAATGAATAAAAAATCTACAAAAAATGATGATAATCTTAATATAAGCTTCGAAGAGGTGAAAATTCATAAGTTAAGACGTATCCCGGTTGTGGGTGGAGATGTACAACATTATATAACTAAGAATGATCCAGGGTTTATAGAGTTTGGTGAAGTTTATTTTTCTCGAGCAGATTTTATGAAAATCAAAGCCTGGAAACGGCATAGAGAAGTGACACTAAACTTAACAGTACCTGTGGGCGAGGTAAAATTCGTATTTTGGAATGAAATGAAAAATACTTTTAGAGAGATTGTACTTGGAGATCACTTCTACGCCCGACTTACGGTGGCACCTGGAATATGGTTTGGCTTTCAAGGTCTATCTACTCCAACAAGTTTGGTGGCAAGCCTAACTGATATGACGCACAAACCAGACGAAGTCGACCGCAGAGAAAAAACTGATATAAGTTTTCAATGGTAAGAGTATTGTTTTTCAAAGCGTCAAAAATAATTTTCAAAATAGTAAATATGTTAAAAGTTTATAGACATAAACACTTCTTTGGTTTTATCGAAGGTCATAAAAGATTAGATGTTTCAGAGAAAAAGTATCTATACTCCTTAATTGGGGAGAGTGACGCAAAAGTTGTTAGAAAATATGAAGTTCAATTTGCCAAGCTAGTTGGTAGTGGTAATGCAACCAGCTTCGCAACTGGAAGAATGGGGTTTTTTTCTCTTTTAAATATACTCAAGGTTGGTGCAAATGACGAAGTTATTTTACAGGGATCTACTTGTGCTGTAATGGCAAATGCAATTTTAAGATGCAAGGCGACCCCTGTATTTGCAGATATTAATGACAAAACATTTGGATCTTGCAAAAATTCCATTGAAAAACTAATCTCTCCCAGAACGAAAATGATAGTCGCACAACATTCATTTGGAATCCCATGCGATATTAACCCAATATCTAAGTTAGCCCAAGAAAATGGGATTTTTTTACTTGAAGACTGCGCACTTAGTCTTGGTTCCGCCATTAAGGGAAAAAGGGTTGGAACTTTTGGAGACGCCGCACTATTTTCCAGTGATCATACCAAACCATTAAATTCGCTTATCGGGGGGTTAATTTATACTTCATCTGATGATCTACATGAAAGACTTCAAGTCATAAAAGTATCATCCCCTGATGTCAAACAAAGTCGTCAAAAACAGCTATTTCGTCAGCTTTGCTTTGAAGCAAAATATGCAAATCCACAAAACTTTGGTAAGCTTAGGCTCTACTCTGCTTTTAGGCGGAAAGTTCTACAACTAAAAAGTGGCTTTTTTGATGAAGACTTTGGATTACCAAAATTAAAATCTAGTTATAGTTATCCGTTAAAACTACCACTTTTCTTGGCATATATTGGGTTAAAAGAGGTTGAGAACTGGGAAAGAACTAAAGAGACAAGAAAGGAAAATGGTGCTTTATTTTTAAAAGTATTACGCGCAGCAGGTTTTGGTGAGCGGTTAACAATATATGATCAAGTTGACATTGATATTATTCCCTTGAGAATTGCTTTCACCATACCAAAAGAAGCAAAATTACACAAAGCGCTTGGAGGATTTCTAGATTGGGACTCTATATGGTTTCGTGAACCTTTGGTTGGTTCAGAAGTTTCTAATAACGACTTCAGTTATATTGCAGGAAGCTGTCCTCAAGCTGAGAAAATTAGTTCTATGATGATAAATTTACCCTGCAATATGACTAGTAATTCAGCAAATATTCTGTCAGAAAAATTAAAGAACAAACTAATATCTGTCAAACTACCGTTGATTGGGAGTAACTCATAATGAAAACAGTAATATTGGCCGGTGGTTTAGGGTCTCGTCTTGGTGAGTTAACAGAAACAATTCCAAAGCCAATGATAACAATTGGGGGGAAACCAATAATTTGGCATATAATGAAACGTTTTTCGATGTTTGGTTATAATGATTTTAATTTAGCCTTGGGTTACAAAGCACATGTGCTGAAGGATTATTTCTTAAATTATAAGACATATAATTCTGACTTCTCTATAGATTTGCAGAGTGGCGATACCAATATTCTAAACTCAACTCAAGAAGACTGGACAATTTCATTATTTGATACTGGGTTACACTCTCAAACTGGTGGGCGTCTGAAACGTTTGGCAAAACATCTGGGTAACACTCGATTCTTTCTAACTTATGGTGATGGTTTAGCCGATATTGACATCGTTAAACTATTGGCTTTTCATGAAAGTCATGGCAAAATGGTTACCGTTTCAGCAGTTCATCCCGGAGCTCGCTTTGGTGAATTATCCCTTAAAGGTACCAGTGTAGTTAACTTCAGAGAGAAACCTCAAACTTCCGCAGGCTGGATAAATGGAGGTTACTTTGTAATTGAACCAGAATTTATTAATTTAATATCCGATGATACTACTGTTCTTGAAGAAAGCCCACTTGAAGAAGCAGCAAAAATGGGGGAGATGGAAGCTTATATGCATAATGGATTCTGGCATTGTATGGATACTAAGAGAGATAAAGACTCTTTGGATAGTCTATGGGAAAAAAACTCTGCTCCTTGGATAGAAAAATGAAAATATTAGGTTATGAAATTGATTAAATTATCAAAATCTAATCTTAGTTTTCGAGAAAGAGCTTCTGTCACTACAGTTTTAAATCGAGAGTTTTTAGGTATGGGAACCGAGGTAAAAAAATTCGAATCTGATTTATCTAATTACTTTAGTCGCCCTGCAACCTGCGTATCTAATGGAACAGCAGCACTTCATCTATCACTTCAAGCACTAAATATTGGGCCTGGGGATGAAGTTTTGGTACAAACAATTACCTATGTCGCCAGTTTTCAGGCAATCAGTGCAACCGGTGCCAAGCCCATAGCGTGTGATATCGACCCAGAAACCCTTACTATTGATCTAAAGGATGCTCAAAGACGTATAACAAGTCGTACTAAGGCAATTATGCTCGTGCATTATGCTGGTGGTGTTGGAGACTTAAAGTCTGCGTACCAGTTTGCAAAAGATTTTGGTTTACGTGTTATTGAAGATGCCGCACATGCCTTTGGTTCTAAATATGACGGAAAGTTAGTTGGAAGTGATGCCGACATTGCCTGCTTCAGCTTTGATGGAATTAAAAATATTACTTCTGGTGAAGGCGGGTGCGTAGTCAGTAGTGACTTAGAAGTTATAAGGAAAATTGAGGACTCACGGTTACTAGGCGTTGAAAATGATACAAATGCACGCTTTTCTAATTCTCGAAGCTGGGACTTTGATGTAAAAGCACAAGGTTGGCGATATCATATGAGTGATATCATGGCAGCTATTGGAAGAACTCAATTAAAACGAATTAATGATTTTTCTATAATACGTAAATCTATTGCGAAAGACTATGATAAGGCACTATCAAAACAACAAAGAGTATCTTTTTTTAAGCAGGACTATGAGTCTATTGTACCACATATATACCCTATTCGTATTTTAGGTCTTACAGTAGAAAACCGCGAATGCCTGCGTCAAAAATTGAAAGAAAAAGGAGTCCAAGTCGGGATACATTATAAACCTAATCATTTACTTTCGTTTTTTTCAGATTCTTTAGCTGACCCTCTTCATAAAGCTGAAAGCGTATACCCTGAACTCTTAAGCCTTCCGTTGCACACCGAATTAACCAAGGCTGACGTTAAGCTCGTTGTTTCAGCCCTCCTTTCTGAAATTTAATAAAGAATAATGCCTTTAGCCAACAAAAAATCTATTTGTACAAAATCTACAGTAAGTATAATAATGAATTGCTTTAACGGCGCGGAGTTTGTTAACGAAGCTATAGACAGTATTTTGGCACAGACTTATACAAAATGGGAATTGATATTTTGGGACAATCAATCAACTGACAATTCTGCAAATATTGTCAGTGCCTATAATGACAAAAGAATTCGGTATTTCTATGCTAAGTCGTTTACTTCACTTGGAGAAGCCCGCAACTTAGCTATAGGAAAAGCTAGAGGCACCTTAATCGCATTTTTAGATTGTGACGATTTATGGATGACAGAAAAATTGATGAAACAAGTTCCTTTATTTGATAATCCTAAAATTGGTATTGTAATTAGTGATACCCTATTTTTTAATAAGTCTCAGAAAGAGAAACAGCTTTATAAGAAAAGGAAACCACCAGAAGGGGATGTTTTTGAAGAGTTATTAATGAGATACTTCATCTCTCTAGAGACAGCTATAGTGAGAACCGCTGCAATTAAAGAACTCGATGAATTGTTTGATATTAGATTTAGTGCTATCGAAGAGTATGACCTATTTATAAGGTTATGTTATAAATGGGAATTGGCATACGTCGATCTTATACTTGCAAAGTGGCGCGTACATAGTGGTAGCGCTACTTGGGTAAACTCTGAGCTATTTGGAAAAGAGCGTCGTTTATTTATTGAAAAATTATTAAGAATGATACCAAATTTCAATATAAAATATAAGACTCATTATAATGCGTTATTGAGAAAATGTGATTACGAAGATGCAAAGGAAGTTTGGAAAACTGGAAATTTATCTGCAGCAAGGTGTTTGCTTAAACCACATCGATTTACTGGATTATCTTGGTTAGTAATATATTTCTTAACATTTTTTCCTTTTAAAATGTTTCACTTAATTGAGAAAGTAGGGCGGCTAAGGCCTTGAGTTTAATTAAAAAAATAGATTCTTTCAAACTTTATCGGTTAATAATAACACTAAGGTAAACAGATAAATGTTAAAAAAGCACAACGCTATTATTCTTCATGAAATTGTTGAAGCAACTAGTAATGATGATGACAAAAATAATAGACTTCCATTTGAAGACATTTTTTATGATTCCTTCAATAAAATTATATCAAAAGGTATAATTTGTCGTTCTGTAGTAAAAGCAGCCTCTCTAGATCCCCTGTCCAAACCAGGGATAATCTTAACCTTTGATGATGGGCACAAAAGTGATATCGAGCTTGCTTTACCATTAATTCAGTGTGCGAACTTTACCGCAACCTTTTTTATTGTACCAAACTTTATCGGTACAGAGAGTTTTATGAACTGGACTGATGTTAGAAGACTGTTCAATGCAGGAATGGAAATTGGGTCTCACTCTATGAACCACTCTGATTTTCGTCATCTAGACGAAAACACAGCAAGTCTAGAGTTAACCTCCTCAAAAAGTGAAATTGAAAACAAAATTGGCTCTTCGATCAAAAGTTTTTCATTCCCATTCGGGTTTGCTCCAAAGAAACATATAGAGTTAGCAAAGACCATAGGCTATGAGAATATAATGGGCTCGCAACATGGTTTAATTGGTGAGTTTGACAGGACGTTGATGCCTCGAAACTCGATCCACGGACAAATGTCTGATAAACAGATTAATGCCACGTTAATTGCCTCTAGACCCCTGCAAGTAAGATGGAAAACAGAAGATACAATAAAGCCTATTTTAAAAAAGATATTACCAAACTCAACTTATAATAGAATAAGAAAATTAGTTGCTGGGGGTACTAGAAGTATTTAAGTAAAAAGTTAATTAATTTTGGATTATAGTCACTACTCTATCACTTAGAGAGTACAAGATAATATCCATTTTACAGTTAGTGAATAAAATGACACATAAAATTAAAAATCTTGAAGATTTAATATCGTTAGCTTCTCTCCACAGAGTTCCTTGGGTTAAAGATCCAGAAGTACATCATATTGCGTTAGGTTATTTGATGGATTTTGCTGAAGACATAATTAAGTTACTACAAAAGGATTTGAACGAAATACACAAAATTGACATGCCTTTACGTTATTGGAGAATAATCCTAAGTCCTTGGCTTATGCAATTCTTAGCAATGACATATGACAGGTATTCATTGGTGGATGGTGTCATTAATGACATATGTTCGGCTGAGCTGGGCGTGTCCAAAAACTTATTTATAACCCCAAGAAATACTTATGAGGCACTTAAATTATCTGAAACAGAGCACTTTAATAACCAAATATTGACAGATATATTTTCATTAATGAAAGCATCTGACAAAATTAAAGTAAGATCACAGACACCATTAATTTTTGAAACTATTCCAAAGTTTAGAAATGAAAATAATTATAAAAAAAATATCTTAAATAAAATCTCAAGATTATTAACATCCAAAAAATCTATCGTTGCAAGTTATAGCTCTATCCCTTATCAACTGCAATTGAGTTTAATTCCAAAGGTAAAAAATCTTAGACCAATTTTTCCATATATTGATGGTGTAGAAAATTATAAATACCCAGTAAACATTAATATACGAAGAAGAATTTTAGAGAAACAAAAAACAAAAATAATATTCAAAAAAATAGTTTTTTCTATTTTACCTAAGTATTTACCAATTTGTTTTGTCGAAGGATACACAAAACTGAAATACTTATCAAAACGTTATGGTAAAGCACCAAAAGTTATAATTACAGGAACAGAAATGTATTCAAGGTATGAGTCATACATGCACTGGGTTGGGGAAAGTGCTATTAAAGGAACAAAATTGATCAGTATGCAACATGGCGGAAATTATGGAATGGAGCTCCGAAGCGAAAAAACAATTGTAGAAATTAACCCGTATGACATTTTTTATAGTTGGGGTTGGGTGTGGGATCAGTATAAGAGAACTAGTTCAAGTAAAATAAAACCTATGCCAGCTACTTTTTTAACTTCGATAAAACAACCTGAAAGGAATAAGGTTGAAAAAAAAGAGATACTTTTAACGGTTACAAGTATTAGGAAAACAATCAGAAGGTTAGATTGCTCTCTTATGAATCCCTATAATAATCAAACTTACTTTAGCGCCCAATTAGAGTTTTATGAATCATTAAATAGTCAGAATAGAGAACAACTCAAGGTCAGATTATATAAAGACGATTTAGGTAATTGTTATAAAGAGAGATGGTTACAAAAATTTCCCAATATTAGCTTTGATAAGAATTCAAGTTTCAATCAAAGCCTTAGGAACTCTAAACTATATGTATCAGACCATTTATCAACAACCTGGTTGGAAGCCATTACCATCAACAAACCTACCATTTTATTTATTTCTGGTAGACTATATGACTACACATACGAATTTAAAGAGCTCATGAACGAACTAAAAGAAGTATCTGTATTTCACGAATCTGCACACTCAGCTGCCACTTTTATTAACCAAAATTATTCAAATATTAATAATTGGTGGTCTTCAGAAAATGTGCAAAGTGCTATATCAAATTTACAAAATACACTCGCATACACTCCTGACAATTGGTTGGAGAAGTGGGCTAATGAATTAAAGACCTTGTGAGAACTCGATAACCTGTGATTAAACCTATTTTCTAATAAGTAATAACTTTCCCTACATTTTTTTTCGCGATAGTGTCTGAGTAGTAGTCTAATTTTAGTGAATTGGCATACTTAATTGATTTAAATATAAGGAACACCAAAATGGTATACATTATAGCTGAAATTGGAAATAATCACGAAGGAAAAATTGACCTGGCTATGAAGTGCGTGAGCGCTGCGAAAAAATCAGGAGCCAACGCAGTAAAACTTCAGGCGATTGTTCCTGAATCTCTGGTAAATCAAAATATAAGAGCAGAACGTGTCAATAATTTGAAAAAAATATGTTTAACTTTTGAAGAAATAGAAAAAGTATATAAATTTTCTAAAGAATTAAAAATTGATTTTGGGGTGTCTTTTTTTGATATTGAAACCTGTTTGAAATTTAAATGTTTTGACTTTGCTAAGATTGCATCTTCTGATTGTGATAATTTACTATTATTGAAAACTGTGATTGAAAAATACGATAAAGTTTTCATATCTACGGGAATGCTTAATAATTTTGGGGTCAAACAACTTCATACAAATTTATCAAAATTTAGACATCAGATAACAGTGATGCACTGCATATCAAAATACCCTACAAGTATTGAGGAGGCGAACCTAAATCTTATCGACTTACTAAAATCTAATTTTAAAAATGTAGGTTATTCAGATCACACTGATATAATAGATATTAGTCTAATGGCTATGGCCAAAGGATGCTCTATTTTTGAGAAACATTTTACACTGGATAAAAGAATGTGTGGCATTCGTGATCACCAATTATCATCTGATCCAACAGAATTTGAAACCTATTGCAATAAGTTAAAAAAATTTGAGCACGCCTTAGGTTTAAGCACATTTGATAACCGACCAGAACTGGTTGATGACAGCTACCTTGAATCAAAACAGTCATACTATCTCCAACGTAATGTATTAAGTGGTGAAGAAATATCAATGGATGATTTAGTTTACCAACGTCCACGTCAGAAGGGTGGTGTGGTGAATGTTCAGATTGAACAAAATTTAATAGTTAAGCATGACATGAACATTGGTGATTTGTTGAAACAATCTGATCTAAAATAAGGTTTCAATAGATTGTAATTAAAGTTAGGAAGTTTTAAATTTCTCTGAGTTACATTCAAAAGGCACTGCATCGTGTGACAATTTAAAAAGTTATAATATAAATACTGAGAGTAACAATGATAAAATTTGGTAGTCCGCAAGTAGCTGAAACTGAGATAAAGAATGTTCTAAAGGTGATCAATAGTGGGGTGTACGTACATGGCCCAATGAGTGCAAGCTTTGAAACTGGATTTGCAAAAAGATTTAACTATAAGAATACAATTAGTGTTGCGTCATGCACGGCGGCTTTACATTTATCACATTACTCACTGTCAAAAAAAATATTGGCTACTAGACGTGAAAAACTTGAAGTAATTTGTCCTGCAATGACTCACGTTGCTACCGCGCATGCAATCGAGTTGGCCGGGCTAAAACCTATTTTTGTTGACTGTAACGCCGAAGATGGAAATATAGATGTAGGTTTAATCGAAGAGAAAATATCAGGTTTGACAGTGGGCATTGCTCCAATGCATTTTAATGGATTACCCTGTGATATGGTTGAAATTATGAAGATCGCAGAAAGGTATAGTCTCTACGTAGTTGAAGACTGCGCAATTTCTCTTGGAGCCAAAATAAATGGTAAACCTATCGGCACTTATGGCGATGTTGGTTGCTTTTCTTTTCATCCTGTAAAGCAAATGACTACAGGTGAAGGTGGCATGATAGTGACAAAAAGTAATGACCTTAAAGAAACATTATTTCTCGAACGCGCATTTGGAGTTGATAGAACTTTTACAGAACGAACAATTAATGGTGTATATGATGTTCCAATACTAGGATTCAATTATCGTTTACCTGAAATCCCTGCGGCGATAGGCATAGCCCAATTGGAAAGATTTACTGAGTTTGAAAATACTCGAAAGAGAAATTTTATACAAATGACAAATTTATTTTCAAATTTTGATAGATTAAAAATAAAAGGAGGGCAGATAAGTGATGATCGTGCTTATTACTGTCTTATTGCTGAGCTAACCAATAGTACTATTGATGAAAGGAATACATTAGTGAATTCCTTTAAAGACAATGGGCTCCAAACTAGTATTTATTATCCTCATCCAGTTCCAAGATTAAAGTATTATGCAGATAAATATGGTTATGATAAAAATGAGTTTAAAAATGCTATAAATTTTTCTGACAATTGTATTTCATTTTCAATTGGTGCACATCTGAGCGACTTAGAAATCTGTAAAACAGCTGATATCATTAATAGGAATATTTAAAATGAAATATGAATTTGATATTCAAGGAAAACATGTCCTACTTCTAGGAGGTGCAGGATTTATTGGACACAACCTAGCGCTAAAATTAGTGAAGTTAGGTGCTAAAGTTACAATTGCAGATGGGTTTAAAATAAACAGTGTTTTAAACTTGATCTCAAGGAAAACAGAAAGCCCTGATACTTCAATTTACCGGGATTTTCTTAGTGAAAGAATTGGCTTATTAGAGGGTAGTAATGTCAAAATAAAACTTGCAAATATTTCAGATAGGTTCGAAACATCTAAAATCCTGGCAGACCATTATGACGTGGTTTATCTGTTGGCAGCTGTTTCACATGCGTCGAGATCTAATTCTGAACCCATTGTTGCTCTTGAAAATGGTCTGTTACCTTTTAATAACGTTTTAAGTGAGTTGTCTCATCGTCCAAATACACGGTTAGTATACCTATCCTCATCTACAGTTTATGGGAACTTTACAAAGCCTGAAGTCGATGAAACAGATACTTGTAGCCCATTCGGAATTTATGCCGTATTAAAACATGTTGGTGAAACTATATTGACCGAAATGGGGAAATATACTGAATTGAACTATTCAATTGCACGACCCTCTGCCTTATATGGAGAACGTTGCATAAGCCGTCGAGTCTCTCAAATATTTTTAGAGAATGCTATGGCAGGCCGCAAATTAATTTTTAATGGGGACAAAACAGAAAAATTAGATTTTACATATATCAAAGATCTAGTTCAGGGCCTAATTAGAATTGGCTTTCATAAGAATGCCAAGGGTGAAATTTTTAATATAACATATGGAAATGCTCGCCCAGTCTTAAGTTTAGTAGATATACTCAAAGAAAATTTCTCCAACTTAAAGCTAGAAGTGAACCCTAGAGATCAGGCAACTCCTCTGAGAGGAACTTTATCCAATGAAAAAGCAAAAAACTTGATTGGGTTTAACCCCGAATGGCCATTGGAAGTAGGGTATAAAAAATATATCGATTGGTACGTTGGACGTAATTCTAATTCAACATTCAATTTTACTGATATTCCACAAATCAATGAATAATATAGGGCGGCTCATGCATTACAAAAAATCAACTTGTGGAACGTGGTATGTTTAATTTTTCATTATCCCTAAAAACTATCAAGCCTGCAGTGATTGGCCTGGGGTATGTTGGACTTCCTCTAACAGTTGAGTTAGGAAAAAAATATCCTGTAATTGGCTTTGATACAAATCATCTTAGAATTGAGCAACTACAGGCTGATTTTGATATCACCCTTGAAGTAGCGCGTGAAGAGTTAAGTGATTCACAGAATTGTAATTTCACAAAAAATATAAAGGACTTAAAGGACGTTAACCTATACATTGTTACTGTACCCACACCCGTAGATAAAAATAAAACACCAGACTTTAGTCCTATCAAGAAGGCAACGGAGTCCTTAGCTCGCCAGCTTTCAAAAGGAAATTTAGTAATATATGAATCAACAGTTTACCCAGGAGCTACAGAAGAAATATGTGTACCAATATTAGAGGAACATTCGGGACTTAAATTTAATAAAGATTTTTTTGTTGGCTATTCCCCTGAAAGAATTAACCCTGGCGATAAAAAACGTCGTATTTCTGAAATAATAAAAATAACTAGTGGAAGTACACCAGAATCTGCCGATTTTGTAGATAAACTATATTCAAGTATAATACCTGCGGGCACACACAAAGTTAGCAGTATAATTGTGGCCGAAGCTGCCAAAGTTATTGAAAACACTCAAAGAGATGTAAACATCGCACTAATGAATGAGTTGTCAGTGTTATTTGAGAAACTTGATCTCGATACAAATGAGGTCTTAGATGCCGCATCAACAAAATGGAATTTTCTAAATTTTCGACCCGGCCTCGTAGGTGGACACTGTATTGGTGTCGATCCATATTACTTGGCATTTAAGGCGCAATCTGTTGGACATCATCCAGAAGTAATATTAGCTGGGAGAAGAATAAACGATTCTATGCCAAACTATGTTGCAGAAAAGTTCATTTTAGAATTAGTACGTCAAAAGATTTCTATTGAAAAAGCAAAGATTTTAATTTTAGGATTTACTTTTAAAGAAAATTGTCCAGACATTAGAAATACAAAAGTTTTTGAGTTAGTAGAACATTTAAGTAAAGTAGGGTTATCTGTTGACGTATATGATCCAGTAGCGGATGCCTTAACTGTGTCTAAAGAGTATGGACTTAAGTTAATAAAAACACTCAAAAAAAATACATATTCAGGTATAATTTGTGCAGTAGCACATGATGAATTTAAGCTTATAAAAAATACTGCACTTAAAAAAATAACATTAAAAAAATCTGTTATTTACGACTTAAAAAATATTTTTCCAAAGAGTGCTACTGATATCCGTCTTTAATATGGTTATATAAATTTTCTTTAAATAACTAGTCGCTTTACTTTTTAAGGCTTAGTTTTGTTATATAATGCATTACCTTAATTATTAAATTTTGATTTAAGAGAAAAAAACCTTTAGACTATTCCCAATCAAACTTTCTGTACCAGTAACCTTATATCACCAGATCCAAACTTTTCTATAGACCAAGGGTCTTCAAGAGAGGTACCATCACTATCTGTGAGGTAACCACCAGATAATCTACGAGAGTTCCCAAAGCCATAATCTTTAAGTCTACCTAAGAAATCTGCTAAATTGGTATGCCGGTAAGTAGCTTGCAAACTATCACCAAGATGGTACCTCTTGCCGATTGATAGTCCCATAGTGTCTAGGACTGCACCAACTTCAGTAAAAGGAAATTTCGAAAGAATCCTGGCAGCAGCATCTTGGATTTCACCCTGAATAGAATCTATACCGTCTGTGTAGATCCAAAACCATCCACCCGGTTTGAGATTTCTATAAACCTCTTTATAAGCTTTCTCTTCACTGTCAACATGATGAAATACACCATTTTGAACAGCAAAATCAAAGGAAGAATCCTCCCTCCCTGTATCGTAAACGGTTTGAACTTCAAATTCGATATCTTTAGTTCCAAGGGTCTTAGCAATATTTTTACAATAAGATATACTTTCTTCTCCATAATCAATTCCTAAGGCGTAGGAAGCACCAGAATTTATTAAAGCGTGAGCAAAGTTTCCATGTCCACAACCAAAGTCGATACATCTTTTTCCCTGAATAAAAGTACTTAACTTATTTAACTTCAACCTAAAAACATATTGCTCAATCCTCTCTTGATAGTCTTGGTTTGAAAATTTTGTCCACAAATCTTGAAATAGCTCTCTATGGTATTCCTCCATAGTAAGGTGTTTTATTTCGTTATTATTTTTACCTTGGTATGCAATTGCATTTAGATCTCCAAGGGTATTCAAATTTTCAGCAGATTTTTTTACTAATTCACAAGCAAGAATATACGGATGTTCCTTAAGACTCCGATTCACCATATTTTTCTCCCAACTCAGAATTAAAAGTGATAAAACGTTGACTAAACCAAATAGGGTAAATTTATTACTTGGGAGATCTCCTGCAAGCTCCTGCAGAGCACTTAACTCTTTCCTATAGATACTTCTATCCAAGATTTTAATCCTTTCCAATACTCACTAAGACAATAGACAATAAACAATAACAAATTCCAGAATTTTCTCTAATTTTCACTGCCTAACACTAGAAAGAAAATACTAATTTAGCACCTTTCAAAACTGGTCATAAAAGTCAATCTCTAACTAAATAATCGCTAAGTTCCATAACCAAACTCTGATTGTTTTCAGAACAATACTCTTCGAAATCAGTCATTTTATTTAACTCAACACACATCAAATAAATCTGGCCTATTTTATTCTTTACTAAGAAGGATCTAATATTAAAAGATTTCAATCTTCCATTAATAGAAGGGCTAGCATAATAACCCCAACTTTTCCTTACAAAATCATACTCACTATTGTTATCGCCTAGAAAAGTTACCTGCTCTCCAGGGTCGAGGGTTATATCTGCCATATGATGGATCTTTGTACTTTTTGTTCCTACTTCAAAGATTCTACTTGGAGTTTTTTCAACAAATTTCATTTACCAAATCCAATTATCAATTAAAAAATCTTTTATAACCCATTCATTCTTTGACGACTTTGTCCAAACTTCCGGGTTTCTAAATTTTTCACATATATTATCAAAAGTATTTCGATCTATTTCAATGTAATTACAAAATAGATCGATTGCCTCTGTGGGCTCCTCCAAACCTAATGACTTGATAAGTTCTATCGCTTGATCTCTAGAAACTCTACCAGCTCGAATTTCTATCGATAAGTTATCCCAAGTTCTTGTAAAACCAAATTTAAACCACTTTAACCAATGGTGCACAGACATTATAAAAGCATCATCAATATCAGCAAAATCATAAATCCCCACTACTGCTTTTTCAGCTTTTGAAAATCCATTTTTAAGTGCCAATTCAGAAGTTTCTATTGGATCCCAATTAAAAAAATAGCCCAAGAAAATTGCAGAAATTTTTTCTCTTTCTAATAGCGAAAAATTTGGTATCTGATATTGTCCTAAGTCACCACTAGTTAACTCTTCGTCACTCCAGTCTCGTGCATGGGTTCCATTTGTAACGCCGTATTTATTAAACCATTCTGGAGTAAGTTTCCAATCTGAGGCCAACTTAACAGTTCCACCATATTCAAATGCTGAATTTTCTCCATAAATAATTAATGGGATACGCCAATTCAATGCAATGTTAGTGGGGATCGAGTGTATAGCCATATGCATAGGTATTGCTGGAGATCCCATATCACTAAAAGTCTTTCTCATAAACTTTTTTTCGGTTACGGGGTTTATAGAAAAATCTATATGATCGACACCCAGCCCAATTAAATTATCTAAGTTACGTTGTCCAAGAGATGTACGGGCTGGAGATCTCCAAGTAACACAAAGCGGCTTCAAACCAAATTCTAGAGCTTTAAGAACTTGCCAAGTACTATCTTTCCCGCCGCTGACAGGGATTATACAGTCATATTGTGATGCGTTACGTTTTACTTTTTTACATAAATCTTCAAATAAGCCTTTACGACTATCCCAATCAATATTTGTTTTCATTCTTCCTGTGGAAGCATTGCAAATTCCGTCGCTTCCTATTGTAAGATTTGGCCTACTATCCGGTAAAATGCATTCAGTACAGTATTTCATAGTAAACTCGTATAAAAAAATTAAAAAAATTAAATAGCGTTATTATATTAAATTGCAACCTAGTATTATCTAATTACTTCGAATTGTTTGAAAGACTCTCATCAAATAATGTCTTCACAATTTCTGAAATTAAAATTTTGAATACACTTAATTTTGTATTAATAATTTAGTTTAAATATTTATTTTCTCAAATACCCCTATAACACTATTCCTTAAGTTCTCTATCCATTGGAGATAAAAATGCTCTTAAAGTGTACTTACCACTTGGCTCACATAACCGAATTATAGATTGAACTGTAAAACCTGCTTTTCGGGCTAAAATTGAAGTAGACGTTAAACTGAAAATATGGAGATGTTCAATAAAAAATTCTTCACGATTCGAGCCCTGCATTGATGCAATTTCACCGTCAGGCACTTCAATATAAACAAACCCACCCGGGCTTATCCAGTCAAGCACCTTAGCTAACATATCAATGGGATCAGCGACATGCTCTAAGACTTTATTGATAGTAACAATATCAAACCTTCCCGTAGCCTTCAATTCTGTAAAATCTCCACAAATTCCGTTTACTCCTACCCTTTCATTTAAATGTGATACTGCACGGAAATCAGGATCAATTGCAGTACATTCCCAACCAGCGTTACGAACAGCATACGGAAACACACCTAACCCAGAGCCAACATCCAATAGATTTGGGACTCTCTCGCAGCCAAACCAGTTCTCAGAAAAATCACGAACAGAGCTAAAGCGTCCAACATTATCAGATTGCTCTGGTTTTAAACCTATAATTCTCTCGAAAGTAGCCACCAAAGTTTCTAAATTTTTATAGGTTGCGTCTAAGTAAGCACCATCATATCCGGTAGCTACTTGCATTAGGTGTTTAGACAAAAAATGCCCACCTGGATAAAACTGCCATACTTCTCGCCGATAAGGCTCATTACTCGGTCTTGCAAAGCCAATTTCATCCAAAGGAGGCGCGCTATAACTGAAGACAAGATTGGATTCAGTATTACCTGTTATTGGGCAGAGTTTTGGTTGTAAATTACTCATATATTATAACCTTACTTTTTTCTTAGTTAATTCTTCCTATAAAGAAAATTTTTTTCTAATAGTAATATTTCGTGAGTAATTCTCCACTTCTAATAATCTTAACACTTTATCAGAGCTTTTATTTGTATGGCTCATTTTTTAACTCTATCAAAATAATTGTTGTAAAAAGTTATTTTTTATTTAAAGCATCAATTCTTACTTAAGTATATTGACTATTTTTCCTTCTCTAAAAACATTTTAGTGTTAATAAAAGAGAAAAGAAACTTACTCATACTGTTAGGTAAATCGTCATGTTCAAGCAAGCTCTCAATCTTATCCTTGCGAACTAAGTCATAAACTGGACTATCCGTAAGTAGATAGTCTCTTACTTCTGGATCCTGCACATCAACAAGATCAAGTATTGGAGCATTAAAGCCAACCTTCTCACGATTATTAAGGATCGCCTCGGGCACAATACCACGCATTGAGTCCCTAAGGACAGCCTTTGCTCGACCCTTCTGAACTAGATGCTCCACCGGAATCGAGTACGCAGTTTCAAATAGCTTTCTGTCCAAAAAAGGGGATCTATTCTCCATCGAAAAGTGCATTGCATTTAAATCATCCTCATGCAGAATCACTGGTACAGATTCATTAAATAGTTCATTCATCATTCGATTTCTAAGCAAACTAGAATCATATCTCTTCTCACAAAATGGTTCGCTCCAACTTGAATACAACCATTTTGAAAATTTATCATTATTCAGATAGATATGATCTCTAATTGAGGGATCATTAACAAAGACATCTGGATCTTTTAAATATGGATTTCTTACAATTGGGGATAAATGGGTCTGCCATTCCACTCGAGAGGCTGCATATAATTCTGAATCATGGGTTATTTCAGAAAGGTACATATTGTGATGATCATAATAGCCAGTGAAAAGTTCATCCGCACCAGTGCCACTAATGGAAACCTTGTAGCCCTGCTCAGCTATTGCTCTCATAAGTTGCCAATGGACATAGTATGAAACAGTGCAAACCGGTGCGTCATGTGCATCAACTAATACCTTTAAATTTTCTAAAAAACCTTTTTTTTCTGGGGTAATTGAAGTGTGCTTTATGTCTAACTCTTTAACAGCATGGTTAACAAGGTCTGCTTCTTCATAACGCGCATCTGTATTAACAATAGTAAAGCCGTGAACATTACAACCCAACTCTCGACTTGCCGCAGCAATCAGGCAATTGGAGTCAATGCCCCCACTCATACAAAAGGCCAGTGGCACATCGGCACGTAGTCGCAGTTTCATAGAATTTAAAACTGCCTCACGTGTTCTTTCAACTGCATCCTGATATGTCATGCCCTCCTCTATTTTTTGTTGCGGTTCCCAGTATCGAGCTTGCCGTGATTTATTATTTGGTGAAAGAGTTAGACAAGTTCCTGCTGGAAGCTCTTCAACCCCATGGTAGAAAGTCTCGGAAACTTTATATAAAGCCTTATAGCCATTGATCAAATTTCGTAAAAGGTGATTTTCATTAATATTCGGCCAAGTGCCTGCCAAAGAAGCTAACCCCTTAACTTCCGATGCAAAATAAATCCCTCCGTCACGTCGCCAAAGATATAGTGGTTTCTCGCCAAATCGATCTCTAGATAATAAAAGTGTACCGTCTAGCTCATCATACCATGCAAAGGCCCACATTCCTTCTAATCGATCTAACGCCGCTTGGCCCCACTGCCGTAGTGCCCTAGCTAAAACCTCACTATCTCCGTCTGTAAAAAATTTATGACCAAGTTGCTGAAGAGTTTTGCGTACTTCAATGTAGTTATATATCTCACCATTGAAGACCAAAACACTATCCTCTATCCGCAAAGGTTGGTTGGATCGAGAGTCTAAGTCAATTATGGCCAGCCGTCGATGTGCAAAGGCAACTGCTTGACCACTAGAATGCCTGTGAGAGTAACTTCCAGAGCCATCTGGGCCACGATGATATAGTGCCGCGTTAGCTGCTTCTAATTTGTCTTCGGTCGGTAAATTTAAACCAAAGTAACCCACTATTCCACACATCTCTTAACCTATCATTATTAAGTTGTAAAAAAGAACTTATCTCTAAACACTGCAGTACCATTAGCAGCAGAAAATAAAAAAATTATTTTTTCATCACTACTTCAGTTTTTTTATAGATGTCTCCAAAGCTATCTTTAGTAGACTGAATCAATCTAACCGTCTACTAATTTCTTCTATGCGTTTCGCTCATATTAAAGTAAAATTCAAGCTGATAACAGGTGACTACAGTGTATATTGGTATTAGTTGTAAGTTTCATAAGGTCACTTCATTTAGTACAGGCTTAAAATCATTTCCATGATAGACAAATTTACGAGATAAGATCTCATACGGATATCTTTTATATAACAAATTTGAAGAAATATTATCCTCCTGGGTGCCTACGACAACATCGACCTCACTATGATAAAGCACATGATTTAATAATTTTTGTCCTAGGCCCATACCTTGCGAAGACGGCAACACCCCAATTAAGTCGATATTCCACATTTTAGTAGAAGGCTTAATGACACAAAAAGCGTTAACAATATTTTGTTTATTAATATGTCCGTAAACCACCCTGTTATTTTTGCCTTCAAGTGCTCCCTTGATCCAGGCTCGCTTTATAGTTTTAGAAAAACTTTCAGGTAAATTTTTATCAACAGAGAACCTATCAAAGCTAAAAATAGTAGAAAATTGATCTAAGCAATCTTCTGACATCTCGGTAACTCTAGTGATCATTGCATCATTTGGTTCTAACACATCAAAGTTTTTTTGAACTAATCTGTAAGTTATCTGGGTATTTATATAGCGCAGACCAATATCGCAAGCATCTCTATCATTTCTCAAATTTAGTTTACAAGTTGCAAAATGTCGACTTTTCTTAATTTTTATATATTCTGAAATATCAAAAAGTGACCATGAATTAACTTTTATTTTATTAGTAAGCCAAGGATCAAATTTCATTTACTCACTCATTAGAACAAATTGTGAACATTCCAATGCATATTTAGTAGCTGTATATATTTCGTCGAATTCGATAGGTGGGGAGGCTCCAAAGCTAATAGCATCGATAAATTCGCTAAGAATTACTCCTTTATTTATATTTGGGAACTTCTCATAGTCAACTTTATATGTTCGGTTATTATCATAATTAAGAAAATACCGAGAGTGTCCGCAATCTAAAGAGAATGTACCTTTAGATCCATAAATTTTTAACTGATGAAAGTGCCCTGAAACACAGCCAAAATTGGCATTTACTTTTACTAAAGCATCATTTTGAAGTCGACCAACACTCATAACTAAATCTGGAAATTTGACGCCTCCTAAACTGCTTATTATGTTTCCTGAAAATGAGTTAATATGATGAATGTTTTGCGAACAAAGCCATTGGATCAAATCAATCATATGAATTCCACCGCCTAGCATTACTGAATAATCAGGCGTTCTGCCCCGCCAACCATCTAAAACCTTATACCATCTGCCGTAGTCATAGGAACTTTCGATTAAGTATAATTCCCCAAGTGTTCCAGCTTTTATTTCATCTTTAAGTTTTTTAAAAACTTTTTCACGACGTAAGATTAGGTTACAACCAACATATTTTATACCGTTATTCTCTTTTGCTAATTTCAGCTCTTCAAGGTGTTCAATTTTTAAACATATTGGTTTCTCTACAAAAACACTTATGCCCAAGTTAAAACAGCTCATAATCTGGTTGAAGTGAGCATCATCAAAAGAGGAAATTACCACAAAATCGAGATGGTGGTTATTAAGCATATCTCTATAATCAATATAACTATCAGCTACTTGATATTTACTTGCCATCTTATCTAATTTGATTGGGTCAATATCACAAATTGCAACTAGATCGGAGTTCATATTTTGCATTATGCTAATTAAATGCTGCTCACCAACGCCCATACCTATAACCGCGCATTTAATCGACATAATTATTAACTATCCTAAAGTCAGATTGGTTTATTTGCTCAACCTCTTTAGCTGATTTAAGGCGATTGTAATCTTCTAGACTATCTATTGCATAATTACGATCAAACTCTTGGCAGGTTTCCACACTAATACTTCTAAAAATCGATTTGCATCCATAGAAAGAGGATGTCACGTGTTCTTGTGAAAAATGTTTAGATTTCACAAATTTCATACTCATGAACATTTCCTTTTTTACTAACTCTAAAGAGTAACCACTCGGAAAAGTTCTTCTGACTACATTAGAGATAATATCCACACCAGGATTAACTCCTATTAGTTTTTTGTATAGAGTTATAAGGTAAGTTGGTAGAAATGGGCTATCAGCACATATTCGAAAGAAATAATCACAGTCGATTTGGTTTAACAGACCACGATACCTTCCATATACATTCTCTAAATCACCTCGATACAAGTTCACATTATTTTTCACTAGCACCTCACAAAGTTCGTCATCATTTGCTGAGTCAGAAGTCAGTACATATATATCCTCAACCGCACATATTTTTCTTATCTCATCAACTAAATAAATAATCAAAGGTTTTCCATTTACAGGAAGCAAAACTTTCTTTGGTAGACGACGCGATGACATCCGAGCTTGAATTAAGAGTTTGGTTTTTACCATTTATGGTAACAGTTACTATTTAGTTCCATTTCGGTTTGCTCCCCTAAGGATAAGTATTAATCTGATTTCTATCTTTTCTATCGCAAATGGAATAAACTTTGACAAAACCTTCATCAAATCTTGATTCCCTTTGCCGGCAATACTTCTTGTGATAGGAAATAATTTATCAAATAGATCTTCAATTTCAAACAAAGAATTAAGCATTAGTTTTCTCTAACTTTTTAAGTAAAATATTCGTAGAACTCATCATATCATAATAAATGAGGCTACTACACTAGAAAATTTCTATCATACCTTATTACACAGGGCTCTTCTGAGTGGGTTTTCAAGAAAGTAATAAGTAGAAAAAGCAATAATAAAACAAATTAACGTCTCAAATATCGAACCCATTAGGCCTCCACTAAAGCACCCAGTTAGTTTACCGATTAATCTTATCGGATAAGGCTGTGTTAGATAATTTGTGAATAGCCACTCCTACTTCATCTGTGTTTGATATTTTTTTTAACCATCGTTATATCTTTAAAGCATGCATTCGCTGTTAACATTATTGCTTCAGATGAGCCTTTACTTTCCATAAGGTACCTCGTTAGTATTGATCTTGATTAGAATTATCTATTCCAATCTAAGTTAACAATCAAATTTGTATCCTTTAACTAATAGGCAATTAAGATCGATCACACAAACATTCATGGAAACAACAATTAATAAAACCTTTAAGAGGTTGATAAATGATTAATTTAAAAACTCTAAGAGCATTAAATCAGTAAAGCTGATAATATTTGATGTTGATGGTGTTCTAACGGACGGAAAAAAAACCTATGACACTAATGGGAACAAAATAACAAAATCTTTTGGTGATCTAGATTTTACTGCTATCAAGATCCTTCAATCCCTCGGTTTCCAAGTAATCTGGTTATCTGGCGATGAAGTTGTCAATGAGCCCCTTGCAAAAATAAAAAACATACCCTTCTACTGCACAAGGCTCCCCAACGGTGGTAATCTTGATAAGATTCAATTGTTACCAGATATATTAAATTTTTTTTCTATAACAAAAGAGCAAATTTGGTTTATCGGAGATGATATTTTTGATCTAAAAATCATTAGAAACAGTGGCTTTTCCTCATGCCCCGCAAACGCTTCTTTCCTGGTCAAACGTGAAGTGAAACTAGTTCATAAAAATAACTCTGGTCAGCATATAGCTTCGGAAGTTCTAGAATTAATTTTTGATACCCATAATTTGGAAAAAATCGACATAGACTGTATTCTACAAAAACAAAACCAAGGATTATAACTGAATAGATAATGGCCATAAACATTTTTATATTATGGTAGCGGAGGAGGGACTTGAACCCCCGACAACCGGATTATGATTCCGATGCTCTAACCAGCTGAGCTACTCCGCCACATTAGAAATATTCAGTATTGCCCCTACTGAGACACGTCAAGTTAAATTTACCATAAATGATTGTCATGTAAGAATTCAGGTGTAGTAATAATACTAAATTATTAAAGGTAGGGAAGTATGGACATAATATTAATCCTCAATAATATAATTGGGAAAAAAAATGTACTTTTAGATACAGATTGTCGGCCTTATAGCCAAGATTGGACCGGAAAATATATATCGACCCCGCTGGCAGTTGTAAAACCAGCATCAACATTAGAAGTGAGCCAAGTTGTAAGGGCTTGTTATGAAAATGAGATCGTAATAGTACCTATTTCAGGGAACACTGGGTTGTCTGGAGGAACCAGCGCAAACAATGCGGTTATGTTATCCTTAGAACGTCTAAATAAAATCCAGAAAATTAAAATTCAATCTCGGGTCGCAATAGTGGATGCGGGAGTAATACTATCTAACTTGCATAGTGCCGTTGAAGAGTTTGACCTCGTATTTCCACTTACGTTTGGGGCAAAAGGGTCATCTATGATAGGGGGGGTGTTATCAACAAACGCCGGTGGTTCGAATGTATTAAAGTATGGTAATACTAGAACTTTATGTATGGGCCTTGAAGTTGTACTGCCAGACGGACGAGTATTGGACTTAATGAGTGAATTACATAAAGATAATACTGGTTATGATCTCAAAGACTTAATTATAGGAGCAGAAGGGACATTAGGTATTATAACAGCTGCCGTTTTAAAATTAAGCCCTAGACCAGTTGTTTATACAACAGCAATGATTGCTACTAGTTCGTTGGGAAATGCCTTAAAAGTATTAAATATATTACAAAAGAAAACTGGCGGCGGGGTGGAAGCGTTTGAATATATGCCCAAGAATTATATTGAAACACATCTTACAAAAGTTCCTAATTCACGACCACCTTTTGATAAGTTTTATGACGTTAATATAATGTTAGAAATAGCATCAACTACAGTTAGTGACAGCATATTATCGATCACTGGGGAAAGTGTGTTAAGCGAAAGCATAGAAGAAATTTTATCACAGCTTTTAACATCTGGTGAACTTTTAGATGCTGTGATTGCGCAGTCAGAATCACAACGAATTGAAATGTGGGAACGTAGGGAAGCGTCCGCAGAGATCACAATAACGAACGAACCACTAATAATAACAGATGTATCAGTTCCATTAGAAAAAATAACAATTTTTTTAAAAAAAATGGATACAATTATTCAACAAATAGATCCAGGCTCAAGAGAATTAACCGTAGCCCATTTAGGTGATGGTAACATTCACTACGCTATTTACCCTACTAAATTTGATGAAGTATTATTTGATAGATTAACGAACCGTCTTGAGGAGGTCACACATGAACTAGGTGGTAGTTTCTCTGCAGAACATGGAATAGGCTTATCAAAAAAGAAAAGTATGGAGCGTAGAAAAGATCCTGTTGCTTTGGAAGTTATGCGTTCAATCAAAATGGGGCTAGATCCAAAAAATCTTATGAACCCAGGTAAGGTTCTCCCAGATCCTTAGTTTAAAAGAACCTTTATAACCAAGAGAAAAAGCCAGAAGGTGCTTTTGATCGGAGTCGCTCAGCCAATTCAATACCTAGTTGCTCTGCATCTTCCTCCAAACAGACACCAAACTCTGTCAGTTTTTGACTTCCATCAGGTTTAATAATTTCTGCTCTAAATTGAATATTACCATTTTCGAGTATAGCACAACCTGCAATTGGCGTCTGACAAGACCCATCAAGAGCCTTTAAGTACGCGCGTTCACAGCTCAAAACTCTCTCTGTTTTATAGTCATTAATTCTTTCTAATAAATGAGCAGCAGATAAGTCTGACACGCGTCTTTCTATCCCTATTACTCCTTGGGCAACAGCTGGAAGTATATCACCAATTCCAATAGGAAAAATTGGTACATCAGAGATCTGGAGACGGTTCAAACCCGCCATAGCAAGCAAAGTCCCAAAGGCAATACCAGACCTTAGTTTTTTTAATCGGGTTTGAACAGTTCCACGAAAATCAATAACCTGTAAATCATTTCGAAAATTCAATACTTGAGCTGTTCTTCGGACACTAGATGTACCTAAAATTGCGTCCTTAGGTAAGTCATCTATAGAAGAGTATTCAAATGACAAAAAAGCATCCCTTATGTCTTCTCTGGGAAGATATGTATCAATTTGAAGGCCACACGGCTGTAAGACGGGCATATCTTTCATGGAATGTACAGCAATATCAATAGTTCCCGCGAGAAGTTCATGTTCAATTTCTTTGGTAAATAATCCCTTTCCACCTATCTCTTTCAATGGACGGTCAGTTATTAAATCACCACTAGTTGTTATTTTAACAATTTCAAATGCAGTAAACGGCAACTCAAATTCTGATGAAAGACGGTTTCGGACTTCTTCTGCTTGAGCCAAAGCCAGTAAGGACCCGCGGGTCCCTATTCTCAAAGGCTTTTTAGGAGAAGGAGTGATATACTTACCTCTAAGAATTTTTCTGACTCGACTTATATGTTTTTATCATAGTTTCTAATCCTTAATTTCTTCTTATTACAAAAAGCCCAGAACCCCAATTAAATTGATTTTTTTATTCCTCAAGTAGTGATAAAAGATAATCCCCATAATCAGTATTACTAAAATACCTAGCAGACTTTTCTAATTGATACCGATCAATCCATCCCTGATTAAACGCTATTTCTTCTAAATTAGCTACCTGCAGACCTTGACGTTTTTGTAAAGTTTTTACAAAATTTCCAGCCTCGATTAAACTTCCATGAGTCCCTGTGTCAAGCCACGCATAGCCACGCCCAATTTTTTCAACCCTTAGTAAAGATTTCTTTAAATAGAGTTCCAAAAGCGTTAAGATCTCTAGTTCCCCTCGTCCCGACGGCTTGAGTGTCTTCACCAAGTCTGGTGCGTCCTCATCAAGAAAATATAAACCCGTTGCGGCATAATTTGACATGGGCTCTAAAGGTTTTTCTACTAGACTATTTACTAGTCCATCAGAGTTAAACCCAATTACACCGTACCTTCTTGGATCAGCAACGTGATAACCAAAAATGGTCGCACCAGATTTATAATTACATGCTCTTTCAAGTATTTCAGACAAGCCATGACCAAAGAAAATATTATCTCCAAGGATTAAAGCTGACGCTGCTCCATCTAGGAATTTTTCTGCTAAAATGTAAGCTTGCGCAATCCCATCTGGACTCGGTTGCACAATAAAAGTTAAGCTAATACCCCACTGCTTACCGTCACCCAAAAGCCTCTTAAATGAAGACAAATCCTCTAAAGTTGTAATAATAGCTATATCCCTAATACCTGAAACCATCAAAACTGATAAAGGATAGTAAATCATAGGTTTATCGTAAATAGGCAAAAGTTGCTTTGAAATTCCAAGTGTAATTGGATAAAGTCTTGAGCCTGAACCTCCAGCTAAGATTATCCCCTTTCGTTTTTTCATTTATTTACACCTAATCTATTTTTTACAGAGTAATTTTTTTGAAGCGGTCCCCACCAATCTTTATTTTCAAGATACCATTTAATAGTAGACTGTAGACCTTCATCCAAAGACACTTTTGGCTTCCAACCTAGTTCGGTCTGAATGCGTGTAGAATCTACAGCGTAACGGATATCGTGCCCAGGTCTATCTTCAACAAATACAATCTGTTTAGAGTAAGGTTGTTCTGATGGGAGTAAGCGATCCAAGATCTCACAAGACTGTAATGCTATTTGCAAATTAGTATATTCACTATCTCCACCAATATTGTAAGTCCTCCCCGGTTCACCTCTACCAAGGACGCAAAGTAATGCCTCTACATGATCACTAACAAACAACCAATCTCGAACGTTTGCTCCATTCCCATATATGGGTATTGAGTTACCTGAAATAGCATTAATTATAATAGTGGGAATTAACTTCTCGGGAAATTGGTTATTTCCGTAGTTATTTGAACAATTAGTTATTAGAACTGGAAGATCGTATGTTGCAAACCATGCTCGAACAAGATGATCACCAGCCGCTTTTGATGCTGAATACGGGCTATTTGGCGCATATGGATTAAATTCAGTAAATTTTCCTGTCGACCCTAAACTACCATAAACTTCATCAGTTGAAACATGGTGAAACCGGAATTCACTTGGCCTACCTTTTGAGATCCAGTACTCTTTTGCTACTTCTAGTAAATTAAAGGTTCCGTTTACGTTAGTCTTAATAAAAGGCTCTGGTCCATCGATTGAACGATCAACATGGGACTCAGCTGCTAAGTGCATAATAGCATCTGGTTCATATTTAAAAATAATTCGACGCATCTCAGAAAGATCGCAAATATCAGCTTGTTCAAAACTATAATTAGACAGTTTTTTAAAATTTTCAATATTTTTTAAGTAACCAGAATATTTTAAAGCATCTAAATTGACAACAAAATTACCCTTACTTACCGCTGCCTGTACAACAGCTGAACCTATAAAACCTGCCCCACCCGTAATTAAAATCTTCATTCTTTAACCTCAAACTTAAATGGACTTATTATGTCCAGAAAACTTTTCGAAATTTTGTCTTTAGATGATGTGGTTACTGTCTTCAAATCCAAACCCCAATCAATATTAATTTCTGGATCATTAAAATCTACTACATCCTCATGTTCAGGGGAGTAATAGTTGTTACACTTATAGACTATTTCTGTTTCAATAACTTTTGTAACGAAACCATGTAAAAACCCCTCTGGAACAAATAATTGCTTTCCATTTTCAAAACTTAACTCTTCACTGACCCAATAGCCAAAAGTTGGGCTACCTACTCTTATATCCACCACAACATCCAGAAAAGCACCACGCCCACACCTAACAAGCTTTGCCTGCGCAAAAGGAGGATACTGAAAGTGTAACCCTCGCAATGTACCTACTTTTTTAGAAAAGGAATGGTTGTCCTGTACAAAATCACATTTGATGCCAACCTGTTCTAACGTCTTTTTACTCCAGCTTTCAGAAAAAAATCCCCTATCATCTGAAAATCGTGTTGGGTACACAATGAATACTCCATTTATCTTTGTTTCTTTAATTTCCATCACTTAACCATATAATTTTAACTACCTATTTCTATATACCTTTTTCAACCAAGGGACTACTGAACATTAATCTATGGTCTACAAAATAATCAATCCAAATAAATATATTAAAGAAACTATCTTTTAAGTTTGCTTTAACTAAAGACTCTTTCAATGTATGTGTTATAGAAATATCCAATTATGACAAAGTCAAATAAAAATATCTTACGTGCTCTAGCTGGAGAAACTTTAAAAACTCCTCCTATTTGGGTAATGCGACAAGCTGGTCGTTATCTTCCTGAGTACCGTAAATTGAGAGCGAAGGCTGGGGACTTTTTATCTCTATGCTATAACTCTGAATTAGCAGCAGAAGTAACACTGCAACCAATTGAAAGATTTAAATTAGATGCTGCCATTATTTTTGCTGACATCCTCCTAATTCCCCAAGCTCTTGGATCTGAACTTAGTTTTCTAGAGGGTGACGGCCCACGTTTATCAAGAATATCAAATAAAAATGATATCTTAAAACTAAAGCCCGCGAATTCTATACACGAGCATCTAGCACCAATTTACAATACAGTTAGTCTAGTAGCAGAGCAGTTATCACCAAAGGTAGCCCTGATTGGTTTTGCTGGAGCTCCTTGGACGGTTGCTACTTATATGATTGCTGGGAAAGGTACAAAAGATCAAGGCCCAGCTCACAAATTTCTAAAAGAGGATAAAGACTCATTTGAAATGCTCATAAACTTACTCACCGAGGCTACTATATTATATCTATCAAAACAGATAGATGCTGGAGCCGAAGTTATAAAAATATTTGACAGCTGGGCCGGTTCTCTAAAAGGAGAAGATTTCGTAAATTATGCTATAATACCAATAAAAAAGATTATAACTGCATTAAATAAGCTCCATCCAGATGTCCCCATCATAGCATTTCCTAGGGAAGCCGGCTTAAAATACATAGATTTTGCGAATGAAACAGGAGCAAACTGCATTGCAATTGATCATTCAGTGGACCCCGAATGGGCAGCTACAAATCTTCAAATTGATAGCTGCATACAAGGAAATTTAAATCCAAAGCACATGATTACGGGAGGAAAAGCTCTTTTGGAGGAAACTACCAAAATACTAGATTGTTTTTCCAATGGGCCCCATATTTTTAATCTTGGTCATGGTATAACACCAGATGGAAAACCAGAAAACTTGCAACTGATGATTGACAGAATTAGAAGTACTTAATTTCAATACCATTTAGCAACTGGTGGTAAACTCATTAATACGGCATTTGCGTCATGGCCACTTTCTAAACCAAACTTTGTTCCACGATCGTAAACTAGGTTATACTCTGTATAAAGCCCTCTGTGTAAAAGTTGAGTATTTTTCTGAGATTCGGTCCATTTCAACTGTCTTCTTTTTTCAGTAATGTCTAAAAATGTAGGTAAGAAAGTTGATCCTACATCTGCTGTAAACGCAAAGTCTTTTTCCCAATCAGTATTTAAATCATCATAGAAAATCCCTCCAACTCCTCGAGAGCATTTTCGATGTGGTATGTAAAAATAATCATCAGCCCATTTTTTAAATTTTGGATAATATTCTAGATCATTTCTATCACAACACTTCTTCATCTCTGCATGAAAAAATGATGTGTCCTCTGAGTTCTCAATACAAGGGTTTAAATCTGCGCCGCCACCAAACCACCACGAATTTGGAGTCCAAAACATTCTAGTATTCATGTGGACGGCCGGACAATGCGGGTTTTGCATATGAGCGACTACCGATATACCTGAAGCCCAAAACTCGGTAGGCTGCCCAATTTTAGGTGAATTTTTTCTACCTTGCATTACCTTTTTTGTACGCTCTTCTAAGGGACCATAAACCGTTGAAATATTCACACCAACTTTTTCAAAAACTCGCCCATCACGCATGATAGACATCAATCCACCTCCACTATCGACCTCGAGTTCAGAGTTTCTTTTAGTTTTTGAAACAACAAAACGCCCAGCAGGAATTTCAGAACGAAGTCCAGTGTTTTGAATATCTTCAAGCTTTTCGAATGAGGCCACTATTGAATTACGGAGTTCCAAAAACCATTTTGAAACTTTATCTTTTTGTGATTCAAAATTCTCAATCACCACAATACCCCCAATATTAAATTTACCCCCTATTTTACACAGACAGAAACCTTACCCGTGTAAAAATTAGAAAATCTTCGATCTTAAAACAATTTTTCAAACTTACTCCTCGAATA
>Ga0209630_10000439_pt1 | contig 47241 bp, 45 predicted proteins | sample COG_01_FD_184745 | JGI IMG/M metagenome (GOLD analysis project Ga0209630, IMG submission 184745) | Pelagic Microbial community sample from North Sea - COGITO 998_met_01 (SPAdes) (version 2) | ecosystem: Environmental > Aquatic > Marine > Neritic zone/Coastal water | place: Helgoland, sampling...
CTCGCCGCTACGATTTTACTTCCGTTTTCTAATTCGATAGAACCTTTATTCCAGTTGAGAACGCCCTGTTGCATCCATTTAGGTAGATGCTCGTAAGCCAGTTGCAATCGCCCTAACAAATCTCTTGCAGTAGAAGATTTGTTTGCTAATATGGCAACATTCACATTTTCATTAAACAACACATAATGTAAGAGGTATGAAACTATAATTGTTGATTTTCCACTCTGCCTCGGCAACTTGCAAATCGTAAAACGATTCTCGTGAAATGTATCAACCATTTTTTCTTGAAAACTGTACATGTCAAAAGGTACAAGACCTTTGTCGATTGTAACAATCTTTAGATATTTTTTAATAAAGTATTTTGGGTCATCTAAACAAGTAATAACTTCTTCAACTTGTCTTTTTGTAAATCTTGTTTTTGTATGACCCTTTTTAAGATTTGGGTTACCTAGATATTGGTCTAGTTTAGTTGCTGCCATCACTCTCTCGATTCATAAATATATAAAGTTTCTCACCCAGTAAATTGCCTACATGATAGTCAGACATATAATGAAACCCTGCCTTGACTCTTCCTAGACCACATTCGTTACCTGCTCTTAATAATTCTTCAGCATGAACAGGATTCTTTTCTGCCATATATCTTGCAATTAATCTTGATTGACATGCATGACCACTTGGGTAAGACCTTGACTTATTTGTTTCACTAGGCAATGTATTCAGAGTTGGGTCAACTTCTACTGGTCTATCACGATTAAAACTACCTTTGAAGTAGCCAATGATGTCAGTTGCCTGTTTTATTACCTCTCTCATTGCTTTACGGTCAAACTCTATATTCTTTGATTTGCAATATTTTTCAACTGCATAAAATGGTTCATGGTCATGATTTCTAATTGACTCAACATCTTCTGCTGTTCTTGTTGCAACGGCTGTCAAAACTTCACCTAATTCTCCCTTATCTGCTGGGGGCGGTGGTAGTGTAATACTTTCTTCTAAGCCTGGTCTAAAATAGTTCATTTACTTTTTAAACTCCGCAGCTTCTTCAGAACCGCCTGTTGCAGTTCCTTTAGTATATGAATGAGCACCCATACCTGCAAGGTCTCCGTCTTTAACAATTAGATATTCATCTCTGATATCAAAACCAGCAAAGTAACATTCTAGTATTTCTCTAACTCCGTCTGCATATCTTGTCTGTGCTGATAGTGAAGTTCCAGAAGTGTGTGGTGTCATTCCGTGATGAGGCATTGTTCTCCAGACATGGTCGTTAGGGGCAGGTTGTGGGAACCAAACATCGCCAGCATATCCACTTAGTTGACCCGACTCACAAGCACGAGCAATAGCATCCTTATCACAGATTTTACCTCGTGCAGTATTAATAATATATGCACCTTTCTTACACTTCGCAATCATCTCGTCATCAAACAAGTGTTCTGTTTCGGGGTGTAGTGGGCAACTAATATTAATTACATCACAAGCTGCAACCAAAGATTCTACTGAATCATGATAGATTAAACCTAATTCTCTTTCTACTTCATTACCTAGTCTGTGTTTATCAAAGTAATGAAGATGAACATCAAATGGTTTCATCTTTCTTAACATATCAATACCAATACGACCAGCCGCAATTGTACCGACATGCATACCTTCAACATCATAAGACCTTGAAACTGCATCAGCAATATGCCAACCGCCTTCATTCACAATGTTATGTTGAGTAGTAAAATCTCTTACTAAGACTAGAATCTGCATAACGATATGTTCTGCAACAGACCTTGAATTACAATAAGTTACTTCAACGACATCAATGTTATGGTCCATAGCAGCCTGTAAGTCAACATGGTCTGAACCAATACCAGCAGTAATCGCCATCTTTAAAAGAGGCGCACTTTCCATTTTCTCTCTCGTTACATAATAAGGAAAGAATGGTTGAGAAATAACAATATCTGCATCTACTAACTCTTTATCTGCCGTACAGCCTTCGCCGTCTTTGTCAGATGTAACAACTAATGAATGACCTCTTTCTTCTAAAAACTTTCTAAGTCCTAATTCACCAGACACACAACCTAGTAGTTCACCAGGCGTAAAATCTCTGCCTTGAGGACTAGGTAATGTCATGCCATCAGGATATTTGTCTATTTTAGGCAAATCACTTAGTGGATAACTCTCTGGCATTCCGCCTTTAGGGTCATCATATAATACTAGTAATACTTTCATTATTTCTTCTCCTTTAATAGTTTTGTTAGTTCGGTTGTAGAGCCTACAAACAATGCATTTGTTACACTCTTAGGTCCTGTGTTCGGTACCTCTTTGAGTTTCTTCAGTTTTTCTTGCATTGCCATCAAATCTTTAGAAACATCTGCAACCGTTTTTATCAACTGTCCTGCAACCTCATACGCACGAGGATGTTCTCCTTCTTTAGCTAATGCCAGTATCCCGTCTATTGCATCATTTCCTTTTTCTAGCATCTTATATAGATTCTCACGGCCCGTATCAAAATCGACCTCTGCATCTTTATCTTCGGGAACGGGTATTGATAGTTGAGTTTCTTCACCACCAGTTGCTTCAATATAAGTTGCTTCTTCTACAACTTCGGGTGTAATATTTAAAACTTCGTTTAGTTTGTCGTCAATAGAACTCATATTATAATGTCCTTTATTTAAACATCATTACCTGTTTCTTCATCATAGTTTAAGCCATCATTGAAAAAATCTAATGTTGTTGTGTATGTATATGTATCATCTTTATCTGCACTCGTTGGATTAGGAGTAACTGTAACTCTTTCACTTCGAGATGGACTTTGGTCAGATGAGTCAGCATATAAGTCTGCCGATACTGTTTTGATAACAGCAGATGTACTGATTGGACCATATAGATATATCTTTGCAGTAAAGTTTAGAGTATATTCGATTCTTCTTGTCGTTGTCAAGTCGCCTGCATACGAATCGTCATAACCTACATTTTCTAGTATGAACGGTATATCTCTCTTTGTGTCCATTGTAGAATTTTCAATCATTGTTACTGTGTAATCTGGTTGAAAATATGGCAGTATTTGTTCAACAATCTGTAGGCCGTCATCTGAGTTAGATGTGAACACACTTAATGAAAAACTCACATCATAAGGTACAGGTGAGTATTGTGTGTTTAGTTTTGTTGTATCTGCATTTGTTGTAACAACGCCTCTCTTTTGATTCTTGTTTAACTTTCGAGAAGCATCATAACTGTAACCATTGATTTCAAATGACATACGAGGTAGAGTAATAGCCACACTTGAATCTGTTCCAGTTAAACTCGCTTGTTGTTCTAATCGTGCAATAAACTTTTCCCTTGGCGAGTAAGACAAAGGTACTTTAATATTCTGTAAAGGATTCCCGCTAGAATCTAAGCGTTTGATATGAATATTATTAAATATCGTACCGAACGCAATTACAGTATTGCGAATTTGTTTGTGGTAAAAGTGTTCTCCAAACATTAGTAGTCGTCAACCTCCCCAAATGGATTTCTTTCACTAAAGTCGAGTATATCATCAGTAGTGGAAGAAGTATTTGTGCCTGCCTGTGTTTCAAAGATTTGTCCCATGTCAACAGGCTGTTGAGTCGCCATTGTGAAGTCCTCATTGACGAAGTAATCAATCGCACCAATACTAGATTCTAGTACGAATGAACCAGTTTCGTTTTCTAGTGAGAACTGGAACTGCATTGTGTCAGTTGACAAGTCATCTTCTGTCTGGTCAATAGAAGTAATGCCAGTATCGAGTCTTTCTGAAGAATATTCCCAAGTTGTACATGATAGTTTGTAAACTGGCAACGCACTCTGTTGATAGAATGGTGCTTCGTGTTCTACAAACTGAATCTCAAAGAATTTATGAGTTGTTGGGAAGTATACTAAGTCGCCTTCTTGTGGGCGTTCTGCAACTAAATCTGCATTGTTCGATATGAGAGTTTCCCATCTTAACTTAGATACTGTAAACTGAATGTCATCTCTGAGTTCTAGGCCAAACTTCTTAATAATCTCTTGTTCGCCCATGTAACCATCAGAGTTGTCAACATACATTTCAATGATGTATGAATCGTCAAACGAGCTCGCAGGGTCCTCACCAAAGATTGTGTCTTTGTTTGCTACTTTTCTTGGTAGATAATAGACATCCTGACCATATATCTTCAGTTGTTCGATTATTAAATCTTCGTATAATCTTTGTTCTGAAGTGGTGCCGGTGTCGAAATAGACATTAGTTGGCATTTAGTTATCCCTGTTGCATGTGTGGTGGTTCTTCATAATTGAGTCTGATTTCTTCTTCAAGTCTTTGTTGTTCATCAATCGCAGAAGAAAACAATTCAGGTCCGTTAAGCGTTACGCCACCGAGCATCGCTGTGCCTGAGAATTTAGATAAGTTTTGACCCCATTGTCTTTTGATAAGTGCAGTCAGATATCTTTTTAGATAGATGTCATCATAAAGGTCTGTGTATGTGTCTGGGTCTACTTTGCGATAAACTTCAAAGATTAAGTATTCGCCAGCAGTAATATCAGTTCCCCAATCCATATCAATATATAATCTGTTTGAGAGTTGATTAAATCTCATTGGCTTCTCACCCACTAATATGTGGTCAAGAAAGTCTAAGTGTCGCATTGTCATTTCATAGTGAACAATACTTGTTGATGAGAAATCGTACAAGTCATTTAGTCTTAACTGATATCTTACATCAAACATGTTTAGATTTGCTCTGTCTGATAATGGAAACACATTAACAACAGAAACAACTGAAGAAGGAACAACAAGATAGTTATCAGCTCTTTTGTATGTGGTTGTTATAGAATTTTCTGTTACTGATTCAGAAGCGTCAGTCGTCATACGAGTAATATCGTCTGCCGTTACTAGATACTTTAGATACATTCTCTCAACACCATCAACATGATACTGTGCGAAATACTGTAGTGCTTCGTCAATTCTATCTTCTACTTGGTCGTCATCAACATTTATGTCGATAACAGGTTTACCTAAGTTTCTAAGACAGTATTGTTTTAATGTTTCTCTTGTACTTGGGGTTGCCATATTTATTATCCTTTATACTATTTAGTCTTACCCTAAAGCGATGGCCTGAGCGATTGCAAAAGCTGTTGTTGCACCAGTTAGACTAGAGATTTTTGTATCTAGTTGTGTTTGAATGTTTGATGTAACGCCGTCAACATAGTTTAATTCAGCCGTTGTTGCAGTTACGCCATCTAGTAAGTTTAATTCTTCAGGCGTTGAGGTAATCTGTGTTGCACTTGCGGCTGCTAATACAGGCAAAGTACCTGATACATTCGGTAATGATATTGTTCTATCTGCCGTTGGGTCAATTGTTGTTAGAGTTGTTTCGTAAGCATCAGCAGTCGCACCTTCAAATACAAAAGCATTTTGAATACTAATAGTAGTTGAATCAACTGTAGTTGTTGAACCTTCGACAGTTAAGTTACCAGCAACAGTAACATTTGCACCACTCATTGATATTGCAGTAGTGGTACCTGATTTAATAACTAAGTCGCCACTCGAATTTGTTAAACTACCGAATGTTGTACCGCCATCTTTAACGAATATGTCACCACCATCTGCATCTAATATTATATCAGTAGCGGCATCAACTGTGAAATCGCCAGTCGCATCTATTTCTGCGATAACAGGCGTTGTTAGTGTTTTGTTTGTAAGTGTTTGTGTTGTACCAGAGATGTATGTATCTATTTGTGATGCTAATACATATTTCTCTGTACCACCATCTGATATTGCGAATTTATCAGTAGCAGCGATAGATACTGAAGAACCATCAGTCATGCCATCAATATTAAAGACTGCCGTAACATCTCCAAATTCTAATGCACTTGCGCCTGAATTTACTTTTAATACTTGGCCTGCACTACCTATTGAAAGTGCAGCTCCAATACCACCATGTGATAGAGGTATGAATTCGCCTGATTGATATTCTGCTAATCCTGTTGCAACATTACTTGCATTAAAAACTGTTCTTATTGGTGTTTTTGCTGACATAATTTTCCTATAATTGGAATAGTGTTATTCCTGCGTCCGTTAAAGCACTTCCGTTTGCTAAAGTAAAAGTATTACTATCAGTAAACGCATATCTATCTGCCACTTCAGCACTAAATTCAAATGTAGCATTTTTAGTACTTAAACCGTCAGCCGCACTAAAGAAGTCAACTCTACGAATTGGTTTAGAAATCGCACCAGTCGAGTCAACACTCATAACTGCAAGGGCATTACCATCTTCAGTCTTAGAACCTGTTGGTAATGTAGCACCAGAAGCTGCAATCGCAATTGCGCCTGTGCCATCAGAAGAAATTGTCGCACCATCCAAGTTAATAGAGTTAGAGGAAAGAAATATATCTTTCCATCGTCTACTTTCACTACCTAAATTGTAAGTATTCGTTTTTCCTGGCAAGAAGTCTGAATCAATATTGTGTGGGTCTAAACCGCCACCACCTACTGTTCCTAACTGAACATTGACTGTATGTTTGAAATTTAAAAATTCTTCTTTAAGTTTCTCCCATGTGTCAAGGTCTGATAATTGCCTAACTCTTTCTTTATCAAGCTCATTAGCATTTTTCATACTAGAAATTTGCTTCTTCACTTTCTCAATCATTTTATCTACAGTCTTATCTTCGACTGCTTCTTCGATTGTTTCTTCTGCTACTGCCAGTTCTTCTAATTCAGAAACGAGCTGTTCTGCCTTATATTCTTCTACATAGCCCTCATCTTCTTCAGGAGACCTTGTAGGAGTTTTCTCTGGTTCTACTAATAATACTTTCTTTCTTTTTTCTACTTTCTTTTTCTTTGCAGCCGCCATTTCATTGAATAGTTCTTCTAACCCTTCAATTTTGACTTCCTCTTTCTTAATTTTTTCGTTTAAATCTGTCTTTGCCTTACTAATGGCACCGAAAAAACTTCCAAGTTCATCTGCAAGTTCTGTTTTGTGTTCTTGTGGTTCTTCAACAAGTTTTATTTCTTTAATTTTTTCAGAGAACTTTGCCTCTTGTAATTGAGCAATTTCTCTCTCTATATCCGGGTCTATATCTATTTCTTCAACTCTGGATATAAGATGTGGAGCCCAACCTTTGTTCTTCATACTCATATATTTATCTAGTTACACTAGGTGTAACCGTAACTCTTCCCTCTAATCGTCTAGTAACTAATCCACCACTAGTCGTTGTTGTTAAATCCCACACATATCTACCTTCAGTAAGTCCTGAGGTTACTGTGTCTGTTAGTGTAATTGAACATGTGCCATCAGCGCCACTTACAATTGCAGTAGTAAATGCTGTTGAACTTGATGATAGGTGAGTCTTTCTCATCTTACTTGTAACTGTTTGTCCTGATATATCAACAACAGTTCCAGTAGAATCTTTAATGGTTAATGTCTGCGTAAAATCGGCGTCTTGGTCGATTGTCAGATTTTGTATTGTTGCCATTTCTCTTAAATTCCTTAGATTATAGTACTATTTATAAACAACCAATTTATGAAAACTTCAAAATCACCCCTTTATCTGGTAACCACAGAAAATCTATCTCTGTACTATTACAAGTTCTTATTGCATCTTCAAACGAATCTACTAAAGGTTCGCCTGCCAGGTTGAAGCTGGTGTTTAACAACATGCCTGTTCCTGTAATATCTTTAAATTTTTCAAGTATTTCTTTAAAATGTGGCACACTTTCATCTACTGTCTGTATTCTACAAGTGCCATCAACATGTGTTATTGCTGGGAAAGAATCTTTATATTCTGGTCTTATATTAAAAGATGATGTCATAAATGGGGATTTCATTGTTCTTCCCATATCAAAATATTCATTCGCATCTTCTTCTAATACTGAACAGGCAAAAGGCCTATACCACTCTCTCCGTTTTATATTATTAATAATGCCTTTACCGTTTTTAATTCTTGCATCAAACAATATAGAACGATTGCCTAATGAACGAGGGCCTGCTTCTGCCTGACCATTAAACATTGCAATAATCTTACCTTCTTTTAAGTATTCAGCAATCTGTTCTACTGTAACATGTTCTCCTATATCAGAAGGTATAGTCGGTTCAACATGATTAAAAAATGTATGTGTTAAAGGTATTATATCTGATATTTCTGTGGCCTTTCTACAAACATAATTTGCGGCCCCTATAGAATTTCCAGAATCATCAGCCAAAGGCTCAAAATAAAACTCTAAATCAGGAAATCTATCTGTCAGATATTGATTACAAACTACATTGAAACCATATCCCCCTGTTATACAAACATTCTTAGTGTCAGTTCTTTTAATATACTTTTCTATTAAGTTGCCAACAACTTCTTGTGTTTGTAGTTGAACACTAAGGGCGTAATCAGCATATAGTTTATGATTTTCTCGTGTTACTTCATTAACAAATTGATGTTTGTTATTAACATTTAAAACGGTTTCTCCTCTACCACAAAAGAGAAATTTTGAATCATTAACTACATTTTCATAAAATAAGTCTGGTGTTATATTTTCTTTATCACCATAAGCAGATAACCCCATTGTCTTACCATTCTCTAAAGGGTCTTGGCCTATTAGAGTTGTCGCACTTTCATATGCCTGAACTAGTCCCATTGTTGAAGATGCCGATATATCACAATTGTGTTTTTCTTTTAGATACTCTGCTAATATATCATTCTCTATGTCATGGTCTATACCCTTATGCAATAAAAAATAACTCTTATATAATGGTGTAAACTTAGCAGGATATTCTGCTGTATAAACACTTTCTGCTTCTCTAAATCTCTCTATATATGACCCTGTTCTGTCAGCAATCAAAACCATTGCCTTATCAAATCCAGAATTATAAAAAGCGTTAGCGGCATGCACCTTATGATGATTATCACACATTCTTTTGAATATTTGACAATCGGTTATTTTTTCCAGATACATTTGCAAGTCATTATTTGAGCCATCATACCCTGTGGGCGATGCTATAACACACATATCAATAGGACCTTTAGCGTGTTTTACTGCTTCTGCTATCGCCTTAAAAGGCATCTTATCTCTTTTAACTCTCGATAGTCTTTCTTCTTTACAAAAATATTCTAATACACCATTATCAATCACAGCAACTGAGCTGTCATGAAACGGCGCTACACCTAAAACTCTCATTACAAATTCTCCATTATTAACCCATACCAAATCCTGAATATGTCAATTCTATTCTCTCATCTTCATCTACAACTGCCATATCTAAGAACTTATTAATCGCCATAGTTTCCATTATATAATCGCCTCTTCCAGAAGCCTTAAATTTACGAATCCCTATATTATATAGTTGTTCTATTTCTCCGTGTTTTAAGACTGCAAGTGTCGACTTAAAATTCTTTACAGGGTCGTTGACATACCTATTTTTCAAACATTGCTTCTTTAATAGGTTTGATTCTTTTTCCATAGCCTCACCTTTCATATGAGGAACATTTGATTCATTCAAATATATGTAGTGTTTATCTCTTACTCTACAATCAGCAGTACATCTTTCATCAACTAAAATTTCTACCCTTGACACATCATCTAGCTTACTAATTAATTCTAAATTCTGATTATCATCAGGATGTAAACACAATATATCATATCTAGCAAGTAACTCATTGTAATACTCAACACTTCTCCTTAGAGGCTTCTCTACTGTGCTTTTAAGTATGGATGCTTTCGTGGTTATGTTGTCTGTTATTCCTTTTATGTAGTCTAATAGTCTATCATCAGAAATAATAACCCCGTTGTTTTTGTCTTTTAATGCAATAAGATTATTTAAGACAAGATTTGAAACTTCGTCATTCAAATAGTCGCCTGCTAAATGATTTGAGAAAGTTAAGAATAAATTGGTGTCTAACAGTTCGGATGCATATCGAAAATATCTTTCAATATCGCCTTCAAAAAATCTCCAAATTTCAGCATTTTCTAAATTTCTACCACCATTCCAAACAGCATCTGACGGTGAACCATATAGATTTTGTATAGGAAGATTGTGTTGAAATTTAAGTCGGGATATTTCTTTTAGTGATTTTAAATGATTTAATGATTGCTCAGTACCGAATAGAATTGGTAATGAATAACTAGCTTCATTCCACATATACACTCCTTCATAATTTAAATTTTACTTATTCTAGGTCGCCTGTACCTTGATAGATAATCCAATCTTGGTCTACTTCACTCCAATCTCTCATCTGAAACTTACCAGTAGCATTTACTGGAGGCGCAACTGGAGCTTGCCAGTCTGAATTGCCGTCTAATATCCAAGAAGGGAAAGGTTTAGGTTTTGTAAATATCTCTAAGTCTGGATGCCAAATATCTCCTCTGCCCGCAAAGTTACCTCTGCGGCCGTCTGTATATGTTTCTATCCATCGACATCCTTCACCGGCGCCATAAGTGTCTACATAAGTTTGGTCAGCAACAAGTACATTAAGTACTTCGTTGTCTGAATCTACTACTGCCCAATATGCCATATTCTACTTCCTTTAGTTTTGATATTTATATCTGATAAGCATAATGCCCGAACCACCAGTTCCGCCACAACAGGCGTCATTAGATGAACCACGACCACCATGTCCAGTATTTGCAGATTGACTTGAACCACCATCAACTCCGCCACCAGATGCTCTAGTGATTGAACTTCCTGTTATAGAACTTGCAGTTCCGTTACCGCCTGTATGAAGTGCACCAGAACCACCAGCGCCTCCGCCTCCACCACCTCTCCAAGGAGATTGTGTCCATACATTTGCAGGGCCTCCAGGGTTTCCTTGTCCACTAATTCCAGAACAACCAGATGTATAATCGAATCCAGCACCACCACCTGAACCACCAGAAGTACAGTTTGAGTAGCGTTTACCACCACCGCCGCCGCCATTTCTTGTTATTCCAAATCCAGTCGTGTTACCACCATTCGAGCCTCTTGAACCGTTATGACCAGCACCACCAGAACCAATACCTATACTATAGTTTCCTGCTGAAACTGTGTAGTTACCTGAGCCGTAGCCTCCACCACCGCCGCCACCTGAACCGCCACCAGAAGAACCAGAGCCGCCGCCCCCGCCTCCACCAGCAACAATTACATATTCTACACTACTACCACTTCCAGCATCATTACCCACACTAGAAACAGCAAATGTTCCAGATGAGTTAAATGTATGAATCTTATAGTCGCCTGAAGTTGATACACTTCCACCAGTTGCCCCTGTATAAGTTGCGTTCGCCGTATCATACCAATCAGACATATCTATCGCACCACTTTCTGGTACAGCATTGCCATCGCCATCAGCGGCACCGTCTGGAAGATAATCTCCATCACCATAGTACTCACTCATTCCAATTGGATTTGAGCCTCCCCATTCTGTTTGAATGGCAGATAATGCTAAAGAACCTGAACTAGGTATTGCCATATATTACTCTCCTTTTAATTCTTTTATTTCTTCTTTTAATTCTTTTATTGCTTCGATTAAAACACCAACCATATTACCATACGATACTGAAAGTGTCTTATCTTCGTCACCATTAACTTTAACAACTTCAGGCACAATGTCTTGTATTTCTTGTGCAATAACACCCATTTGCCTTCCACTTTCTGTACTGTCAATTCTATCAAATGTAACACCACGCATTGCACAAACTTTATCTAATGCATTATCGATTGTTTCTACATTCTCTTTCAGTCTAGCATCAGAGAAAGCAGTTACATCATTGTTAAATGTGGCCGCACCAGCAGCAGACATATCTATCGTAAGTGCAGTTATCTCTGAACCACCATCGTTACCTTTGACTACGACATCTTGGTCAGATACTTTAGAAATAAGATGAAATCCACTATTGTTGAAAAGTTCACCCCATTGAGTTCCAGCGTCTGATAATTTTATCTTACCACCATCTGCATCAAGAACAATATCTGAAGCAACATCAATTGTTAAATCGCCTGAACTTACATCTATTTCTTGACCATCAATATGGATGTTATCAACATCAATACCGCCGTCTGCTGTTAAGACACCCGTTACAGTTGCACCAGCAGAAGTGGTTTCAAATTTCTTAGAGTTATCGTAAAAAAGACTTACTGCACCATTTTCAGCAGCGATTATCATATTTTCAGAGATGGCTGCGTTAGTAACTTTTAATTCATTAGTTGCAACATATAATGCACCAGTGCCTTGGTCAGAAACAAAACTTTCACCGCCATCGTGATAAATTTGTAAATCACCACCACTGGCAGAACCAACTTCTAACTTGACATTATCACCAAGTATTAAATCACCTGTCATAGTGCCACCGGCCTTCTGTAAAGAATCAGCTTCCATATATGTTCTTACAGTATCAACATTGGTCATACGCATTGTACCACCATCATTAATTAGAATACCATCACCAGAAGCAAGTGCAGTTGTACCTCTTGCAGTACCGCCATCTATTAGATTGATTTCTTCAGGTGTCGAAGTAATTTGTGTTGTTGAAGCAGCTGCAAGAACAGGAAGTGTTCCTGATTGATTTGGTAATGATATCGTATGGTCAGCCGTTGCATCTACACTCGTTAAAGTTGTTTCGTTTGCATCAGCAGTAGAACCCTCAAAGACAACGGCATTACTTGCGTTCATTGTTACAGAGTTAGTAACAGTATGTGTTCCAGAAGTAACGAGGTTTGTACAAGTTAGTGTACCTGTACTTGGATTATAATTTAATGTGCCATCTGATTCTAACCCTAAGTTACCGCCATCTAAATCACCACCAGCAGTAAAGATGATTGCATTGTTTTCGTTAGTTGATTCATTGTCTGTAATAGTAACTGTTGTTGCAACAGCAGCTGTACCACTATATCCAGATGAAGTTATTGTGCCTAATGAAGAACCACCATCTGCAAATGTGATTGTGCCACCATCTGCATCAAGTGTGATTCCGCCAGATGAATCTAAAGTAACTGTAGTACCAGCAAGTTCTGCCGTACCATCAGCAGTAATTTGTATATTCGCAGCCGCACCAGCATCATCTGTAGTAACAATGTCTAGTGTTCCGTTTGTGCCAGCAGTTAATGTCGCAGTATCAGAAGATGAGCCAGTCATTGTAATGACTTTACCATTTACAGCAACATCATCAACAGTTAGTGCCGTCAATGTGCCAACACTTGTAATATTTGTTTGAGCAGCTGTTGTTAATGTCAAATCAGACATATAAGTTTTAAGTGTCGTTGCACTTGTCTGTCGCATTGTACCGCCATCATTAGTAACAATTCCATCGCCGTCTGCAAATGCAGTCGTTCCAACAGTAGAACCACCATCCATTAGATTTAGTTCAGCCGCAGTAGCATCAAGAGCCGCAAGTTTAGTGAAATCTCCCTGAACCAGTCCAGAAACTCCATCTAATAAATTTAATTCTGCAGCCGTTGAAGTAACAGCAGTTGAACCAAGAACTAGTTGCCCGTCTGGTACTACTATTCTAGCGGCACCATTTAAAATTAAGTCGTCTACTGACTCATCCCAAGTCATGTTAGCACTTGCAGTAGCACCATAGAAGATTACATCATGACCAGAGTCATCAGCGCCAACTGTTAGAGTTCCCAACATTGTTGTTGCAGCTGCAATATTTACAGCGCCGTCAATATCTACAACATCTAAGTTTGCAGTTCCATCTACATCTATATCACCCGAAATGTCTAATTCTGTAGCAACAATCTTATCATTAAATGTAGCCGCACCAGCAGCAGACATATCTAATGTAAGTGCAGTAACTTCCGCACCGCCATCATTACCTTTGAATACCATATCTTTGTTAGATACGGCACTCTTAATAATGAAATCACTACTTGAGTTTGTAAATCTACTAATTTCGGTACCAGCATCTTTAAAGATAACATCTGCACCATCAGAGTCTAATATAATATCACCACTAGAATCTAAAGTGATGTCTGTACCATCATTTGTGATTGTGTCTAGTGCGATTGAACCAACATTTGTAATATCGAAGTCGCCAAAATTAACTGTGCCGCCAACTGTTAGTGTACCTGTAACAGTTAGATTGTCGTTGACTGTAACTTCAGAAGTTGTGTGGCCAATACTAACTGCAATACCTGATGTTTCTGTTGCAAGCTTTAATGCACCGTTTGTGTTTGTTATAAAGGAGTTTGTGCCATCGTGATATATTGACATATCATCACCAGTGCCGTAGACTGTTTTTACACTATCAACATGGTGAGAACCATCTGTCTTAATTGTAATTCTATCTGCACCACCAACTTCAATATCAATCTCATCATCAGTATCAGCAGTAAAAGATGTATCTCCATCAGCATCTAAAATAAATGACGCCCCATTTACATCTGAAAAATTTGTCGAAACGGCCGTTCCTAAAAATTGAATATAAGTTCTTACATTACTTGCAGGTGCAGTTGTAAAAACTATGTTAGTTCCGCCGCCAGCAAGACTGAATCCGTGAGCAGGTTCTAAAATCGTTCCGTCGACTGAAACTATTATGGCGGTATCATGGGAAACCGTATAGTCCAGTGCAAAGGTAGTTGTGCTTCCATCACCCGAAATCTGTTGTTTCGCATGAAATCCGTTAGCTGGAGCTTTTCCTAAATATGGCATGTGCTATTCCTTTTATTGTATATCTTTATATTTATACTCATATTTATAAGATTACCACTTACCTATTGGGCATTCTTGTCCTTCAAGTGCTATCTTTGGTTTCAAAAAACAACCACACTCTGAACATCTACTCAGTTTCTCTAGTGAGGGACTTCGTTCCATTACTGAGTACTTATCACACTTCTTACAAATATCAGTTCTCTGTTTTCTTAACTCTAAACTTGCAATAGTTTTCCACTTTTTTATATTGCGAGTTCTTTGTTCTTTAGTACTTGTTTCTATCCTACCCTGAGGTAGGTCATTATAATTGTGCATGTATTACTAAAAACCTTTAACTCTTGTCCTTCTTGATGTATATCCTGTGTACCCTACGCCTTTAGCTTCATTAGTTCTATCTCCCTTAACACCCCATAAACCAGAGTCTTTAGGTACATGAACCCCATATACTAATACATCACTATTCATAAATAAATCCCACAACCCATCAAAAGAACCAGTTGCTTTAATTAACCTTATTGCTTCAGCACATGATTCTTGTGCTTGTTCTCTTTTGGCAACAATCTCTGCCGGTATCTGTACTAATGTTTCACCATCGGACTCACTAATAGTATCAGACATTGTTTGTCCTAAAATCATTGCTAATAGTCCTTGCATCCTGACTTCTTCGTGAGCCTGAATGTAATCTACAGAATGTTTTTCTCCATCTTCGTCAAAAAATCTGTCGTTAAGTGTTCCTCTGCTTATAAGGCCAACTTTCTTTTTTTCTGCATCAGACCATGCTGTTTCCCAGTCGGCAGGATGTTCAACACCATATCCATCTGTCCAAGCACCATAAATTTGTTTACCGTTATAAAACCATGCCATTTAATTCTCCTTTAACTGCAAAAATACATATTATTCGTCTTTCATCATCTTGTTTAAAACGAACTGAATGAAATTTTAATCCATCAAAACACATCATCTTGCCCCTTTCAGGCTCTACTTCATGTTCTACTTTTAAACCAGAATCACCATCTTTATTTAAATACACAGTAGACTCGCCTTCTTGCAACTTCTTATCATATATGATTGTTGCGCCACTGCTGTCTGTTAAATATAGTATCAGTACTGTGTGTGGCTCATCATAGTCAACATGTGGGTCACAAAATTCATCTTCAAAAGATAGTGAATCGTTTAGACATGCCCTTAATACTGTGTACTTACCTTTAAATATCTCATGCTTATTTATAAACCTTTCAAATATAGGTTTAAAGAACCAGTACCAATCTGACATAATGGGGTCAGAAATAATATTCTCATTTTTGTCTTGTCTAGTTGCTAATACATGTCCGTAGAATGGGTAGTCCATAGAACTAGAATATGGCATTCTATACCAGGGAAAAAACTGGCCGTTTATTATTTGATTGTCAATTTTGTCTTGTTCATCGCCACTTAAAAAGTTACTTTCTACTATCATATAGCGTTTTCTTTAATATATTTTAACCACCCTTCTTGTCGTTTTAATATCCATTCTCTAAACTTTTTACCATCTTCAAGCATACCTGGATTACCAAACAGTTCTTCAAACTTAACATCATAATTAGATACAGTATTTAATCCTTGTCCAAATGCAATTGCGTTATAGTGTGCATTGAACGGAATAACTCTACTCTCTTTGTGTGTAGATGTATAAAACTCATCGGCCGCATTATTGTTCTTTAGTTTATGAAGGTGTGCATCTTTCCAATATGGTGTATCATCTCTTGTAGCATACTGATAGTGCATTACTACAAAGTCTGCAAAATCATCAAATCTATTTCCCATGGCGTAATTAAATGCAGCCTTCTCACCACCATTAAACACACCTCGTTGTAAGCACTTGACAAGCGTATTAAGTGATTCGTGTGTAGTTAATAACCCACCAGACTCTAATGGTTCTATAAACCCTGCAGCCAACCCTATTGCAACAACATTTTGTTTTGCCATTCTTTCTTGTCTGCCATGTTTCCAAGTTAATAATCTAAACTGTAACTCATCATCTCTATTCAGATGTTCTTTAAATTCTTCTAGTGCCTGGTCATTATCAACATATCTACTAGAAAAAACATATCCTGTTCCTGTTCTATTTGCAGTTGGTGTATTCCAAACCCAACCGTTGTTTAATGTAGTGCAGTTTGTATGATACTGATTTGGATAACTTTCAGGAAGTTGTGTTACCCAAGCACTATCGTTTACTAACCCACCACCATAATCTCTAAATTTACTACCAATAGCATTCATTAATAGTGCTTTAAATCCTGTACAATCTATCCACAAATCAGATGTGAGTGCATTATCAGCTCTAAAAGGCACACCAGGAGAAGCAACATCACAATGAATTCTTTCGATACCTTGATTATTAGTATCAATCGCATATACAGTTTGACTAATAATTTTTACGCCTCTAGGAAGGCAGTATTCATTTTTTAACCATTGTGCAAACTTGACCGCATCAAAATGATAAGCAGAGTTTTGTTTTAAATCCCAACCTTCCATTCTTTCAACTAAAAGATTGTTCTCTGCCATAAGTGCGGCCGGAAAGAAAACTTCTGCCCATTCGTTGTCTGGCACATCTTCTGCTAATCTACTGAAATTATAATAATCAAAATCAGTATCATCTGCATATTGAGGCATACCAAATGGATAGTGAAAGTGTCCGCCTTTGCCATCCCAGTTTTCAAATCTTATTGATATCTTGTGAGTTGCATTACAGGCGTCCATCCAATCTTCGTCTTTTATTCCAAGACTATACATCCATGGTCGAATGTATTGTAGTGTGCTTTCACCAACACCAATTGTAGGAAAATCAGGAGATTCTACTACAATTATTTCTTTATCGGGGAATGCGTTTATTAGCGAAGCGGCAGACATCCAACCTGCACTACCACCACCTATTATTGTGATTTTGTCTACTTTCATTATATAATCAATTGTTAATTTATGTTTATATTTATGTCATCCAAATGATGACAAGATTTAACTTCTCCAGCTACTAGTGCTTCTTGTAGTAGTATTTACAGTATTAGTTCCACCAGAGGCATTCACAGATGTACTAGAACATGAGCGAAGTTCTACTAACGGTCCGCCTAGACCATTTACTGAATTACCACCAACATCACTTCCGTTACTTCCAAAACCGCCCCCAGAACCACCAGCGTTACCGCCGTGAGAAGAACCATCGCCACCTTGAGCACTACGATTGTGTCCTGCACCATCGCCACCCCATTTAGGACAACAATTGTTATGTCCTGCACCCCAGCCGCCACCAGCACCACCCCCGCCACCACCTTTCATGGTTGCGTTGTTAGTGATGTTTATAGTACAACTGTCTTGGTCGATTGCCACAACACCAGCTCCTCCAGTACCCCCACTTACATGTTGATAATGTCCGTGCCAAGGTCCGTGATTATTGTGAGGTCCGTGTCCGCCCATTCCTGAACCGCCCTCAAATGTTCCGTTATTTACAATATTAAATGTTGCACTATTTGGTAAGCCTTCAATAGTTAGACAACCACGAGATGTTCCCGCTCTTTGACTTTGTCCACCCCAAGGCACTCTTTCTGGACTTCCTGAACCACCATTACCTGAATCGCCATGGTCTGAACCAATACTACTAGATTGATAGTTATAATTTCCTAATCGAGTATTGTTGCCTGCCGTACTAGAACCTTTCATAGTTACGCCACTATTGATGGTAATATTAAAGACAGTATTGCCTGCAATCTCAGAACTACTGTGGCCTGCGGAATCTAAAGCGTCATACAGGTCGAAGTTTAATTGTGAGCTTGAAATTGTTAAACTGATTGCAGCTGATGTGCCATAAAAGTCTGATACTGTTAGTTCTCCAGAAGATGGAACTCCAGAAGCCGCATCATAGTATTCACTTAACGCATCAGGTTCATCTCCGCCGAACTCATCTGATATATCTTTTATAGATAGTTGTCCTGAGTTTGCTAATGCCATTATTTATTCTCCAGTTTTTCGACTTTTGCAGTCAACTCCTTGATTGCCTCTACTAATAGACCGATTGTTTGGTCGTATTGTAGAACTTTGTATTCTTGACCGTCATCTTGTTTAAGTGGTAATTGTTTTTCTGATACTGCCGAAGGTAATACTTTTTCGACATCTTGTGCAATAAGTCCAGCAGACTCTTTACCATCTGGTGTATATGTAAATGTCATACCACGCAGTTGTCCGACTTTAGATAGTGCATCTTCAATAGGTTGTATGTTTTCTTTTAGTCTTTCATCTGAAATAGTTCCTGAGAAAGCAATAACATCATTGTCAACATGTAAGTCACCATCTGCCTCAAGTCGCATTTCTTCGTTACCGTTGACTACAAATCCCACATGAGCATTATTACTCCAACCAATGTAATCGCCACCATCTAAACCAATTGCTGAGACTCCGTGTCCACTTAAATCACCTAGTGAATTAGACAATTTATCATTAGTTACTGCATCATCTGCTATTTTGGCTGTTGTTACATTACCACCAGCAATTTTAGCTGTAGTAACTGCTTCACTAGCTATATGTTGGGCATCAATACTACCATCTGTGTAATGTTCTGAGTCAATAGCATCATTAGCAATCTTAGCATTTGTAATACAATCGGCAGATAGGTGAGCTGTGTCAATAGAACCATCCACATAATGTTCTGAATCAATTGAGTCATCTGCTAAATCAGCTATAAGTGTTCCTGTTACTGTTGCACCAGTATTAGTTGTTTCAAATTTCTTAGAGTTATTGTAGTATAAATCTACTGAACCATCAACATCTCCTCTAATAATAGTTTCACTACCACCTTCATTCTGTACATAAAAATTACCATTCGTCAAAAGGAGCAGATTTCCTGTACCTTTATCGACTATTTTACTATCACTACCATCGTGATAAATCTCTAAGTCAGCACTTGCGCCATATGTAGCTTTAACATTATCTCCACTTACAATATTACCTGTCATAGTGCCACCAGCTAATGCTAGTTTTGCATCTAACTGTGTTTGAATTGCACTTGTAACACCATCCACATAATTTAATTCTGCTGGTGTAGCAGTAATTGCAGTAGCAGAAGCAGCCGCAAGAACAGGTAAAGTGCCTGATACATTCGGTAGTGATATTGTTCTATCGCCAGTCGCATCAACAGATGTCAGAGTTGTTTCATGTGCATCAGCAGTTGCGCCTTCAAACACAACAGCGTTGTTGGCGTTCATTGTTACTGAATTGGTAATAGTTTGAGTTCCAGTAACAACAAGGTTTGTGGCCGATAGTGTTCCTGTACTTGGGTTATATGTTAAGTTGCCATCAGATTCAAGTCCAACATTACCACCATCTGCATCTGCACCAGCAACGAATGTAATAACATTATTTTCGTTAGTCGATTCGTTGTCCGTAACAGTAACAGTCGTTGCAACAGCAGCCGTTCCAGAGTAACCACTTGAAGTAATAGTACCAAGTGAAGAACCGCCATCAGCGAATGTGATTGTACCGCCATCTGCATCTAAAGTAATACCACCAGATGAATCTAAAGTAACTGTAGTACCTGCCATCTCAGCAGTGCCGTCAGCAGTAATCTGAATATTTGCAGCTGCGGCGTTATCGTCAGTAGTTACAATGTCTAGTGTTCCGTTAGTACCTACTGTTAATGTTGCAGTATCACTAGTAGAACCAGTCATTGTAATAACTTTACCATTTACAGCAACATCATCTACAGTTAATGCGCCACCAGTAATTGCACCAGTTGTTGTAATTGCAGAAGAGCCGTTGTCGATTGAACCAAAGCCTGAAGTAATTGAACCAGAGTCTAATGCACCGACAGTAGTTGCAGCTGTTGTAACAAGATTTGGCATAGCAGTAATCTCGTCATCAAAATAAGCGGCGAGGTCTGTAACGGCAACTTGAACCATAGTTCCGTTGTCATTCATTACAACTCTATCAGCATCAGCAACTGTTGTGGATGTTGCACTTGTATCACCATCTATTATGTTTAGTTCAGCAGTTGTAACATTTGCACCATCTAAAATCTCTAATTCTGCCTCTGATATTCCAGCAGAACCAATAGTGATTGTACCTGATATATCAACATTACCATTGATGTCGATAGTTGTGGCATTAATTTCGATTTCTGTGTCTGATACTAGGTCTAAAACACCATCAGCACTTTGATGAATGTATGTTCCTGAATCACCAAACTGTAATTGTCTTGTACTGTTTAAAAGAATACCTGTATCTGCAACATGAGTTAGTGTTGTATCTTGGTCATCACCGAGATTAATAACAGCGCCGTCTGCCAAAAATAGGTCAGAGAATTCTAATGCGGATGTACCTAGAGTAGCACCATCACTTGCATCAGGAACAAAGGCTGTTGTTGCAGTATATGTTGCCTGTTGAGCAGGGTTTGCCCAAGATAATACTCCTGAAGCATTAGTACTTAAAACATATCCTGATGTGCCATCAGCAGTTGGTAAAGTATAAGTTACATCACCAGACTGTGTGCCTACTTGAAATGCAGTATAGTTTGTACCATTGTCTGTATCTTCATATAATCTTAATTGACCAGGACCAGTAGAGCCGTTTGCAATCGCAACAAAACCAGCATCATCAATTTCTAAAATTGTTCTACCGTCATATTGTTGAAATCTCATGTTCTTAGCATCAGTCATTGATTTCATAATGGTATGAGAAGAACTCTCAGAGAAAGAGAACGCTTCGTTGCCACCAATCTTAAAGTCGATTCTATCATCAGAATCAGCAGTCATAGATGTATCAGCATCACCATCTAAGATTAACTCAGTACCGTTTAAATCATTTGCCAACGGAGCAGTTACACTCGTGTTGGTCTTATCGTTGATTACATAGATAGCATCACCACTCGCAGGCGCAGTCGAAAAGGTAATTCGTTTGTATTCGCTACTTCCATCAAGACCTAAAGTAAAGGCCTTGCCGATTCCAGGCTCTTGTCTAATGTTGTTGACATAAACTTCTAATGCGTTTTCGGCGCCAGAGGAAACCTCGACTGCCATGTCAAATGTGGTTGTGGAACCATCACCAGTAAAACTATCCTTTGTAGGAGTATTGGTGTATTCCTGAAATGGGTGTTGTCCTATGTAGGGCATTTATTTCTCCTATACTTTATACATCTTCTAATATTGAAACGGTGCAGTCCAATGAATTTGTAACACTACAACTCGCTTTCAAAACATCTGCGTTTGAACCATCATTCATCAGTACTAACTTATTACCTGCCATTACTTCTAATGAAGCACCAGGCGGAATAGTGGCATCCTTAACAATGTATACATCATTTGAACCATCTTCATTGTCGATAAAAATACTACCAGTAATACCAGTAGTTGTTTTGTTTGCCAAAGTTATACCAATAACGATTGATTCTAGGGCAGAAGAACCAGCACCAGCAGGTACCGTGTATATTGCAGCCAGAGATGTCCCCACAGAAGGTGTACATATTCTTTTAAAATCGTTAGCCATGTTATTTTCCTTTTATCTAATTGTTATATTTATACTAGCCCTTAAGCGTCTGTATTTCATCTTGTAGTGTATCTACTTTATCACTTAACTCTTTAATAGACTCAATTAATACACCAACTAAGTTACCATAAGATACAGATAGTGTTTTATCTTCGTCATCATTTTCTTTTACGACTACTGGGAACACTTCTTGCATCTCTTGTGCGATAACACCAGTACCAGGTAGGTCATTGTTATCATTTCTTGTAAATGTAACACCACGCATACTATTCACTTTATCAAGAGCATCAGTAATTGTTTCTACATTATCTTTAAGTCTTGCATCCGAGAACGCAGTTACATCATTGTTAAATGTAGCCGCACCAGCAGCAGACATATCAAATGAAACAGCATTGATAGTTGAACCGCCATCATTACCTCTGATTTTAATATCATGGTCTTGGCCAGCAGATTCAAAGTAAACCTCTGTAGAATTAAATTCTATTGATGCAAACTTAGTTCCTCCGTCTTTGAATTCAACATCACCGCCGTCAGCGTCTAGTATAATATCTCCAGAAGCATCAACTGTGAAATTACCCGTTCTTGTAATTGTGTCTATCACAGGTGATGTTAATGTCTTATTTGTAAGTGTTGCAGTTGAAGCCGCAGAAACTAGATAAGAGTTACCACCAGTACTTGGTAGTGTAAGTGTGTTTGTAGCAGATTCAGAGTGTGGTGCACCAATAAGTGTTTGTGCGTGTGCGTTTGAACTCTCACAATAGAATTTAATTTGTGAAACTGCCGTACCGTCATTTTTAAGGTCGATAAGTCCACCAGTTAAGAATAAATCACCACCAGCAGAACTATCTACTCTTAAAAATTCAGTCATAGAGCCGCCATCGTTACCAGTAACTACAAAGTCTTTATCTGATACACGACTTGACAAAATAAAATCGCCACCATTTGAACCAACAAGTATTTTTCCAACATTAGTTCCGCCATCATTAAAGAGTATCTCTCCACCATCAGCATCAAGATTAATATTAGTAGATGAATCTAAAGTCATATCACCAGTAGAGTTAATACCTACTGTACCATCAGCAGTAATTGTTAAGTTTGCCGCTGCGGCGGAAGCATCTGTTGTTACTAGACTTGTCGCACCGTTTGTACCAACAGTTGTAACGAAGGTATCGCCAGAAGAACCAGTCATTGTGATGACTTTACCATCTACAGCAACATCATCTACAGTTAATGCAGTTAGAGTACCAACTGAAGTAAGATTAGGCATGGCAGTAATCTCATCATCAAAGTATGCAGCCAAATCAGTAACAGCAACTTGAACCATTGTGCCACCATCATTCATCACAACTCTGTCTGCATCGGCAACAGTAGTAGATGTAGCAGAAGTTCCGCCGTCTACAATATTAAGTTCTGCGGCCGTTGAAGTAACGCCGTCTAATATGTTTAATTCTTCGGGTGTAGATGTAATTGCGGTAGCAGAAACAGCCGCAAGAACAGGCAAAGTACCTGAAACATTAGGCAACGAAATTGTTCTATCGCCAGTTGCATCAATAGATGTTAAAGTTGTTTCATTTGCATCTGCCGTAGAACCTTCAAACACAACAGCGTTATTGGCGTTCATTGTTACAGAGTTTGTAATCGTTTGCGTTCCAGAAACAACAATATTAGTTGTTGTAAGTGTTCCTGTACTTGGGTTATATGTTAGATTACCATCTGATTCTAGTCCTACATTACCACCGTCTGAGTCAGCGCCAGCAACGAATGTTAGAACATTATTCTCATTTGTATCCTCATTGTCTGTTACTGTTACGGTTGTTGCAACAGCAGCTGTTCCAGAGTAACCACTTGAAGTAATAGTACCAAGTGATGAACCACCATCTGCAAATGTAATTGTTCCGCCATCGGCATCAAGTGTAATTCCACCAGATGAGTCTAGTGTAACTGTAGTACCTGCCATCTCAGCAGTACCATCAGCAGTAATTTGTATGTTTGCAGCTGCACCACCAGCATCTGTAGTAACAATATCTAGTGTTCCATTTGTGCCAGCAGTTAGTGTTGCAGTATCAGAGGATGAACCAGTCATTGTAATGACTTTTCCGTTTATGTTTACATCATCTGCGACTACTACACCACCAGTAATTGTACCAGTTGTTGTGATAGCAGAAGAACCGTTATCGATTGAACCAAATCCTGAAGTAATTGTACCAGAATTTAATGCCCCTGTAGAAACAAGATTAGGCATTGCAGTAATCTCGTCATCAAAGTATGCAGCCAAATCTGTAACTGCAACCTGTACCATTGTACCATTATCGTTTAGAACTACTCTGTCAGCATCAGCAACAGTAGTTGAAGTTGCACTTGTGTCGCCATCTATTACTGCCAATTCAGCAGTTGTGGCCGCAAGTCCATCTAAGATTTCTAATTCTGCCTCTGTGATTACAGCCGAACCAATTGTAAGTCCTGTGGTAACTAAAACGCCATTTAGTGTTAGTCCAGTATCAGCATTATGAGTAAGTGTAACATCTTGGTCATTACCAAAATAAACTACACCGCCATCTGCAAGATATAAATCAGAAAATTCTAATGAAGCAGAACCTAGTGCCGAACCATCTGCACTTGCAGGAGTAAATGAAGCAGCAGCCCAAGATAAAGTTCCTGAACCGTTTGTTGTTAGGTGTGTGTTTGCAACACCATCAGCAGTTGGTAAAATATAAGTTAGTGAGGCGGTGTTGTTACCTGCCTTGAATCCTGTATAGTGAGAACCTAAATCTGTATCTTCATAAATTCTTATCTCACCAGGACCTGCAGCTGCACCGTGAACCCCAACATAATTTCCATCATTGATTTCAAATAACTTGTTGCCGTCATATTGTTGAAAGATTATATCTTTTCCGTCAACCATTGGTTTAACAACTGTGTCGCCAGAACTGTTTGAAAATGAGAAATGTTCTACACCAGCAATTTTAAAGTCGATTCTATCGTCTGTATCTGCTGTTATTGAAGTATCTTGGTCGGCGTCTAAAAGTAATTCAACACCGTTTAAGTCTACCGCGGCTGCGAAATCTGCCAGTTTAGCAGAGGTAACTGCCCCGTCTGTAATTGAGTTTGCTAATATTTTTGATAGTGCCATTGTTTATTCCTATATTATATGACTATTTATAACATTTACCCGAGTGCAGCTGCCAAAGCGACTGAAAAAGCATTAGTCGCCGCACTTGCGGATGTAATTAAAGTTCCTGTTTCATTTGGTATCGTAATTGTTCTGTCTGCCGTTGGGTCGACTACTGTTAAAGTAGTTTCAAATGAGTTGGCAGTTGCGCCTTCAAACACAATACTAGAATCTGTTAAATTTAACGAAGTGTGTATAGCATTACTGATTGTAGGTGAATTAAGCGTTGGACTTGTAAGAGTTTTATTCGTTAAAGTTTGTGTGCCTGTTTTTGTAACGACTGTATTATCAATAGCAATTGTTACTGTTTGTCCTGTACCTGAAGTAGAAATACCAGTGCCGCCTGCAACAGTAAGCGTTTGACTATCTAAGTCAATTGCAATTGTGCCAGAATCAGATGTTATATCTAAATCTTGAGCAGTTACTTGTGCATCTACATAAGCCTTAATAGATTGTTGAGTAGCAACTTTTGTTGCACTATTAGAATCCATATTATCTTCATCAAGCACAGCACTACCTGACACAGCAGTATTCAATACAGGACTTGTAAGTGTTGCTGATGTAAGTGTCTTGTTTGTTAAGGTTTGTGTGCCTGTTAAAGTAGTTACGGTTGAATCAATCGCAAGAGTTATTGTATTGCCAGAACCTACTGAAGCAAGTCCAGTACCACCAGCAATTGTCAGAGTTTCACTATCTAAGTCAATACTTAATGCGCCACCACTATCACCCTGAAAATCTAGGTCTTGTGCAGTTATTTGTGCATCAACATATGCCTTAATTGATTGTTGAGATGCTAATTTAGTTGCAGAGTTACTATCGAAACCATCTTCGTCAAGAAACGCAGAACCAGATATTGCAGTATTAAATACACCACTTGTAATTGTTGGTGCAGTTAAAGTTTTGTTCGTAAGTGTCTGTGTTGCATCTGTTATTACCAGAGTTCCAGAAGCATCAGGGAAAGTAATTGTTCTGTCTGCCGTTGGGTCTGCAACCGCAAGTGTTGTTTCATAAGCATCATCAGTCGAGCCCTCAAATGTAATTTGAGATTCAAAAGTTGTTGCGCCAGTCTTAATACCGGTTACTTCTGTGTTCATTAAAGTAATTGCCTCAACAATATCTGTTGCTGATGCGATTACACCAGAAGCACTCGTTATACTTGCAATATCACCGACATCGGCTGCCGTTGAGTTGTAAGTTGTTCTTAGTGTGTCTAAGGTTGCTGTGTTTGCTACATTTCTATCTGCCATAATACTATTTATCTATCCTAATGCGATACATCTAACAATGTGTCCGAACTTGCTAGCGTGGGTTGCTGTTGTAATGCAAGTCATACTTGCATCTGGTATTGTAATTACATTATCTGCCGTTGGGTTGGCTGCCGTCAAAGTTGTTTCATAAGCATCAGCAGTTGAGCCTTCAAAAATGATTCCTTGTGAACTAGTACCTGGCCCAATATATAATGAAGATAATGTTTGGCCGTTTGCATATGTGTAAGTATCAATCACTGGTTCTGTAAAAGTTTTATTTGTAAATGTTTGTGATGCCGTTGTTATAGCAACTGCTGAAGAAATAGCAGGAGTTATTGTTTGACTTGATGCTGATACTGAAATCTGACTACCGCCCACAAAAGACATAGTTTGACTATCTAAATCGACTGTAACATTTCCACTATCTGTTGTTGCATCTAAATCTTGAGCAGTTACTTGTGCATCAACATATGCCTTAATACTTTGTTGTGTTGCAAGCTGTGTTGCACTATTAGAGCTCAAATTATCTTCATCTAATATAGCACTACCAGAAACTTGTGTATTCAAAGTAGATGTGTTAAAAGTAGGACTAGTTAATGTCTTACTTGCAAGTGTTTGAGTTCCTGTTAATGTAGTAACTGTACTATCTATATTGAAAGTCATAGTGTTACTATTTCCTACAGAATCAATACCAGTGCCGCCAGCAAAAGTCATTGTTTCAGAGTCCATTGTGATTTGTAGATTTCCGCCACTATCTCCAGCGAAAACTAAATCCATATCTGTATCTATTTGATTATCTACATATGCCTTGATACTTTGTTGTGTTGCAACTTTAGTGGCAGAATTGCTTGACATATCATCTTCATCAAGTACCGCACTTCCTGAAACAGCAGTATTCAATACAGGACTTGTTATAGTAGGAGTTGGAAATGTTTTTGCAGTAGATGTATCAGCATTATCTGTCAACATCACTCCACCACTACCATCTACAAAAGTCCATGTGCGGTCAGCAGTTGGGTCTGTAAATGACAAGGTCATTTCATAGTCGTCATCCGTCGAACCTTCCCAAACCATAGTTGATGCTGGGAATACAAACGCATCTGTTGTGATTTCTGGAAGTTCTGGATTAAGGGCCACAATAGCCTCAACAACATCAGTTGCCGAAGCAATATAACTAGTTGCGCTCAATATATCAGCAATATCACCAACATCTGCGGCTGTACCATTAAACTCGTGTCTAAAGTAATTTAATGTATCTGTAGCTGCTACTATTCTATCTGCCATTTGCCAACCCTATAAGTAAGTCTTTAATTTCTCGCATTTCTGTTTTTAATTCATTTACATCACGAATCACACTTCTTATTTCGTCATTCTGTTCTTTCTGTTTTCTTTTTCTCGCCATATAACGAGCATAAGCATCGGAGTCAGTATTGACAATTGCTTGAGATTTTAAATCTCTAACTAAGTTTGCGTGACCTTTAACCTTTGCAGTATCTTCCATAAGATTAAACTGCCAAGGCAATTCCTCTCATATCTCGTAAAATAGGTGGCTGTGAACTGTTTGTTCCAGACATCACTACCTTCAACTGAAACGCAGTAAATTCAGGCAAATCACTTGCACTAAATTTCTGTTCTTTAAATGTCAAACTATCTTTTGAAGGGTCAACTGCCGTGTCTGAAGTTCCATCAGAGTTAAACGCTGCCCAGGCAACATCACCGAGTTTTCTTGCATCCTCGGCACTTGTAATACGATAATATAATCTAAGTGTTGCCGTAGATTGAACATTTGCAGAAATTCTAATATCTAACGCAGTAGCGTCATTAGTCAATATAACAGGTCTTGTCATATACTTAGCAGAAGCACTACCGCCAGTATTTGTTGTTTCTTCAACAAAATCAGGAGTAGTTCCGTCTATTGGGTTATTTAATCTGTTCTGTATTAAGAACGCACTCAATCTTTGTGTGTCAATCACAGGCGAAATATTATTACTCTCTACAGGAGTTGACATAGAAATTGCAAGATTAAATGATTTACTACTAGACATCTCATTCGTTTCATTGATTGCACTAGCAATTAAATGCGGCGCACTCATATAGTAATCTTCATTAAATGTTACTGATATTGCCTTTGATGTTGCAGCCAATGAGTATTCTGTTTCAGAACCTTCAAGTGTTCTACCAGTTGTGTTTCTCATTGTTGCAGTCAATGATGTAGTTGGCGGTTGTATTGCACCAACGACAGGTTGAATTACATCATAGAGAATATTTCTTGTTGCAGTTACATTAGCTAATCCAGCACACTCACCAGACGCCGAAGCAGTATCAGAGTTTTGTGCAGTAATAGTGTAAGAATCTAACTTAATATTTCCAATCGTAGTATATGTGCCATTAAGGTTTGTGTGTGCAATGCCGTTGTGTGAACCAGAAGGAACGCCTGCGATTGTAACATTAGCAGATGTACTGTGCATACCATGATTAGGATGATGAACAGTAACCGTAGTAGAACCACTAGTTGTTGTAAGTGGGTTTTGTTTCAATGTCTTAGTCGGAATTATATCATTTACAAGATGAACTGTACCAGTTGTTGCCTCTGTAAACTTAGCACGATTAAGAATAAACTTCACATCTTCATTCTGTTCAGCAGTCCAAGTACTTCCATTCTGCGACTTAAACATTCCACCAAATGTCGGTTGTTTAGAAATCAATCTATTGTCATCTAAAGTCTTTTGTCCCATTCTAGCCGTGTATATAGTGTAGTTCGGAGAATTTGACTTTGCAACAAAACAGTACTCTGTATTTTCTTTTAAGAATACAGGACTTGGGAATGTGAATGTTGTTGACTCAGAAGCATCTGAAGAAACACTTACATCGCCTGCATCTACAAACACTTGACCAAACGGAACAATTGTTTGAGATGGATATCCATTAACCATTGTTCTGATTTGAACTTGTACAGGAGTTACACTTGCCTTAGATGAGAAGTATAATTCACAACTTGTAATAAACAAACCATTTGTAGAATCTACAAAGAAGGATTGAGCAACAGGGTCTGGATTATGATGTCTGTGTGGTGGATTACCAGCCCAAACTTGAGTGTTAGTAGTGTCTATATTTGTTCTTGTTATAGTCTGGTCCTCTTGAACATCTGTTCTTGAAATTTGAGGTTCTCTCGTAGACACAATAGTTTCTTGAACTTGTTGTATCATTCCTTTTGCAGTATAATCAGCCTCAGCAGATGTAAACACATCGCCAACCATATCATTTGTTGAACTAGTTGTTAATCTAAATGTTCTCTTACCTGTTCTCCAGATAGGACCTTGATGACTCGCTCTGTTCCATTTTCCAGTTGGCGGTTCAGGAATTGAAAAAACTCCTGATACTTGACCAGCGGCATTAGTTGTTAGAGCCGCACCTGCACTACTTCCTGTTGGTGTAACATAAGCAGAAACATCAATACCATCAAAGAATGGATAAACTCTTGTTAGAGGTTTCATATCTTTTGCATCAAATGAAACATCTTTTCCTCGAATGAATGGAGCAAACGCAACACTCACCACTCTATCACCAAAACTTGTTCTTACAGCATTTGGTATTAAACCAGTACGAATTCCTGCCCTTCTAAGTCCAACTCGTTGTGCAGTTTCAATAGTTGTTGTTTGAGTCTGCCAACCAAAACCAGGAGTTTGAGTATTTGTTCTATTTGTTTCTTGTACTGAGCCAGACCATTGTTCGTTCCAGTTACCCCAAACAGTACCAAGATTTAAATCTAATACACCAGCAGAAGCAAGATTTGTCAATGTATCGAATGTGCCTGGCATATCGACTTGTAAATCGGGTAATGTTTCAGTTGCCATCCACTCATCCATTTCAGGTAAAAGCGTTATTGTGCCAACATAGTCGATTACATCAAATGGTTGTAAATTAATTGTAGTACTGGCATATGGTTGTTCTGCATATGCTTCACTCGTATAAGGTAGTGTAATCAAATCACCAGTCTTTTGATAACCGTTTGTTGTTCTAATTGCATCAGTCATTGCAGTACTGTTTTCTAATGAACTATCTGACTCTATTAGATTAATATTGTCTTGATGGAACGCAGGGCGTAATTCGCCGTTTGCCATGTCCATAGAAACTGAATAGTCTGCATCTGTTACATCTGCAATTCCATGTCCAGTAAAGTTATCTACGATAATACCATTCTTAAATCTATCAAAGCCGTCAGCATCTTGTATTTGCATATTTTGTGCTTCTGCTTCTAGTAGAGATAGTTGTGTATAGTATTCTACATTTTCTAGTCGTTTCTCTATACGACCGATATCTCTCATTGTATATCGTCTATTATCTTGTGGTGTTATTTTAATATCTTCTGTATTAAATGTGTATGCAGGTATAAACATCTTATACAATAGCATAGCATCTGCAATACCTTCAGGTTCGATAGGCTCAACTGCCGAAGCGCCAGAGATTACTTTAAAGTCGCCATTAGATGCCATGAACACTTTATCTCTACGACTTAAATAGAACTCCAAGTCAGCAGTAATGTCTGTGTTGAATTTTGCAAATTCGACTGTAGAAGCACCTGTGCCACTAAATTGTCTGTCTTGTCCATCACCAGAATCAATAGTTGTAGCATTATCAACTCTTGGTCTAAGGTCTAGTACATCTCTTAATTCAAACTTCTCACCAGTAACATCAGAAGTATAAGAAGGTATATCACCATAGTCTATACCAGAATAACTATCTACACAGAAGAAGTTGCCAGCGCCGTGGGCGTAATAATCGTATGTGATAAGAAGTCTACCTGTTGGGGCAGATTCGCCTGCCTTTCTTACTAGACGACCAACATCATAGAAGTTATCTCTTTGTCCAGTATCTAAATCAAATCTGTGTGTAATATCTAGGTCTGTAGAAGCGGCTGCAGTACTAAAGTCAGCAGACATATAAACAGACTGAACATTGTAAACATCAGCATATCCTAGATTGATTTCAGTTTTACTTGCAAGAGCTGATGTATCAACAGTCTTAGTTATATCTGTTGTTGCAGTCTTTGTTTTTGCACCAACAACAGAAGCAGAAATAGTTGCAAGAATCTTAACTTTACTTCCATTAAATGTGCTGCCTAAATCGATTGCTAAAGTTTTGCCTGTTGGTGAACCGCCAAGTGTATAGTCGCCAGAACTCGAAAGCGTTATTATATCTCCAACTTCACCAGCAGTAGCACTACCGCCTTTAGTCATTACAGAAACAGTAACATCTGCCTCTGAATGTGCAGTAAATATTTCGTTAGTACCAGCAGTAAGTGTCGCAGTACCAGAACTTGAAAGGGTTGAAACGAACTGTCTGCGAATCTTAAATGATGTATCACTAATACTAGAATTATCTTCTGTCAATAATGTCTTAGTTACTTGATATGGTAATTTAAATAATAAACTATCATTTGTTGGTGATTGAATTTTTGTTCTTCTTCTTGTGAACTGTACTGTTGTTGCAGTTGTACTACCTAAACCACTAGACATCTCTGCCTTTGTATCTGAAGCAATACTATCTACAATTCTTGTAACTGTGTTGTTAGCATCATCTGTGAATGTGATTGAATCGCCAATTTGTAATTCAGTTGTGAACCTAGTTCCAGAACCAAATACTGTGTCTGCGGCCTGCGATTCTTGTGATATTACATCACCACTATTATCTTCTAGTAGAATCTTACCACCAGCGTTTGCCGAACCACCAGTAGTTCCGTTTAATAGTATATCTCCAGCAGTCGAAAGAGCCGCAGTTGTTGAAATTGTTCCCGTTAGTTTTTTGTGAGCACCAAATGTTGATGTTAAATCTACATCAGCAGTGTATGTCGGTGAACCTGCCATCGAAACACCTTTTGTCTGTGCAAATACTTTTTGTTCAAATCCTTTACAACCATAGGCATTATACTGAACGACAGCAGTGTTACTAGAAGAACCGCCCGTTGCAGTTTCGCCTTGTGTAAATGTTCCTTTTACATTCGACAAAACAACGACTGTATGTGATGCTGTTCCGCCAGAGGTATATGCTGAGAAACCAGTTCCGTCAACTGGGTCTGTTGCTGATACTGAAGAAGTCGAAGCATCATATAACTCAAAATTAGTCGAAGATGGATTCTTTACAGTATAGAAGTTGCCATTTAAATCTGTCATACCACCAACACTTGCAAACTTGACTTGTTGGCCTTCAATAAAGTTGTGGCCGCCAGAGCATGTTACAACAGGTGGGTTTGCTTGTGAAACTCCTGTTACTGTTGCTTCACCCAAAGATGTGATACTCTCAACAATACCTGTTGCACCTGAAGAGCCGCCAGTTAATGTTTCACCTGTTGTGAGAGCACCTGAAGCAGGGCCGTAAACATTCAAATGGGCGAACATTACAGTATCAAATAGATAGTGTTTATATGTGTTAGATGTTAGAGATGAAGTTGACATGAAAACACCAGAAGCAGTTCCAGAGTTGTATTCTATGCCTCTACTCTTTGCACGACCAATGTCATAAACTGTGCCGTCATTGTTGACTTGTTCTGTTCCTCTTGTGCCATGAACTGCACTTACTAATCGAACTTTCTTATATGCCTCTGTTTCTCCAGAAACGAATCCGACATCAGGTGTGCCATAGACATTAGTAACATTAACAAACGGAAGTTGTGCAACACGAGTAACAATACCACTCGCAGTATCAAAATCTCTCGCCTTATCTATGTCAACATAAGTTGTTCCGTGTTTTGCAATTTCATAACCTTTAACATATGCCTTGCCTTGTGAAAGACCTAATGCCAACTTAGCCTCACTTGCAGTATTGCCGTCAACAGATGTGGCCCCAGCCGCATAGATACCACGATTTGTTCCTGATATTAAATGTTCTCTTGGGTCTAAATCAAAATTACGAACAACATAATCACCACTCTCGTCAAATGTTCTTCTCGCAAGCGTATCTTCTAAAACAGAATATTGTGTTGAAGTAACCTTATTAGCTACTGTACCATTTCTTACTCTCATTAATTCAACAAAACTTGCGTCAGCAGTTGAAGTCAATGAAAGTTTAGCAAGAGTTAAATCAATTTTGAATCTGTGAGCGCCAGCCGCATTTGCGTTTGATGAGCCTGTTGCGTTATCTAGTAATGTTGTGTCGTCTGTTGAAGTAACAAAAGTTTCTGATATTGTTAGACCAACACGATAACTTGGTGTGTTTGTGTACTTGTCTAATATGAGTGTTTGCTCAGATACAGAAACGAAGAAGCCATTAATGTAATAAGTACCAGCCTCTATCTTAACAGCAGCGCCTTGAGCCGTTGTAGAAACAACTGCCGTACCAGCAGTACTAGTTAATGTTTCACCATCTGTAAATACAGCACTATCATTATCTGTTCCTGAATTTCTATATTTTACAAATAAAGTATCAGGGTCAGTACCATCTGTTGCCGCAATATTAACTACATCAGCAGAAACGCCTGAAGTACCACCAGTTACTTGAGTGCCGTTGAAACTCGCAAGAGTTCCAGTAAATGAAGTTAATTTAACGGCGTTATAGTGAAAGTCTGGTTCAATTTGACCAGGAACAACCATTGCACCGTGCTCAAAGATGTGGTCACCAAATTTCTCAATTTGATTTTGCGTGATAGATTGTTGTGTTGTTAGTTCCCTTGCTTGAACAGCATACGCTGGTCGATACATGACTCTGTGAAACTTTTTGGCTTCATCATAGTCGTCATAATAAGGACTAACATTAAAATCAGTTTTAGATGCCATGGTATTCCTTTATTTAAAATTCAATAATTAACTTAATATTTTCTGTCTGGTCAGACGCCCTTGTTATTGGACTTCTTTCTTCAACATATAATATATCTCCTGAGTCGGCCGCAAGTTCTGGATTTGAATAACCAGATGTAAATGAAACCCCATTTAATGTTCCACTAGTTGTGTTTGGAGTTGCAGAAGCACTTGATGTCTGTCCTGTGATTGCGTTTGAACCACTAAATGCAGTTGCGTTACCATTCGAGTCTGTTCCGACATCTGGGAATCGTGTTTGATACCAGTATAAGATTTTGTTTGTTGAATCATACTCGATTACTTTACCAACCGCACCAGTTGTAGCCTGATTAATTTCTTCGTCAGCAGAGAATGTTCCTGTTACACTTGTGAATCTAGCAGCATAAGTTTGTCGTCTAGTACTTGCACTTGCAACTGTTGTTGTTCCAAAGTTATATGGATTTCTTACAAGTCCGATTCTTCTAAAGTCGTTTGCAACACCAATATCAGATGTGCCTTCAGCACCAACGAGTGATTTGTTCATCATCACATAGAAAGCACCTAATTCTTTAAGTGCATCTGAGCCATGACCACCTTTAGGTGGAATGATTACATTAATGTTTGCACCAGAACCAGAACCACCAGCATTTGTAGCAGCAATAATATCTGCGTTTGTGATATATGCATAAGTGTATCCTGTTCCAGCAGTTGTAATAGAAACTGATGCTACAGCACCAGAACTGATTGTTACGGAAGCAACACCAGATGAACCATCACCACGAATAGGGATTGCAGAAATAGTAGAACCTGAGGATGTATTATAACCCGAACCACCAGCAACAACCAAAGCAGTGTCTAACGCACCATCAACGGCAGCAGCTGATACGGTAGAATCTGTTGAACAATGGATGAAGTCTGTCGACATGAAGTTAAGAGTTTCAGCAGAAGTTAATGAATACATGTACTTCCATCTGTAACCATCAGATGTACTAAAGATTGAGTTTGATGTAGAAGTTGGTTCTACTGTTGATGCTGTTGCACCATCATTCTCAATGACTTTGTAAACTGCATATGCACTATTCATCACAACAAAAGATGAATCCCAAAGATTCGTTGCACCACTATTTGCGGCGTTTGATGAACTAATATTATGTTCGTACATATCGTAAGTTGTGCCTGTAGTCCAGTTTCTTCTTGGTATACATCTTGACACATCTGTAGATGCTATAATCTTTGCACCTAACATATCGTCCCAAGCATAGAACTCATCAGAAACGCCATCATTAGGCGTTGGTGGTGAAGCATCTGTTCCTTCTGCGATTGTGTTTCCTTGAACATCAGCATCTGAGGCCCAAGCGTGTGCTCTTCCTATAAACAAATAATATGTTTCAGCAGCTGTTTCCGAGAAGGATTCAACGAACTGTTCCGCATTATTTATTCTGAATTTATTTGTGATAATTGCTGCCATTGGTTTGTCCTATATTCTTTATATCTATTTATAATGATTTACTAAGCGCTTTTCGTTACTTCAGTAGGAAAAGCAAAGTTGATTCTATGATTCTGACTTGATTTGTTTCCGTTGATGTCTGACAATCTCATTGTTTCACCATCTACATTACTATTTAGTGTGCCTGTAAAGCGTAATGTGTTCCAATCTGCAATTGTCGTAGACCAAGAATCTGATTGTGGGTGTTGTAAAACTCCAGATTCGTTTTCTAATATTATCTCTCCGTCACCAGCACCGCCTTCTAAAGTGATTGCGTTATTGGCCGAGAAGGTTGTAAATGCACGGTCACTTAAATTCTTAACTCTTGGTCCGCCATAGGCGTATCCGTTTCTTACTTCTACATCACGAACCGTATAGCCTTCGTTTCTATAATTAACGACTAGGTTACCAATCTCATTTTCAAACTCTATCTGGTCAGCGTCTGTTGCGCTTTCATAGATAAGATTATCTTGTATGATAACTGGCCTTAAATCATAAAAACTATTCCTATTTCTTTTCTCTAATTCTAATGTTGTTTCTGGTGTCAAGTTTACATCTACTTCACGAGCATTATAATGTGAACTTGTAAACGCATTACTCACATCAGGAGAATATCCTGCACTTGCAGCTGCTCTTGTTCTCTTAGTTAGTCCGTCTAACTGAGCGCCACCGAATGAACTACTGTGAGAAGCTCCTGTTCTTCTACCAAAGACTGTAGTGAATAGAGTATTTAATCTCATGTAAATTGGACTGTCTGAAGTACCAGAGAATAATCCCTGACTCAATGTCGCACCAACAGGTTGTCTAACTTGAGCACTTAGTTGAGTCGCAATATTTACTTCACCAGTTACATAGAAACCACTTGGATGAATTGCTCGTTTAAGTGAATCTCTCCACTTGTTAATACTTTCAGACACTTTAACTACATAAGAATAATCTTGATAATATAAACTGTCTTGAATCTTCTTAGATGATTCACTAAGGAACCCATCCTGATTAATATACTTACCATCAGTCGTAATGTTTGGATTGATTGAAGTTGTTCCTGTAAGTGGGTCTGATTTTGCCACAACAGCAGTTTCTCCGCCAGAGAATGTAATAGTATCACCAACTTCTAATGAGCTGGTTGTTACTGTGTATTTCAAAAGAGGTGCAGTAAAGTCTACAACTGTTCCTGTTGCACCACTTACACTAGATGTGAATGTTTCATCTTCTGTGATAGTACCCGAAACTGTTTTAAGAACTGCATAGTGAGGAAAGTCAAGAGTCGGCGCTGATGTATAGTTAATACCATGTTCTGAGATTAGTAAATCTGTTGCACGACCAATCTCTGTGCCGTATGGTATAACTGTCGCACTTGCACCATCAAATGTTTCATTCAACATTGTTCCGCCAAACTCAAACTCTATTCGACCTAGACCTACATCATTAGGGTCAGCCGCAATAGTAGTTACAGAATCATCTTGATTCAATATGTTTCCAGAATTTTGTTCAAACTCTATAGAACCTGTTCCATCTTCTAAAGTTATTACACTTAATCGTTGTCTATTCGTATCAGACTCTAAACTCAAGAATCTATCACCAACAGTAATCGTTGCAGTTGGTAGAGTTGTATAACCAGAGCCACTCGCAATCATTCTTATGTCAGTTATATCGCCACTACCTGTTGAGTTTTCTTGTACTAACTTATCACCAGGATACTGAGTATCATCTTGTGTTTCATCCTCTTGAACTATGTGGTCAGTTTCAGACATATTATAAGGAATGTCTAATTCGTGTTCTTGGTTTACAATGTAATGTCTTTCAGATGTATTTGTACCGCCATCTTCTTCAGATAATATATGTCCGACTTCATTCTCTAATTCTATTTTGACTTCTCTATCAATCATATTAGAAGCAGAATCTAAGAATTTGCCTTCTGTACCATCTGCAAATGTTTCTAATAGTAAGTCGCCAGAACCGCCACCAGTAATTGTACCAGTTTCTAATTCTACATGAATATCTACACTTCCTGTTTCAGGTGCAAAACCACCACCAACTATAGCAATCTTTGCTTCGGCAGTTCCTGAACTAAATGTTATGGTATCATTTTCTTCATATCCTGTGCCACCAGCATCTACAATGACTTCATCTATACCGCCACCAGAAATTTCCCCTACTTGTATTCTAGCACCAGCTCCTGCACCACCGGTTACTGTAGCTTCATCACCAATAGTTAATGTGCCGCCATCATTTGTAATTATTGTATCTGAAATTGCTTGACTTACTGTCATCTTAACAATAGTATCTTCATCAGCAATACTTACACCAGATACAACTTCACCATTAACAAAAGTGCCGGTTGTTGTGTCTGCATTTATTTCTACTTCAATAATCTCAACAGCGCCTTGTTGAAACTTAGTGATGTTTTCTACAATTGCAGTTGCTTCTCCAACATTATCATCAGACGGATTGTTTGCTTGTGTGATTGTTTGGCCAACTAGTAGAATACTATCGTTTACACTTTGAGTCGTTGTTTGTGTACAACGAATAAAGTTTTGTTTATTCCATTTACCATCTGACACACGCAACATGTCATCTGTTGGACGATAGACTTCAGATGTTTCGTTAAACAATAATCTAAAGAACGCCTTATTGGCCTTTGCAGTACCTTTTGCACGATATAGAGATTTAATATTCTTAACAAGTTTTCTAGTATCTACACTATCATGTGTGTCTGTAGGAATTGTGTTGAGAAACTCCTCTTTCATCTGAGTTAAGAAATCACTTATCGTGTGGTCTGGGTCAGAATAGTTTAGAAGTTGTTGAAGGTTTTCTACAGGGTTTGCACGATACTTGCCGACCTTTGCGGTTGCGCCAGATGTTGAGCCGGTTACAGTTTCTCCTGTAATCCATGCGTTGTTGGCTGAAACAAATAAACGAGAGTTACTTGTTATATCTTCTGCAAGAATTGTTGAAGTAGCGCCAGATGTTGAGCCTGTAATTATTTCGCCCTTGGCAAAAGAACTTGTGATTGTATTTGTTTCTTCAACAAGTTGGCCGCCAGCATCTAAACCATTTTTATTTGTTTGATTTAATAATACATAACTGTTAGTTGTACCTTCAGTTTCTAAAAGAATATTATCCGTTTCTGTAATGTCTGACAGGTTTAATTCTGCCGACTCCATAAAAAGGTAGTAAGACGACAGAAATTCTGTGAACTTAGGATGGTCCTCTAAAACAAATTGAGGTACTTGTTGTTTTACAAGTGAGGATAGTTTCCTCTTGTTAGTTTTGTATTTTGTTGCCATTGATTAAGAGTAACTAGATGTTGTCGTATATGATGTTCCTGCCTGTGAACTTCCACTTTCAATGCCATCGACTTCACCAGTAATTGTAGAGTTTGATGTATCGATAGATAGAACTTGATTTCTTACTGGCACAATGTCATTAGAGCTTGGTGTTGCAAATACTCTTATCTGTGTGCTTGCAGTTCCATCTACATTTGAAATAGATGTGATGTGTGCGGATGTTAGAACAACTTCTCCTGTTGTGTAGTTGACGGTGCCATAAGTTGAATCTGTATAAACTCGTGCAGTACCACTTAAATAATAAGCTCTTAAATTACCAGCACCATCATCATCTAAGAAATGCTCATTTGTTGAAGAATCATTATTGATTTTAAATCCTGTTGATGAAATAACGCCGCCGGCAGAAGCGTTGTGTCCAGAATGTGGATTATATAATGCATTGTTGTAGTTAAGTGTATACTTTAATCCAGAATTCAATGTCGGAGTAATATACTTGTACATTTTCACAGTTGTAATATTACTTAGAATAGATGTGTCTGCGTTATTAATATCTTCAATTAGTTTTGAGTACCTAAACATGCCAGCAAAATCCTCTAGTGTGTTATTATTATAACTTGCAATCTTAGTTAATACATTTGTCTGAAGTGTTGTTACATCTTTCGTTGTTACGCCAGAATTATATTTAAAGTTTACAACAAGTGTAATGTAGGTTGTTTCAGGGTCAATAATCACAGGCGTTACTGAAGCAACGGCATATTGTTTAAGACTCTGTACAATACTTTCTTTTGTGGCAGTTGTCAGATTAGAGCCTGATTTTGCCTTGATTGAAATATAAACTTTACCATAGTCAGGTGTGGCCGCATCTTCGCCGCCATAAACTTGAACTGCCTGTGCATTTGCATATAGACTCTTAACAAGAGTTTTATAATCTTCAGCAGTAACCGCCCTGTCTTGTGCAGAGTAATCTCTTGGTGCATTGTATTTAATTGAAGCAATTGATTCAAGCCCAGTTCCACCAGAAGCATTACTGATTGTAGTAACTGTTGCACTTGAGAATCCCCCAATAGTGCCAGATAGTGCAAATGTTGTAGCACCATTAGGTGCATCTCTGTTACAGTTGATATAATCTAATATAACTATGTTGCCGTCTGCAATTACTTTACCTGTAACACCATCGCCGAAGTAAACTTCAAAGCGTCCGCCTTCTACTTCTTGTAGAAAATATACTTTAGATGTAGCATCTAATTCTGTGATACCTGTTGCAAGCGTATATGTGTTTGTTGTTGCATCAGAAGATGATTCTTGCACTTTAACAGTTAGTGTCGTTGTATCAACACTATCGTTTGGTATAATGAATCGTTGGTCTATATCAGATGTGTTTGCCGTATATTTGTAATTTAGATATGAGCCTTCATGTACAACTAAGTTGCTAAATTTATAAACATTTGAAACAGGGTTGATACTCACATCAGCATTGTTCACAAAACTATAAGCTTGACCATCAACTGTTGTTGTAAACTTAGTTCCTCTTGACATTGTGAGAGAGGCGCCAGTAGCATTATTGACTAAAACATCAATAGTAGCTGTTGAGGATGTACAACTCGTTGGAGTATAACCAACTTGTTTTGCAAGCGACACAACACTAGAACGCAAGTCTGCACTATCAAGATACATTTCATTTGCAAGCATGTTTGCGTTGTAACCGAGGTAGTGAGTATTATATGCTAACACATCAAGAAGTGTCGACATACCAGAACCTTCGAAGTCGTAGTCTGTAAATTCGTTCTGTTGTGATAAAAATGTTTTTAAGTTAGCCTTGATACCATCAAAGTCTAATTCTGAAATTTCTAGTTTAGTTGCCATAGGTTATCTCAATCTCTCTAAAAAGGATTCTACTACTACAGGGTCAGGATAATTCTGTACATAGAAAGATATTTGAACAGAGTATCCATTTCTCTCAAATTCTGGCTGTGTATGTACTTGAACTAATCTACATCTTGGTTCGTAATTGTTAATTAAATTTTCTATTTGTTTTGTGATTACATGATTCATCTGAGGAGTCATTAACTCAAATAACATTGCTCTCAAATTAGAACCAATTTCAGGATGAAAAGGCTTTTCGTAATGATTGGTATTGATTAGATTTCGCACACTTCTTTTTACTGATTCTGCATCAGTAATTTTCTGAATATCTTTTGTTGCAGTATTCTGTTGAAAGTCTAAATTAAGGTCCTTAAAGACCCTAGAACTTCTTGTGCTTTCATTAGTTTGTGTGGCGTCATATCTTGACATTTAGATTCCCATCCTTTTGTAATATTTATATCTTACCCAACGAAAACATCATCAGAACCGCCTGTTCTAGCGTGTGTGCAACTGTCTATATCTCCGGTTCTATTAATTGCAATCCCACCAGCAAACACAGTCGAACTTCCATTTGCAGTTGTAACACCAGCATGCACATTAGGATATATGCCGTGTGTTGTAACTGTAGACCCGTTTACTGAAATTAACTTATCGTTTGCATAGACAGTTGACTGTGCGGTAGAACTAATTATTCCGCCGCCAGTATTAGCATCCGTCTTTCGTTGTACGGCTGCCATTACTTCTTCTTAGCAGTCGTCTTTTTCTTTTTCTTTGCAGTAGGTTTCTTAGCAGGAGTAGGTGCAGGTTTTTCACCAGCTCTTGCAGTTGTTTCACCAGTTACTTTTGCAATTATCTCATCAACAGCATCAGTTGTCTTTCCAGTTGTTTTTCCTGTAACATCATCTGACTCTGCAACGGCCTTATCGAGTTTCGCATTAAGTTCTTCATCATACTCTCTAAAGATGCCTTGACTTCTATTCTCAAAAGCATTCTGTTTATCACTCGTACTATGGCCTGCTTGTGCATTGCCTGGGTGGAATACTTTTTGATTAGGTGGGTCATTTGGTTCTGGTGTGTATGGTTTTGTAACTAGAGGTGATTTAGTCGGAGTCAATCCTGGTGGTAATATAGCCTTACCAGTAGCAACAAGAGTTCTTCTATTATGTAAGTGTTGTTCTTGAATTTCTGCCTTATCTCCGCCTTCATAAGCAACAGCGTGCATTTCTCTAATTAATACCTTAGCAACATCTTCACCATTAATTGTTCTAAAGGTACCAAGAACACGGCCAAACTTACCTTTCATATCTTCGCCCTTCTTACTAACTCGTGTTTCTAATACTGCCTCATCGCCTAATAGAGAACTTAGTCTTTCTTTTGCAAGAAGTCCAAAGACCTTTTCTACTTTATCACTTGTTCGTGATTCTGGCGTGTCAATGCCCATAATTCTTACTCGTTCATTGTGAACCCAGATGCCAAAGCCTAAATCTATGTCGACATCAACCGTATCACCATCAACGATTTTTCTAATTTTAACTCTATACTCATGCATGATTTTTTCCTTTAATAAAGATTGCTTTAATTGTACATAAACTATTTATAATCGCTTGACAGGAGGTTTGGATTAATGTATAATACTTGTTATGAATAATGGGCGAATATCCAAGAAGGATATTGAAAATGATTTAGTACGAATATTCGAGAAATATCCAAAATCCATAGAAAAGGTGATTTCCATCTCTTTTAACCTGATTTTAGACTGTTTTGTGGTCATGTACGGCGAAAAAAAGACGATAAGCCTGTTGAATGACTCAAAAAAGTCAATTCGTGATGGAAAACACACTCAAAAACAAAGAAAAACTCGAAAATCAACTAAAAGGAGTCAAAAATAGTGAGAAAACGCAAGGTTTTAACGGAAAAACGCAGAATTTTACTAAAGACAGAACATAAGGCATACAACAAACGACTTAGAGAACAATATTTACACTCTGCTCAACTAACTTTTGACGATTATGTTGACTATGTTGATGGCTACTACAAAGTTTCAATACAATCCCAGTCTATTAAGAGATACTCTATACCAAAAGTCAGAGAAACAGAAGAAATTCCTAGTCTATCTGCATTTAAAGAGTCTGCAACAGGCGTTGACTGGCTCAAACACAAAGAAAAACTAGAAATTAGTAAACAGTACACAGTAGTGCCTGCATACAATAAGGGTCCTTACATGGTTGTACCTATTGATGAACTACATACCGCAGGTAAGAAAGTATAGTGAATTGAATTCAACTTATTCCGTGCCATTTTTCAACCAAATAGTTAGCACAAACTTTGGGAATCGTGTATAATATGCTTATATTATGATGAAAAAGGATGAAATATGAAAGTTGGAAATAGAATGAAAAATGGTCGCAGAGAGGACCGTATAAATGCAAGATTTGAAAAAATGGTTGCAAAAGTAAACAAACTTGAGGCCGAGAATAGACGCCTTAAAGAATTACTGATTAATGCTGGCATAGATGGGTGGCATGTACCAGACCCGATTTTACAAAAAAGATTTGATGATATTATCGATAAGGCAAAATCAGACGAAATGCATAATCTAAGGGAGAAGTCATTCAAATGAAGGTTACTGATAGAATAAACGCAATCATTCAAATTCAAAAACTTGTTAAAATGTTTGATGATGCAGACGAACTTGAACTTCTAGTCAAATTGATTGAAGAAGCAAAACTTAAACTAAAGGAGTTAAAATGAATAATTGGGAAAAAGAACACAACGAAAATATGGAATCAATCAGAGCATCTTACGATAGCATTATGAAAAGCGGCTACTCTATTATGGGTGTTATGATTCTTTGGATTGGTATTGAAATTGGAATGATGTTATGAAAAATACAATTATTATTATTCTACTTATTATTAATGCAATTATATGGAGTCAACTATGACAGGTGAAGAGCAATTTATAACAGCGATTATTGAACAAGCAATTGAAGATTGTGCTTACACAGGCACAAGTGCTAAGAAAATTAAATTCAAGATGGACGCTATCGACTGGATTGTCGGCCGTCATCCTGAGTTTGTAAACTATTGTAAGATGTTAGGTATTGAATACGAAGTCATACGAAACAAGATAGTACAGAATGTTGACATGTCTTACACACAAAAACAAAAATTCAAAATTAAAGACGAGGAGATTGCACTTGCCTAAAAAAATGACTTACAACGAAACAGTTCGTGCGGCCGCAAAAAACAAAAACGGAATTGATTTTAAGTTTAATGAAGATTTGATACTTGCTGACATACAACAATATGTCGAAGCAACCTATGGTTCTCATTATGCTCAAACAAAGAGTTATCAAGCGACAGAAATTATTATTGACCAAGGTCATGGTACTGGTTTCTGTATGGGTAATATTATGAAATATGCTCAACGCTATGGTAAGAAAGAAGGACATAATAAGGCTGACTTGATGAAAGTTATCCATTATGCGATTATACAATTATCGACAGACCACTACAAGGAGAAATAATGAAATGACTTTTGAAGAATTAAGCCGTCAGTTTGAAAAACTGTGGGTAGACTTATGTGAGGATGGTCAACAAGACCCACTTGCATGTGCAGGTATTATGATGGCTCAAGCCATGAGAATATACAAGTCAATGCTCACAGAAAACGAATTTAATATTATGGTAGAAACCATACTAAAATCTCGACCAGAGATTACTACAATAGAGAAACCTACAATTAACTAATGTACAAACAAATAAGTGAAAAGCAATTTAATAAATTGTTAGACTCCTATGAACAAGGAGGCACCTATCAAAAAAAGAAAACTATGATTGATAAAAATAAAATGAGATTCACCTACGACCTTTGGTTGCAGAAATACAAAGGCAAAACTGTACATGAAATTACTGTAGAAGAACACACAAAGTTCTCTAAAGAATACAAATCGTGGAAGACAGGAAATATTGAGAAATTATAAATATTGCTTACAAATCTTGGGACCGGTAAATCATATGAACAGATACCCAAGTCGTCCTCGGTAAGACGCAAAATTAGGTGTATGTTTAACGATACTCAGCACCTAAAAGTTGGTCATCAATGACGAAGCTTCCTACTACTTTGATGACCGACTTCTGCCCCCATCTTTAGACTTTGCTTCTTCATCTTTCTGTTGTTGAATCACCATATCAAGTTTAGCATTTAAACGAATCAAATCGTTATCTAGCATTCTAATCCTATCAATAAGTGCAATGAGAGTCATATGGCTTTCGTGTACAACTGGGTCTACTTCGGTAGTAACCCATTGCCATATGTAATAGATAAAGTATCCCAGTCCTATTGCTGCGATAATTGGGAATCCGTATTGACTGATTAATGCACCAATGTCTAATTGTTCAGCTGCTTCCATTAGTCCTTCCTTGCATCTTTCTGACCATCTGCTCTTGCGATACGGTCCATATCAGGTTGTATGCCAAATGCTTGACACATCTTTACATCAATACGAACAATCTCGTTGTTCATAGTTTTTACTCTGTTGTCGAGGGCGATTGCAAACATGCGTTGTTGCTTAATCGAATCTAACACACCTGTTAAAATAAAGTTAAGTGTTAGAAAGACGAAGTAACCACCAACTAAGGCTGCAACTATAGGGAATCCTACATCTGTGATAAGTGATAACCATTCCATATCTATTTCTCATTCAGTTTCATATAACTATTTATACTTCATCAAAGAAGTAACCTTCAACCTTTCTTGTTTTTAGTTCTTCATTGATTGCTGCTACTTCTTCGTCTGTATAATCATACCAGTCGAATATCTCATTAATATATCGTTTACACCCAATACAATAGTTGTCTTTATTATATTCACATATACCTTGACAGGGGTTATCTATATTCATATTCGGGCTCTAAAGCTAGCTAAGGAGGGTTTCTGATGGACGCACATAAGTACTTATAAGAACCAAGTTCTTTAAAGCGGACAAAAAAAGACCCGATGGGAGTAATCATCGGGTCTTAGTACCATACCACATGGTTTGGGTCTAGGCCCAATATTTTACGACCTAGAATTTCACAACAGCCTTTAATGATAAAGAGCCGTCTGCACTACCTACTTTATCCCAAGAACCAGTAAAGATTCCTGAAGTAACAGATAGTCCGTATGTTTTAACATCTGTCTTAGAGTTAGATACTTCTCCTTTTACAGTACCGATTCCGGCAACTGAAGTTGAAACTGAACCACCCATTGCACCATCTTCATATGCATCACGAGCAGCATTTTGTCCACGGTCAACAGAAATAGTCCATCCACCACTTGTAACGCCATTAGCGTCTGTAGTAGCAAGAATAGTTCTTGAAGCGCCTAACTGTAGTTGATGGTCTGTACCAACTTTTGCGTGTTCAACATCAACACTAAACCCAGCAACTTTTGCCGAAGCAGTAGTTGAACGAGCAGTATTAGTAATGTTAGTAACATCTACTTTAACACCAGCAATTGACATGCCTGCATCAAAAGTAGTTGCGCCGCCTGAAACTTGTGTAACACCTACAGTTGCAGGTCCTACAGTAGTTGAAGCGTTTAGTTTGCTGAAATCAGCATCAGTACCAGACCAGTCACCCAATTTAAACTTAACACCAGCAAGTGTAGACTCAACATATAAGTCGTCTACTGCCATTGTTTCGTCAAGAGTAACAGTAACAGCACCAGCAGCTGAAGAGCCAACTAGAGTTGTTGCTAAATCTTGAGTGTACACACCAGAGTCATTTAAAGTACCAGTATACTCACCCGATAAAGCTATCGCCGCAAATGAATTTGCAGAGAATAGAGCAGCTATAGCTGCGATTAAAAGTTTCTTCACTTTTTTCTCCTATTAGATTATAGTTATTATCTTTGATATCCCACTTATGCATCATATCACTTAGTATTTATAAGAGTTTTGCATTACAACAACAGGTGTTGCAAAAATACAACATCTAAGATGTGAGCATTATACACTATCTTAATAGCCTTGTCAAGCGATTATGTTATCGTGTCAATAATAACTTTAGTTATCTCATATGGATTAGCATTACTCGCTGGGCGTCTATCTTCTAAGTAACCAGACTTATAATGATTGTCGACAGTTTCTACAGGTATTCTTATACTTGCACCTCTGTCGCCTTCACCATATGTGAACTGGTCAATGCTTTGCGTTTCGTGTAAACCTGTGAGTCGCTTATCATTATCTTTACCATAGACAGCAATATGTTCTTCATGTCTATTCTTTAGCTTACTGAGAATATCAATATAATGTCCCATAGATGAGTTTGTTCTCATT
>Ga0209630_10000440_pt1 | contig 47156 bp, 47 predicted proteins | sample COG_01_FD_184745 | JGI IMG/M metagenome (GOLD analysis project Ga0209630, IMG submission 184745) | Pelagic Microbial community sample from North Sea - COGITO 998_met_01 (SPAdes) (version 2) | ecosystem: Environmental > Aquatic > Marine > Neritic zone/Coastal water | place: Helgoland, sampling...
ATAGTAATGGTATTAAAATATCTAAAATAGCAAAACTTTCAAATGAGGAGGTTTCAGCACATGTCCGAGAAATAGCCTCCAGAGGAAACATTGAACATCATGCAATCAATGCATTTAAAATGTCCATGTTTCATTTTGATCAGGTCTTATTTTACAAAACCTACATGAATCTCCTTGAAAGATATACTTTTAGAGAAATCTTTTATGATATTTTCATTCCGTTATTGAATGAAATGGGACTTTTGTGGCAAACAAACACTATTTCACCAGCTCACGAGCATTTTATCTCTGTTCATATCAAACAGAAAATTTTATTAAATATTGAAAAACTACAAAGTTTAGAGCCTAAACCTGCTACTAGAACTTTTGTTTTATTTCTGCCTGAAAATGAGATTCATGACATCGGTTTACTTTTTGTAAATTATGAATTAAGAAGTCGGGGTTACCACACTATTTTTTTAGGTGAAAGTATTCCTATGGAATCGCTAAGTGATGTGTTAGAATTTTTTAATGAAATCACTTTTATTTCTTATTTTACAGTAAAACCGATTGAAAGGGAAGATGTCTTAATTTATTTAGATAACTTTAAGCAGCTGCTTCTAAAAAAAGAATCTTCAAAACTCTGGTTATTGGGGCATAAATTAGGGCTTTTACAACCCAATGATTATCCAAAAGCAACTTACGGATTTAATTCAATTGAAAATTTAGTTAAAGAATTGTAAAATTTAGTTTCATCTCTTTTTTTTGTTTAGATTTAAATTAAATTAATTAAACAAATGAGTCAATCTATACATATAATAGGATCAGGTTTTTCATCCCTTGCCGCATCATGCTACCTTGCTAAAGCTGGTTACAACGTCACAATTTTTGAAAAAAACAACACTATTGGAGGTCGTGCACGGCAATTAAAGCGAGATGGTTTTACATTTGATATTGGACCAACCTGGTATTGGATGCCCGATGTTTTTGAACGATTTTTTTCAGATTTCAATAAATCTCCAAATGATTATTACAGTTTAGAAAAACTAAATCCAGCTTACAGTGTTTATTTTGGACAAGATGACTTTATTTTAATAGAAGATTCATTACAAAAAATATGTAACGCTTTTGAAAGAGAGGAAGAAGGAAGTTCAGTACAGTTAATGAAATTTATAAACGAGGCTAAAAGCAATTATGATATCGCCATAAAGGATTTGGTTTACAATCCAGGAGTTTCACCTTTTGAATTAGTAACCCCAAAAACAATTGGTAAGCTGAATCAATTTTTTAGTACCATTAAAAAAGATGTTCGAAAACAATTTAAAAATAATCGATTAGCACAAATTCTAGAATTTCCTGTTCTTTTTCTTGGGGCAAAACCTAGTGACACACCTTCATTTTATAGTTTCATGAACTATGCAGATTTTGGTTTGGGAACTTTTCATCCAAAAAATGGTATGTATGAAGTCATTCTTGGTATTGAAACACTCGCAAAATCACTCGGTGTGATTATTAAAACAGAATCACCGATAGAACAAATTTTAGTTGACCATAAAAATGAAGTAACAGGTGTTAAATCAAATAACTTAGAATATCCGTGTGATTATGTTTTAAGCGGTGCAGATTATCATCATACTGAAACACTACTCGATAAAAAACATAGACAATATTCTGAATCTTATTGGCAATCTAAAACTTTCGCTCCTTCATCATTACTGTTTTATGTTGGGTTTGATAAAAAATTAAAAAACGTAAATCACCACACGTTGTTTTTTGATGTCGATTTCGACACTCATGCAGAAAACATATACGACAATCCAGAATGGCCAGAAAATCCTCTCTTTTATGCAAGCTTTCCGAGTATCACAGATCAATCATCAGCACCAGAACATAAAGAAGCAGGTATTTTTTTAATTCCATTAGCACCTGGTCTCACTGATACATCAGAAATACGAGAAGAATATTTTGAAAAAATAATGACACGCTTCGAAGCGCTGACAAGTCAAAAAGTTAAAAACGATATTCTCTTTAAGGAATCCTTTTGCGTTAATGATTTTGTAAAAGACTACAATTCATACAAAGGAAATGCTTATGGCATGGCAAATACACTATTTCAAACAGCCTTTTTAAGACCTAAATTAAAAAGTAAAAAAGTAAAAAAAATGTACTTTACTGGACAGTTAACTGTTCCTGGACCTGGGGTACCGCCTGCATTAATATCAGGAAAATTAGTTTCTGAACTAATAATTAAGGATATTGTAACCAATAAAACCAAGAATTCAACATTACAACCAGTTTAAAATATGAAATACATTTTTGATAACGTGTCTTACGACTGTAGCAAGACTGTGACCAAAACATATAGCACTTCTTTTTCTCTAGCTACTAAAATGCTGAGCAAATCAATACGGCAGGATATCTACAATATCTATGGATTTGTCCGTTTTGCTGATGAAATTGTTGACTCATTTCATGATTTCGACAAAAATGAATTGTTTAACAAATTTGAAGATGATTTAAAATTAGCCATTCAAAATAAAATTAGTTTGAATCCTATTTTAAATGCGTTTCAATATACATTTCACAAATACAAAATAGACATTTCTTTAGTAGATGCTTTTATGAAATCCATGCGGATGGATTTACATAAATCAGAATACCTAACAAATGAGGAGTACAAGGCCTATATTTATGGATCAGCTGACGTCGTTGGCCTGATGTGTTTGAAGGTTTTTGTAAATGGAAATCAAAAAAAGTACGATGATTTGCAAGAGACTGCGATGTCACTAGGTTCCGCATTTCAAAAGGTGAACTTTTTACGAGATTTAAAAGCAGATTTTGAGGGGTTGAATAGAACTTATTTTCCCAATACAGATCTTGCAAACCTTGATGAGCTCGCAAAACAGAACATTATAAATGACATAGAAAGTGACTTTGGCAAGGGGCTTGAAGGTATCAGAAAATTACCGATGGAAGCTAAATTTGGTGTTTTTATGGCTTATAGATACTACAGCCAATTATTAAAAAAGTTAAAACGCACGCCAGCTTTAGAGATTAAAAGTGCCCGAATTAGAGTACCAAACTATAAAAAAATTGAACTTCTAACCAGAAGCTATGTCAAATTTCAACTTAATCTTTTGTAATTAATTTATGCATACAGTTTATTGGATATTAATATTTCTAGGCACCTTTTCGATGATGGAGTTTATGGCATGGTTTACGCACAAATTTATCATGCATGGCTTTTTGTGGCACTTACACAAAGACCATCACCAAAAAGATCACGATAACTGGTTTGAAAGAAATGACTTTTTCTTTCTGTTTTATGCCGTTGTTAGCATGACTTGTTTCTATTTAGCGAGTTATGAATTAATTTGGTTTTTCTTACCTATTGGACTAGGTATTCTTGCATACGGTATTGCCTATTTTACAGTCCATGACATATTTATTCACCAACGTTTTAAAATGTTTAGAAAAGCCAATAATTGGTATGCTAAAGGTGTAAGACGAGCCCATAAAATTCACCACAAACACAGAGGTAAAGAAAAAAGTGAAAATTTTGGAATGCTAGTGGTCCCATTTAAGTATTTCAAAAAATAAATCTTTAAATTTTATGAACCACTCCCACTTCGATTATGTCATTGTAGGAAATGGGCTTGCAGGTTTACAATTAGCTTTAAAACTGGCGTCTGATTCATATTTTGATGGAGTTAAAATTGCATTAATTGACCCATTATCAAAAACCAAAAATGATAAAACATGGAGCTTTTGGGAAAAACATTCAACACCTTGGGATAACCTTACTGAAAAAGAATGGCCACAAGCATCCTTTATTACAAAAAGTAAAGAAATAAGCTTAAACCTTCATCCATATCGCTACAAAACAATTCGCTCCATCGACTTTTACAAGTTCTCAAGATCAGTACTCAGTCAAAAAAGTAATGTGATGTTTATTACAGATACAGTTACATCAATACAAGAAACTATTGATCTTGTGCAAATTACTACCAAAAGCGAAACATATACCTCAGCACATGTTTTTGATAGTAGAGTTCCAGATTCATTTAATAATTTAGAGAACAAATCTATTCGCCTCACACAGCATTTTAAAGGTTATGTTATTGACGTGAGTTCAAATGTTTTTAACGATAATAACCTCGTGATGATGGATTATCGACTTAAAGATGGCGGGCAAACGACCTTTATGTATGTCCTGCCATTTTCAAAAAGAAAAGCACTTATTGAGTTTACCTATTTTACAGAACAACTTGTTGAAGAATCGGTTTACGATACATTCATTAAAACCTATATTAAGGACTATTTAAAGATAGATAAATATCATATCACAGAAACCGAAACTGGACAAATACCTATGTCTACGTTTCGCTTTGAAAAATTCAATACCTCAAAAATCACCAAAATAGGAACAGGTGGTGGTTGGGTAAAAGCGTCAACTGGTTACTCATTTAAACATACTGAGAAAAAGGTGACACAAATTATCAACAATATAAAATTAAACAGAATACCCTCCTTCAAATTATTCAAGAGTAAATATAAATTTTATGATAAGGTCTTTCTTAAAGTATTAAAAGATGAAAATTCGAAAGGCGAATGGGTGTTTCAACAACTTTACAGTAAAAATTCAATACAATCGATTTTTAGATTTCTTGATGAAGAGTCAACGCTGATTGATGAGCTTAAAATTATGTGGTCCTTATTATCATGGCGATTTTTAAAAGCCTTTTTTAAGACGCTGTAAGTAATTTATCCAGTTGTTCTCGTACGCTACTAGAGTTCCAATTAGCCGCTCCGTGCTTATCAATTACAATACGTCCTTGCTTATCAATTATGTAAGTTCTAGGAATACTTTTTGTTGTGAAATAAGAGGGGTATTGTGTAAGTGGAGTAAAAACCTTGATATTATAGCCATTGCGCTTTAAAAATTTTTGAATCGCTTTGGGTGATTCGTCAGAGACTAGAATAAAATCAACCTTTTTGCCGTAATCATCATATAAATTTTGAATCCCTTGAAACTCAGCAATACAGGGCGGACACCACGTTGCCCACAAATTAACAATAACAACACGATTTTTAGTATTGCTAAAATCAAATTCATTTCCATCTAAATCTTTTAATTTCCAAGGTTCATAGGAAATTTCTTTTTGTTCTTTGGGATTAATTACAGACGGTGAAAATAACGACACTACAGAATGAAAAGCTATTTGTATTGGTTGTCTTGTCTGTGGCACGATCATTAAGACTACTAAAATCAAAAATAAAATATCTCCTTTTTTTATTTTTCTGAAATTCATTTACGTCGAAATAAACAATTAAATTAATTATAACTATAGTTTTTTATATTCATACCATAAAAAACTCCTAAATTCATAAGGAGTTTTTTCAGTACAGTCATATCATAAAAGGTTAGTTCTGCTTTTTAATAAGGTTCAAGGCAGAGCCTTCTTTATACCAATCAATTTGAGATTGGTTGTAAGTATGGTTGGTAAGAATTACATCCCTACTCCCATCTAAGTGAACAAACTCGATACTCAGTGGCTTTCCAGGTGCAAAGTCAGACAAATCTAAAAAATTGACAGTATCATCTTCCTGAATAAGGTTATAATCGTTTTCATTATTAAATGTTAGACCGAGCATCCCTTGTTTTTTTAAATTTGTTTCATGGATACGGGCAAAAGATTTCACGATCACTGCAGCAACGCCCAAGTGACGAGGTTCCATAGCCGCATGCTCACGTGAAGATCCTTCACCATAATTATGATCACCTACGACTATCGATTTTATATCATTTGCTTTATAAGCTCTTGCCGTTTCTGGAACAGCCCCATACTCGCCTGTTAATTGATTTTTAACAAAATTGGTTTTTTTATTAAATGCATTAACGGCTCCAATTAAACAATTATTAGAAATATTATCTAGATGACCACGATATCTTAACCATGGACCTGCCATTGATATATGATCTGTTGTACATTTTCCAAATGCTTTGATTAACAATTTTGCCTCAGAAATATCATCACCAATAGGCTCGAAAGGCGTCAATAACTCTAAACGTTCTGAATTTGGATTTACATCAACACTAATTCGGCTTCCATCATCTACTGGTGCTAAATAGCCATTATCATCAACTTCAAAACCTTTTGGAGGCAGCTCCCACCCTGTTGGCTCGTCAAGCATCACTCTCTCACCTTTATCATTTATTAATGAATCTGTCAAGGGATTAAAATCTAATCGTCCTGATATGGCTATGGCAGCCGTTATTTCTGGCGACGCTACAAAGGCATGTGTATTTGGGTTACCATCGGCTCGTTTTGCAAAATTTCTATTGAAAGAATGAACGATACTATTTTTTGGCGCATTCTTGGCATCTTCATACCTAGCCCATTGACCGATACAAGGTCCACAGGCATTCGTAAATATTTTGGCATCTAATTTTTGAAATATGTCTATAATCCCATCGCGCTCTGCAGTATATCGAACTTGCTCTGAACCCGGATTAATTCCCAAATCAGATTTCATACTTATTCCCTTATCCAATGCTTGTTGTGCAACAGATGATGCTCGTGATAAATCTTCATATGAAGAGTTAGTACACGACCCAATTAATCCCCATTCAACTTTTAATGGCCAATCATTAGACTTGGCTTTTTCACTCATATCTGAACCAACTGACGTCGATAAATCTGGAGTAAAAGGTCCATTCAAAGCTGGTCCTAGATCTGATAAATTAATATCTATCACCTGATCAAAATACAATTCAGGATTTTCATAAACCTCCTTATCTCCTGTTAAGTATGTTTTCACATCGTTAGCAGCGTCAGCGACATCTGACCTGTCTGTTGCTCTTAAATAACGTTCCATGGAATCATCGTAACCAAAGGTTGATGTGGTCGCTCCTATTTCAGCTCCCATGTTGCAAATAGTCCCTTTTCCAGTACAAGAAATACCTTGTGCTCCAGGACCAAAATATTCAACGACAGCGCCAGTTCCTCCTTTAACAGTCAAAATTTCTGCTACTTTCAATATGACATCTTTCGGAGCAGTCCACCCAGAAAGTTTTCCAGTTAAACGAATACCTATTAATTTTGGAAATTTTAACTCCCACGGCATACCTGCCATAACATCCACTGCATCAGCACCTCCAACTCCAATCGCTATCATTCCTAAACCACCTGCATTAACAGTATGCGAATCGGTACCAATCATCATTCCTCCAGGAAACGCATAATTCTCAAGAACTACTTGATGAATAATTCCAGCTCCTGGTTTCCAAAATCCAATTCCATATTTATTTGAAACAGACTCTAAGAAATTAAAAACTTCATTGCTCGTATTTAAGGCATTTTGAAGATCACTTGTTGCTCCATTTTTAGCCTGAATTAAGTGATCGCAATGCACTGTAGTAGGAACAGCAACCCTAGGTTTTCCAGCTTGCATAAACTGTAACAACGCCATTTGGGCTGTTGCATCTTGACATGCGACTCTATCCGGAGCAAAATCAACATAATCTTCACCTCTGGTAAAGGGTTTTGTTGAAATCTCATCCCATAAATGAGTGTAAAGTATTTTTTCTGAAAGTGTTAATGGTTTTCCAACGACCTCACGCGCCTTATCAACGTGATTTGTCATTCGTGAATACACTTTTTTTATCATGTCAATATCGAACGCCATAGGTGTAAATTTTGATGTTTGTTGCTTTTTTTAATCAGGCAAAAATACAAAAAATTACCAAAAATTGGATGATTATATCAATACACTGAGACAAGGTTATGTGTTTTATTAAAAAAGCACAACATGTCGCCTTTTTTTATATAATTCTAATTATTAAGATACAAAATAGATAAAGTAATAATGGAACGCTAAAACAAACTTTTAATAATGTCTTCATCAGAAATACCTTCGGCTTCAGCTTTATAATTTTTGATAATTCTATGCCGTAAAATACCATTGGCAACCGCTTGAACATTGTCTATGTCTGGAGAGAATTTTCCTTGGATGGCAGCGTGAGTTTTTGCTGCTAAAATTAAATTTTGTGATGCTCTTGGCCCTGCTCCCCAATCAATAAATTGTTTTACTAAACTCGGAGCGGAATCATTATTCGGTCGTGTTTTAGCAACCAACCCAACAGCATATTCGATGACATTATCAGCAACAGGTATGCGTCTTATCGTCTGTTGATACGCTGATATTTCTGACGCCGTGAACAAAGAGTTGATTTCTATTTTACTATCTGAAGTGGTTGCTTTTACAACATCTATCTCTTCTTGAAAAGAAGGGTACTCTAAGTTTATAGCGAACATAAATCTATCTAATTGCGCTTCTGGCAACGGATAGGTACCTTCTTGCTCAATCGGATTTTGAGTCGCTAAAACAAAATAAGGAAGATCTAGTTTATAATGATGACCAGCGATTGTTACCGCTTGCTCTTGCATTGCCTCTAGTAATGCAGCTTGTGTTTTTGGTGGCGTTCTGTTTATTTCATCAGCTAAAATAATGTTTGCAAAAATAGGGCCCTTAATGAATTTAAACTGTCGATTTTCATCTAAAATCTCACTCCCCAAAATATCACTTGGCATCAAATCTGGTGTAAACTGAATGCGTTTAAAGTCTAATCCTAAAGCACTGGCAATTGTATTTACCATTAATGTTTTCGCCAAACCAGGAACACCAATTAGGAGCGCATGCCCTCCTGAAAAAATTGATATTAAAATTTGATTTACCACATCATCTTGACCAATAATGACTTTGGCTATCTCGGATTTCAGTTCTTTATATTTTGTAACAAAGCCTTGAATTGCAACGACATCAGACATAAATTTTAGTTTTCTTGTTTTAACCAATTACTTTTAAAATCACAAGATTTTTGCTCATTAGCAATACTAATAAAGGTTTCCAAAATTTTACTTTCTTGCCATTTCTCAATTTCTTTCAATTGCTTTTCTTGAAGTGCCAGGTCTTTAATTTTGAGATAATCCTTTGCAAACTCAGCCTGATGCTCCTCTTTTCTCTCAGTTACTGTAAGTATTTTGAACATGACAGGGTTTTCACGGTCCTCATCTTGGTAGACAACACTGACGTCACCATCACTTAGGTTTTGAAGTTGTGTATACAATTCAGTATCCATTTTTGTGAGCTCAAAACTATAATCTTGTGTCTCTGGATTACGTAACTGTCCACCATCATATTTTGTTTCATCCTGATCACTGATTTCTAAAGCTGCATCAGCAAAACTAATATCTCCATCAATGATTCTTTGTCTAGTATTTTCTAATTTTGCTTTTGCCAATTTAATATTGTCATCAGTAATTTTTGGTCTTAATAATATGTGTTGCACATCATATTCTTGTCCTCTTATCTTTTCAAGACGAATGATATGATAACCAAAAATAGTTTTGAAAGGTTCAGAAACTTCCCCCTCCTGAAGTGTAAAGGCCACCTCTCTAAATTCCTTTACCATTTCTGGTCGAGTTCTATTTAACGTATATCTACCTCCAGTTCTTTTAGATGCCTCATCATCTGAGTATAAAACTGCTTTCGTTGTAAAACTTGCACCATTATCAAGGACATCTGATCTAAATTCATTCAAACGATTAATAACTTTTTGCTTTTCATCGTCTGTAGTGTCAGGAATTACCACTATTTGAGCAACTCGCAGTTCAGTTCCAAATATTGGTCGTTCTTCCTCAGAAATGCTATTAAAAAACTGTCTTACTTCCTCAGGTGTTACTTCAATCTCTCCAGTAATCTCGTCTTGCATTATCTTTACCATTTGACCGTTTTTATTGACATCATAAAACATATCTCTCAATTCTTGTTCGGTCCCTTTTTTATAAAATTTAACTAACTTATCCATTGAGCCAATTTGTTGACTAAAGGCATTGATTTGTTGATCGACTCTTGAACGTATTTCTGCCTCATTTACAACCAAACTATCCTGTACGGAGTGATGCATATATAATTTATCTTCCAAAAGCTTTCCAAACATCTCACAGCGGGTGGGCATATCTTCAGCAGACACGCCTCCTTGTTGAAGCATTTCAAACTCTCTACTAATATCTGATTCTAAAACAACATAATCACCAACAACAGCGGCAACACCATCGATTTTAAAGCGCTTTGAAGTGTCAATAACTTCTTTTGAATCAGTGGAGACAACATCTTTGTTTTCTTCTATTATTTCTTGTGCTGAAATGGCACCAGTCATAAAAATCGAGACCAATACGGTCCGATACACTGGTTTAATTAAATATTTCAAATTGTTTATTTTTAATTGCATCCTTGGTAATATCCTTTTCTAATTGTTTAATAAATTCTAGCTTTCTTTTGTTTATTACGATTTGTCTGATTGTTGGCATTACATATTCTATGGGCGCCAACTGATTCCGTAATAACACATCAGTAATTTGCATCAAATATAGTCCTAAAGAGTCTTTGAGTTCTATAAAATTAGGTTTTTTTAACAATTCTTGTTTGTTTTGATTACCTAGTATCCTAATTTTCTCAATGACTCGATCGTAGCGAATCCACATTGAATCGTTCAACGTGTATGATTTAAATTGTATTGAAATGGAATCTAAAATTCGTTTATCTTCATCATTGAACCTCTTAAAACGTTTTCTAATATCTTCTAAATTAATGCTGTTTTCATTGATATTAAGATATCTTAATTTTAACAAGTCCTCATTGAGTTTAAAAATTTCTCTATTTGAGTGATACACCTCGAGTGCTTGATTTAAACTCACTGTGGTGTCCATACTTTGATTCACTAGAGCTTCCTGATATGCCTTAGTAAATAAATCTGTTTTGTATTGCTCAACAAGACTACCAAATTCCTTTTGTTTAGACTCAGTTAAATTAATTTTGGCCTTTGATAATAATAATTGCTGACTGGCCCACTTATTTATAAAATTATTGACAATAATAGCACTATCTGCCTCAGAAACATTGTCTAAGCCTAAATTTTTCAAACTACTTTCATAGAGAAATAAGTTATTGACTCTAGCTACTGGCGTACCTCCGTCTTGTCTTTCAAATAATTCGCAAGAGCTTATTAAGACACAAATGGCTATTATTAAATAAACGTTTTTAATCACCTAATTATTTAGTTGTTGTTTGGTCCTTTTTAGAACTTCTTTGTTTACGGACACTTTATATTTTTTGGACAAAACTTCCATCCAATTCTTTTCATAAATTATTTGGTAATCAGAGATGACTAATCCTTTGGCATCTTCGAAGGTTTTAATTGACTCTGGCAACACCTCGGTCACCATGACGATATGATACGCTTTATTCCATTTATAAATATCGGATAAACCTATCTTCATGAGAAAATCTTCTGGAATAATGTTGGTGTTTTTTGATAACATTCCTGTTGTCACTAAAATGTTTTGGTCACTAGTATTAATTTGTTGTTTAATTTCTTCCACTGTCTTGTTTTCAATTAACAGTTTTTTTGCCTTTTTAATGAACTCCTTTTTGGGAGATGTTACAAGAATCGCTTTAACTTTTTCAGGATTTAAATAGTCCTTTTTATTGGACTCATAAAAGGCATGAAGTGCGGCGGTATCGCTTTTCACAGCATTCCAAACTTTGTCTTCCATTAAATCAAATAATAATAAACCTTCCCGATATTCATTTAAGATATTAGCAAAATCTACATTTACAAATTCTAAATTCTCTTCGTGGTATTTAAGTACCTCAGAATTGACAAAATTCTCGTACTGGGTTGTTACAAAATCTGTTACCGATTGTCGCACTTTTAAGCCTCTTTTTGAGTTATTTAAATAATTATAAAAATCAGAATATACCAATTGTTTATTACCAATTACTATGAATTGTTTACTCCCTTCAAAAGATTCGGATAACGTCCAAGTATTTTTAAAAAATTCTTCGTCAAAAAACTCTAAAAAATTTGGTAACACAACTGCTGCTTCCGGAACCTTGTAGTTCTGTCTTAATTTTTTACTCATAGCAGAACTAATTAATTTTGAGCGTGAATCTCTCTTTACCTGTTGCTCGAGATCAGACTTTAATTGCTCATAAGACGCTAGAGGCGTTTTGTTGTATAGTTTTACGATGTGCCATCCGTAACTAGTTTTAAAGGGAATTGAAATGTCACCATTGTTTTGCAAACTAAACGCTACTTTCTCAAACTCAGCAGAGGCTAATTGACCTGTTTTAAAGGATTTTAATTTACCTCCCATCTTAGCCGAGCTTTTGTCCTCTGAAAATTGTTGCGCTAGTGATTCAAATTTTTGACCCTGCTGTAGCATTTTATAGAGTTCGTTAATTCTAACTTCTGCCTTAGCTAAACTATCATTTTCGTTTAAGGAAATCATGATATGTCCTACGGTAACCTCTCCTTGAGATTTGCGCTTATCTAACACTTTTACAACATGATATCCATATTGGGTTCTGAAAGGATCTGAAATCTCTCCAACGCCAGTGTTATAAGCAGCACTTTCAAAATCGTAAACCATCTTAAAACTTGAAAAATATCCTAAATCTTCCACAAAAACTGTGTTGCCATTATGAACTGAAGTTTTAACACTTTCAAAACCTTGCTTAAAAAATCGCTCTTTGAAATTCAATATTTTTTTATAGTAAGCAGTCGTATCTTTTTCATACTCTTCTATCCTAACTAAAATGTGTTGAGCTTTAATTTCATAAGACATTCTGTCATAAGCTTCTTTAATCAATGCTTCTGTAACGTTACTTTCTGTTAAATATTTTTTACTCAGTTGCTTTTGATATCCTTTTAACTCTTTAAGGTAAGACGGCTTTTTATCTAATCCAATAGATTTTGCCTCTTGGAGTTTGAGTTTATAGTTGACAAAAAGATTTAAATACGCATCAATATCCTTTTGAGATTCATCTTGAACAATCTCTAAATTTTTATTGTAAACTCGGATAAATTCTTGAGCGAGGATCGGTTCATCACCAACAGAAAATAAAACATCATCATTACTAATCTGACTAAAAACAGTCATATGTGCAGAAACAAGTAACAACCATAAAAACGGAAATTTATTCATTTGTATACATTTTAAAACCAAGCAAAAATAGTAATAATAACCTATAATGCAAGTTGTAAAATATGACAATAATTTCAGGACTTAGGATGTAGTAAATTGATTAGAAAATTCTCACAAACAAAAAACATTTCTCAAAATAAGTTTATCCAATTTATACACAATCTGGTTTACAATAACCATTAAATCTTTTATCTTTGGCACATGGGATTAACTAACAACGATATCTTCAAAAAACTTAGAGTTGCGCACAAACTCCGTGATGATGATATCATAAAAATTTGTGCATTAAAAGATTTTAAAATTTCAAAAAGTGAATTAGGTGCAATTTTTAGAAATGAAAACCATCCTAAATATATGGAGTGTGGGGATCAATTTTTACGAAATTTTTTAGATGGCTTAATCATACATTTACGCGGACCACTTCCAAAGAATAATTCTACCAAGGTTCAAACTAAAAATTTCTCAAAATCGTAATATTGAGTCCTGTAAAAAATAGAACGTTTAAAAATAGAATTATTCAATCCATTTTTTAAAATCTCTTACGCGGTCACGAGCAACTATTAAATCGTGTTCCTTATAATGATTCAGACTAATTTTTAATCTTGAATTGGTATAACTCACAATATCTCTTATGGCTTTTAAATGAATAATTTGTTTTCTATTAATTCTGAAAAAGAAATCAGGTTCAAGTTCAAGTTCAAGTTGCTCAAGGGAACCATCAATACAATAATTTCTGGAATTCTTTGTGAAAGCATATGTAGCCTTATTTTCACTAAAAAAACATTCAATATCTTCAACATCAATGAGTTTTATATGATGCCCTATAGTAACAGAAAATCGTTTCTTATAATCTCTGCCTTTGGGATTTACAAGTAATTCTCTAAGATCATTAAAATTTAAACGCGTCGCTTGTAGGTTTGAGATACGATTCTCAAATTTTTTTAATGCTTCAGCCAATTCTATTGTATCAATCGGTTTTAATAAGTAATCAATACTATTTAATTTAAACGCTTTTAAAGCATACTCATCAAAAGCCGTAGTAAAAATAACTGCAGATTTAATATCGACATTCTCAAAGATCTCAAATGACAAACCATCACTTAGTTGAATGTCTAAAAAAATCAACTCAGGATGTTGGTTGTTATTGAACCAAATAATAGATTCCTCAACAGAATGCAGCATCTCTTTTACGTTTATATCATGTGCTAAAAGCATTCGATTTAATCGTCTTGCGGAAGGTTTCTCATCTTCTATAATGATAGATTGTATCACGAAATAATAAGTTTTTAAAAATTAAATTTTCTATTCTATAGCTCTAAAGAATACAGATGGATGTGCCAAGGCATGGTTAGTTTCTATTAATTTATTTAAAACGTTGGTATTCTTGTCTCTCTTTATCCATATATTCTTTTATTTTATTGGCTTCCCATTTTTTTCCAAACATTAATCCTGGACCGTAAACTGCCATCAAATGAAAAAGTAAACCAATACCCCAAAATAAAGCAGTTGCATAAGTACCAAAATGCCAAAAGCCATTATCTGACTGTGTCCCAATGAGTACGATTAAAAATACATTAATTATTACATAAACAGCTAAATGCCAATAAAAAGCGATTAACTTATCTAATTTTTTCTTTGCCCTTAAGTAAGCATCCTCTTTTTCATAATCAAATTTTGAATGCTGCACATTTAATGATTCCTCTTTAAAATTTTCCATCTTGCTTCTTTGTTAATCGTTACTTTGCTCTTCGTTAATAAATTGTTTAATTTTTCGCTCCTCCCAGTCGTGACCTATTATTAAGGGTAACAAAAACACAGAGAAGGCATGAATACTGAGGCCAACTCCCCAAAATAACCACATCCCAGAATAATTCAGATTAAATAACGATTCAAATTGTCCTGAATTCCTTATAATCTTAAAAACTACAATGATCGTATTAACTGAAAGATAGATTCCCAAATGATAATAAAAACCTTTTAATTTTTGGACTCTTGTTTTTGCTCGTAACAAGGCTGATTCTTTACTTAAATTTTTCATATTGTATTGTTTTAATTCCAACGATCATCGGAGGCTTCATTTTCCATATACTTTTCAATTTTTCTCTGTTCCCAAGAGCGCCCAAACACACCATCATTAACATAAACTTTATAAGCATGAAAAAGTAGTCCAATACCCCACCCAAACATTGGGAACCAAAACCACTGAAACCCCCAAAAAGTACGATAATTAATAAATATTAAAAAAGGAATTACGATGACGTACGACAGTAAACTGTAGTAAAATTCTTTTACCTCGTCAACATGTTTACGTGCTCGTACATAGCTGTCGTCAAATTGGTTTTGTGTTCTTGTTTTCATAATTGATATTTGTTTTGTAAGCATGGGTATTGCAACTGTAAATAATTCTGCTTTTTGATTAATAATTACTTTTCTATCTGTTAACAAATGGTACCGTTGTTTGATATTTTCGAGTCCAACTCCGCTACTTTTTCTAAGTATCTGTTTTGGCTGTAAATTATTCTCCACAACTAAAAATCCTGATGACTCAAATATTTTGATTTTCAATGGTTTACTTGTTGTAACTATATTGTGTTTAACCGCATTTTCGAGTAATAATTGCAATGATAGCGGAACAACTTTACTGTCTAAATTTGTAACTTTCTCAGGAGTTTCAAATACAATACTATCTTCAAATCTCATTTTTAAAAGTGACATGTAAATTGATGCGAAATTTAACTCTTCTCTCAATGTCACCAAATCTTTATTTTTCTGCTCCAATACATAGCGATAAACTTTCGATAATGACGCTGTGAAATTTTTTGCATTTATTGGATTTTCATCAATTAAACTTGTTAAAACATTTAGACTATTAAATAAAAAATGAGGATCTAATTGATTTTTTAATGCATCAAATTTCGCACTTGCAGTTCCAGCAATAACCTTTTGCTCTTGTATTTTACTTTTTTGTAATTGTTGATAAAAGTAAAATACATGAAAAAGTGCTGAAATTACAACCATACACAAAAAAGCCAAGAGATACATTTTAATGTTTTCTGTCTTCAAAAAATATTCGTAATCAATACCTTCTATTGCAACTCTATGAAGTAGTCGGAGAATAATAAACGAAACCATAGTAATCACAACGGAACTTAAAAATCCTATAATGAGACGATATTTTTGATATCTGTACCAAACTACATAATGGTTTAAATACTTAAAAAAAGCAAAATTAATTAATGCCAAACAGACACCATAAAACACATAAAAGCCATTAGATTGAATGTGCTTTAGGTTTAATAGAAGGCTTCTTTTTGGATCAACATTGAAAACCACAATAACCATGAATAAAAAAATGGCTATCAAAAAGCTAAACCCTATTGTTTTTAAAATTAATTTCATAAGTTCTGATATCTAAAATGGTTTTACTTAAGCTCTTCGTGTCTCAATTTAAATAGAAAGCCTTCATCAAATTTATTGGAGCTAGGTTTTTTTTGTTTATCATCTGCTTAAAGTTTAAAATAATATATTCACAACGAAAAAAACAATTTTAATAATGATAAAAATTAATCTAAACATAACACCCACTTATTTATACAGCAAATATCCACTATTGTTAAATTTTACAAAAAACAAAATTACCCAATCGTTGTATTAGTGTGCTGAACTGTCTAATTGAAATTATAACAGCATCCTCGAGTTTATTTCAATTAGTATTACTGGAATATTTTATTGTATGACAGATAAATCATCTACCATTTTAATAACTAATAATATTATTGTATCAAATGCTTTGTATGAAATTAGTTAACTTACACTAATAAACTTAGTTTCATGAAAAAGCTTTCATCTCTATTACTCGTGCTCATTTTTTGTAACTGTTCAGGCAATAGCCAACAAAAAGAAGATAGTGATTATATTTCTGAAGTAAATGCTTACTTTAAGACTTTGAACAATGAGCGTAAAAATAATTATCTTCAATTAATTGCCTTATATCCTCTGAAAGAAGGTTCAAATACCTTTGGAAAAGATAGTTTAAATGATTTAATATTAAATTTTGACTTGATTCCAAATTACGTTGGAAGTTATTATAGACAAGAAGATAGCTTGATATTTGATGGTGCCAAAGATTTAATGGTCCAATCAATGGATTCCACCACCCTTAAAACGCCTGTAAAAATTGATGTTCAAGGTAATTCTGAAAAATTATTTCATCAAAATCTAAGCTGGAAAATTATTTCTCGATCAAACCAATATTATCTTAGAATTTGGTACAAAAAAAATCCTAAAATCAACACCTTTAAAAAATTTTTACGTTATCCTACAAACAAGGATTATTTAATTAAGGCTCAATTCACTAGTTATGAGCAAGAAAAACATGAAATTGTAAAAGCTAAAATTGATGGAAAACGAATAACAAGCTTTATTGGAAATGTAACGTTTGCTTTAAATGACAAGAACTTTACATTGGAAGTAGGACATAATGGTTTTATCATGGTTGGAGATTTGACAAATTCTAATACGACATATGGGGGTGGTCGATACATGTATATCACGGTTCCTCAAAATAACGGAGATGTTAATTTAGATTTCAATAAACTCTACAACCCTCCGTGCTCATATTCTGTTTTCACTACCTGTTTATTTCCTCCAAGTCAAAATCAATTGTCATTTCCTATTTTTGCAGGCGAACAATCAATTTAAAAAAAAACACTCATTACCTAAGCGTAATAATCTAAATTAAAATGAAAATTAAAGTTGCAGTTGTCCAAGATAGTCCTGTTTTTTTTGATAAAGAAGCTACCTTTAAAAAAATTGAAACCATATGTATTAACAATGCTTCAAAAGGTTGTCAGTTAATTGTGTTTCCCGAGTCATTTATTCCTGGCTATCCACGAGGACTCTCTTTTGGTACGACTATCGGTGAACGAACAGAGACTGGGAGACAACAATTTGCTGATTACTACAATCATAGTTTTGATTTAAAAAGTAATGATTTGGTAAGATTAGAAATACTTTGTAGAGAGCAAAATATTTTTCTTGTTATTGGAGTTACTGAAAAACAAGAAGTAAGCGGCAGTTTGTTTTGTTCTATGCTTTTTATTTCACCATCAAACGGTTTATTAGGAGTACATCGTAAATTAAAACCTACAGGCTCTGAAAGAATTATATGGTCAGAGGGTGATGCAAAAGATTTAGTTACTTTTAACACTAAAATTGGCAAACTTGGAGGACTTATTTGTTGGGAAAATTACATGCCATTGGCACGTATGAGTATGTATCTTAAAGGGGTTGAAATTTATATTGCCCCAACAGCTGATTCTCGAAAACAGTGGACCGCAACTATGCAACAAATAGCCATGGAAGGGCGATGTTTTGTTCTTGGTTGTAACCAATATATGACAACAGCATTATATCCTGATAAATATAGAAAAGAAGTTTCGCATCTCGATGAAAACTTTTGTCCCGGGGGTAGTGTTATAGTTTCTCCACAAGGTACTATTCTTGAAGGACCTCTTTTCAATAAATCTGGAGTTCTGGTCACCGAATTAGACATGGAAGATATTAAGAAAAACAAACTAGATTTTGATGTTATAGGTCATTACAGCCGAGATGATATTTTTAAATTTGAAGTAATTAATCAACCTGAAATTAAAAATAACAACTAAAAGACACATATAGTTAATAGTCTCACTTGCAGAATTTTAATGTTTTATTTATTTTTGAAAAAAATATGATTTGATCTTTGATAAAATAAATAAATCTTTTGGTGCCTTATTCCTACTGATTCTTTTGATTGAGGTAATTTCAAGTAAAAGTGAAGATTTCAGTAGACTTCATACAGTAGCTATGCCTCTGCTATTGGCGTATCTTTTTATATTTTTTTACTTGCGTCGACAAGGAACATCTAAAATATCTAAAATACTTTTATTTTCTGCCCTAGGGTGTGCATTTACGGGAGATATATTCTTGTCTAAAGAGTTGAGTATTTTTGACAGCGAAAATAGTCTTGGTTATATATGTCATGCATTGGCACATGCCTTGTTAGTGATATTGTTTTACAATGGCAGAAATAAAAAAAACAAGGGATATCAATTTCTCTTACCACTATTGATAATTGCTGGTCTTTTTATGTTTTTCAATTATAAATATCAATATGAAGAAACTTTAAACCTTTTTTCTTTTGTGCAATTGGTTTTAATATTAACAATGATTTATTTTTCTTTTTTAAGAAAAAACAATGTCACAAAAGAGAGCTACACATTTATTTTAATAGGTTCAGTGTTATTATTCATCTCTTATATATTTGTAAATTTCGAACCATCACTTCAATTTGAAGTTCACGATTTTATCATGATACCATATGCAACAGCATTTTTATGTTTCGTTATCGGCATTATTAAAGAAAAGCAGACCTCTTTTAATTTTTAAAGATATTGTCATTTATCACCGTAAATAGGTCTATTGCAATTTAAAATAATATTGCTTTTTTTTAAAAAAAAAATTAATTTGCATAAAAAAAAATTTGACAAGTTTTACCGGGAAAAAAAAATTGAACTTTAGTGAATTTGATAAATCATTTTCAATTCTCTATTTTGTGATTTTAATCATTGAATTATTTGCCCATCCGATACAAGGCTTAAGTAATTTACACTTTGTTGCAAAACCACTCTTAATTATTTCTTTACTCTATTATCTTTATATCAAGCGTTTTGAGATAAAAATGAATTCCCGCCGTCTTTTGTTTTGGGCACTATTCATTTCCTTAATTGGTGACACCCTAATTTTATTCGAAACCCTTGATAATAATAATATGCTTTTTATTTTTGGCGTGTTAGCTTTTATGGTAGTTCTAATCCTTTATTCCTTTATTTTTCTTCAAAAAAGAAATAATAATTTACGATCATTTAAATTTTTATTTACCTTAATGATGTATACCATAATATTATTTTCCGTTTTGTGGAGATCACTTGACCATATGCTAATACCCGTAATGTTATATGCTCTAGTTATATTGATGATGAATTATATTGCCTCTTTAAGATCTTTTAATGTGCCAAAACTGAGTTTTAATTTTGTGCTTATTGGTACATTGTTAATGTTAATTTCAAATACTTTAGTTGTCATAAACAAATTCTATTTTCCACTATCTTGGAGTCATGTATTAATTATGTCGAACTATGGACTGGCCCAATATTTCATTGTTTTTGGTGTTTTAAAACAAAACAGTACTCTCCATAACAAATTTAATATTTAGTAATTTTATCATTTATTGTTACATGTTTACTAAGCGTCACTATGTGCTCTGTGCTCTACAAATGATAAAATTCACAAAAGAACTCATTTTAAAGAATGAATAAAATAAAAAAAAGACACTTATATTTGACTGTGTATTTAATTAAAATAACAATGATAACACGGCTATCAACTTTCGTAATAGTACTTTTAAGTTTACCAATTTATGCTCAAAATAATAATCCTCTTGCTGACTTAGATATAAAGACCTCTTTTTACCAAGCCATAGCAAATGACATTTGGAATTATGCAGAAATGGGATATCAAGAACATAAAAGTAGTGAAAGATTAAAACGTGTACTTTACGATGAAAATTTCACAATAAGTTCGGGGGTCGCCGGTATGCCAACAGCATTCATTGCAGAGTATAACAATGGAGGACCTGTCATTGCCTTTTTGGGTGAGTATGATGCCTTGCCAGGTTTATCCCAACTCGCCGTTTCAATAAAGAAATCTGCAGGTAAACCTGCGGGACACGCATGTGGTCATCATCTTTTTGGAACAGCCTCTGCAGCAGCTGCAATAAGTGTAAAAAACTGGTTAATTGACAACAACATTAATGGAACAGTAAGGTTCTATGGATGTCCCGCAGAGGAGGGAGGATCAGGTAAAGTATACCTAACTAGAGCGGGATTATTTGATGATGTGGACATCGCTCTTCATTGGCATCCATCATCAATAAATGCTGCAAATCCCGGTGCTGCTTTAGCGAATAAATCAGCTAAATTTAGGTTTAAAGGAGTTTCTGCTCATGCAGCTGGATCACCAGAAAAAGGACGATCTGCCCTTGATGCTGTTGAAAGCATGAATTACATGGTGAATATGATGAGAGAACATATTCCGCAGGATGCTCGTATTCATTACGTTATTACCGATGGGGGGAAAGCACCAAATGTTGTTCCAGATTTTGCAGAGGTTTATTATTATGCAAGGCATCAAAATAGAACTACTGTCGTTGATATTTTTGAGCGAATAAAAAAAGCTGCAGAAGGTGCAGCTCTCGGTACAGATACGAGCATGAGTTTTGAAATGATAGGTGGAACTCATGAGTTACTACCAAATATAACATTACAAAAAATTATGTATAATAATCTTATTAAGATTGGTGGCTATCAATATGACGATGATGAACTCAATTTTGCCTCTAATATTTCTATAAGCTTGGGTAATATCTCTTTAGATACAACTTTCTCAGAAGGTATTGCTCCGTACACTGACAATGCAAAAGCTTATGGCTCCACCGATGTTGGAGACGTAAGTTTTATAGTTCCAACTGTTGGCATGAGTGCTGCAACTTGGGTTCCTGGCACACCTGCGCACAGTTGGCAGGCCGTTGCTGCAGGAGGCACATCAATCGGTACGAAAGGAATGATGATTGCTGCAAAAACTCTTACTGCAACAGCAATTGACTTGTTTTCAAATAACAAACTAATTTCTGAAGCAACACGAGAATTTATATTGAAACGTGGAAAAGATTTTCAATACAAACCGTTGTTAGGTAATAGAAAACCTGCATTAAACTACAGAAATTAAAATATTAACCTACGAGTGTAACATTTTAGCTATTGTAACTACTCATATATTGGGTAATTAACTAACTAACAGAATTGACAAAAGATAAAGAACAGCATTTTGTAGCATTACTTGAGAAGCATCAAAATATAATACACAAAGTTTGTAGACTGTACACATATAATTATAATGCCCACAATGATTTGTTTCAAGAAATCACGATTCAATTATGGCGAGCTTATCCAAAATTTCGTGGGGATTCAAAGTTTAGTACTTGGATGTATCGCGTTGGACTAAACACCGCTATATCGCTCTACAGGAAATCAAAACGACGTATCAAAACACAAGATTTTAGTGATATTCAATTTAAAATTTCAGCAGAGGAATATGATGATACAGAGGAACAACAGTTAAAATTACTATACAATGCAGTGAGACAGCTAAATGATATTGAAAAAGCGTTGGTGTTTTTGTATTTAGAAAATAAAAATTATCGAGAAATAAGTGAAACGATGGGAATAAGTGAAGTTAATGCGAGAGTTAAAATGAATCGTATTAAAACTAAGCTCAGAACCATCTTAAATCCGTAATATTATGGATGAATTAGAAATATTAAAAAAAGATTGGCAAAAAGATGATGCAAATTATCCAAAACTCACTTTTGAAGAGATTTATAAGATGTTATTAAAAAAATCATCATCAATAGTTAAATGGATTTTCATCATAAGTATTTTAGAGTTTATTTTTTGGGCGTTAATTTCTTACGTGTTAAAAGACGCTGACTACAATAAAAAATTTCAAGAATATCAAGCAGAGAATATCATGTTTTCAATCATGGTTTTTGGCTATCTAATTATCATCTACTTTTTGGTCAGATTTTTCATGAATTATAGAACCATATCTGTTACGGATAATGCGAAAATTTTGATGGAAAATATTTTAAAAACTAGACGTACTGTTAAGCAATATGTTGCTGTTAATCTTGGATTTATTATAATATCTGCCTTTGTTGTCCTAGGCATTCAATTTAATCGAGATCAACAAATGGTTTCTATCATTGATAACGCTGCTGCCAATGGCGAATTATTGAAATTTTATTCAATTACAATTATCGTTACACTAGTGGTTCTGGGCTTAACTGTCGGTGTTTTATTACTTTTTTACTATCTCATCTATGGCATACTATTAAAACGCCTCAACAATAACTATAAAGAATTGAAAAAGTTAGAGGTCTAAACGTCTCAAATTAAAACGCGTGTAATAAGTTAGTATTGACGTTGTTTGTTGAGTTCTTCTTTGGCGAGTAACTCTTTTTGTGGTATTACCTTTAGAAATGACGGATGTTGCTCAATTGCATATTCAATTTGTTCAACTATGTCGGGAATTGTTCCGTTTTGATAATCAATTTTTAATGGTTTTTTAATTTCCATTGATTGAAGAATATTTTTCTTTTTTATTCGCAATCCCTTTTTATCATATGCACGTCTAAAACCATCAATTACAATGGGAACAACAATGGGTTGGTAACGTTTAATAATGTGTGCTGTACCTTTTCTAATTGGTTTAAAAGGAGTTGTGGTTCCTTGTGGAAATGTAATCACCCAACCATCCTCCAATGCTTTGCCTATATTTGATATATCACTCATTTTAACTTGCCTATTGATATTTTTTCCTTCACTTCGCCAAGTTCTTTCAATACTAACTGATCCTACATAGGCAAGTATTTTTGGTAGCAGTCCAGATTTCATAGTTTCTTTAGCAGCCACGTAGTACAAATTTAATTTAGGATGCCATAAATATCCAACATTTTTAATCGAATCTACACGCCCACTCAAGCTAGCATTGAAAACATGAAACATGGCTACGACGTCAGCAAAATAAGTTTGATGATTTGAAATAAACAAAACATTGGTGTTCGGTAAGTCTTTTAAAATTTCAGAACCTTCGATATGTAATTCATTGAAACCTCTGAAACGTCGATGAGTAATGACACCAAGAATTCTAATTAGCCACTTTTTTAAAAACAATTTGTGACCGAAAGGATTTTGCTTAAATAATCCCATAAATTTATATCTCAATCTAAAAATTACGAATCACAAACCTACATATTTTTCCATTGATAAGTATCAATAATTAATAAAATAACAAAACTAAAATAGGTTTTTCATGAAAGCTAAATTACAAAATTTGTCGGGTAAGATCTTTAATTTCACTAAGCATCATTGCAGTTGCTCCCCAAACAATATGCCCATTTAACATATACGCCGGTACATCAACTAAATTACCATTAGAGGACATAACCGATTCTTGTATGACAAAGCGATCATCCAATAACTCAGATATCGCAACCTCTAAAATCGCCTCTACTTCTGAATCTTGCTTTTTAAATACTGGTGTTGATTTAGTTATTGCAAAAAAAGGCTGAACATAAAAATTACTTGGAGGAATATAAATATCAGTCATTCGTTGTATCACCTCAATTAAGTTCATTGATATGCCAATTTCTTCAAATGTCTCTCTAATCGCTGTTTGTCTCAGAGTTTTATCTTTGTCCTCATATCTACCACCGGGAAAACCTATTTGAGCAGAATGCACACCACGATAAGTCTTTCTTAAAATTAGTGCTAATTTAGTGCGTTGCTGGTTATCTGGATAAAATAAGGCAAGAACTCCTGCCCTTTTAGCCTTGAGTTTAGCACCGTTATAAACCTTGATTAATTCGCTTCTAAAGGGAGGTGACATTTTAAACTGAGAAGCTTCGCCTGGCAACGGTATATTCTTTATTTTTGCTATTGCGATTAAAAAATTATTAAAATTCATCTATGAGATTTATTTTACTATTAGTTACATTTTTAAGTTTATGTCAATGTGAAGATACACAAAAGACATCACAAAAAATTGACAAAAAACAGACATCCAAACAAACGAAAACTGAATCTTTAGAAGCAAATAACTCATCAAAAATAGAAGAGAAATTTTCAAAATTGAATGACAAAAACGCTATGGATTTTTTTTTAGAATATGAAAAAAACAACAAAGAAAATACAGTTCGCATTGTTACGGATTTTGGTAATATAGATATTTTGTTATTTAGTAAAACAAAATTTCACAGAGCCAATTTTATTTTTTTAACAAAACAAAAATACTTTAATAACACACAATTTTACCGAGTCATAAAAAACTTCATTATTCAAGGCGGCAACAGTGATGATAAGGCAACTGCAATTAAACGACGTAACATTGGGAAATACCTGCTTCCAACCGACACAAAAAGAGGTTACACACATGATCGAGGAGTTATAAGTATGCCAAGTAGTGATATTGATAATCCACATAAATTAGCTTCTCCTTATGAATTTTTCATTGTGCAACAAAAAGGTGGAGCAAAATTTCTAGACGGAGATTATACAATTTTCGGTAAGATTATAAAAGGAATGAGTGTTGTTGACAAAATAGCCTCTGTTGCAACTGATGATGGAGATTGGCCACATAAAAACGTCATGATAAGAAGAGTTGAAATTCTTAAATAAACATTTGATAAAACTACAATTGCTACAACTTTAATCTATTAAAAAGTAGATTCACTATAAGTTTAATCGATAGTTTTTGTACCTTTCATTTAAATTAACTTCAAGTAATGACCATAACACAATTATATTACGTTTTAGCGGTTGCCGAGCACCAAAATTTCACAAAAGCAGCAGAAAAATGTTACGTGACACAACCCACGTTGAGTATGCAAATTCAAAAATTAGAGGATCAGCTTGATATTCAAATTTTTGACAGAAGTAAAAAACCCATAGAGCTAACAGCAGTAGGTGTAAAAATTGTTGAACAAGCAAAAAACATTGTAAATGAGGCTGATAGAATTAAAGACATCGTTGACCAACAAAAAGGGTTCATCGGAGGTGAATTTAAATTAGGAATAATTCCTACCATCATGCCAACACTGCTTCCAATGTTTTTAAAAACTTTTATAAAACGTTACCCGAAAGTCACTTTAAAAATAAAAGAACTTACTACAGAAGCAATAATTAATCGTATTAATGACGGCCATTTGGATGCCGCCATTTTAACGACTCCTTTAGAAAATGATAGTATCAAAGAACGTGTTTTGTTTTATGAACCTTTTGTAAGTTATATTCCAGAGGGTCATCGACTCGAAAAAAAGAAAAATATCGAAGTTGATGATTTAGAAATTGATGATATGCTATTACTTGAAGATGGTCATTGTTTTAGAGATGGAGTCATTAACCTGTGTAAGTCTCTCAAACAGCAAGACGAAGAAGCATTTCAATTACAGAGTGGAAGCATTGAAATGTTGGTTAAACTCTCAAATGAAGGATTAGGAATGACCCTACTACCATACCTTCATACTTTGGATTTAAAAGATTATGAAAAATCGAATTTACATCACTTTAATGAACCAACACCAGCACGAGAAGTTAGTCTCATCTACAATAAAAGTGAATTAAAAATTCAAATTATAGAGGCATTGCATACCACAATTTCAGGTGTAATTAGGGGGGCTATTGCTTTTCAAAATGTCGATATCATCAGTCCTATTGTTAAAAAGTAAACCAATTGAGATGATATCTTTACAGTTAAGCTTTAAGGTATATCAAACACTGATTTAATTCTGGATGTTGTTGAACCAGAGAATTGATAAAAATCTTTAATTCTTCAATTTCATAAGGTAATAATCGTTGAAGTGCTTTTTCTAATTCCTTACAAAATAGTACGGAGTCAAAACTAACTTTTTTTAAAACGGTCTTAGTGTACTCAAACATTGCTCTTGCCATAAGTTTCTTCGGGTGTTGAGAATTATTGAAAAGTAAAGTTAACCTATAGGCGCTATTTTTTGATTAATACTAAAGTAATGAAAAATTGTGAGATTTGATAGTTATTTAACAAATGAGGGGAATTAAAGAGATACTTTAAATATTTAACGAATTTTAAATCTACCCCATTTTTTGGTCGACACCTTCCTTAAATAAGAACACTGTCTTTTTGTGATTTTCTAGTTGAAGTTTTTGAAAAACAACCGTTATTCAAGTTTCCAAATTAATTTCTTCATATGAAGGATAGAAAAAAACTCAAAATAAGATAAAAACTAAAGAAATATTTTTCTATTTTCGCTAGTATAGTTTATAATTTCAATATGAAACAATCCTTTGGGAAAAATATTTTGGCTCTATTGTTCGTAGCATTTTTAATGCTTCCGACAGCGATTCAGCTTTTTCATATTTCAGAGGTTCATCAACACGTAACTTGTACAAAAAAACTGATTCATGTACATAAATCTGTATCAGAATGTGATTTATGTGATTTCCACATGTCGCCTGTAACGTATGATATTGAATCTTACGCTGGATTATTGATACCAGATATATTTGTAAACTTAAATATCGATCTTAACGGCTTACAACTTCCATCTTTTAAGATAACAAACACACGATTAAGGGCACCTCCGATGCATTCTTGATAAACAAACAAATCTGTTTTATGTTAATTAAGAATTATTATGCGCTATTATGCGATTATAGTAATGCTGTTATGCATAACTATAACACATTCACAAAATTGTGATCATTCACTATCTGGTACAGTCATAGACCTTCATGACGGGCAAATCCTCGTGGGAGCAACTCTGATTATAGCTGGTACAAATCAAGCTGTACAAACAGATATTGATGGTAGATTTTCTTTTTCAAACTTATGCAACGACACCTATTCAATTCAGGTATCACATCCTTATTGTAGAACAGAAGGATTTACAGTAAAAGTACTTGGAAAAACACGGCGTTCTTTTAGATTAGAACACCACATAGAGGAACTCAACCAAATAACAATTGAAGGAAAAGCTTTCACAAGCAAATCCAAAACGATTCTTGAAAACACATTAAACAGTAAAGACTTAGAGCGTTACAGTGCCGGCTCTTTAGGAGATGCCCTAAACAATTTAAGTGGTGTATCGTCTTTAAATACTGGGAATACCGTCATAAAACCTCTGATTAATGGTCTCCACAGTAGCCGTGTAGTCATCATAAATAATGGTGTTCGTCTAGAAGATCAAGAGTGGGGAGCAGAGCACGCTCCAAACATAGACATTAACACCGTTGGAAATCTAACACTGATAAAAGGAGCCGGTGCGCTTCAGTATGGTGGAGATGCCGTTGGAGGTGTCATCATAGCAGAGGCGGCAAAAGTCCCTGTGAAGGATAGCTTGTATGGTAAAAGTTTAATGACAATGTCCAATAATGGCAGAGGAGCATCATTGACATCTCAATTAACTAAAAGTCACAAAAATGGCTGGTATGCTAAAATACAGGGAACATTGAAGCGCTACGGAGATTTTAAGGCGCCAAATTATGTGTTGAGTAACACAGGGTTCTTTGAGCGTAATTTATCGCTAGGCATTGGGCTTAATCGGTTTAATTATGGTTTTGAAGCTTATTATTCCTTGTTTAAAAATGACATTGGTATTTTAAGAGCATCTCACCTCGGAGGCGCCCAAGATCAAGTTCAAGCCATTGAAAGCGATGTACCGTTAATCATTGATGATTTTACATACCATATCGATGCACCAAAACAAAATGTCACACATCATCTGGCAAAAATTAAAGGATTTAGACGATTTGATAATTTTGGGAAATTAGAAATTCAATATGATTTTCAAAGAAATAATCGTTTTGAATTTGATATTCGACGGGGCGATGATAAAAATAAGGCCTCATTAGATTTACAACTAGACACACACACTTTACTATTAGATTTGGATATAAACACTAGCAGTAAAAGTAGTTTTCAAACAGGTCTCATGGCAAGTTATCAAAAAAATATTGCAAATCCGGAAACAGGTGTTCGAAGATTAATTCCCGATTATGATATGTATGCGCTTGGAGCCTACGGTATCGCTAACTTTAAATTAAACGAGCAATGGTTACTTGAGGTTGGTGGAAGATTTGATTACACCCATATGGATGCTTTCAAATTTTACCGAAGTTCCTTTTGGGAGTCTAGAAATTATGATGTCATATTTTCTGATATCGTGGTTGAGGAATTAGATAATCAAGTTCTCGCAAATCCTCAACTAAATTTTTATAACGGTTCAGGAACATTGGGCTCAACATATTCTTTTGGACAGGATTATCAATTATTTATTAATTATTCGATTGCCTCTAGAACTCCAAACCCTTCAGATTTATTTAGTGAAGGCTTACACCACTCTGCTTCCAGAATTGAAATAGGTGATTTACGTTTCGATTCAGAGATTGGACATAAATTAATGTTGTCCTTAAACAAACGCAGTCAACTGTTTAGCTACACCATAAATCCGTTCATCAATGTTATCACTGATTTCATTGTTATCGAGCCAACTGATGTTAGGCAAACAATCAGAGGGAATTTTCAAGTTTGGGAATATCGACAAACTAATGCAAAATTAATAGGGATCGACGTAGATGCCTCTTATTCTATTTCAGGAAATTTTATTTACAATGGGCAACTATCTTTGGTAAAAGGTTACGATCGAACAAGAAAGGAGCCACTAATTAATATGCCCCCGGCGCAAATAAAAAATGAAATTGTATTTCAAAAAAATAGTGTCAACAATCTTCGCTTGTCATTAGAAAGCGAATATAATTTTAAACAAAATGAATACCCAGACAACAATTTCGAAGTGTTTATTCCTGAAATAGGGGCCACTAAATTAGTGGATGTTAGTACCCCACCTGATGCTTACCATTTACTCCATTTTAATTCAAGTATTGATTTCAAAACAACTAAAAATAAAACGCTTACAGTTGGTTTAGAAATTGAGAACCTTTTAAATACATCATACAGAAATTACCTAAATCGTTTTCGTTATTACGCAGATGATTTAGGTAGAAACTTTTTAATCAACTTAAAATTCAATTATTAATTATTAAAATCAAAAACAAAATGAAAAATGTAAAATTATTAACAAGACTATTATTTGTAGCGATACTTTTCACAGCCTGCTCAAATGATGATGACGCGCCGACACCGGTGAATGAAGAAGAAGTTATTACTACACTTACAGTTAAACTTATACCAAGCGGTGGAGGATCAGAAATTTCGATGATATACCGTGACTTAGACGGACCGGATGGCCCTAATGATCCTGTTATTACAACAACATCAGACTTAGCAACTGGTATTACCTACAACGGAACTATTCGTGTAGAAAATGAAACAGAAAGTCCTGCTGAAAATATCACAGAAGAGGTAGAAGAAGAAGATTTAGAACATCAATTTTTCTATACGCCAGGAGGTGGTTTAAGTGTAACAACGACCTACAGTAATTTTGATGCTGATGGCAATCCATTGGGTACTCAATTTACATTGACAGCAGGAGCGGCAAGTTCGGGAACACTAACATTCACATTACGCCATGAGCCAACTAAACCAAATTCTGGTTTAAGCGATGCTGGTGGAGAAACAGATATTTCTGCGACTTTTGACGTAACTGTACAATAATTTTGAATTAGTCACACTTCAATTCCTTTCATAAATGTCCTTTACGGTTTTTAGTAAAGGGCATTTTGATCAAGTCATTATGTCTCCATTAGAAATTAATGGTATATCTAAAATACGTTGCTTTAACTTAAATAACATAAAACTCAAAGAGAATGAATTTAATTTTAAAAAAACCTGACACTGTCGGTGCAATTGCGAGCATATTATGCATGTTACATTGTGTGTTAACCCCATTTTTATTTTTAACATATCCAGGACAAATTGATCATGTTCAGGGATCACCTGTTTGGTGGCAAAACTTCAATTATATTTTCATTATTATTTCGTTCTTTGCAGTATACAAATCAGTTAAAACAACCTCAAATTCAATTATAAAATATGCGCTTTGGTCTAGTTGGATAGTCCTGTTATCACTCATTATAAATGAACAATATGAATGGGTCTCTCTACCAGAGTTTATGACATATATAACAACTTCGCTACTCGCTATCTTACATATTTATAATTTAAATTATTGTCAATGTGAAAATTGCACTAAAAAATGAATAAAAAAAAGACGTATTCAAATGATAATTATTCTAAAGTAGCACAACAAAACGTGTCATTATACGTCGACTCATTCTCTATATTAAAATTAAAAAAACACTTTAACAGCCGCAGTAATTTGGTGCTAGACAATAAAGATGTATCTAATTTAATCGCCTATTTTTTACTCATTAATTTTATTGTTGGCGCCCTTCTACCATTAAATTTATTACACAGCCATTTTGAGGCATCCAATTTTATTCATGATGACATGACCATTGAAAACGATCCATGTCATGTCGCTGTATATCATAAGACTTCCTTAAGAAATCAATGCGAACATAAAACCCATATCTCCAAACATAAAGAAGTTTGTAATGACTGTACAGGGGTTAATAATAGACGAATGTATGTCACTCTGGAATATCAACATGGCTTTTCAATAGTTATGTGTAATAAGACATATTCCACATCAAAATTTCTTCCAATTTCTTTACATACAAATGAGTCTTATTTAGGCAGAGCTCCACCATTTATTTAACTATTTTCAAAACAATATTTTTTAAATTTTTGTGCTCCACAACTTGAACACTACTATTATAATCAATGTTCAAATCATATCTTGTGTTGCCTAATTATTACTAATCGGTCAAATTAAAATAAAGGCCAAAATCCATAAAAAAATGAAAGAAAGTTTAAGTTTTTACGATGTAAAAAGTAAATCAAAATTCGAATCAAAAGAGTATGAAATAAGAGAGAAAAATAACCGCTATTTTGCAGTGACTAAATCATTAGTAGGCAAACATGAATGTTGGAGAATTTTATCTAAATCTCATGGCGAAAGACTCAAATAAAATCAATAGTCTCGATGTAACTCATTCAAACACGCTAGATTTAATTCAGTATTGGAAATCATTTCTTGGTATTAATGAATGGGAAATTTTATGTGAATCGATATCTGAAATGCAGGTAGTTGATGCACTAGATAACAATACGTTTGGTCATGAATTTGTTGGTATTTCAATTAATTTTAAATTAAAACAAGGAATTATTCATCACACTCGGAATCTTGAGGAAGATGATATTATTCATGAACTATTACACGTACGGTATCCAAAATGGAGTGAGCAAAAAGTAAATTTAATAACAAACTTATTAAGACAAAGACCAATATTTGATATCGGTCCTCATCCTAATATATTGCTTGCAAATGGATAAATAATTTGTTTTTGTTAATATGACTATGTGGAGTAATTAAATGTCAATTACTCCACATTTTTTTTAAAGAAACAAATACAATTGTGTGATATAAAAAAATGAGGAAAACGATTTCTGTATTCTAACTCAAAATCAAACAACAAAAACAGACTATCACCTTTAAGTAATCCATAACTAATTGAAAATTTTGCTCAATACTAATTTCAAGAATTGTTAGATTATCATCCAGGAGGTTGAGAGAAAAAACTATTTTTTAGTTTACTAGTTATTGAATTAAACTAGGAGTAGGTCATGTGTCTAAAAAGTAATTTTTGTAACACGCCCCTTTAAAATTGTGATTTTGAACAATTATTTCTTTGGTGTTAATCGAAAAAACTGTAAATAACTAGATGGATTTTCAATAACTCCACGTTCTGAAATAAGCTTTATAGTGATGTTTCTTAGGTTGGCTTTAAATGAAAAGTCATCTAAAATTTCAATAATATCATTATCCAAATATCGCGTCTTTCTAACATCTAACTCAAGGAAAGAATTTTCAGGCAAATTATCTAACTCTTTAAGAATAGCCCCCTTGTGAAAAAAAGTTACTTGTTCAGCTAAGGTCATTTTAAGTTTGCCATCATTTATATTTTGACCCTCAATATGAAGAAAATGCGAGTTTTGATAACTTTTGATCAAGACAACTACGATACCTACTAGAAGTCCTAATCCAAGACCAATAAGCAAATCAATAAATACAATACCAAAAACTGTCACAGAAAATGGAATGAACTGCTTCCAACCTAGCTCATACATAGATTTAAAAAGTGTAGGTTTCGCCAATTTATATCCGACTATAAATAATATGGCCGCTAATACAGACAGAGGAATCATATTTAATAAGAGTGGTATTAGAAGTACCGAAATTAAAAGTAAAAAACCATGAAAAATAGCTGATATTTTGGTCTTATTATTTGACTGAATATTTGCTGAGCTTCTCACAATAACTTGAGTAATTGGGAGACCACCTATCATACCTGAAAAAATATTTCCTGTGCCTTGTGCTAAAAGTTCTCTATTTGTTGGTGTTACTCGTTTTTCAGGATCTAATTTATCAGTGGCCTCAACACAAAGTAGGGTTTCTAAACTGGCAACTATGGCAATTGTAAATGCTACAACCCAAATTTCAGGATTCGTTATAGCTCCAAAATTGGGAAAACTAAATTGTGCCATAAATGAAGAAGTATCTTTCGGAACTGGCACACTCACCAATTGGTTAGCATTAAACCCGAAAGTAGAACTACCCTCATTTATTATGAAGAAAATAATTCCAATAACTACAGCTACTAAGGGCCCTTGAATTAATTGAAAAATTTTGGCTTTTTTAGACAATACATTACTCCAAAGGATTAAAATAGCTAAAGAAATTAACGCAATGAAAGTGGGCCCAAGACTGATATGATTAATCGCATTTAGGATTTCTGAAAATGTATTTTCACCATCGACTTGAATAAAGGCAAAATCACCCTCGGGATTAACATCATATCCAAAAAAATGAGGTATTTGCTTTAAAATTATAATAATTCCAATACCTGTTAACATACCTTTTATGACAGATGAAGGGAAATAGTAACCAATAATACCAGCTCTAAAAACACCAAAAAGGATTTGTATTACTCCTCCCAAAACAACGGCTAAAATAAAATTCTCATATCCTCCAAGGTTTTCTATCGCTGAAAACACAATGGCTGCTAGACCTGCTGCAGGTCCACTAACACCAACTTGTGATCCGCTAATAGCACCTACAACAATACCTCCTATAATACCGGCAATTAAACCAGAAAAAAGTGGGGCTCCACTAGCAAGAGCAATCCCTAGACAAAGAGGTAGTGCTACAAAAAACACGACCACACTCGCAGGTAAGTCCTTTCTTAAATGTTGTAAATACTTTTTCATAAATTGCAATTTAAGTACAAATATATATAAATATTAGTTTTACTTATATAAATATATGTTTTATTAACAAATATTTTAGTTTTATAAAAATCAGAAATTATTTAATATATTTGCGCCTATGTTTATCTTAACAGATATGTCAATTCCAAAAGGTTTGTCTTTGAGAGATCCACTTCAAAGCAAGCTAGGCAAAAGTATTATTACCAACAGTATTATTTTAATTGATGAAATTGGTTTTGAGTCCTTTACCTTCAAAAAGTTAGCATTAAAAATGCAATCAAATGAAACCTCATTGTATAGGTACTTTGAAAATAAGCATTTTATATTGCTCTATTTAGTGGTATGGTATTGGAATTGGGTAAGTTACCTTATTGATTACAATACTAAAAACATTACTGATTCGAACAAAAAGCTCAACATTATCATTGATAACTTTGTAGATGCTACCAAAGAAAATCCTTCTATAGACTTTGTAAACGAGAAACTCTTACATCGGATCATAATTGCAGAATCCGCAAAAGCGTATCATACAAAAAATATTGATGAGGAGAATAAACAAGGATTTTATAAAAGTTATAAATCACTGATACAAAAAGTTGCCGATGTCATCCTTGACATAAACCCTGAATTTCCATACCCCCACTCTTTGGCAAACAACTTATTTGAAATGGCAAATAATGAAATTTTCTTTGCAGAACATCTACCTCGTCTTACTGATATGAAAGTATCTAATGAAAATTATGAACAGGTCAATAAGTTGTTGAAATACTATAAGTCTAAAATGTTAGATTAGATTATAAAATTCACGCGTAAAATAACTTTTTGAAGATTACACAAAAGAACTGATGACAGCATCATGCAAATAGGGAAACATCTATTGAAATAACATAGAAGCTATTAATAACACAAAGAATTTGAACCTTAATAAAAAACAAGTTTAATAGCGATACTCACCATGTTACGTTTGATACGAAATGAATTATTTTTTATCAAGAACTCATTTTAACTTTTAAGGTCCATTGAAAATTAAAATTGGAGACCTCTATATTTTGAGAATTTATTCCTTTAGAATTTAGCCAGATCGTCTGCCCCTCACCAGTCTTAATAGCTTTTGCAATAGTAGCGTCTATTTCGTGTCCTTGATTACAAGAAAAAGATATGAGCCCTTTTGCCTTTTTGCTAAATGTAGCATCATTTTTTAATACCAACATTGAAATATCTTTACCACTCTGATGGATTTTATTCATAACTAAAGCGCCTGTTGATAATTCTGCAGCCATACCTTGAACTGCCCAAAACATGGATTTAAATGGATTTTGATTTATCCATTTATATTTTACAGCTACAATACAGCTTTGAGAATTAATAGATTTTACACGAACTCCTGAAATAAAGACTAAGGGTAATTTAAAAATATTAAAGACATTGATTTTTTTAGGAGTCAAAAACATAAAAGAAAATTTTCATAAAATTATTGAAAATAAATGACTTTATGACTGTTAAATAAATGTTAATATTTAGTACTATGTATTGCATAATACCTTTTTTTATATATATATTTGTAAAGTCTAATATGTAAACTCAATAATAATGAATTTCTCTTCTAACAATACTTCGAAAATGACTCGACAATTACTATTTAGTAGCTTGTCATTTTTTTTAAACTCATGGTAAATAAAGAAACTTAAACAGCAATTATCCGTGGTAAATTTGAGACACCAAAAGGTGTTTTCATGTTGCTGCTGTCGGTATTACTCTGACAAAAAAACATATTAAACAATGCAATAGATGAAGATAGAAAACACAAAAGCTCAAATGCGAAAAGGTGTATTGGAGTACTGTATATTATCCGTTCTTGAAAATAATGACGCTTATGTTGCTGAGATCCTCAACACACTCAAAGATGCGAAAATGCTCGTTGTTGAAGGAACCATATATCCATTATTAACACGTCTAAAAAATGCTGGCCTGCTAGGTTACCGGTGGGAAGAATCAACATCTGGGCCACCGAGAAAGTATTACGGTTTAACAGAGACGGGGAAATTATTTTTAAATGAGTTAAATACTACTTGGAGCGAATTACAAAATGCTGTCAATTTAGTAACTAGTAAAAACAATAAGAATGAATAAAACAATCAACATAAATTTAGCAGGTACCTTTTTTCACATTGACGAAGACGCCTTTCAAAAGTTACAGAGATATCTGGAGGCTATTAAAAATTCTTTGACTACCACGCAAGGACAAACAGAGATATTAGCTGATATCGAAGCTCGTATTGCAGAACTTTTTGGAGAACGAGTAATTCATGAAAGACAGGTAGTCTCGTTAAACGAAGTTGAGGAAATCATCAATATTATGGGACAACCTGAAGACTATATTGTTGACGAAGAAATTTTTGACGATGAACCCACAGGTAACCCAAATAATACAAACAATAACTCTTCGCGGAAATTATTTCGAGATACCGGTAATGCCTATATCGGTGGTGTATCATCTGGTCTTGCATATTATTTTGGGGTGGATCCTCTGTGGATTAGAATATTATGGGTGTTTTTATTTTTTGGTTTTGGAACGGGAATTCTTCTTTACATCTTATTGTGGATATTAATGCCTGCTGCCAAAACAACTGCTGATAAATTAGCGATGTCAGGCAAACCCATAAATATTTCCAATATTGAGGAAAAAGTAAAAGAAGGGTTTAGCAATGTAAAAGGTAGTTTTGACGATGTTGCAGATCGTATTTCAAATGCCAACTACGATGATGTAAACCAAAAGGTAAAAGATAAATCTCGATCTTTTTTTGATACATTGAGAAAAATAATCAAGTTCATTTTTACAATTTTTTCAAAATTTATTGGGGTTATTTTGATTATCATGGGGGCATCGACATTAATTGGGCTTACTATTGGCTTGTTTACGGTTGGGGTAGCGGATTTATTCAATTTTCCAAGTATTGATTTTGCCAATGCTCTAAACTCAACAAATTTACAGTTATGGCTAGTCTCTACAATTGCATTATTTGCTGTTGGTATTCCATTTTTCTACATTTTAATCCTTGGTTTAAAAATACTTTCAAAAAATATCAAATCACTAGGGAATATTACAAACTTTACACTCCTTGGTATTTGGTTAGCGTCCATCATTACACTGGTCGTTTTTACCGTAAAAGAAATTAATGAACATATCTATACAGAGAGTGTGACTGTAAAAACAGAATTAGCTGTAACGAGCAAGGACACGTTGTATGTAAAAATGTCAGACAATGTAAATAACTATCGTTCGAGCTCAAGCCCATTGTATAGAAATGGAGATGATTTTAAAATTATCATGACCAATGACAGTATTAGAAAACTTTATAATACGGATGTTCGATTGATTTTCAGATCCTCGAAAGAATCATTGACAACAATTAGTGTTGAAAAGATTGCCAATGGAAGTGATTTTCAGACAGCAAAACAACGAGCAAAAAATATTGATTATAATTATGATTTTACTAACGGGAACTTAGAACTCGACCCATTTCTTTTGACAAGTTTTGAAGATAAATTTAGTAATCAACGCATCAAAATAACTATTTACATTCCAGAGGGAGCCATTGTGTGGACTGATGAGAACACCTATTCATTTCACAGAAACACACGAGAATACAAAGATATTTTGGATAATGGATTTGAGGAGCATTTTCTTGAAGTCACCAAAAATGACGTTTTATGTTTAGACTGTTCTAAAAGATCAAAATATAATATAAATATGGATATCAACATGGGAGATTCAAGTATTAAAATAAACGGAGATAGCTTAAGATTAGATACTCCCAAAGTACCAACTACACCGGGGGTACCAGCAAAAACAAAAAACAATTAAAATATATAACAAAATTAGCCTAAACTAATTATATCCATAAAGCTTGATACTTTACTACGTCAAACAAGATAAAAGTAAGAAAGTCATTAATGACATTACACTATGATAACTCTGTTAAAAATAATAATTACCATCATTATCATACTTTTAAATTACTCATAATTTGAAAGTATGATACTCCTCTTAAAATTGTCTATCCGCATTGTATAACTATCAAGATTCTATCAATCACCTTTCTAAAGAGCAGTTTTCGAGGCCAACCAACGCTCAGCGTCCAATGCAGCCATACAACCTGTTCCAGCAGCAGTTACAGCCTGTCTGTAAACATGATCTGCAGCGTCACCGGATACGAAAACGCCCGGAACATTGGTTTTGGAAGTTCCGGGAGTATTGATAATATAACCTGTCTCGTCTAAATTCAAAAATTCTTGGAAAATACCGGTATTTGGCTGATGTCCAATAGCAACAAAAAAACCTGTGGCAATGATATCATGTTTTTCATTTGTTAAATTATTAAAAACACGAACTCCTGTTACGACCTGACCATCTCCTAATACTTCATCAGTTTCAGTATTAAAGAGTATGTCGATATTTTCAGTATTCTTGACGCGATTTGCCATTATTTTTGACGCTCTAAATTGATCCCTTCTAACCAGCATCGTAACTTTCGTGCATAACTTCGATAAATAATGGGCCTCTTCACATGCGGAATCTCCTGCACCTACAATCACTACTTCTTGATTACGATAGAAAAAGCCATCACAAACAGCGCAAGCAGATACACCACCACCTAACTTTAAATACTTCTGCTCAGAGTCTAAACCTAAGTATTTTGCAGATGCTCCAGTGGAAATAATTACAGTTTCACAGTGAATTTCTTTTACGTCATTTACCCACACTTTATGGACATCTGCTGAGAAATCTACCTTCGTAATCCAACCGTCTCGAACATCTGTTTCAAAACGCTCAGCTTGTTTTTGTAATTCAATCATCATTTCCGGTCCCGTAACTCCCTCAGGATATCCTGGGAAATTTTCTACTTCATTGGTTGTGGTCAATTGACCTCCCGGTTGAGTTCCTTGATAAAGAATTGGACTCATATTAGCCCTTGCTGCATAAATAGCAGCGGTATATCCAGCTGGACCAGAACCAATAATTAAACATTTTACTTTCTCTATTTGATCAGACATATCTTTGAATTTTAATGAAACAAAAGTAGGACTTTTGGCCAAAATGATACTTAGAAGTTATTAACAGTTTAGATGAGAAAATATTACTTAAAAACAAAAGCTCAACGGTAGTTGAGCTTTTTGTGTCGGGGTGGCAGGATTCGAACCTGCGACCTCCGCGTCCCAAACGCGGCGCGATAACCGGGCTACGCTACACCCCGTAATGATTATCAAAATTCAAGCTGCAAATATAATGTTTTTATATATATCCCAATAATATTATTCTTAAATTTATACGCATCAATACTAAAATTATGAAATCAAATTTAATCTGTTTAATAAGCCTATTATGCTTTATTTCGTGCGCTCAAAAAAAATCCAAAACACCCTCTAATTACACATACGAGATCGTAGTACCTGACATAAATATTCCTTGGGGATTCGCATTTCTACCGGATAATTCAATACTCATAACTGAAAAGAGTGGAGTGCTTATTCATTTTAAAAATGATTCTAAATCCTTCATAAAAGAATTACCCGAAATAATTGTTCAAGGACAAGGTGGATTAATGGACATAGAACTACATCCTAATTATCCCGAAAATGGTTGGGTATACATATCTTATGCTTCATCAGATGGCACAGGAAAAGGTGCGAACACAGCCATAATGCGATTTAAAATTCAGAATAAAACTGCTATTGAAAAGCAACTTCTTTATAAAGCAACTCCAAATAGCGGTCGGGGTCAACATTTTGGGTCAAGATTAGAATTTGATAATGACGGTTTTCTATATTTTTCAATTGGAGATCGTGGAAATAGAGATATTAACCCACAAAATATTGAGAGAGATTGTGGAAAAATATATCGTTTATTAGACAATGGGAATATTCCTATTGACAATCCTTTTGTCAAAGATAGAAATGCAAAAAAAGCCATCTTCTCTTACGGTCATAGAAATCCTCAAGGAATGGTCAAACATCCTACAACGGGAAAAATTTGGGTGCATGAGCATGGCCCTCGTGGTGGAGACGAAATAAATATAATTGCATCAGGGAAAAATTATGGTTGGCCAATTATTAGTTACGGGATAAATTACAGTGGAACTAAATTTACAAATTTGACAACATTAGATGGTATGGAACAACCCATTCATTATTGGAAGCCATCAATAGCTCCAAGCGGCATGGAATTTATAACAAGTGATGTTTACCCTGAATGGAAAGGAAATCTCATGGTAGGAGCCTTAAAATTTCAATATTTAAATCGTTGTATTATTAAAAACAATAAAGTTATCGAAGAAGAAAAATTGTTAGAGGGACTTGGACGAGTGAGATCTGTCAAACAAGGTAACGACGGATATCTTTATGTAGGTATTGAAAATGTTGGAATTGTTAAAATAATTCCCAAGAAATAGTCTTATGTTTGTAGCAACTAATCTATTAAATTACACATGCTAATCATTGGTATTGCTGGAGGTACAGGGTGCGGTAAAACAACCGTTGTAAACCAAATTTTAAATGAATTACCTGAAGGAGAGGTTGGCGTTATTTCCCAAGATTCTTACTACAAGGATACAACGCATTTAGATTACAAAGAACGTGTTAAAATAAATTTTGATCATCCCAGATCCATCGATTTTGATTTATTAACAGCACACCTTAAAGATTTAAAAAACAATAAACCCATAAACCAACCAGTATATTCATTTATCGAGCACAACAGAACAGGAGATACGATTAAAACAACACCTCGAAAAGTGATCATTGTTGAAGGTATTTTAATTTTGACAAATCCTGAATTGAGAGATTTATTTGATATTAAAATATTTGTCCATGCGGATAGTGATGAAAGATTAATAAGAAGATTAAAACGTGATACATCGGAGCGTGGAAGAGATTTGGACGAAGTTTTACTGAGGTATCAATCAACCTTGAAACCAATGCATCAACAATTTATTGAACCGATGAAAGAATATGCCGATCTTATTATTCCAAACAATAAATACAATACTGTTGCTATTAATATTGTAAAGACCATTATAAACGAGAGACTTTAAAATGACTTTTTTTAATTCAAAATACAAGTTTCTCTTTCGGCCCTTCAAAAATATATTTCTATTAATAAGTTTGGTATTTTTAATTTGGATGCTTTTTTTTGATAGTAATTCATGGATGATTCATCACGAACTAAACCAAGATTTGAAAAAATTAGAAGATGAAAAAAATTACTACAACCAAGAAATTAAAAAAGACCTTATCGAAATAAAAAAATTGAGCTCAGATGAAGGGTTAGAAAAGTTTGCGAGAGAAGAGTACCATATGAAAAAAAGTGATGAAGACATTTACATCATTGAGTACGAGGATAGCATAAGAAAACAGAAAGGAGATGACTAAATCATTATTTGATGACTTCAATTCAGTTTCTGCGAAAGCATGGAAGCAAAAAATACAATTAGACCTTCAAGGTGAAGAGTATCAAAATATCATCTGGAAATCTCCAGAGGGTATTGATGTCAAGCCCTTTTATACTCTTGAGGATTTACAGGATTTTTCACATGACATAAACATGCCGAATTCATGGTCAATTTGTGAAACGATTTACACTAAAAGTGGTGAAGATGCAAATGCTAAAGCATTGTATTCACTGTCAAAAGGCTCTGATAGTTTAAAATTTATCATACCGAACACAGCGGTTTCAGTTTCTGAAATGCTACAAGGCATCGACACCTCATCAACTCATGTTTATGCTGACTTATCTTTTTTAGATGCGTCATTTATCATAAATAATTGGAGAGATCACAACATTAACTTTAATATTGACATTATTGGTAATCTCACTAGATCAGGAAATTGGTATATTGATTTAAAAAATGACTTCAATCATTTTAAAAACATCGTAAGAAAAACACATCGCATAAGTATAGACGGTACTGGATATCAAAACGCTGGAGCCAACGTCGCCCAAGAAATTGCTTATGTATTGGCACATACAAATGAATATCTTAATTGCATTTATAACGATGATATTCTTCGATTACAATTTGAAAAAAAATTAGATGTAACAATACACTTATTTGTAAAAATCGCCGTTGGATCCAACTACTTTTTTGAAATAGCAAAACTAAGGGCTATTCGCCTACTTATTAATAAATTATGTTTAGAATATCATTTTAAAATTGATCTGTGTTTAGAGGTAACTCCCTCAAAAAGGAATAAAACCTTATATGACTACAATACTAATATGATTCGAACAACTACAGAGATTATGAGTGCAATTTTAGGTGGTGCAAATCTCATCAATAACTTAGATTACGATGCGTTATATCACAAAAAAAATGAGTTTGGCTCTAGAATTTCAAGAAATCAATTATTAATTTTAAAGCATGAAAGTTATTTTAATTCTGTAAAAAATGCATCAGATGGTGCCTATTATATCGAATCATTAACTAATCAATTAGCAAAAAAGTCTTTATTGCTTTTCAAGAAAATTGAAAATAATAAAGGGTTTATTTCTCAGCTATTTAAAGGAACCATTCAGCGTAAGATAAAAGAAAGCGCAACGAAAGAACAACATTCATTTGATAATAATACAGAAATATTGGTAGGTACAAATAAATATCAAAATCCAAACGATAAGATGCAAAACGAATTAGAATTGTATCCTTTTAAAAAAACTAAAGTCAGAAAAACATTAATTGAGCCCATAATAGAAACAAGACTTAGCGAAACCATAGAAAAAGAACGACTTAAAAATGAAAAAAAATAATCTTATAATTACCACAATTTGTATCTGCCTCATGAGCTGTAACAAACAATCCAATGTAACTTTTAAGTACCAAGATAATGATGACCTGTTTTCTTGCGAATCAGTTAATATGGATTTAATAAAAGAAGCTAAATATGCCTTTGAGGACTATATTGAAAAACATTATTCATTTCAAAACCCAAAATCAGTAGACCAAGGCTATTTCTATTACTGGGAAATTTCAAAATCTCCAACCATACCAGCAGTTGAGTTTGTGAATCCACATGTCTTAAAAATTAGAGACGAACTCAAAAAAATTAAAAACTTGTGGCATTTTAATGGTGATATTGCCAGCTTAAACTATGCGCATCCGTTAGTAAAGTGTCTTGGCGCCAACATGGTCAATCAAGAATTAAAGAATACCTTCAATACTCTTATAGATACGAAAACTTTCAAAGAGCGTGTTTTTTTAGCATTGCTCAAAAGAGATCCTACAGCGATAAGGAAAGATGTAGGATTGTCTACGTATTTAGCTCTTGATACCTTCTACGCCAGAATTTTAACTCTTGACTTTACTAATCTTGAAGAGTTACAACAAATCAATGCAAACAGGTATTTTGAAAAACAGAAAAAAGAAATGGGTGAAGAACTTAAAAATGTGACCAAAGATAATTTAATACCTATTGATTCTTTAGAAAAATATCGTTAAGCGTGCAGCGTAAGAACATCCAACATATCAACCTAGATAGTGTAAATTCCAACTTAAAAATACATAAAAAAGTGTTTTTAACTGCTGAAAATATTACGATAAACTCACATTACTCCAAAGACGATTTACAAGATGTTAATCATCTAGATTTTGCAGCAGGTCTTCCGCCCTACCTACGTGGTCCCTATTCAACAATGTATGTAAAAAGACCATGGACCATACGACAATATGCTGGCTTTTCAACAGCCAAAGAAAGTAATGCTTTTTACAAAAGAAATCTTGAAAGCGGTCAAAAAGGTCTTTCCGTAGCATTTGACTTGGCAACACACAGAGGTTATGATTCTGATCACCATCGCGTAATCGGTGATATCGGTAAAGCCGGTGTGGCAATTGACACCGTTGAGGACATGAAAACTCTCTTTCATGAAATCCCCTTAGATCAAATGAGTGTATCAATGACAATGAATGGTGCCGTTCTCCCAATTATGGCCTTTTACATCGTTGCCGCAGAAGAACAAGGGATCAATTTGAACCAACTCAAAGGAACTATTCAAAATGATATATTAAAAGAGTTTATGGTGAGGAACACTTACATCTACCCTCCAAAATCTTCGATGAAGATAATTTCAGACATCTTTGAATTCACTAGTATCCATATGCCAAAATACAATAGTATAAGTATTTCTGGATATCATATGCAAGAAGCGGGAGCTAGCAGTGATTTAGAGTTAGCTTACACATTAGCAAATGGATTAGAGTACATAAAAACGGGTCTCGCAACGGGAATGAATATTGATACATTTGCACCAAGATTATCATTTTTTTGGGGCATTGGTATGAATCATTTCATGGAAATTGCCAAAATGCGTGCAGCAAGAATGTTATGGGCAAAAATCATAAAACAATTTAATCCTAAGAATCCAAAGTCCATGTCTCTAAGAGCTCATTGTCAAACTAGTGGTTGGAGTCTAACAGAACAAGATCCTTTTAATAACGTAGCAAGAACAACAATTGAAGCTTCTGCTGCTATTCTCGGAGGAACTCAAAGTTTACATACCAATGCTCTTGATGAAGCAATTGCTTTACCTACTGATTTTTCAGCACGAATTGCAAGAAACACACAATTATTCTTGCAGGAAGAAACAAAACTATCAAAAACTGTTGATCCCTGGGCTGGAAGTTATTTTGTGGAAAAATTAACTGATGACCTTGCCAAGAGAGCGTGGACCTTATTGGAAGAAGTTGAAGCCTTAGGTGGAATGACAAAGGCAATTGAGGCTGGAATCCCTAAAATTAGAATCGAAGAAGCAGCAGCTAAGAAACAAGCGAGGATAGACTCTGGGCATGATGTCATTGTTGGTGTCAACCAATACAAATTAGATTTTGAGGATCCAATACAAACACTGGAAGTGGACAATCAAATTGTAAGAAATGAGCAAATTGGACATTTAAAAAACATTAAAAAAAGTAGAAATTCAATAAAAGCAAATGAAGCTCTTTTAAAAATAACTGCAGCAGCGAGAACAGGACAAGAAAATTTATTAGCTTTAGCCGTAGAAGCTGCCAGAGAGCGTGCCACTTTAGGAGAAATTAGTCACGCTTTAGAGGTCGTATTTGGAAGGTATAAAGCCAAAATAAAAACATTTTCAGGCGTGTATAGCAAAGAAGTTAAGAACGATATATCATTTCAAAAAGCCAAAGATTTGGCAAATATTTTTGCTGAGCAAGAAGGACGCAGGCCTAGAATTATGATTGCTAAAATGGGACAAGATGGTCATGATCGTGGAGCGAAGGTTGTAGCTACAGGTTATGCAGATATAGGCTTCGATGTCGATATTGGACCACTATTTCAAACACCTGAGGAAACTGCAAAACAAGCTGTCGAAAATGATGTGCACATTCTGGGAATTTCATCATTAGCTGCAGGACATAAAACTCTTGTACCTGAGGTAATCACACAACTCAAAAATTATGGACGTGATGACATAATCGTTATCGTTGGTGGTGTTATTCCAAAACAAGATTATCAATACCTTTTTGATTCAGGAGTAATTGCTGTTTTTGGTCCTGGATCTAAAATTAGTGAAGCTGCAATAAGTATTTTAACCATACTCATCGATTCTAATGGACAAAATGATGAGAAAGCATAAAATCTAGACAATTTAACCTTAAAAAAAATAGATAAATGAATTATTCAGCTAAAATGCTTAGAGATGACGCCTTAGTAGATAAAACAATTGTTGTGACTGGAGGAGGAAGTGGTCTTGGAAAATCCATGTCGAGATATTTTTTAGAGCTTGGTGCCAATGTTGTGATTACCTCGAGAAATATTGAAAAACTACGAATAGCAGCACGAGAATTAAGCGAAGCAACCGGCGCTAATTGCCTAGCTGTTAAGTGTGATGTACGTAATTACAATGAGGTTGAGGACATGCATCAAACTGTTGTAGATAAATTTGGAGCTATTGATGTTCTTTTAAATAATGCAGCTGGAAATTTCATATCCCCAACAGAGCGTTTATCATCCAATGCTTTCGACACTATTATTGATATTGTTTTAAAAGGCACAAAAAATTGCACCTTAGTATTTGGTAAACACTGGATAAAGACAAATCAAAAAATGTCTAAGGTGGTCAATATTGTTACCACCTACGCATGGACAGGATCAGGATACGTCGTGCCTAGTGCAACAGCAAAAGCTGGAGTTCTCGCAATGACAAGAAGTTTAGCTGTAGAATGGGCAAAATATGGGATTCAATTTAATGCAATTGCCCCAGGACCATTTCCAACCAAAGGTGCCTGGGACCGTCTAATGCCTGGTGATTTGAAAGAAAAGTTTGATTTGGCTAAAAAGGTGCCTTTAAAAAGAGTCGGTGAGCACCAAGAACTTGCTAATTTAGCTGCCTACCTAGTCTCTGATTTCTCATCTTACATTAACGGAGAAGTAATTACCATCGATGGTGGTGAATGGTTAAAAGGAGCTGGAGAATTTAATATTCTTGACGATATCCCCAAAGAAATGTGGGACCAACTCGAAGAAATGATTAGGAGAAAAAATGATCATAACTAAGCTATTTTATGTTTTTATTTCGTTTTCACTTTGTATGTTAAATCAAAAAATCATCTTTCTTCTCTTAAAGTGAAGTTCACTGAACAATTAACCATTAAAAAACTAAAAAATAGCTTTAAAAAAGCAACCATTCTATCTCCTTTTTATTTAAGTATTGTTAACAACTTCCATTTCGTAAACCCATAATAAATTGTATTTTTGAGATTGTTTAAATCACTGAATTTAATGGGTAAAATAATAGCCATTGCTAATCAAAAAGGTGGTGTCGGTAAAACGACCACGTCCGTAAATTTGGCAGCTTCTTTGGGTGCGCTTGAAAAAAAAGTTCTTCTCATCGATGCAGATCCTCAAGCTAATGCATCTTCAGGTTTAGGTATTGATGTTGATAAAGTAAATATCGGCACCTATCAATTACTTGAGCATACGTGTTCGGCTGAAGAATGTATCGTTGAGTCGTCTGCACCAAATGTCGACATGATTCCTGCACATATAGATTTAGTAGCTATAGAAATAGAGTTAGTTGATAAAGATAATCGTGAATACATGCTTAAAAATGCCATTACGCATTTGAAAACGTCTTAC
>Ga0209630_10000441_pt1 | contig 47153 bp, 33 predicted proteins | sample COG_01_FD_184745 | JGI IMG/M metagenome (GOLD analysis project Ga0209630, IMG submission 184745) | Pelagic Microbial community sample from North Sea - COGITO 998_met_01 (SPAdes) (version 2) | ecosystem: Environmental > Aquatic > Marine > Neritic zone/Coastal water | place: Helgoland, sampling...
TAAATACTTGGAAAGAAAAATCGTTAGCCAACCCTACAGATGCTCCAAGAGTAATGGTAGCTGGTCCACTTCTCGATGGCAACCCAAATGTATATGATGGTAGTGATCCTAGCCACCCTCCACTTTCAGTTGGGTTGAAAACTGTTGATGATGTAAAGAATAAGATTAACGAATTAGATAGCTTAAAAGTAGATTTTCTGAAAGCTTATGAAATGTTAACTCCAGAACAATTTAAAGAGGTTACAAAACTTGCCAAAGAAAAAGGGCTAAAAGTAACTGGCCATGTACCATTAAGTATGGATGTAATTGGTGCCTCCAATGCAGGATTAAACAGTATGGAACATTTTAGAAACTTAGAATTGTCTTGTGCCTCTAATTCAGATGAATTATTACTAGAAAGACAAGAACTGTTAGCCTCTGGAAAAGAGGATAAAGGAGGGGTTTTGCGTTCAAGAATACACAAAAAACAAAGAGAGGTTGCTCTACAAAACTTTAATGAAGGCAAAGCTGATGAAGTTTTAGAGGTCTTGAAAAAAAATGATACTTGGCAAATTCCAACACTCACATTAAATACCGCTTTTGCAAGAAGACCCTTTGCTGCAAAAGAGTGGCAAAAAAGTTTTTCCTATTTACCTAAAAATATTCAAGAACAGTGGTTAAACTATATCAATAATCTAGTAAAATCTGAGGTAAAACCATTTGATAAAAAATATGCTAAATGGATGTTTAATATGACCAAAAGAGTTCATAATAAGGGAATTAAAATTATGGCGGGTACAGATACCCCAATTTTCTTTTTAACACCAGGGCTTAGTCTTCACGAAGAGTTAGCAGTTTTAGTAGAAGCTGGCTTATCTCCTTTAGAGGCTTTGAAAAGTGCCACTACAAACCCTGCAGCATACTTTAATTTAGAAAACGAGTTAGGAAAAATTGCAATACATAATTGGGCAGATTTAGTAATTCTTGATGCAAACCCTCTGGAGGACATTAACAATACCAAACAAATTAATGCGGTGATTAAGCAAGGAAAATATTTTAACCGAGGACAATTGGATATTCTATTAAAGACGCTAACAAAAAAAAATCAATAGAGTTCCAATTACCAGTATTATTTTATCTACTTGCAAGTGCTTTAGCACACAACCAGCCTCCTGTCCAAGCATTCTGAAAATTGAAGCCGCCAGTAACTGCGTCAATATTTAAAACTTCACCTACAAAAAATAAATTATTTTGTAATTTACTTTCAAAGTTTTTAAAGTTAATCTCTTTTAAATCTACTCCACCGGCTGTTACAAACTCTTCTTTAAATGTACTTTTCCCTTTGGCAGTAAAAATACTTTTAGTCAGTTGATTTGCCAGGACATCTATCTGTTCATGACTTACATCTGCCCAATTAAAGGAAGTTTTAATAGTTGTGGCCAATACAAAACGTTCCCACAATCTTTTTGGAATCTCTTCAAAAGGAGATCGAACAATTACTTGTTTTTTGGAGTGTTTCTTTTTTAAATTTAACAACACATTTACAATTTTATGAGTAGGTCTTGAGAGCCAATTTACCTGTACTTGATACTCATAATTTTTTTCTGACAAAACTCGAGCACCAAAAGCAGAGAGTTTTAAAATAGCAGGACCACTCATGCCCCAATGTGTAATTAATAGGGGGCCTGAAGCTTCTAAATTTGTATCTTCTAATTGAACACTAGCATTAGGAACCGATATTCCTAACAAGTCTTTAATTCTAGCATCTTTAATATTAAATGTAAACAATGAGGGTACTGGAGAAATAATGGAATGTCTTAACGTTTTAGACAGTTCCCAAACCTTTTTGCTGCTTCCTGCAGCCATGACCACAGCATCACAAACAAATTGCTTTTCTTTGGTAATTACCAGCCAAGAATTGGCTTGTTTTTGTATGGTGGTCACTCCATGATTTTTCAGCACAGAAATTCCTAAACGCTTCGTTTTGTTTAGAAAACAATCTACAATGGTTTGTGATGAATTGGATTCGGGAAAAACACGATTGTCTTTTTCTATTTTTAGAGGAATTCCATTATTCTCGAACCATTCAAAAGTATCACCTGTCATAAATTGATGAAAAGGGCCTAATAATTCTTTTTCACCTCTTGGATAAAATTGCACCAACTCTTTGGGCTCAAAACAAGCGTGGGTAACATTGCAACGTCCACCGCCAGAAATTTTTACTTTTTGCAGTACTTCTTTGCCTTTTTCTAGGATGGTAATGTCTAGTTCAGGATTCATTTCTTTCGCATTAATTGCTGTGAAAAATCCTGCGGCACCTCCACCAATAATGATTACTTTTTTCATAACACCATATCTGAATACCTAAGAATTGTGGTGTATCCTTTAGCTTTGAAATATTGAGGAGTGTTTTTATCTCCAGTGGCTAAAATAAAATCTCCACCCCATGCACCAAGGCTTTTCAGAGTTCCAAAATAGTCAGGAAACAAGTGTTCTTTCACTGTAGGCAACTCAATAATCGAGGAAATAATTTTTTCATGTTCTTGAATCAGTTTTTTAAATTCTGAAAGCTTTTGTTCATGAATGAGTTGTTTAGAAATTTCTGAAACAAGTTGTATTTCGTTATGTATTTTTTCTCGCTTCTCTTTAAACCTAGCTATTCCAGCTTTACTATCTTGTTTTTTATTCAAATGAACAAAAAATAGCTGGTCACTAAAACTAGGTAAAAAATCTACTTGTTTTACAACTGGTTGTTGGTTATTAACCTGATATAAAATTGGGGTCTTGTGTTTTGCATTGGCAATATCATATCCACTTCCTGAAAATGAATTCCACAACAATTGAAAAGCATCAACTTTTGCCCATTGCGCAATATTATTAATTAGTGTAGAAGAAGTTCCTAAACCCCAATCTCTGGGAAAAGTAAGATTGGTTTTTACCAAAAACCCTTGTTCAGATTGTAAAAATTCTGGATTTAATTTTCTGGCTTCTACTAAAATATCTTGAAGTGTTTCGGCAATAAAATCTGCACTTCCCTCTTTTTCAGAATTAAATGTAGCATTAACTAATCTAAGTTTTGGTAACTCAAAAACAGCCTCAAACCAACAATCTCCGGTATGGGTGAAACTTCCCCAAATTAATTGCGGTTCCTTAATTTTTTCTACTGATAAATCTTGCCCAAATTTGGTAGGAACTGCCAAAGCAGTGGCTCCTTCTAACACAAGATATTCTCCAGTGAGCAATAATTTTCCGTTAGAGTAGAATGTATTCAAGATTATTTGGTGTTTCTTATTTCTTCAAACTTATCAACCACAGCACTATGAGTCACTGTTTTGCCCTCAAAATAATTAGCTATTACTGTTTTCTCCTGATCATTTGCACCCAATTGGTTTAAAATATTCATCAGATGCATTTTCATATGACCATGCTGTATTCCTTTAGTGGTTAAAGCTCGCAAAGCTGCAAAGTTTTGAGCCAAGCCTGCAGTTGCCATAATCATCATTAATTCTTTTGCAGAGGGTTGTTGTAACATTCCTAAAGATAATTTTGCTAAAGGGTGTAATGAAGTTAAACCTCCCACGGTTCCTACGGCCAGTGGAACTTCTATCCAAAAACGAAAAACTCCGTTGGTGATTTCACAATGTGTTAGGCTCTTATAATGCCCAGACCTAGATGCATAGGCATGCACTCCTGCTTCAATAGCTCTAAAATCATTACCAGTAGCCAACACAACTGCATCAATACCATTCATAATCCCTTTATTGTGTGTAACAGCTCTGTGAGGCTCAATACTAGCAATTTGAACTGCTTGATGAAATTTCTTTGCAAATTGCTGTGGATTTTCACCACCTAACTCTTCAATGTTACAACTTACTTCTGATCTCACTAGGCATTCTGGAACGTAATTAGATAAAATACTCATCACTATATCTATCTGATCGTTTCTAAACACTTTAGCGATAGCCTCTAAACAGGAATTAATGAAATTTGCCCCCATAGAATCTACGGTTTCAAAAGTGACATGAATTTGATAGTAGTTTGGTAGTTTCTCAGTTTTATCTATCAATTGAATATCTAGAATACCTCCACCACGTTTTTCCATATTTTTTGTGATGGATGCTGTAGCAATCTTAAAAAGCTCTTTTTTTGAATTAAAATACTGTATCAATTCACTTTTATCTCCATCATACATAAAATGTACCTGACCTATTTTAGTGGTAGAAAGTACTTCAGCTTTAAAACCTCCTCTTGTACTCCAAAATTTAGCCACTAATGAAGCTGCTGCCACTACAGAACTTTCCTCAATAACCATAGGAATTGTATAAGAGGTATTGTTGATAAGAAAGTTAGGCGCTATACCATAGGGTAAATAAAAATTAGAAATGGTGTTTTCTATGAAATCATCGTGTAACTGTTGCAATAATTCATCTGAATTCCAATATTTTGTTATTGTAGAAATTATTTCTGTTTGATCTGTAAAATAATTAGTAGCTAACCAATTAATTTTTTCTTCTTTGGTTAGTTTAGAAAATCCGGAAATCATTTTAGACATCGATGTCATTTTATAGTGTAAGACAAAGATAAATGAAACAATGAAAACAGTAATATGAATTCAATATTTATACTGTTTTTAAAGTTTTTTTGACGATTTTTCCGTAAACTTGGCACTCAATTCCTAAATATGTAATTATAGAATGAAAAAATTATTCATTTTAGCTGTCATCACACTTCTTTTTAATTGTGAGCAACCTACCTCAAATAATTCAAATAAGGCTTCAAGAACACAAAAAATAACAGTAGAAGATATCTGGGGATCTACGTTCTCCACCAACAGAATGAATGCCTTAAATTCTATGAACGGAGACTATTATTCTCTTTTAAATAGAGATGAAAATGGGTTTACTACAGTAGATCAATATAGTTACTTAAATTTAAAAAAGGTAGCAACTGTTGTAGATGGAAAAACCCTCAATAACCTACAAAAATTTGAGTCGTATTCATTTAACAATGATGAATCAAAATTAATTTTAGGAAAAGACATTCAAAAGGTTTACAGAAGATCTACAAAAGGAACCTACTATGTATATACTGTTAACTCAAAAAAAATTCGTTTAATTGGAAAACAGATTCAAGAACCAACCTTTTCACCTGATAGTAAAAAAGTAGCTTATGCAAAAAACAACAATCTATTCATTTTAGACTTAACCACAAATACCACTAGACAAGTTACTTTCGATGGAAAATACAATCATATAATCAATGGAACTACAGATTGGGTGTATGAGGAAGAATTTGGTTTTGTTAGAGCTTTTGAATGGAGTAATGACAGTAAATTTATTGCTTTTTTACGTTTTAACGAATCTAAGGTTAAAGAATTTTCTATGGGGATTACTGGAAATCAGCTATACCCTACCCAACATGTGTTTAAATATCCTAAAGCAGGAGAAGAAAATGCAAAAGTTTCGCTGCACACCTATAATTTAAAAGCTAGAAAATCAAAGAAAATAGCTTTAGGTAATTATGAATACATTCCAAGAATACAATGGTCTAATTCTAACCCAATTCTTATTGCTACTACTTTAAATCGACACCAAAATGATTTAAAACTTCACAAAATAAATGCACTAAATACTAGTTCATCTCTTTTACTGAATGAAAAGGATGATGCGTATGTAAGTGTGAAAAATGATCTTACATTTTTACAAGACAATAGTTTTATATGGACCAGCGAAAAAGATGGTTACAATCATATTTATCATTATGACTTTAATGGAAAACTTATCAATCAAATTACCAAGGGCAATTGGGAAGTAACTAAATATTACGGTTTTAATAAAGAAAAGAAAACCATCTACTATCAATCTGTAGAAAACGGGGCTATTAATAGAGGTGTTTATAGCATTCGTTTAGACGGAACAAATAAAAAATTATTAAGTAACAAGGCTGGAACAAACACTGCTGCGTTTAGCAGAAATTTAAATTACTTTATTAATACGTACTCAACTACAGAAACACCTCCTATTTATTCGCTTTACTCTGCTGAGGGAACTATGATTAAGGTGATTAAAGACAACTCAATCTTAGAAGATAAGTTGTTAAATTATAGCATTAGTCCAAAAGAATTTTCAACTATCAATATCAATGGAAATGATCTTAATATGTGGATGATCAAGCCTCTTGATTTTGATGAACAAAAGAAATACCCATTATTGATGTTTCAGTATTCAGGACCTGGCTCTCAACAGGTTGCCAATAGATGGAATGGTACCAATGACTATTGGCATCAACTATTAGCGCAGCAAGGAATGATTGTTGTTTGTATAGATGGAAGAGGCACAGGCTTAAAAGGTAGAGATTTCAAAAAAATAACCCAAAAAGAATTAGGTAAATATGAAGTTGAAGATCAAATTGCTGCTGCCAAAAAATTAGCAAAACGTAACTACATAGATGAAAATAATATTGGTATATGGGGTTGGAGTTATGGAGGTTTTATGAGCACCAATTGTCTCTTGAAAGGAAATGATATCTTTACCACTGCTATTGCAGTTGCTCCTGTAACTTCATGGCGATTTTATGATACCGTATATACAGAACGCTATATGCAAACACCTCAAGAAAATGCGAGTGGTTATGATGATAATTCTCCTATAAATTATGCAGATAAACTTAAGGGTAATTATTTATTAGTTCATGGGACAGGAGATGACAATGTGCATGTACAAAATTCTAGGAGAATGATCAATGCATTGGTAGCGGCTAATAAGCCTTTTGATGTAGCCTTGTATCCAGACAGAGCACACGGAATTAGAAAAGGTGAGAACACTCGCCTACATTTGTATCATAAAATGACTAACTTCCTCAAAAAACATTTGATTAAAATTTAAATTATACAATAAAAACCTAAATAAGCACACCAATGAGCACAACTATGAAACAACCACACGAAAAAGAAATCTTTGGACACCCTATAGGATTGTATGTATTATTTTTTACAGAAATGTGGGAACGATTTTCCTACTACGGAATGAGAGCTATTCTAGTTTTATACTTAGTAGCTGAAACAACAGAGGGTAATGCTGGATTAGGATGGACCAACGGTGAGGCCCTCGCATTATACGGATGGTATACTATGCTAGTTTATGTAGCCTCAATACCCGGAGGTTGGATTGCGGATAAGTTTCTTGGGCAAAAAAAATCTGTTCTTTATGGAGGAATTTTACTTGTCGCTGGTCATAGTATTCTTGCCGTTGAAGAACTTTGGGCTTTTTATTCTGGACTTGGTTTAATTATTTTAGGAGTAGGACTATTAAAACCAAATATTTCCACTATGGTTGGTGGTTTATATAGACAAGGTGATATTAGAAGAGATAAAGGTTTTACTATTTTTTATATAGGTATTAATCTAGGAGCTTTTTTATCTAGCTTAATTGTCGGTTATGTTGGAGAGGTTCATGGATGGCATTATGGTTTTGGATTGGCAGGAATTGGAATGACCCTTGGTTTGGTCCAATATTTATTAGGTCAAAAATATCTAAAAAATGTAGGAAATTTTTATGGAGATTCAGAGAACAAGGAAGAGTTAGAAGCTATGAAAAAACCTCTTACCAAAATTGAAAAAGATAGAGTTATAGTCCTATTTATATCATTCCTACTTGTTATCGTTTTTTGGGGTGCCTTTGAACAAGCTGGAGGTTTAATGAATATTTATGCAAAAGAAAACACGAATAGAATGCTAATGGGATGGGAAGTTCCTGCATCATGGTTTCAATCACTAAATGCAATGTTTATTATATTTTTGGGGACTAGTGTTGCACTTTATTGGGCAAATAGAAAATTAAAGGGAAAAGTATCCACTTCACTATTCAAAATGATTATTGGGTTAATAATTATGGGGACTGGTTTCTTCTTTATGTCTGCTGCTGCTGCCGAATTTAATTCTACGGGTGCATCAGCAATGTACTGGTTAGTTTTAGCTTATCTATTTCACACTATAGGTGAGTTATGTATCTCCCCTGTAGCATTATCATATATTACCAAACTTGCACCAGTAAAATATGCTTCACTAATGATGGGTGTATATTTTGCAATGACTGGATTTGGAAATAAACTAGCGGGATTACTTGGAGAATCTGCAGAAGGATTAGGAGAATTAACTGTGTTTACTGGGATTGCCATATTTTGTGTAATGTTTGGCTTTTTAGTTCTAGTTTTTAGAAAAAAACTTGAAGTGTTAACTCATAATGCTGAAGACAACGAAAGAATTTTAGAATAAATTTATAGCCATACATAAAAATAATAATTATGACAGCGGATATCGAAAAGATGTTTAAAGACAAAGTACTTGGGCACCCTGCCGGACTTTTTGTATTATTTTTTACGGAAATGTGGGAACGTTTTTCCTATTATGGAATGCGTGCCATATTAGTAATATTCTTAACAGGAGCCATTACAGGAAATAACCCTGGTTGGGGATGGGATACCTCCGCAGCATTATCTCTTCTGGGCACCTATGCTTTGTTTGTATATCTAACTCCTATTGTTGGAGGTTGGCTTGCAGACAACAAAATAGGCTATAGAATGGCAGTTGTTATTGGTGCGTTATTAATGACGTTAGGACATGCTTCCATGGCTGTTGAAACACCTGCTTTTTTGTATATAGGAATTGCTTTACTAATTGTTGGTAATGGTTTTTTTAAACCAAATATGACCTCTATTATTTCAAAAATGTATACTGGAAAAGATGATAAAAAAGATGGTGCATATAATATTTATTACATGGGTGTTAATGCAGGCGCTTTTATAGGGATCATGCTATGTGGATGGGTAGGAGAAAAAATAGGATGGAGCTATGGTTTTGGTTTAGCAGGTATCTTTATGTTTTTAGGAATGTTACAATTTTATTATGCGCAATCTATTTTTGGTAGCCTAGGTGATAAACCAAAAAAAATAGAGTCAAATACTACCAACACAACTAGTAAGAATAAAACTGAGGAGAAATTGAATCCATTTTCAATACTTGATTATGCATTGATTGGTGTTTTTATCATTTCAGCTTTAATATTTATTATCAATGACCCTTTAAGTAAATTAGGGAACATCAACGCTCTTAATTTCTCAATAGCAGGAATGTCTGATTCGTTATTTTTTGCACTTGTAGCGGCCATAACGTTTATTAGTTTATTAGTTGTAAGAATTCCTAGATATACAAGAATAGAACGTGATAGAATGATTGCCTTTACAATTTTTTGTTTGTTTACCATTTTCTTTTGGGCCGCTTTTGAGCAGGCGGCAGGTTCGTTACCAATTTATACAAGAGATTTCACAGATAGAATTTTAGAGGGTACAGCTGGAACTATATTTAAAGTTATTGATTTGATAGTAACTGTAGTTCCAATGCTAGTCATAACCTATGTACTTGTAAAGTTGTTTAATAAAACATTCAGTAAAATTAGTCTGTCCAATATTATTTTAGGGATTAGTTTCTTAATTGTATGGTCTATCATCATTTACAAATTGTATATAGAATTTCAAGCTACAGAAACTGAAGTTCCTATTACTTGGTTTGCCATTTTAAATTCTTTATTCATTATCATCTTTGCTCCGCTATTTACCAAATGGTGGGATAGCAAATACAATCCTCCAGCTTCCGTTAAATACGGTCTAGGTTTAATTATTATGGCTATAGGTTTTGGTTTTTTAGCTTTTGCTACTAAAGACATTCCATTAGGAGCAAAAACTGCTAAACTAAGCATGATATGGTTAGTACTAGCTTATTTATTTCATACTTTAGGCGAATTATTTTTGTCTCCTATGGGTCTATCCTACTTAAGTAAATTAGTTCCAGCCAGAATGGTTGCATTCATGTTTGGAGTATACTACTTAGCCATCGCTATAGGAAATAAATTAGCCCATTATATTGGAGGTGATATTGAAAAAATATCTCAGGAGAGCGGTCTTTCTTATTTCTTCTTAATTTTCACAATAGTTCCTATTGTTTTAGGTCTAATATCTTTTGCGCTACATCCGTTACTAAAAAAACTAATGCATGGGGTTCGTTAACAAAAATTTATAAAACATAGAGAAAGCATCGTTATCGATGCTTTCTTTTTTTATGTAAATTTGTTGCTCTATTCTGTTATTATTTAATAATCATGAAAAAAATAGTTATCATCTTTGTTTTGTTTTTTTTAGCTAGCAAACTGTCTGCTCAAAAAGTAAACTGGATATCTTTTGAAGAAGCTGTCAAATTAACAAAAGAAAACCCAAAACCCATGTTAATTGATGTGTATACTGATTGGTGTGGTTATTGTAAAAAAATGGATAGAATTACCTACAGCAATAAAATAATCACTTCTTACATCAATGAAAATTTTTATCCTGTAAAGTTAGATGGTGAACAAAGGGAAGACCTAATTTATAAAGATTACACCTTTAAATTTAAACCTTCCGGAAGAAACGGATACCATGAATTTACTGCAAGTTTACTGAATGGAAAGTTAAGCTATCCAACCACTGTTTTTATGAATGAAAATCTAGAATTATTAGACAGGGTTCCAGGTTATCTAACTCCTGACATTATGGAGCAAGTTATCACTTATTTTGGTAGTGAAAAATACAAAACTAACACATGGAAAGAGTATATAAAAACTTTTAAGAGTAATTTATAAAAAAGTGCCTAAAACTAAATAATTATCGTTGCTAACAGCACGGTTAATCTTTTTTTTAGTTTAAAATATAGGCCCCCTGATTGTAAGTAGTCCAAAAAGGTATCTTTAAATTTTTACAAGTAGCCTTCCAATTTTCAATATAACTTTTATAATTTGAACCATCAGCTATGATAATAGCTGGCTTGAGTTTTTCTGCTAGTCTTTGTAAATTAATTTTTGGAGATTCTCTTAATACTACTATTGGGCTATTTAACTCTTTAATATCATACAACCCATCTTTTTCTATAATTAAAACAACTTGTTTTTTGTAATACATTAAGTTCGACAACTTATGATAGTTCTGGCTAGAAATATTCTCTCCAACTTTATAGTTTATCAATAATTTCTGAGAACTAATTTGTAAAGAATCCATAGAATGATATACCTCAAAGCTACTCCCTTTTCTTTTCCCTATAATTGTATTTTTACTTTTATGAAATACAATAAGTTCACTCTTTTGAGCTATTGTGTATTTCTCGAGGATAAAGACACATTGAAAAGCTAGTATGGAGCCAAGAAAAAGAAAACACCGTTTTGTATTCAATTTTAAAAATAACTGAAATCCTAAGATGATAAGTAAGTAGAAAAAAATCATTTTTATTGCTGAAAATGAAATCTCTGAAAATAAAAATTTTTCTTGCCTAGCCACAAAAGTAACAACCTTATTGAGGATTGAAATGACATCTCCATAAAAACCCTCTAAAAAGACTGGCAAAATAGAAACATATGAAAGTACTAAGACTACTAACCCTAGTCCTAAAATGACTCCTAAAAATGGAATAATGATTAGATTAGAAATAAAAAATAATCCTGGAAATTGGTGGAAATAAAAAAGACTTATTGGTAAAACACCCAGTTGAGCTGCGACAGAAACAGAAATTAATTGCCATCCTTTATCTACTATAAAAAAAGTTGGTTTCCATAATTGATACAAGACTGGTTGAACCCAAATAATTCCAAAAACAGCGGTGTAACTTAATTGAAAACCAACATCGAATAAAAATAAAGGTTTCCATAACAATATGATAAACATAGAAAAAATCAAAGAATGTTCTATAGCATTTCTTTTGTTAAAAAATTGGCCTAAAGCTATTGCTGAAAACATGGTTACAGCTCTTGTTACTGAAGCAGACATTCCTGCTAATAAGGCAAAAAACCATAGAAATAAGATCACTAACACTAATTTAATTAATTTGCCCTTATTAACTCTCTCTAGGGGTTTTAACACAAAAGAGAGTATTAATAAAATAATCCCAACATGTAATCCAGATACAGCCAAAATGTGAATGGCACCAGCTTTTGAATAGTTATCTGAGAGTTCTTTAGAAATTTCTTGTCGTTGACCCAATAATAATGCGTTCATTACAGCTAATTCATCTTCTGAAAAGTCATATTGTTGTAATGATTGTTGAATTTTTAAACGTAAGGCAGCTATAAACCCTAAAAAGGATGTTGAGGTTTGATCTAACAACAAGAGTTCTTGTTTTGTAGCATAAACTTGTTGGTAAATTCCTTGTTTTGCTAAATAGTTTTTATAATTAAACTGGTGTGGATTTAATGATGACTTAATATCTTGAAATTTATTTTTTAAAAATACTAGATCACCGTTATGAAACAGTAATGGTGTACTATCTTTTTCTATGTTAAGTAAAACATGCCCAATAGTTTTCTTGCTATCTACTTGAACAACATCAGCCTCGTATTTATGGTGGTAATTTCCAGGCTTAAGAACCTTATCTATTGCTAAGATTACTTTTGAGGTATTTTTTAGATGTTTTTCAAAATAATTAGTGTGATTTGTTGCATCATTCTCATAAACAAGAATCATTCCTGTTAAAAAAAAAGTGATCCATGTGATGAAAACAAAAAATAGTGTTTTTCTCTGCCAATAAGCTGTAAGAGATAAAAAGATAAGTATACATGCAGAAATTACTATTCCATAATTCCAATAATCAGTGTAAAACTGACAACTAATACCTGCAATAAGAAATAGTAAAAAGTGAAAAGGAAGATATCCAAGTAACTTTTTCATAGCAATCTAAAGTTACTAAAAAAAAATTACTAATTTAATTTTGATATGATAGATGTTGCAGTATTTTTAGAAGCTCCTTTTCCACCTAATTTTTGCTCTAATTGATAATAATTTTCAAAAATTTTTGATCTATGAGTATCATCGAGAATCATAGCTAATTCTTTGGTCAAATTCTTTTTTGTAAAATCTTTTTGAATTAGTTCTTTAACTACCTCTTTATCCATAATTAAGTTTACCAGAGAAATAAAGCGAAGCGTTATAATTCTTTTTGCTATTTGATAAGATATGATACTTCCTTTATAACAAACAACTTGAGGAACTTTAAATAAAGCTGTTTCTAAAGTTGCAGTTCCAGAGGTAACCAATGCCGCATATGAAACACTTAATAAGTCGTAGGTTTTATTGTCTACAAAGGCTATATTTTTAGAACCAATTATTCTTTTATAAAAATCTAAACGCTGGCTTGGAGCGCCAGCTATTACAAATTCATATTGTTGAAAATCATCAACTAATGACAACATAACAGATAACATTTTGGAAATTTCTTGCTTTCTACTACCAGGTAACAAAGCAATAATTGGCTTATTTGATAAGTTATATTTTTTTCTAAATAAGGTTTCGTCTATTTGATTAATATCAGAAATAGCATCTATTAAAGGATGTCCTACAAATGTAACATCGTAGTCATATTTTTTATAAAAATCTTTTTCAAAAGGTAAGATAACATACATATGATCTACCACCTTTTTAATTTTTTCTACCCTATTGGCTCTTGAAGCCCAGACTTGAGGAGAAATATAATAATGTGTTTTATATGCTAAAGTTTTAGCCCAGGAAGCAATTCTTAGATTGAAACCAGAATTATCAATAAAAATAAGTACATCAGGTTCAAAATTTATAATGTCTTTTTTACAGAAAGACATCATCCCAAGGATTTTTCTAATATTCATGAATACTTCTACAAACCCCATGAAAGCCCTTTCTTTGTAATGTTTAACTAGAGTACCTCCCACTTCGCTCATTAAGTCTCCTCCCCAAAATCTTATTTCTGCTTCGCCATCCTCTTTGATCAAAGCTTTCATTAGATTAGAACCATGTAAGTCTCCAGATGCTTCACCGGCTATGATATAATATTTCATTTAAATGAAAATTAAATCGAGTAGATATCTATATAAAAATACCACACTTCAATTGATAAAAATTGTTTTGTTGCTATAAAAACTTTAATACAAAGGTAATTAAAGCTGTTAAAATAGAAGCCATAAGCACTCCCCTAGCTCTGTAGTCTTGTTTTTTCTTTATGAAAACAAAAAAAACAAATAAGTTGGGTAGGGCTGCTAACGAGAGTACTTGAGCATATAAATTACCTTTTTGTATCATTTGAATTGTTTCTTCAAATCCATATTTAGAAAAATATTGTACATACAAAAACACCCCACAGCCAGTTGCAATGATAGAAATTAAAAATCCAATAGATACCTCTTTTTTTAAATATCCCATGAATTTAATTTTTGTATCATATGGTGAGCTGTTAAATCAAATTGAACTGGTACAATTGATATAAATCCGTTTTCTAAAGCCCATATGTCTGTATCCTCTCCTTTATCTTTGTTTACAAATTCACCAGACAACCAGTAATATTCCTTTCCAAAAGGACTCTTTCGTTTGTCAAAATCTTCACGCCAATATCCATTGGCTTGTCTACAAATTTTTATTCCTTTTATATGCTCCTCTTTTAATTTTGGAATATTAACGTTTAAAACAGTTGCTTCTGGAATACCATTTTTTAAAGCACTTAGTGTAATTCTTTTAACAAAGTCTTTCCCTTGTTTAAAATCTGCTTTATAATTAAAGTCTAATAGCGAAAATCCAATAGCTGGAACTCCTTCAATTCCTGCTTCAACAGCAGCACTCATAGTTCCTGAATAGATAACATTAATAGATGAATTTGACCCATGATTAATACCAGAAACACATAAATCTGGTTTGGTGTTCAAAATCTCATTGATTGCCATTTTAACACAATCAGCTGGAGTACCTGAACAACTATATTCTATTTGAGGCCCCTCATCTATATTAATTGGATTACAATGCAATACATTATCAACTGTAATAGCGTGACCCATTCCACTCTGAGGCCTATCTGGAGCAACGACAACTACATCTCCAATTTCGTTCATTATTTTAATTAATGCTCTAATACCTGGAGCTGTAATTCCATCATCATTTGTAACTAAAATTAAAGGTCTTTTTTTTGTCATAGTTGTATAAATTACACACAAATGTAAGTCATTTAGTGTGAATATTAATTTAACATTTTCTAAAGAAGATTACATCAGTTTTTTAATTAATATTGTATAGTGTTTTGTTAAGTTTAATAAACATATATTTATAAACAATTGCCCTAAAAAAGCTAAAAATCTTTATGAAAACAAAATTTATTCTCCTATTTTTTTCTTTATTTCTATTGTTAAGCCATACAAATCTAAAAGGTGAAAATTCGACTAGTGATCAAGATCCAGAAAAAGATAAAGTTTTAATTTCTGTACTTAACTATATGCTCACTCGAGGTCATTATGTTCAAAAAGATTTAAATGACGAATTTTCTAAGCATGTATTTACTAATTTTATTGATGGATTAGACCCATCTAAAAGATATTTCACAAAAGATGACATCAAAGAGTTTTCTAAGTATAAATACCAAATAGATAACCAATTAAAAGAATCTGATATTGCTTTTTATAATTTAGTTTACAACAGATTTTTATCTAAAATTAAAAATGCAAAAAAATATTATGGCGCTTTATTAAAAAAACCATTTAACTACAAAAAAAATGAAGTCATTGATTTAGACTACAAAAAAATGGAGTATGCTGATTCTGAAAAAGAACTTGTAAATTACTGGAGAAAACAATTAAAATTACAAACTATAGATAGAATTCAAGAACAGGAAAACCTAGATGAAGAAAAATTTGAAAAAGATCCTACTTACAAAAAAAGATCTTTTTCTTCCATAGAAAAAATAGCAAGAGAAAAAGTAATGACCTCTATGGAAAATTTATACATACGAATAGACGAATTAGAACATAAAGATTGGTTTTCTACCTTTTTAAACAGTGTTGTTAGTGCTTTTGGACCCCACACAACATACATGGCACCAAACATTAAAGAAACTTTTGATCAAGATATGTCTGGTAAACTTGAAGGAATTGGAGCTAGACTTCAAAAAAAAGGTATTTACACCCATGTAGTTGAATTAGTTTCTGGTGGACCTGCCTGGAAACAAGGCGAATTAGAAGAGGGAGATATCCTTTTAAAGGTAGCTCAGGAGAATGAAGACCCAATAGATATTGTGGGGATGCGATTGGATGATGCCATTAAATTTATAAAGGGACCTAAAGATACCAAAGTAACCTTATCCGTTAAAAAAAAGATAGATGGTTCTACTAAGGATATCACAATTATTAGAGATATTGTTCAATTAGACGAGACTTTCGTTAAATCTTCTGTAGTATTAAAAGACGGTAAAAAGTTTGGTATTATTGATTTACCTAAATTCTATATAAATTTCGATGATAGAAATTTTAGAGATTCTGCAAAAGATATGGAGAAAGAAATTGAGCGGTTAAAAGATGAAAATGTAGAAGGGTTATTAATTGATCTAAGAAATAATGGAGGAGGTTCATTAGACACAGCCGTAAAAATAGCAGGTTTATTTGTAGACAAGGGGCCTGTAGTTCAAGTGAAATATAGAAATGAAGATCCTGTTGTAAGAGAGGATATAGATAAAAATACTCAATGGAGTGGTTCTCTTGTTGTTCTAGTAAATGAATTATCAGCTTCTGCATCAGAAATATTTGCAGCTGCCATGCAAGACTATAACAGAGCAATTATTTTAGGAGGAAATCAAACCTACGGAAAAGGAACAGTTCAAAATATTATACCTATAAATAAATTTTATCCTAACTATGACAAAAAACTAGGTTTTCTAAAAATGACCATTCAAAAATTTTATAGAATTAATGGAGGTTCAACTCAAGTAGAGGGAGTTTATTCAGATATAGCTATGCCTACTCGCTTTAGTTATATGAGTTACGGAGAACGAGATTTAGAGGGTGCTCTTAAATGGGACAAAGTACCTCAAGCTAACTACAAGCCTATTAATTCTTACATAAATTTTTCAGACGTTGTTACTTCTAGTATTGAAAGAATAAACAACGATCCTAAATTTCAGCTAATTGATGAATACGCTAAATGGCTAAAAAATGAACAAGAAGATTCTACTTATTCATTAAATTATAAACAATACAAAAAAGAACTTGAGGAAAGAGAAGTGTTTTCAAAAAAATTCAACTCAGTTTTTAAATACAAATCTAATCTTACTTTTAATTCTCCGAAGTATGAATTGCCTCTTTTTAAAGACAATAAAGATTTAGAAGAAAAAAGAATGGCTTGGCATAATAACTTATCTAAAGACATATATATTTCAGAAGCACTAAATGTTCTGAGTCAACTTAAAATAGGTGTTAAACGAGAAATTGTAAAAAATTAACCTATTAAAACCTCGTTTCTTAAAACCTGATAAGTTTGTATAACCTATCAGGTTTTTTATTTTTGCAATAATGTCTTTAGAATCTAAATCACTTTTACAAATAGCAATCAAAAAATTTAAGCAAAATAAAACTGGCTTATTTAGTTTTTGGTTTGTTATTTTTTGTGGCTTTGTGGCTGTGTTTGGTTATCTACTTGCTCCAGACAATAGTCAAAATGCAAATCAGATGCATTTGGAAATTCATTCAAAAGAGCCCGGGTTCTCGGTTCTAATGTTAACACTTCCTTTAGAAGAAAATAAATCACAGTCATTTTTTAACAACTTATTTTTTGGCCATACTCAAAATAATACAGAAATACCCATAAAATCATATCGTAAAAAAAACAATTTGTTAGAATATGAAAGTTTGGGCGAAGGATTAACTAAATCGATAAGTTCTAAAGCTATTGTAAACAATCCAGAGAGATATATTAAGAAAAAGACTTTCTATTTTGGTACAGATAAATACGGAAGAGACTTACTAAGTAGATTAATCATTGGTACTCGAATTTCTTTTTTTATAGGGTTTATTGCAGTTTTCATATCATTACTAATAGGAATCAGTATAGGTGCTATAGCGGGTTACTATGGTGGTAAAATAGATGTAATAATAATGTGGCTCATAAATATTACTTGGTCTATTCCAACATTGCTACTTGTAATTGCTATTACGTTAGCTTTAGGTAAGGGATATTGGCAAGTATTTATTGCTGTTGGATTAACTATGTGGGTAGAGGTAGCTAGAGTGGTTAGAGGACAAGTACTAACAACCAAACAACAACAGTACGTAGAAGCTGCTAAAGCTCTAGGGTATTCCAATTTTAGAATAATTTTTAAACATATATTACCTAATATCATGGCCCCAATTATTGTTATCTCTGCAGCAAATTTTGCAGCAGCGATATTGATAGAAAGCGGATTAAGCTTTCTCGGAATTGGAGCCCAGCCACCTACTCCATCCTGGGGTGCTATTATTAAAAATCATTACAATTACATCATTCTTGGAAAACCATATTTAGCAATCATTCCTGGATTAGCTATTATGAGTTTGGTAATGGCGTTTATGATCATAGGAAACGCTTTACGTGATGCTTTAGATGTTAAAATTTAAAGTACATATTCAATAAAAAAAGCTCTTCATTTCTGAGGAGCAAAATTCAAATTAAAATAAAATAACAGAAGTAACTTATCTATCAAATTATTTTTAAAATAAAAGATTAGTAAATTTTATTTAAATCATTCTATTTTATATATTTCCAAAATATAATTATTTATTTTAATTAAATCTAAATTAAATTAATATCAAAAAAATAAAACTGTTAGGAAAGGTTAAAAGTAGAGAATTAAGAATTTTATTCAATGATGGTGACTATCAAAAATATAAAGAAATATCAATTAAAGATATTGATTATACTTTCATACAAAATTAGTTGGCGTATAAAAAAACTAACTAACACAATGATATTTCACATCTTTTTTCACATAACTAGTAATGAATCCTTTAGATGAAAGGTCATCTAATAAAGAATACACATGAAGAATAAGTGAGATAGATTCTAATCTATTTAAAATTTGAACGCTAGTTAAATGCTCTTTATTAAGAGCATCCAAAATATTTTTTTCGTTCAAAGATAATTTTTGATGACTCATAGGGATGATCAATTAAATAATTATTCTGAATTTTTTTATAAAGTTAAGAATATTTAATTAATTCGATCTAAATAAGCCTCTTAATTAAAATAAGAAGCTTTTTTTGATGATAAAAAACTAAGTTTTGTTTTATAATTATCATCGTAAATTCAAATAAAAAATATAAGAATTCAGGTTAGGAACGAATTTTAATATTACTATAATCAACACTTTATGAAAATAAAAATATTATATAAAACTTAGTTTTTTAAACAAATAAGTTTAAAATTAATTTAGTATCGATGAAGTGATAGTTAATGAAGATTAATGTATGAGACTTCCTTTTTAAAAACTGTATTTTATTATTATAAAACTCACATAATGAAATAAGCCTCTTGAAAATCAAGAGGCTTATAGTTAAGTACAGGCGGAGAGACTCGAACTCTCACACCTTGCGGCACTAGATCCTAAGTCTAGCGTGTCTACCAATTCCACCACGCCTGCAACTAAAACTGAAATAATTTTCAGCTTTTGGATTGCAAATATAAGCATTCGTCTGAATTCCCAAAGCGGAAACGTAGGAATTTTAGTATTTTTGAATCCACATAAAAATAAACCATGTCCGACATCAAAAAATACATAGAAGTAAATAAAGAACGTTTTATCAACGAACTTATAGAACTCTTAAAAATTCCTTCTGTTAGTGCAGATCCAGCTTACACCCAAGATGTTTTAAATACCGCTGAGGTAGTGAAAGATCGCCTAGAAAAAGCAGGCTGTGATCTTGTTGAAATATGTGACACTCCAGGATATCCTATTGTGTATGGAGAAAAAATGATTGATAAAAATTTACCTACTATTTTAGTATATGGTCATTATGATGTTCAGCCTGCAGATCCTCTTGAACTCTGGGATTCTCCTGCATTTGAACCTGTTATAAAAAAAACAGAACTTCATCCTGATGGAGCAATTTTTGCTCGAGGTGCTTGTGATGACAAAGGTCAGATGTATATGCATGTAAAAGCCATGGAATACATGACCACTACTGGAAACCTTCCTTGTAATGTAAAATTTATGATTGAAGGTGAAGAAGAAGTGGGATCTGAGAGCTTAGGTTGGTTTGTAAAAAACCACCATGAAAAATTAGCCAATGATATTATTTTAATTTCAGACACAGGAATGATAGCTAATGATATTCCTTCCATAACAACCGGATTAAGAGGTTTAAGTTATGTTGAAGTAGAAATTACAGGTCCTAATAGAGATTTACACTCTGGCTTGTATGGTGGTGCAGTAGCAAACCCCATAAATATCTTAACAAAGATGATAGCTTCATTGCATGATGAGAATAACCATATTACTGTTCCTGGTTTTTATGAAAAAGTAGAAGAACTATCTAGAGCAGAAAGAGATGAAATGGGAAAAGCTCCTTTTTCTTTAGAAAATTATAAAGAAGCATTAGATATTTCTGCTGTTTATGGAGAAGAAGGATATACAACCAACGAAAGAAACTCTATACGCCCTACCCTAGATGTTAATGGAATATGGGGTGGCTATACTGGTGAAGGCGCAAAAACAGTCATTGCTTCTAAAGCCTATGCAAAAATATCTATGCGCTTAGTTCCAAACCAAGAATGGCATGAAATTACAGATTTATTTACCAAACATTTTGAAAGTATTGCCCCAGAAGCTGTTACTGTAAAAGTAACACCTCATCATGGCGGGCAGGGTTATGTGACTCCCATAAACACTATTGGTTATGAAGCTGCCAGTAAAGCCTACCAAACAACTTTTGGAAAAACTCCTATACCACAAAGAAGTGGTGGAAGTATTCCTATAGTTTCTCTTTTTGAAGATGAGCTAAAAAGCAAAACAATTCTAATGGGCTTTGGTCTAGACAGTGACGCCATCCATTCTCCAAATGAGCATTTTGGTGTTTTTAATTATTTAAAAGGAATTGAAACCATACCACATTTCTATAAATATTTTACAGAATTGTTTCATGAATAGAAGTGAATAAGTAAATTTTATTCTTTGTCAGACATTTTCTTCACATAATCTGTGATAATCACAATTTGTGTTGGCCCCACTTTACCTTCTATATACTTTGGATTATCTCGATCTAGAGAAATTCTTCGAACTGCTGTTCCTTGTTTAGCTACCATACTTGACCCTTTTACTTTTAGGTCTTTAATAAGAACAACACTATCTCCAGCTTTTAAAATAGCTCCATTAGAATCTCTATGAATAATCTTTTCACTTTCATCCAAATGCTCTCCAGTTTCTTTGGCAAATCGAAGATCTTCATCTTCTAAATAAAGCATGTCTAATAAATCTTGAGGCCAACCCTCTTTTCTTAGCCTAGATAACATTCTCCAAACAATTATTTTCACAGCCCTAAACTCAGACCACATGCTATCGTTAAGACATCGCCAATGATTTAGATCTGTAGGTTCTATATTTTTAATTTGACTAATACAAGTATTGCAAGCAAATAAGCTTCCATCTACACCTCCAGTTGATACAGGTGGGACTTCATATATTTCTAGCGTAGTATTTGATGTACACAATTCACAAATATTTCCACTTCTACTTTGTAAGTCTTGTAATATAGACATCGGAACTTTTTTTAGTTGTGCAATGATACAGTTATTCTAAGGACACTACAAATTACCTTCCGGTTAGTGATTTAGGTATTCTTCCATTTTTGATAGCTTCTGAGCGTAAACGTCTTCCAACAATACGTTCATTCATAGTACCAATTTCTAGCACTTTATCAATATCTAGATTTGTCTCAATCCCCATCTCATCAAACATAACCACTAAATCTTCAGTAGAAACCAAACCCACTAGATTTGGATCTTTGTAATAATAAGAGCCTGTACCTGCTACTGGAACTCCGTCTACAAAATTTGCAGGCTGACCTCCTATACCTCCCATAGTAGATTCGTAATGTGTCATCCCAGCTTGAAGGGCGGCTAGAACATTGGCTAACCCCCATCCTCTAGTTGTATGAAAATGAACAATTTGTTTCTCAGTCATCCCTATATTTTCCTGCAACATAGAATAATACCTGTAAACTCTATCTGGCGATGCAGAACCATCATGATCTGCATGTTCTACATCATCTGCACCAATATCAAACCAACGTTTCGTAAAATCTATAGCTTTATTAAGGTCTGTAGGCCCTTCTATAGGACATCCCCATATAGTGCTTACTGTACCATTTACTTTGATTCCCGCGTCATGCGCTTTTTTAATTTGAATTTCTGCCATCTTCCAATACTCTTTTAATGACAAACCAGAATTTTTTAGATGATGAGATTCACTGGTAGAAACCATTAATAAAATTCTGTCAGGACCATAACCTTCTAACTTTGCCTGTATAGCTCTTTCTACTGCTTTCTCTCTGATAGTAATAGCTGTTAGAGAAGTATCTGATAACAAATGAGATACTTTTTTTGAAGTACGTATTTTTTTAAACAAATTATCGGCATCAGCAAACTGAGGCATGCCTCTTGGGTTTCCAAAATTGGTAACTTCAATATTTTTAAACCCAGCCAACAGCAGCTGTTCTAGCATCCATAATTTGGACTCAGTAGGAATAAATTTTTCCTCATGCTGGTAGCCATCACGAACTGTAATATCTCCTATAGTAACTTTCTTTGGGTAGTTCATATAATTATTTAAAAAATGAATGCTAAAAATATTAAATCGCTTGCTATAATAAAGTAAAAAACATAAACTTTAATATGAATTTAGCATTTGGAAGAAAAAGCTTTTTTAAAAAGCTACTTATGAAATCTCTAAGGAAGTAAATTTGAATGTATTTCCATCAAAAAGCCCTTGATCACTTAATTTAAGTGAAGGAATAACAAGTAGAGCCATAAATGACAAAGACATAAAAGGAGCCCTTAAGTTACTTCCCATTTCTTTTGCCATCGAATCTAACTCCCCATAGAACTTCCCAATAACTTCTGCTGATTGATCACTCATAATTCCAGCCACGGGTAAGGCAACTACTTTTTCTATTGTACCGTCTATTGCACATATACCACCCTTATGTTGTATCAACAGATTTACAGCTTTACAAATAAACTCATCAGAGGTTCCAACTGCTATAATGTTATGTGAATCGTGACCAACAGAACTAGCTATAGCTCCATGTTTTATTCCAAAATTTTTAATAAAAGCAATGGATGGATTCGTGTTTTGATAGCGATTTACGACTGTCATTTTCAAAATATCATTGTCTACATTTGAAATGATTTTTCCATCAACTACCAAAGCGTTAGCCTCTATTTCATTAGTTACTAATTCACCGTCAAGCACTTCAATAACACGAATTTTATCTGTAGATGACAGTATCTCAAAATCAGCTACATTCTTTTTTTCTGTTTCAAAATTATTTAAGATTTCAAATGGAACAGTGGTTACAAAACTTTTTCCATTTTTTGCAACCAACTCACCATCTATATAAGTTTCCAACACTTTAAATTTCTGAAGATTATCTACTAAAATAAAATCTGCAGTATCACCAACTTGTAATAAACCAACCTCTAAATTATAGTGCTGTACAGGATTTATACAGGCTATTTGTAGTACTTTAAAAATATCCATCCCCTTAGCAACTGCTCGTTCACATAATTGATTGATATGCCCTAACAACAAATCATCTGGATGTTTATCGTCTGAACAAAACATCATATTATTATAATGTTCAGGTAATAAATCTATCAAAGCCTCAAAATTCTTCGCAGCACTTCCCTCCCTGATAAGAATTTTCATTCCTTTCTGCAGTTTTTCTAGAGCTTCCTCATAGGTAAAGCATTCATGATCTGTAGAAATTCCTGCAGCAATATATTTGCTTACATCATCACCTCTTAAACCCGGTGCATGACCATCTATAGGTTTGTTATTATTTTTTGAATATTCAATTTTTTTTAGCACCTCTTCATCATCAAATAACACCCCAGGATAATTCATCATTTCTGCCAAATACTTAATGTCTGGACTTGCCATTAATTCTTTGATTTCGTCAGAATCTATTTCAGCACCGGCACTTTCAAACGAAGTAGCAGGAACACAAGAGGGTGCACCAAAATTAAATTTCAACGGAACTTTCTTTCCGTTATTAATCATAAAATGAACACCTTTAACACCTAAAACATTGGCGATTTCGTGTGGATCAGACACTGTGGCAACTGTACCATGAATAAGTGCAATTTTTGCAAATTCAGACGGAACTACCATCGAACTTTCTATGTGAATATGGGCATCGATAAAACCTGGTAGAATGAAATTTTTTACATCATGTTCACTAGGGCGAATATCAATAATTTTCCCATCAGATACCTCAACTTCACCTTTAAAAATAGAACGTTTTAATATATCTACTATGTTTCCTCTTATAATCATAACTCAAAATTAAACAATCCTGTTTTTTTAATTGTTATTATTTACCTTTATTCTTTTATTGAATTTTTCTAATTATATCATTTTGTAATTATTTTGGAGAATATATGAATTATAACAATATAAAAATATCTAACAAACAAGCAGAAAAAATCTTGTTAGATTTCTATCATATAAAAGGGACTGCTTTTAAACTTCCCGGAGAAACAGATTTTAATTTCAAAATATCCATCGATTCAAAAGATTGTTATATTTTAAAAATATCTAGACCTAATCAGAGTAAAAAATACAGCGATTTTCAAGAAAAACTGTTACAATATCTAGAGGATAAAACAACAATTGTTTCTCCAAAAATAATTTTAGATAAGAAAAGAAAAGCTACATCAGAATATATAGATAGCTCAAAAAATGTTAGAAGTGTTCGTTTACTAACCTGGATTCCAGGACGTCTGTGGAGTAGTGTTAATCCTCAATCAAACTTTTTAAGGTTTAATTTGGGTCAACAATGTGGAAAACTCACAAAAACTCTTCGTTTTTTTAAACACACGGAAGCTTACAGAAATTTTGAATGGGATATTGCACAATCTTTATGGACCTCTAATTTCTTACATCTTTTTAGTGCTAAAGAAAAAAAAGTCATCAGCCATTTTCAGTCTCTATTTAGAAAGCAATTTAAAAGCTATCAATCACTTAGAAAAAGTATTGTTCATAATGATGTTAATGATAATAACATTGTAGTTTCTGAAGATATAAAAGATCCTAAAGTTATTGGCGCCATTGATTATGGTGACGCAATTCATACACAAACAATTAATGATTTAGCTATTGCTTGTTCTTATGCTATCATGCATCATAATGATCCATTAGAGGCTTCGCTAGAACTAGTAAAAGGATACCACAGCACTTTTACTTTACAAGAAAAAGAAATCAGTCATTTGTATGCTTGTATTGCGATGAGATTGGTAATCTCTGTAACTAAATCTGCCATTAATAAAGATAAAGAACCCAACAATAGGTATTTGCTAATTAGTGAAAAGCCAGCATGGGAAGTTTTGCATAAATGGGTCCTTTTAAGCCCAGATTTTGCAAATTATTCTTTTAGAGATGCTTGTGGTTTTTCTGCACATCCAAATGAAGAAAAATTTAAAAAATGGGCAGCAACTACACAATGTTCTTTAACAGAATTATTCCCATCGGTTCATAGAAAAGATATAGAACTATTAGATCTTAGTGTATCTAGTTCTTGGATTGGCCATCAAGCTGATTTTAACAATATTGATTTTTTTCAATACAAACTAGACCAACTTCAAAAAGAGTATCCAACAAAAATTATTTCAGGTGGATATTTAGAGCCTAGACCATTGTACACCTCAAATACCTACGATAAAATAGGTAATTATGGTCCAGAAAGCAGAACTATTCATTTAGGAATCGATTTCTGGCTACCTACTAAAACTCCAATACATGCTCTATTTGATGGAGAAATAGTAATAGCTGTAAATGATCACGGAAACAAAGAATATGGTGGGTTGGTTGTTTTAAAACACACAGAAAATGAACTAGACTTCTACACGTTATATGGTCATTTAGATCCGAAAGGTATTTTACACTATCTTAAAGGAGACCTCATACAAAAAGGGCAAAAAATAGGTGAGTTAGGTGATCGAACCGTAAATGGTAATTGGGCACCTCATTTGCATTTTCAGATAATGCTTTCTTTATTAGACTATACAACTGATTTTCCTGGAGTTGCCTATGCAAATCAAATAACTATTTGGAAAAGTATTTGCATAGACCCAAACACATTGTTTCGTATTAAAAATCTTTGTACGAAAAAGAATACTTCAAACGAAGAATTAATTACTTACAGAAAAAAACATCTTGGAAAAGGATTGAGTTTACACTATAAAGAACCCATAAAAATGGTTCGAGGAGAGGGTGTATTTCTTTTAGATCAATTAGGGAAAAAGTATTTAGACACCGTTAATAATGTTGCTCATGTTGGACATGAGCATCCAACAGTAGTTAAAGCGTCTCAACAACAGGCTGCTATTTTAAATACAAATTCTAGATATCTTCATGAAAACATCAACTTACTTGCACAAGAAATTTTAGACACCTTACCACCTGAACTAAGTGTTGTTCATTTTGTAAATTCTGGAAGTGAAGCTAATGAATTGGCTATTAGAATGGCAAAAACAGTAACAGGTAAACAAGATGTTATTGCTTCAGAAGTTGGTTATCACGGAAACACCAATACCTGTGTAGCTATTTCTTCTTATAAATTTGATGGTAAAGGTGGTAAAGGTGCTCCAGCACACACCCATATTTTCCCGTTACCAGACACTTTTAGGGGCAAATACAGTGGTGAAAACGCAAGCCTGCATTATGCAGAAGAAGTACAAAAATGCATTGATAGGATTCATAAAAGAGGAGATGGTGTAAGCGCACTAATTGTAGAACCTATTATTTCTTGTGGTGGCCAGATAGAATTGCCTGAAGGGTTTTTATCCATGGCCTATACAGCTATTAGAAAAGCAGGTGGAGTATGTATTTCTGATGAAGTTCAGGTAGGGTGTGGAAGACTAGGAACATCTTATTGGGGCTTTCAATTACACAATGTAATTCCAGATATTATTACCATTGGAAAACCCATTGGAAATGGACATCCTGTGGCTGCTGTAGTTTGTACAGAAGCAGTAGCTAATAGTTTTGCAAACGGTATGGAGTTTTTTAACACCTTTGGAGGAAACCCTGTTTCCTGTGCTATAGGAACTGCTGTTTTGCAAACTGTAAAAAAAGAGAAATTACAAGAAAACGCTTTAGAAGTTGGTGCTTATTTAAAGCAACAACTTTTCAACTTAGCCAAAGATTTTCCTATTATTGGTGATGTAAGAGGCCAAGGATTTTTCTTAGGAATAGAATTGGTAGATGCTCAAAAAAAACCATTACCTATACAAACCGATTATCTAGTAAACAGAATGAAAGCACATGGCATTTTAATGAGTTCTGATGGTCTAGATCATAACGTAATAAAAATAAAACCACCACTTGTTTTTTCAAAAGAAAATGCAGAACAACTGTTGTGGTATCTTAGAAAAATATTGGCAGAAGATGTGATGAAAACATACAATTTTAACTAACACTACAATAACTTACTTTTATCCTAAACCACAACTTGGACCATTCGCTTTAAAAACTTAATTTTAGAATTCACAAACACTAATTAATCATGCGTAAATTTTTTATAATATTCGCCCTTATTTCTTTTTCAGTTTCAACTTTTTCTCAAAAAGAAAAAATCACAAAATCAAAAAATTGGGATGTAAACAACCCTCACAAAGATTGGAGTTATAAAACTTTCAATCTTAATACTGATGAAGGGACCTGGATGAATTTAGATATAAGCCCAGATGGAAAAACAATTGTTTTTGATATGTTAGGAGATATTTACACCATGCCCGTTACTGGTGGTAGAGCTAAGGCTTTGAGAACAGGTTTGGCTTTTGAGGTACAGCCTAGATATAGCCCAGACGGAACCTATATTTCGTTTACCAGTGATGCAGAAGGCGGGAATAATATTTGGGTAATGACAGCTGATGGACAAAACGCAAAAGCGATTACCAAAGAAAAATATAGATTACTAAACAACGCTGTTTGGACACCTGACGGAAAGTCTTTAGTTGCAAGAAAACATTATACTTCTGAACGTTCTGTAGGTGCCGGAGAAATGTGGCAATATCCATTAGTTGGTTCAGCAGGCCTACAAATCACAAAACGGAAAAATGATCAACAGGATGTTAATGATCCTTCTATATCTCCAGACGGAAGATATCTTTATTATGCAGAGGACATGTATCCTGGTGGATTTTTTCAATACAACAAAGACCCTAATAGCCAGATATATGTAATTAAACAATATGATTTCACCACAGGAAAAACAAAAACAATAACTGGTGGTCCTGGCGGCGCAGCTAGGCCAATAATCTCAAGAGATGGAAAAAATCTAGCTTTTGTAAAAAGAATTAGAGAACAAACTGTATTGTATATCCATGATTTAGCAACCGGAGAGGAAAAACCAATTTACTTTGATCTAGATAAAGACCAACAAGAGGCTTGGGCAGTTTTTGGTGTCTATCCCTATTTTAGTTGGATGCCAAACAATAGAGATCTTGTTTTTTGGAGTGCAGGTAAAATTCATAGTATAAATATAGATTCTAAAGTAATTAAGAATATCCCTTTTGAAATTGACACTTCTATTAAATTAACTGAAACACACCAAGTAAAAAGAAAAGCTTTTACTGAAAATTTTTCATCAAAAATGATCAAAGATGTAAAAACATCTCCCAACGGAAATACTATTATTTTTACTTCACTAGGGCATATTTACAAAAAAACACTACCAAACGGAATACCTGCTAGAATTTCAAATTTATCAGATTTTGAAGCTGATCCAAGTTTTTCTCCTGATGGAAAATCTGTCTTATTTGTTACTTGGAATGATGAAAACTTAGGAGCAATATACTCTATAAAACTAGATGGTTCTGGATTAAAAAAATTGACTAAACAAAAAGGTATCTACAGAACACCAGTCTATGACGGATCTGGAAGTAAAATTGCCTACAGAAAAGAAAGTGGAAATGGAGATCAAGGATTTGATTTTACTAAAATGACTGGTATTTACACAATGAATTATACAGGTTCTTATCCAAAAAGAATCTCAGAATCTGGTGAATTTCCTCAATTCTCTGAAGATAACAAAAGAGTGTTTTTTCAAACTGGTGGCGCTTTCTTTGGAAATTTAACTAAAAAATTAAAAAGTGTAGACTTATCAGGGAATGATGAAAAAAGTCATTTCACCTCAAAACTTGCTAATAGAATTGTTCCTAGTCCAGACAATAAATGGGTTGCTATTATTCATTTACATAAAGTATATATTGCACCATTTATTCAAAATGGTCAAGAGATTAACTTAGATATAAAGACCAAATCTTTTCATGTAGAAAGTTTATCTGAGGAAGCAGGCATAGATATTCACTGGGGATCATCTAACAAAAAAGTTTATTGGATATTAGGAGATGAATACTTTACAAAAAATCTCATTGATAACACCAAAGATCCTTTTGCTAAAACAAATTTATACAGCTCAAAAGCAGCACCAATAAAAATTAATTTAGAGGTAAAATCAGATGTTCCCGAAGGTATCATAGCTTTTACAAATGCTCGCTTAATAACCATGAATGGGGATAAGGTGATTGAAGAAGGTACTATTATTATCAATCAGAACAAGATAGATACCATAGGCACATCAGAAGAAATTGTAATTCCAGAAGGTGCTAAAGTCTATGACATGAAAGGAAAAACGATTATGCCTGGTATTGTAGATGTTCATGCGCATGTTGGGGCTTTTAGAAACGGATTAAGTACTCAAAAACATTGGCAATTTTATGCAAATTTAGCTTTTGGAGTTACCACCTCTCATGACCCTTCTGTGCATACAAAAGCCGCTTTTACCTTAGAAGAATTACAAAAAAGTGGACAGACAGTAGGTCCAAGATTATTTTCTACAGGTTTTATCTTGTATGGTGCCGAAGGAGATTTTAAAGCAGTTGTAAACAATTTAGAGGATGCAAGATTTGCCATTGAGAGAACCAAAGCATTTGGAGCAAAATCTGTAAAAAGCTACAACCAACCCAGAAGAGAACAACGTCAGCAAATTATGCAGGCTGCCAAAGAATTGGGCGTAAATGTAGTACCTGAAGGGGGCTCAAACTTCTACTCAAATATGAGTATGATTTTTGACGGTCATACAGGTATTGAGCACAATATACCAGTAAACCCAGTTTATAAAGACGTGCTATCTCTTTGGGGAAATAGCAAAACTGGTTATACACCAACTTTAATTGTAAATTATGGTGGTATGAATGGTGAAATGTTCTTCTATGAAGAAAGTAATGTATGGGAAAATGAAACGCTGTTAAAGTATACTCCAAGATATGTAATCGATACTAGATCTAGGCATAGAATAAAAATTCCAGCAAAGGAATACCAAAATGGTCATATTCTAACCTCTAAAACAGTGACAGATTTATCTAAGGTAGGTGTAAAAGTAAATTTAGGAGCACATGGCCAATTACAAGGATTGGGGGCTCATTGGGAATTATGGATGTTACAACAAGGTGGCATGTCTAATTTAGAGGCACTAAAAGCTGCTACCATTAATGGAGCTGAGTATATTGGTGTTGGAGATGAATTAGGTTCTTTAGAAGTAGGAAAACTGGCTGATTTAATTGTTTTAAGTGAAAACCCATTAGAAAATATTAGACATACAAATACGGTAACTCACACCATGATTAATGGAAGATTGTATGATATTACAACTATGAATGAAATAGGTAATTACGACAAATCAAGAACTAAATTTTATTGGGAAAACGGAAAATACAATCAAGGAGTACCTTTTAATTTTGATACCAACAGCTTTACAACTCCAACTTGTAGTTGTCATGAGTAATTAAAAGGTTCGTTCTACGTGAAATGGATTTAAGTTTAATGATGGTTTTTGATCTGAAATAATTTCAGAAACTAATTTTCCAGTGGCGGGTCCTAAACTCCATCCCATCATGGCATGACCTGTAGCAAAGGTTAAATTGTTATACTGAGATGTTTTTCCGATATAGGGTAACCCATCTGGAGTTACAGGTCTTAAACCACACTGAGCAGCCTCCTTATCTTGTGTACTAATTTGTAATCCGTGATAATATTTAGAGGCAGAGTTTGCAATTGCATTCACTCTAATAGGATTGATTTTATGGTTTATTTTATCTATCTCCATAGTTCCTGAAAATCTGGTAAATCCATCCATAGGTGTTACAGCAACTTTAGCCTCTAACAGCACTGCAGGGATGGTAATATTAGTTTCTTGGGTTACATTAATTCGATACCCCTTACCAGGTTGTAGCAACATTTTAACACCTAGTTTTTTACTAATAATTGGAGACCAACTTCCCGCTGCCATTACAAATTCATCCGCTTTAATTTCACGTTTGTCGGTAATCAGTTTTGAGATTTTTTTGTCAGAAATAACAATGTCTTTTACCTCTTCTTCAGATAAAATTTCTACTCCGTTATTTTTGAGATAAATCAACATATTTTTCATAAAAATACCAGGCGTCATATGAGCATCTGAATGATAATAAACAGCTCCTTTAATATTTAGATTTGCCTTGGGTTCTATTGCTTCAACTTCTTTAGCAGATAAGTTTTCAACTTTTAGGCCAAGTTTTATTGCTTTTTGTCCTACCTCCCACTCTTGTTCGCCAGCCTTCTCATGTTTATAAGCCATTAACAATCCTTTATGCTCGTAATGAAAGTTAAAATCTTTTGATGTTTTTATTTCAGTGTATAGGGCTCTACTCAGGATATTGATGTCTTTAATCACAGGTATAGATTGTGCAACTTTTTGTTTGGTTGCAGAACGTTTAAAAGCCAAACCCCATTTTAAAAAATCAAGATCTAACCTTGGTTTTACATAAAACGGACTTGCAGGATTAAACATCCACTTGAGTCCTTTGGTTATAATTCCTGGAGCTGCAAGTGATATAATATGACTTGGGGTAATGTATCCTGCATTTACAAAAGAAGCTCCTTTAGAAAAATTAGATTTATCTATTATAATAACTTCATGACCTTCTTTGTGAAGGAAATATGCCGAGCATACTCCCATAATCCCTCCACCAATAATAACTACTTTTTTTGACATTTGTATTCGTATTTAAATCACAGAGAACCCATATGCGTATGGGTCATCTTTATCATCTATGATAATGGTATTGTATCCATAAATCTTAGCCCACCCCTTAATACTTGGAATGATTGCTGGAAAATCACCTACAGTAGTTTCTTCTTCTATACAACCTACAAAAGTGCTTCCAATAAAACTTTCATGAATAAATTCAACTCCCTTTTTTAATTTTCCTTTGGCATGCAATTGAGCCAAACGAGCAGATGTTCCTGTTCCACAGGGAGATCTGTCGATAGCTTTATCTCCATAAAAAACAGCATTCCTCCCATCAGAACCCTCATGAATTGGAGTTCCTGACCATAGTAAGTGTGTCACATTTTTAATGCTTGAATCTTCAGGATGAATAAATTTATTTGGATACCGTTTATTAATTTGTTCTCTAACTTTTTGTGAATATTGTATGATTTGACTGGCTGTGAAATCTTGAATACCTGAAAAATTTTGTTGAGGATCTATAATTGCATAAAAATTACCTCCGTAAGCAACATCAAAAATAATATCTCCAAGATCTGGACAATATACTGTTAATCCTTCAGCGGCTAAATAACTTTTTACATTAGTTATTTTAACCCAATCTACTTTAGTTCCTGTTTGTTTATAAACTATTTCTACAAGTCCTGCAGGAGCTTCCATTCGAATTTTTCCTGGAACTTTTGGTGTTATTAGCCCCTCCTCTATAGCTATGGTGATGGTTCCAATAGTTCCATGACCGCACATGGGTAAGGCTCCAGAAGTTTCTATGAATAAAATTGCAAAATCATTTGCAGGATTGTGAGGTGGGTACAAAAAAGATCCACTCATCATATCATGCCCACGTGGTTCAAACATCAGTCCTGTTCTTATCCAATCATATTCTTTGATAAAATGCTGACGCTTTTCACTCATGTTATCCCCTACTAAAGGCGGGTGACCACTTTTAACGACTCTTACAGGATTGCCACAGGTATGACCATCTATACAAACAAAAGTTGTGCTACTCATGAAGTACTTTTTCTATATAATTATTAATCCTTGTTTCCAAAATTTCCAATGTTACGGTACCTTGCTCTAAAATTACCTCATGAAACGCTCTAATATCAAATTTAGTTTGCAACTCAGTTTCCGCTTTTTCTCGAAGTTCTCTAATCTTTATTTCTCCAATTTTATAGGACAAAGCTTGGCCTGGCCATGAAATATATCGATCTGTTTCGGTATTAATTTCATGTATTGATAGTGCGGTATTAGCACTCATAAAATCAACTACCTCATCTCTTGTCCAACCTTTGGCATGAATTCCTGTATCTACTACTAGTCTACAAGCCCTCCACATTTCATAAGTAAATTTACCAAAATGCTCATAAGGAGTAGTATACACTCCCATTTCTTCAGCTAAAAACTCTGAGTATAAACCCCAACCTTCTCCATAGGCAGATAAATATAAATTACGTCTAAATTGAGGAATACTATCTCCTAACTCATTATTTAAAGCTCCCTGTAAATGATGTCCTGGTACAGCTTCATGAACTGTTAATGAGGGAATAGTATAGAGTGTTCTGCTAGGAAGATCGTAGGTATTTACCCAATAATATCCGGGGTTTGTACTGTTTTTTGAGGTTCCCACATAGCGACCACCTGTATATTTAGGCGCTATTGCGTCCGGAACAGGGGCAACACCATAGGGTTTTCTTGGTAGTGTTTTAAAAAACCGTGGTAGTTGTTCGTCTGCTCTTTTTGCAATATCTCTTGCAAACATTAGTAGTTCTTTTGATGTTTTTGCATAAAACTGTTTATCTGTTCTTAAGAATTTTAAAAAAGCTGAAAAGTTTCCTTTAAATTTCAGTTTTTTTATAATTTTTAGCATCTCTGCCTTAATACGTGCTACTTCTTTTAGACCAATTTGATGAATATCTTCAGCAGAATAAAGAGTACTTGTTGTGTAGAAATTAATTCTATTTTGATAGTATTCTTCTCCGCCTGGTGTTTCTGAAACTCCAATGGAAGTTCTTGTTTTTGGAAGGTATTCGTCTTCAAAAAAAGTTTTAATTCTATTAAATTGAGGAACAACGCTATTTTCTATAGCAATCTTAGCAGCACTTAAAATAGAATCTTTCTGATGTTGGGTAATATTTTCTGGTAAGCTTTTAAACGGTTTGTAAAAATAGCTATCTGAAAAATCAGCTATAATATGATCTTCATAAGTAGATTCATATCCGTTAAAAATCACCTTGGGTTGTGACACTCCTTTTTCTAACCCTTCCCTTAAATTCACAAAGTGTTGGTTTACAAAAACAGGAATGGCGTTTAGTTTGTTTAAATAATTTTTGGCAGCTTTATAACTAGATAAAGGTCTTACGATGTAATTTAGATTACTGTGAAACCCAGCATCTGAAAGGAGTGGGTTTAAAAACCTTTCATAGGTAAAATAATCTATCTGATCTTTAAGCTTAAACTTTAATAATTTTAATGAAATTACTTCTGTTTCCGAAAGTGCTATCTCTGAAACTTCAGAAAGTTTCGTCAATATAGTTTTTGCAAAATCTGCTTCAGATTGGTAGAATTTTTTAGTAAAAAGTCCTAGGGGAAATTCTTGTTCATCATACCCTTTATGATCTTGATATTCATTGACTATAGAAGTTAATACCTGTGAAGATTTTTTTTTATTTGAAATACAACCGCAAATAGTTACTATAAAAACAAAGGTCATTATTCTTTTAACAAACTTCATACTTATCTCTTTTTAAGATTTATAAACTCCATCTTCGTAACGAGAGATACCTAATGGATTTTCATTTTTTAATTCGTCTGGCAACAGATTATTCGGCCAATCTTGGTAACTAAAAGGACGAACCCAACGTTTGATAGAGTGAATTCCGACCGCTGTAAATCGACTATCTGTTGACGAGGGATATGGGCCTCCGTGTACCATAGACGGACAAACCTCTACACCAGTTGGTACTCCATTAAAAATGATTCTTCCAACTCTATTCTGTAATGCAGCAATTACTTTTGGGTAATTTGCTACTTCATTTTCATCTGAAATTACGGTTCCAGTTAATTGTCCTTCTAATTGCGAAATAATCTCTTCTAATTGATTTTCATCTTCGCATTGAACAACCATAGAAAATGGTCCAAAAACTTCTTGATGTAATGTTGAATTTTCTAAAAACTCTTTTCCTTCAACAGTTGCAATCATTTGACTAGCAAAATTAGTTTGCGTGTTATCTTTAAAAGAAGCCGTAACAACAACGTCCGATTGTGAAATCACTTTTTGTTTATTTGTTTCGTATGCTCCAGCAATATTAGGATGCAACATTACAGAAGGTTTAATCTGTAAAATAGCATCACTTACTTGAGCAATAAACTTTGACAACTCTTTGCTTTTAATTCCGAGAATCAATCCTGGATTGGTACAAAATTGTCCGGTTCCTAAAGTAATTGAACCTGCATAAGTTTTTGCCCAATTATTACCATCTTCAGTAAGTGCTGTTGGCAGAATTACCACAGGGTTTACACTTCCCATTTCTGCGAAAACCGGAATTGGTTCTTCTCTTTTTGCTGCTAAATCTAGTAACGCTCTCCCTCCACGAATACTTCCTGTAAAACCAACAGCTTTTACTGCTGGATGTTCTACTAGCTGAACACCAACTTCTATTCCGCTTGAATTTAAATTAGAAAAAACTCCATTTGGCATATTTGTTTTTTTGGCAGCTTTTATAATCGCTGATGCTACTAATTCTCCTGTACCTGCATGCATTGGGTGCGATTTTACAATTACAGGACAACCTGCTGCTAAAGCAGCTGCTGTATCTCCACCAGCAGTAGAATATGCTAATGGAAAATTACTTGCTCCAAAAACTACTACAGGACCTAAAGGAATATTTATTTTTCGTAAATCTGGTTTTGGAGCAGGAGTTCTATCTGTAATTGAAGTATCAATTGTAGCATCTACCCAAGAACCTTCTGCGACCAAATCTGCAAAAGAACGGAGTTGAAAAACTGTTCTTCCTCTTTCTCCTTTTGCTCGTCCTTCTGGCAATCCAGTTTCGGAACAATATGTTTGAATCAACTCATCATCTAAAGCCAAAATCTCATCAGCAATGGCATGTAAAAAAGCTGCTTTTCTCTCTCCAGAAATAGTTCTGAATTCTTTAAAAGCATCAGACGCTAAAGAAACTGCTTCATTTATTTCTTTTTGAGAAGCTTCATAGTGAATTGATGAATTTTCAATATTAGAAATAGGATCAAACGTTTTGAAGGTTTTACTTCCTTCCGCAGACAATTGATTTCCAATGTGATTTTTTCCTGTAATCATCCTTATTTATTTTTTGTTTTTTTTCAAATTGATGGGTTTAACTTATTAAGTCCAGTACTTCAAGCCTTTCTTTTGCCAGAATATATCTTGCTTGAACATCATCAATTTCCTGTTGAGTTAATTTTTTGCCAAGAGTACGAAGTCCTCCAGCAACATCATTATGATGAATTCCCATAGCAAGCTTAAGATATTCCATAAGCAATGGCTGAGCATCCAGATACGATAATGAATTTAAAGCCTGAGAAATTTTGTTAGCGTTAGCCCATTCTCCTTTTGTAACGTATTCTTGCATAGTAACACTAGCTTTTGGAAAGATACAACCTACACCTGTAATTCCACCAATTGCTCCAGCGAGTCCTGCATGTACAGTGACTGTATCTACTCCTGCCAAGATCTTTAAATCTTTGTTCGCTAACATCATTGTTTCAATAATTGAAACATCAATAGTTGATATTTTAAGTGCAGTTACATTTGGAAGATTGGCTAGCTTTAAAAGAAGCTCAGTTGAAAGTGCATGATAACCAGCTGCATCAGGATTGTTATAAGGCATAATGGTTATGCCTACATCTTTTGCAGTTGCTTCAGAAAGGGCATAGTACTCGAACATCTCTTTATCAGAAGGAATCGCCTTAGTTTTAGGTGGCATCACCATGACAGTATCAACTCCAACTGTTGCAAGGCCTTCAATAATTTTGGCAAGTTCTTCCTTAGTTTCTGCCGCTGCTCCGCTAATCAAAGGGACATTGTATTCTTTAGCAACTTCAGAAAGAGATTTGAGTAAGGAAAGACGTTGATTGCTGTTCAGGTAGCTATTCTCACCGAGAGTTCCAGAACCGACAAGTCCACTCATTCTGCTTCCACCCTTTCCTTGAGCTTTTAAAATTCCTGCAGCTTGTTTTTGTGTTGCTTCAAAGTCAATTTCAAGAGAGCTGGATTTTGACTCTTTAAACCATGTAAATACTGCCGGCATTACACCTTCCCATTTGATACTCATTCTTGTAATTTTGTATGTCTATTATTTCTTATTTATTTCTGAAGTGAACAAAAAATCGTTCATTAACTTTAAACTTTCTTTTGGATTTTCCTCCATAGGTACATGTCCAGAATTTTCAAGAACCTCTAATTTAGAATTAACCAAAATTTCATTCATTCGAATACCATTAGCTATTGGAATCCATAAATCTTTTGCCCCCCATATTAACAATGTTGGGGTTTGAATACTTTTAAGCTTCTCTAAATTTACCTGAGTATCTAATTTAAAATCTGTTTTTGCTCTATCAATAAATGCTTTTCTGTTTCCAACTCTTAAGGCCATTTTATGATATCGATTTATTAATTCATCTGTAATTTTTGAATCATCTTCATATACTTCCTCGATATTTTTTTTAATTAAAAATCTTGGGGTAATATATAAAAAAAGTGAATTTAATATTGGTGTTTTTGCCATTTTAAAGATGGCTGGTTGACTCTTATTTGTTGGCAATCCACTGGCATCTACTAAAATAAGTTTCTCAACTTTACTTGGATAATCTGCGGTATAATTCCAAGCAATATTACCCCCTAGTGAGTTTCCAGCTAAATGAAATTTTTCAAGCTTTAATTTCTTCAGGAAGGAATGTAAAAAAGTGGTGTAAGCTTCTATAGAATAATCTGCATTTTTATTAGGTCCTGTAATACCAAAAGCTGGCAAATCCATTCGAATAACTCTGTTGGTTTTTTTTAACTCATCTGTCCAAGCATCCCAGGTATGCAAGGATGCTGCTGTTCCATGAATTAAGACAATTGGAAAGCCCTCACCTTCATCTCTGAAATGTACATTGATTTCATCTACTTCAATGAACTGAGATTGTTCATTTGTATATTCTTTTTTTAGGTCTTCAACAGAGATATCGGCATAAATACTATTTCCAATAGCAAAGGTTAGTAGAATAATTAACGAGTAAATAAAGTACTTTATTTTTTTCTGCATATTTTAATTATTAATTTTATATAGGACGGGTTTACTTGGACTTGCATCATTTTCTATAGGAGCAACCATTAAATTTAAAAAATAGGTACCATCATTAATTGTGTTGGGTACATATATAAATTCAGTAATGGTAGCATCTAAACGTAATTTTCCCATTGTATTCCAAAAAGCATTGTGTGAGAGTAGTTTCCCCTGGTCTTTCTCTTTGTCTACGGAGGGTAAGTCTATTAACAAATGATTAATACCCTTTTCACGAAGGAATACAGCCCCCTCCTCCATCAGATATGTTGGATTTGTGTGTGAATATTGCATTGTTTTTTTATCTGATAAATTTGGCAGTGTTCTAATTACTATAGCATCTCTCTTCTTGTTACCTAATGCATATTGTAATTGTTTTTTTGTAATTACAAAATCATCATTAATTTTTTTTGGTGGGATAGTGACAACCTCAGCTAAAAAGAAAAATTGTTGTAAATTTTGATGAATAGAATGTACTTTTTTTGTAATGTGCCCTACTGTTTCTGTATGAGTACAATGTGAATGAGGATTAAAATGAATGGTATTGAAATTTACATCGGCTCCTTCTTTGACCGAACCTACCCAATCATCAGAAACTACTGGAAATATTTTAGGTGGTTCTATATACCATGCATTCACATTATTTTTACCATCTCTTAGTGGAATAGAAATATCTAAGGGTTTAGATAAATCAATAGTATATTTTTTTGAGTTGTATTTTATTTCTGTGATCAAGACACGTCGAGTTTAAATAAATCAGCCGAAATACCGTCTGATAAAAATTTTCCTTTTTGAGTTGTTTTTATTTTTTCGTCTTCAATATACAATAATTCTTCAGCTATATATTTTTCTGATTGCAACAGTAAATACGTATGGTATTCTTTTCCAAATTCTCTGGTTACTTTTTCTAAAGATACTCCCCAAATAGTTCGAAGACCAGTCATTACATATTCATTGTATTGATCAGTAATTGATAGTAATTCTCTCTCTATGGGTAATTTGTTTTGCTGAATAGCTGAAATATATTTTGAATTATTTTTCACATTCCAACTTCGTTGTTTACCGTTAAAAGAGTGAGCTGAGGGGCCGACACCAAGGTAAGATTTTCCTTGCCAATAGGATGAATTATTTATGCTAAAAGCTCCATCTTTTGCAAAGTTTGAAAGTTCATAATGAATAAAATTGTGTTTTGAAAGTTCTTCTATTAATATGTAAAACTGTTCCTGTGCCTGCATATCACAAACATCTTCAATCATTCCTTTTTTTATAAATGATTCTAGAGCAGTTTTTGGCTCTACAGTTAAAGCATAGCTTGAAATGTGTGAAATTCCAGAGGAAAGGACTATATCTATATTTTTTTTCCATTGTTTATTTGATAAACCCGGAATACCGTAAATTAAATCAACAGAAATATTTTTAAAATAATGTTTGGCTTCGGTTAAACAATTTATAGCTTCTTGAGCATTGTGTGCTCTGTTCATTAATTTTAAATCATCTTCAAAAAAAGATTGAATTCCAATACTCAATCTATTTATTTTACTGCTAGCTAATTCAACTATTTTAGAGCTTGTTAAATCATCTGGGTTAGCCTCCAATGTAATTTCGGGATTAGAAATAACCTCATAATTATCGTAAATAGCATCTATAATACGCTCTATTTCTGAAAGTTGCAACAAACTTGGAGTGCCTCCACCAAAGTAAATTGTTTGTATAACATCAGTATTCAACTCATTCTTTCTTAGTTTGATTTCACTAATAAGACAGTTAATAAGTTCATCTTTTTTCTTTAAAGAGGTAGAAAAATGAAAATCACAATAAAAGCAAGCTTGTTTACAAAAAGGAATATGTATGTAAATACCACTCAAAGTGAATTATTGAAATTATTAGTTAATTTTTTTTGGATTTTGCTTTACAAAAGCACCCCAACCAGAATAATTTTTCCCTTGAGTGATTTTTCCAGCGTTATAAAAATGACAGACTGCTGCTGCTAGACCATCTGTGGCGTCTAAATTTTTTGGTAATGTTTTTAAATTTAATAACGACTTTAACATAAGAGCTACCTGTTCTTTTGTAGCGTTTCCATTACCTGTAATTGCCATTTTAATTTTTTTCGGCAAATATTCAGTAATAGGAATTTCTCGAGATAATCCTGCTGCCATAGCAACCCCTTGAGCACGACCTAACTTCAACATTGATTGTACATTTTTACCAAAAAAAGGAGCTTCAATAGCAATTTCATCTGGCTTAAAAGTATCAATTAATTCGAGTGTTCTTTCAAAAATTAGTTTCAGTTTTATATAGTGATCATCATACTTTTTTAATAGCAACTCATTCATCTGAATAAACTCCATTTTTTTACCTACAATCTTTATAATACCAAAACCCATGATGGTTGTTCCGGGATCAATTCCTAAAATGATTTTTTCAGTGTTCAAATTTTACGTTATTTGTAATTGTGAATATAACATCCTCTTACAAATCTAATCAATTATTGTGGCTTGTCTTAAAACTGCTTACAGTTATTCTTTGTTGTTATTTTATCTTTACAAATGTTGCATTTAACGAAGAATTGAAATTTATTGATTTTTACACAAAAATGATCAATTTTGGTGTTTTTTCATCAAAAAACATCATTTTTATGCTTTTTTTTACAATAATTAACCATTTTTTAGAAATTAAAAAATGGAAAACTTTAACTAAAAGTGTGAAAAACAACTCATGGTTTGAAGCTACGGAACAAAGTTTGGCTTCCTTAACATTCTCTATAATTACACCAAATAGGATTGGTGAATATGGAGCTAAAGTATTGTATTACCCAAATAATAAAAGAAAGGAAATTTTTTTATTAAATTTTGCTGGAAATTTTTATCAATTAGCCATCACAATAATCCTAGGTATGATTAGCCTTGTATATCTTTGTAAATACGCTTCATTTTCTATCATATTATCACAAATTAGTATAATAATCATCATAGCATTACCTGTTGTAGTAGCAATTTTCTATTCTTTAAAAGAAAAATATTCAACAATTAATGACTGGTTCTCAAAAATTATTGAACTACTCTCAGTTAAGAATAATAAAATTGTGATTTTAATATCTCTTTTAAGATATCTTGTGTTTTCACATCAATTTTATTTTTTAATTCAATGTTTTAAGCTTAATATTTCTTATTTGGAAGCTATGACTGCTATTTCTAGTGTATATTTAATAGCTTCTTGCATACCAATACTTTCTTTATTTGATGTTGCTTTAAAAGGATCTGTAGCTATTATAGTTTTTTCAATTTTTGGAATAGATAGCATCCAAATACTGTCAATTACAACACTAATGTGGTTGTTAAATTTTGCATTCCCAGCTATAGTTGGCTCTTATTTTATATTTCAATTTAATCCAGAGAAACTATGATCTCTGTTATTATTATCATCACTTCAGTTTATCTGATACTAATTCTTTCTTTTAGCTACGGTATTATAAAAAAAAATGTATTTGGATTAGAGAGAAAGCCATCTATTCAGACTTTTTCAATCATTATTCCTTTCAGAAATGAGGAAATTCATCTTTGTGAACTTTTAAATTCATTGGTGAAAATTAACTACCCTAAAAATAAATTTGAATGTATTTTTGTCAATGACGAATCTACAGATACTTCAGTAAAAATTATCGAAGAATTCCTTTCTAAAACAGCACTTAATTTCTATGTAGTAAACAACCTAAGGACATCAAGTTCACCTAAAAAAGACGCCATCAATACTGCTATACAAACTGCTAATTTTGAATGGATTGTTACTACAGATGCAGATTGCACCGTCCCTAAATACTGGTTGCAACTATTTGATAAATTTTCTAAAGTAAATAATTCTGTAATGATGGTAGGGCCTGTCTCATATAACATTTTGAATTATTCTTTTTTAGAAAATTTTCAACTATTAGATTTCTTAAGCTTGCAAGCTGCAACATTGGGAGGATTTGGAATTAAAAAACCTTTCTTGTGTAATGGGGCAAATCTAGCTTACAAAAAAACTGTATTTACAAAATTAAATGGGTTTCAAGGAAATGAAAATATAGCTAGTGGTGATGATATTTTCTTATTTGAAAAGTTTTATGAGAAATATCCCTGTCGAGTTCATTTTTTAAAATCTAATCAGGCTATTGTATCAACTAAAGCGATAAAAAGCTGGAAAGAACTTATTCAACAGCGCATGCGCTGGGCAGCAAAATCTAGCTCTTATACACTAAGCAGGGGGAAGTTTGTTGGAATCATTGTTTTACTTATGAATTTAGCTTTTATCTTTTGTTTACTTGGTCTTTTTTATGACCAAGTAAATACACGTTATTATTTTTATTGTATGCTATTAAAGTTCCTGGTTGATTTTATCGTTATCAAGCAAATAGCTATATTTTATGACTCTAAGAGAATAAAAGCCTACTTTTTAGGGAGTCTACTGTATCCTTTCTTTAGCAGCTATGTTTTTTTCAAGTCTCTTACCAGCTCATATACATGGAAAGAAAGAGTATTTAAACGTTAGATTAATCAAAAATACTAGCCAAAATATTTTCTGCCTGACTCCATAAAAACAAAACCAATATCAATAGCATAACTAGTAAGATCCCTTTTTTGGGTTTAGATGCCCTTCTACGTCCAAATTTTCTTTGAAATTTCATACCTTTTTATTATAAAATACTAAGATAAATATTTACCTCAAATAAATACTATTTTAAAATACAAGTAGTCCATCTTTTAAAATACTGATTACCAAACTAAATAGAAAATAATATCTGTAAATTTTGTATATTTATTTTTATAATACCCTACTTTGATATTCAACCATGAGAAAACTTAATTTAAACCTGATACTTTTAATATGCATTATTGTAAGCTCATGTTCTTCTGATTTACAAAAAGCTGATATAGTTATTCAAAATGGGCTATTATATGATGGAACTGGTGAAAAACCATTACTTGGCACTATAGCTATTAAAGATGATAGTATCTTGTATGTAGGAAAACCTAAACAATTCAACGCAAAAAAAACAATAGATGCCTCAGGGAAATCTATAGCTCCTGGGTTCATTAACATGCTTAGCTGGGGATATAATTCTTTGATGAAAGACGGTCGAGGACTCAGCGATTTAATGCAAGGAGTTACTCTTGAAGTATTTGGAGAGGGTACTTCTCCTGGTCCTATTGGCAAAAGAAATAGTGATAACTACCTGTCTTTTGGACAAGCTATGGACTCACTTCAAATAAATGGAATTTCTACAAATATTGCCTCTTTTTTAGGAGCTACAACTGTAAGAAAACAAGTAATAGGCTATGAAAACAGAAGAGCTTCAGAAAAAGAATATGCAATCATGCAAAAAATAGTTAGTGAAGCAATGGAAGAAGGAGCAATGGGAATAGGCTCTTCTTTGATTTATGCTCCTGGAGACTATGCAGACACAGAAGAATTAATACATTTAAATAAAGTAGCATCTTCTTATGGAGGTATGTACATTTCACATATGCGAAATGAAGATAACAAGGTATTGGAAGCGCTTGAAGAGTTAATTACTATTGCAAAAGAAGCTGCTATCCCTGCCGAAATTTATCACTTAAAAGCTTCAAGAAAACCAAATTGGCACTTATTGGATAGTATTATAAAAAGAGTTGAAAAAGCAAGAGATAATGGTCTTCAAATTACTGCAGACATGTATACATACAATGCAAGTTCTACAGGTTTAACTGGCGTAATTCCAACTTGGGTTCAAGAAGGAGGTCATAAAGCTTGGATAAATAGAATGAAACAACCCGTACCAAGAAAACGCTTATTAAATGATATTCGAAATGAGTTAGCACAACAACCACCTAGCGGTATTTTAATGGTAGGTTTTAAGAATGACGCTATGGCTAAACTTTACTTAGGAAAAACTGTTGCTGAAGCTGCAATAATGAGAAATCAATCTCCAGAAGAAACCATCATAGACATGATTATAGAAGATGATAGTAGAATTCAATGTATTTACTTTAGTATGTCTGAGGAGAATATTAGAAAAAAAATTAAAATTCCATGGCTTTCATTTTGCTCTGACGCAGGATCTTACTCAGATATTTCAAAGGATTTTAAAACACATCCAAGAGCTTTTGGAAGTTTTATTCGAGTTCTTGGAAAGTTCTCAAGAGACGAAGGTTTAATTACCATGCAAGAAGCAATAAGAAAACTAAGTGGATTTCCAGCAACTAACTTACATCTTAAGGATAGAGGTTTTTTAAGACAAGGGTACTTCGCCGATATTGTGATTTTTGATGAAAAAACCGTGAAAGATAATGCAACTTTTGACACACCTTTAAAATTTGCCGATGGTATGGAATATGTTTTTGTAAATGGTATTCCAGTGATAGAAAAAGGGAATCATACTGGAAATTTTCCTGGTAAATTTATTAAAGGACCAGGGTATAAAAATAAAAACTAAATGAATATCATGTTAATTAACTACAAAAGAATCTGTTTAATTGTGTTATGTGGCTATATTTTTGGTCTATCAAACGTCACTATTGCACAAAAAAAAATTTCAAAGAAAAAAATTGAAGTACTAAAAAAAGAAGTTGCTGAAATTGTTGAATCTAATCATACCCAATCTCAAATTATGGTAGATAAGATTTTTAGTTTTTCAGAATTAGGGTTTCAAGAAATTGAATCATCAAAATATTTGACTGGAGTATTAAAAGATAATGGGTTTAAAATTGAAAAAGGAATATCGGGAATACCTACTGCATGGTTTGCTACATGGAGTAATGGAGAAGGACCAGTAATAGCATTAGGAAGTGATGTAGATTGTATCCCAAAAGCTTCACAATACCCAGCGGTAGCCTTTCACAAACCAATAGTTGATGGTGCACCTGGACATGGGGAAGGACATAATTCTGGTATCCCTTTAAATATTACAGCTGCTTTAGCAGTAAAAAAAATCATGGAACGTGAAAATATTGGCGGAACCCTTATTCTTTGGCCTGGAATTGCCGAAGAATTAGTCGCTGCCAAAGCCTGGTTTACCAGAGATGGTCTTTTTGACAACATAGATATATGTATTTTCACACATGTTAGTAGTAATCTTGGAGTATCCTACGGAGCTTCTAGAGGTACTGGATTAATTTCAGTAGAATACACTTTTGAGGGAGAATCAGCACATTCTGCAGGATCTCCTTGGCGAGGAAGAAGTGCTCTCGATGCTGCAGAATTAATGAATGTTGGCTGGAATTATAAACGAGAACATTTACATCCTTTAAAAAGATCACATTCTATATTTACAGATGCGGGAGATCAGCCAAATGTTGTTCCTTCCAAAGCTTCAATATGGTATTATTTTAGAGACATTACTTATGAAGGAATTATGGAAATGTATCGTGAAGCTAATGATGTAGCTGAAGGTGCTGCTTTGATGACTAAAACAAAAGTAAGCTCTAAAATTCTCGGAACTGCTTGGCCAAGACATTTTAATAAAACAATTGCTGAAACCATGTATAAAAATATCAAAACAGTTGGTTTGCCAACCTGGTCCGATAATGATCAGTTACTTGCAAAAGCAGTTCAAAAAGAAGTTAATTCTAAAAATATTACGGGTTTAAGCAACAAACTAAACGCTCTAGGACTTCCTATTAAAAGACCTGTTAGCGGTGGCTCTGATGATATTGGTGATATTTCATGGAAAGTACCAACTGTCACATTAAGATACCCATCAAATATCCCCGGACTTCAAGGACATCACTGGAGTAATGCCATTGCTATGGCAACACCCATTGCACACAAAGGTGTTACAGCAGGTGCTAAAGTTGAGGCAATGACCATCATAGATTTCTTGTTAAAACCATCTTTGATAGAAGATGCTTGGGACTACTTTAATAATGTACAAAGTAAGGAAACAAAATACGAACCAATGCTAAGTGATGATGATTTACCGCCTATCTATTTAAATAAAGATAAACAAGAACAGTTTAGAAGTCAATTAGAAAAGTTTTATTATGATGAAACTAAATACAAGACGTATTTAGAACAATTAGGTATTACATACCCAACGCTAAAAAAGAAGTAATATTACATTTTCACAGCACGTAACATCTCACGTTTTCCTGGAGGGCCAGGTAACCTTTCTACGCTAAAACCTACAGATTGCATGGCTCTTCTTACGCTACCTTTAGCTGCATAAGTAACCAATACTCCCTCTGATTTTAAAGCTAAAAACATTTTTAAAAAAATTTCCTCAGTCCATAATTCTGGCTGAACTCGCGCACCAAATGCGTCAAAAAAAATAATATCAAACTTATTTTTGTCATCAATTTCATGGAAAAATTGTTTTCTCTTCAAAAGAGAAAAGTTTGGAGTAATTTGGTGTTTCTCCTCCCAAGAACACGAATGAAATGATTCAAAAATTTTAGCAAATTGAGTTGCACCTAACTCAGCAACATAATTTAATTTTAATAGCTCTTCCTCAAGAATAGGATAAGCCTCTACCCCAACATATTCAATCAACAATTCCTTATTTTGAGCTGCTAAAAACGTCATAAAACTATTTAATCCGGTTCCAAAACCAATTTCTAAAACAGCAATTTCATTGGAAGATTTATATTTTAACCCATTATTAATATAAACATGATTAGCTTCTTGAATAGCACCATGAATAGAATGGTATTGTTCATTCCATTCAGGAATATGAATGGTAGTTGATCCGTCTGAAGTTTTTATA
>Ga0209630_10000442_pt1 | contig 47028 bp, 42 predicted proteins | sample COG_01_FD_184745 | JGI IMG/M metagenome (GOLD analysis project Ga0209630, IMG submission 184745) | Pelagic Microbial community sample from North Sea - COGITO 998_met_01 (SPAdes) (version 2) | ecosystem: Environmental > Aquatic > Marine > Neritic zone/Coastal water | place: Helgoland, sampling...
TCCTTTCAGAGTGGTAGAAAACTATGAAATCAAAAGAGATCTACTAACCTTCTTGCAGAATTCAGTACGTGAGCCAAAACTACAATACGAAGATATGAAGGTAAAACTCTTCGCTTGTATGCGACTCGAAAAACGCCTCAGAGAAATATTGGCAATAGACGGTCCTGAAGCTTTAGCCGCATGTCTACGTAGTACCAATGATAATGTCATGGCTGAAGTACGACGTCGCATCAAGGAATGGCCTGATATGACCGTGCGTACCTACTGTACGATGGACAGCACACTACGTGAAAACGCATTAATTAAATTGAATTGTACCTTGACTAAAAAAGGTGACCGATTGATATTCGATTTGAGGGGATCAAGCCCAGAAATCACTAACCGTGCAATCAATACTGCTATACCCGGTTGTAAGGGAATGATGTCTCAGGCATTTCTCAACCACATTTGGCCAGATTTACCACGTGGCCAGGCGGGTTTCGCCCCTATAGAAGTGATTACACCACCGTATTCTATTGTTAATGCGAGTGTCGATGCGCCAAACTCTCAGAGTTTGATGTCTATCTTTTTATCTTTCACTGTTGCACAACAAGCGACTGCGAAATTTCTATATAGTGTGCCGGTTAAATACACGCGTGTATTAGCGCCTTGGTTTAATATGATCTGTACTTATATTTGGGGTGGTGTCAGCCAACATGGCGAGATGCTCGGTAACCTTTGCGCTGATCTAAATGGTATGGGCGGTGGTGCGCGTATGGACATGGACGGTGAGCATGCTTTGGCACCTATCTTTGCATCCATGGCAGATATTGGTGAGCAAGAGATGAACGAAGAAGACGTACCTTTCTTACAGTTAGTCTCGAAAAAAATGACAACCAATACACAAGCACCTGGTAAGTATCGCGGTGGCATGGGTTATACACAAATGGTTGCTACCAAAGATAGTGATCAGTGGGGTTTTATGACCACATGTGTTGGTTCTAAAGTTCCATCACTATCAGGTTTGTTTGGTGGTTATGCACCTGGCGCATACCCGTTATGTAAAGTAACAGGCGTAGATGTTTATGAAGAGATGCTTAAAAACCCAGAAAAATTTAAACATTCAATAGAAGAAACGATGAATGAACGGCCTTATGAAGGTGCTAACTACACCTCACATCATATGGGCATGGGCTTCTCAATATCGAAACGCGGTGAATTGTATATGATCTCTCAAGGCTCTGGTGGTGGTTATGGTGATCCATTGGAACGCGATCCTGCCTTAGTTATTAAAGATATCGAAGAACGCTTGACGACTCCTGAGTGGGCAAAAAAGCTTTATAAAGTTGAATTTGATGAAGATACATTGGTCGTTGATGAAGAAGGAACCAAAAAACTGCGTGCTGCTTATAGAGAACAGCGTAAGAAACAAGGTGTGCCCTATGCTGAGTTTGTCAAGAAACACGTGAAAGATGTGCCACCAAAAGACATCCCGTTTTATGGTTCATGGAATAGCGATCTGAGTACGGTTTATGCAGGTAGCCCTGATGATAAACGTGATCCTAACAACCCAGGACCAGTTTATTTTGAACATCCCAAAGATGTTGAAATTAGGAAACTCGAGGAAGAGCTTGAAGCCGTTAGAAAGGTAGCAGGTGTAGAAGCTAAGGATAAACGTACCTAAGTATGGCAATAGATTTAGTTAAATATTTATCTGAAGGAGAGGGAACTCAAAAACTTTGGATAGACTTCAATGCCTATACCAAGAAGTTGTTATTGGCAGAGGGAGAGAATCCATGGGCAAACCCGGCGTCTTATATGTCTTTTTATGGACAAGCGCATGGCCTAGTTAATGCAGATGTCGTTGTCATAGATATATGGGATCTTTTTCATCATTGGATGCTCGAAGATGAAGAAGCGATTCCATCGATGGCAGGTAAGAAGCGTATTACTGTTGCAGCTAAGGCTATGTTGGAAGCCTATGCTCCACGTGAATTATTAGCAGAAGTACTGACGGCGATAAGTAATAATTACGGTGGTTCAGTACCTATAGTATTAGTGATGCCTTCACCACGTGCTTTGCTCATCAAGGCTAATAAGGCAGCTAATAGTGTCGATGTTGAGCCGGAAGAGGCTCACATAGATACTGCAGCAATGTATGTAGCTGACTATCTAAGATATTTTAGTGAAGTAGACCTCTCTGGTGTCTTGATGCGAGAAGATTCCGATTCTATGCCCGGGAGTACAGAAGAATTGTCCTGGTATCAACCCATATATAATGTTGCTAAACATTATCGTTGGTCAGTTGGTATGCATCTGCCATTTTCAAATGATGGCTTTAATGTCCCGGATGATGTTAATTTTTCTATCGTTCCGGCTGGCTGTTCTGTGGCTGAAAGTTCTCAGGGTAGAGATATTTCCAAACCATTATGGGAAGCGAAGCAGACTGTTTCTCCAGCTGTAAATGGTTTTAATTATTTAACGATTCCTGAAGACACAACACCTGAGTTAGTTCTTGATACACTTTCAAGTTTAAGAGCTTAGCAGCAGAGCGAGTTCTGCTTGGGAGTTTAAATGCGTATTATCGATTTTCTCGAACGTAGTTCCGCCTTTATTGAAGGCGGTGCAAAATTTATTGATATCGATAATGAGCTGTCACTGAGTTATCAAGAAGTCTTTAATGTGGCACAACACATCGCGGTGCAATTAAAAGAAAAGGGCGTTAAAGAGCAGGATGTTATTGCGACTTATGCGCCAAATTCTGTTGCAGCCTATTGCTGTATTTTTGCTATCTCACAAATAGGCGCAATCTGGTTGCCGCTTAATGTTCGTAATACCCTCGAAGCAAATTTAAAGCTACTCAAAAAATCTGATACAAGATTGCTTTTTGTTGATTCGAACATCCTTGCTTCTAACCCTGAACTTGGTAATCAATACAAAGATGATTGTTGCTTGTCATTTACCGGTAAAGAAATAGCAAAGGTTAATATTGAAACGTTGAGCGACAAAATTGATCAAACACAAGAAGAAAAACTAGCAAAGGGAGACGACCCTGAATTAATTAGTTTGTTTTCTACGGGTGGCACAACAGGTGAATCTAAACTAGCAGAGTGGGGTTATTTAACCTGGCAGTCTATGGTGTCCATTCAGATGGAACTAATGCCAGAACCTGATATTACGTCCACTTATCTCGTTAGTGCGCCAATGACACATGCGGCTGGCGTAGCATCATTTGCACCTATTCTGCAAGGCTCAAACATCATTGTAATGGAAGGTATGATTCCAGATATTTTATTATCCGTTATTGAAAAATATAAAGTTACGCACTTGTTTCTGCCGCCAACTGCAATCTATATGTTGTTAGCACATGAAGGTGTTAAGAATCATGACTATTCAAGCTTGCGCTATTTTTGGTATGCCGCTGCACCAATGTCAGTAGAAAAACTTAAAGAAGCGATAGATGTTTTTGGGCCCGTTATGGTTCAAAGTTATGGTCAGGCAGAGTCACCGATGGTTTGTACTTTTCTTTCTGCTGAAGATCATGCTGATGCGGTTGCAACGGGTGATTTTTCCAAGATTCGTTCCTGTGGTAAAGTGGCACCGCAAATAGAACTTGCGATCTTGGATGATGACGCGAATATTCTTCCTGCAGGGGAAGAAGGTGAGATTGCTGTCAAAGGTGATTTACTCATGCGTTGTTATTTCAACAATCCTGATGCAACAAATGAAATTCGTGTGGGTGGTTGGCAAAAAACCGGTGATGTAGGTGTCTTCGATAATGACGGGTATCTATCGATAGTTGACCGTAAACGCGACATGATTATATCTGGTGGTTTTAATGTCTATCCTGGAGAGATTGAACAACTTATATGGGGGCACCCGTCAATAAAAGATTGTGCCGTTATAGGTATCCCTAATGAAAAATGGGGTGAGCAAGTCACCGCCGTAGTTGAATTAAAGGATCCTGAAGTTAGACTTGATACACAAGAAATTATTGCACTTTGTAAACAGAAGTTAGGTAGTGTTAAATCACCTAAAGAAATATTAATTTGGGATGAATTGCCACGCAGCCCCGTTGGTAAAGTGTTGAAAAAAGAAATTCGTAAATATTTTTGGGACAAGGTCGGTCGCAAAATATAAATTCAAGTTTTAGTCATATCATTATTATTTTTACAATTTTATTCCACGTTTCTATGTGGAGAGGAAAGCTCGATGGATATTAGTATAGTAGGTGCACACAATACAAAATTTGGTGCGTTTGTTAAGCGTGATAGAGAAACAGGTGAAGTAGAAGATCTAAAATCATTTTATGAACTAATTGTAGAAGCTGGCGCAGGTGCGATTGCCGATGCCGGTCTAGAGGCAAAGGACATTGATGCAATCTGGCTAGGTTCATGTTCACCTTCATTGTTTGTTAATCAGGAACATGTTGGTCCTTTAGCGCTGGAAATAGATCCTCAGGGTTTACTTTACAAGCCAACAACAAGAACAGAAGCGGCTTGTGCGACATCTTCAGTAGCTATTTATAACGCAGCCTATGCAGTCGCAAGCGGACGATTTAAAAATGTACTTGCGCTCGGTGTTGAGAAGATGAGTTTACTAGACACGAAAGGCGTAACGCATGCATTGGCGTGTAGTTCATACTGGCCTGATGAAGGTTCTATGGGCGTTACTTTCCCAGGGTTGTTTGGAGAGCTTGCCAAAGCCTATCAAGCAAAACATGGTATGAGTGACGAAGAACTTCGAAGTATGTTCGCCCATGTCGCTGCGCAGAATTATCGCAATGGTATTCAAAATCCTATGGCTCACTTTGGTCCTGGAAGTTTGCCGGATAAAAATCAATTAGTGACAGCAGAAGCCATTATGAATTTACCTGATTCTGGTAAAGGTAGTAATCCAATGATTGCTGCACCACTAAGGTTACATGATTGTTCATTAATTTCTGATGGCGCAGCAGCAGTTGTGCTGACATCAACTGATAATGCTAAAGCGAACTTTAAGCATGCTGTTGAACTCTCTGGTATCGGTCATGTGACCCAACGGATGATGATGAGTCAACGCAAGGAAACTCTTCATGAGTTACAAGCGGCTAAGCACGCTGTACAACAAGCTTGTACCGAGGCGGGAGTTAAAGTTACAGATATGGACCTGGCTGAAGTCCACGATTGTTTCACAATCAATCAAATGCTGTGTGCAGAAGCAATGGGTTTATCAGAACAAGGCCGTGCCGGCTATGATTTTATTGATGGAAAATATGATGTCGATAGTGATTGTCCAATAAATCTGTCTGGTGGTCTCAAATCAAAAGGACATCCCGTTGGTGCAACAGGGGCATCGATGCATGCACTTATGTATAAGCAATTAACCGGCGCACCGATTGGGGTAGCAGCGAAAGGACAGCCGGAACTTGCAATGACAGTCAACATCGGTGGTTCAGGTGTGACAAACTGTGTATCTGTTATGCGTCGAATACAGTAAGGCTTAACAGGATTATAAAATAATGAGAGGTATTCAATGAAGGCAGCCGTGTTTAAAACTATGGGTCCAGCAGATAAGGTGTTGGAAATTATTGAAGTTGATACACCAAAGCCAGAGCACGGCGAAGTCTTAGTCCGCTTGAGTTGTTCTGCGGTAAATCCTTCTGATGTAAAAAAACGTGATGGGGGTTTTCCTGACCTTTTAAATGATGGTTTTATTATTCCTCATAGTGACGGTGCTGGAGTTATTGAGGCGGTAGGGCGTGGCGTTCCTGCATCAAGAATTGGTGAGCGGGTATGGGTCTATCAGGCCCAGTATGGTCGGCGTTTCGGTACAGCTGCCGAGTATGTCTCAGTGGACTCTAGCCGTGCAGTTTGGTTGCCCGACAGTGTTGGTTTTGAAGTGGGTGCCTGTATGGGTATACCGGCAATGACTGCTCACCGCTGTGTTTTTGCCGATGGCTCAGTAGATGGACAGACCCTTCTTGTGACTGGTGGTGCAGGGAGAGTAGGTCATTATGCTATCCAATGGGCCAAATATGCCGGTGCAACGGTTATAGCCACCGCTAGTAATCCCGAGGCAGAGGCGCATTGTTATGCTGCCGGTGCCGATGCTGTTTGTCCTCATCAGGGTGAAGAATTACTGAGCACCGTAGCTGATCTGACCGCAGGAAAAGGTGTAGAACATATAGTGGATGGAGAGTTTGGTGGCAACCTGCCCGTATTACTTGATGCCGCTAGTACAGGCGCAACAATAGCAACCTATGCCTCAATGCGAGTAGCCGAACCTACATTACCCTTTAGACGTATGTTGTTCATGGACCTGACCATACGAACGGTCTTGGTCTATGCCATGCCTGAGTCTGCCAAGGACGATGCTATCGAAGATATCACCGAATTATTGGATGGGGGTATGTTACAACATCGAATTGCGTATCGTGAACCTCTTGAAAATGTTGCTGCCGCGCATCAACGAATTGAAAAAGCTGGTTTTTACGGGGTGGTACTAGTTGATATTGAGTAATGTTTCAGATTACAGATTGAAATGGAACAGATGGAAAACGTAATACAGAATTGAAATGATTTTTATCGTTTTGCAATCAGGATTCTATAACGTTAGCGAGGATTCTCTAAATTATATTTCTTCATCTTACGATATAAAGTTCCTTTCGCTATACCCAGATTTTTTGCTGCTTGGGTAATGTTGCCACCGAATTCATTAATAGCATTCTCAATTGCTTGTTGTTCGGCAATATCCAGATTCGATAGAGACTGAGAAGATTGGTTTTGATCAGGGGAAATCCCGCTAACAAGAGATTCACCGGGTTGATAGCCCGCAGGTAAGTCCTCTGTAGTTAAGGTCTCGTTTGAAGACATATAACACATGCATTCAATTACGTTTACTAACTCTCTAATATTACCCGGCCATTCCCTGTTTTTTAGTGCCGTTATCAAGGAAGCAGATAATCGTTTTGGTACAATTATTTGAGAATCTTGAATTTCTTTTAAGACTATATGCGCGATTTCTTCAATATCGTCTTTTCGTCTGGATAGAGGGTCAAGCGCGATTGCAACAGTCGACAAACGAAAGAATAAATCTTTTCTAAACAGACCATCAGAGACTTCTCGTTTAAGGTAACAATTTGTAGCAGCAATGAGTCTGAAGTTGACTGGAATTGGTGCAATAGCACCAACACGATGAATCTTTCTTTCTTGTAATACTCTGAGAAAAACCGGTTGAATCTCAAGTGGCATTTCGCCAATCTCATCCAGAAATAATGTGCCACCGTTAGCAGCTTCAATCTTACCCATCATGCCGCCTCTTTTGGCGCCAGTAAAAGCGCCCTCGACATGACCAAATAATTCACTACTCAAAATATCTTTGGTAAAGGCACCACAGTTCAAGTCAATAAAGGGACCATTAGAGAAATTACTCGCTTCATGTATGGCCCTGGCAAACATTTCTTTTCCGACACCAGTATCGCCCAATAACAGAACGGGAAGCGGAGTGGTGGCAGCTTTACTTGCTTTTGCAATGCTGGCTTTAACAGATGCACTCTGACCCGATATTTTTTCAAAAGGGTCAGCTTGTGAGTTGCTTTTAATCGTTACGATATTGGAAGGTGCACTTGTTCGTTGTGAGGATCGTTTGTTTGAAGGTAGTTCAATTTTAAAACCTACAATTTCGTTTTTCTCTTTGACAGGTTCAATCCAGTCACTTGACAGCCATAGGCCTGTATCATGAGGATATATAATCTCGTCTCCGCCAAATCGCTCTAGCGACAAGCGAGATTTCATTGAAAGATCATATTCAATACCAAGTGAGCTGAGTATCGAAGAGGCATTTTGAGAGTGGTCAATTAGCCTACCTTGCGAATCAAATAACATTTTTCCGGCATTTCGGTGACTATTTTTAAAATCACACTGGCTATTTTCTTTAATTATATTCCATTGCTCAGATGTGTTTTTGGCGAGCGATAATTGAATCTGGTTGGCCCAGGATACGACTAAGGGCACATGGAATTTATCAAATGTGTTTGATAAACCAGAAACATCGATCACACCGAGCAACTGATTATTGTATGGGTCGCTGATGATTCCAGCGGTACAGGTCCAGGGTTTAAAACCTTGAATAAAGTGTTCTTCTCCGTGGACTTGCGTCGGCATGCCCGTTGCCATGGCAGTACCTACAGCATTTGAGCCGGAAACCGTTTCTTTCCAACCGCTACCAGGTACCATCCCAATTCCGATAGCATTTTCAACGCACTTAGGATCTCCAACGACATCAAGGTTAACGCCATTATAGTCAGTCAGTATTAATATTGACTCAAGATCGCGTAAAAATACTTTAGCTTGAGCTAGTACTGGCCGCGCACATTTCATGAGGTCCGTATTTTTCTGGCGAAGAATATGCAGAGTGCCTTCGGTTGCCAATAGCGGTGCTGCAGTTTGTTCAGGATTGACGCCCTCAGATAGACAGCGTTCCCATGAGCTAGCAATCAGGTCACGTACAGGCAGATCCTTCGACAGACGACCGGAGCAAAGGAAATTATCCCATGCTTGATCAATATCCTTTTGCGAGTAAAAGTGTGTATTGACCTCGGCTTCTTTTAATGGATGACTCATGAAATTTAGTTGTTTAGCGTTGACGATTGAAAATATCTGCTTTTTGTTGGTCTTTTCTTTTTTTAACAGAAATCAATGTTACCTAAGACCCTATTTTTTATGTATTTATTGGCTTATAGAGTAACATTATTAATTAATATCCACAAAATTGATTGTTTGTTTGTATAAAGTATTAAAATCGTTAGGTATTTTTCTTAGAAAATGTTCTTAAATACTTTAGGAAGTGGCGCAATTGATACGGTTTATGAGAAACCGTTCCATGTTTGTACACAGTCGTACTTATATAGCTCGGTACAGGTAAGCTAAGTAATAAATGTATAATGATAATATGTATATATATCAATGTATTAAGTTTCTATGGGGGGGACGGTTTGCCTGTTTGGCATAAAACTTGTTCCCCATCTACAGATATCGTTGTAAAAAACGTGAGTTTTGTTAATAAAACAACAGATTTGATGACGATTTTAGATTTTTTAAAACTCTTTAAGGGGGAGGAATGAAAAAATATAACAGCAATATTATGAAAACCGCAGGTTTTCTATTGTGTTTCGGGGGGACGGTCGCGGCTGGTCCTGTAATGGCCGCAGAGGCACCTGCTTGTGACACCTGTTCAGGTGGCTATGGTGAGGATTGGAGCTGGGCAGTAAGTGGTTGGGCTCGTACCTATTTTGGAGTAGGTCTAGAGGATCACGCAGAAACACCTGAAGACGATCAGTTCGATTTCACTATGGCTCGAGCTAGTTTGAATCTTGATTTTGATATCTATACGGGACCTGTCTCTTGGAAGGTCGTTAGCCGTTTTGATAGAGAAATAGGCACTGATTATATGGACAGCTTGCAGAGAATTACTGCGGGTACTAGTAACGCTGGTTCTGCTGGTAATGGTCAATACTTGGATCAATACAATACAGATCACGTACAAGAGCTTTTCCGTGAATACTATGCTGATTTTACGCTTTTCGATGATAAGTTGAGTATGCGTATTGGTAAGCAACAATTAGTCTGGGGCCAGAGTGATTTCTTTCAGGCAATGGATTTGATTCATGGCTTTGATTATCGCTGGCGTTTATTCTTTGAGAATAACGAGGATTGGCGTAAACCGCTGTTCTTGGTTAACTTTGATTTGGATCTATATGACGAATTGGGTGGTTCCTTGAACTTCTTCGTTCGCCCTGGTTTGGATCGTGATGATGATGTAGGTAGTAACTACAACATCGAAGGTGGTCGTTGGATACCGCATCCGTATCGTGGTGTCGATTTTACCGCGTTTACACAATACAACGCCGACCATAGCTCAGGTTCACAGGACGACCCTACCTTTGGTTTCCGTTGGAATAGTAATGTTGGCTCTATTGGATATTCTGTTGCTTATTTAAGAACCTTTAATCCTGCACCGATTATGAATGCAGCTAACAGCGCAAGCACTGCTGCATTTGGTGTTGATGGAACACAGCACGCCTATGGTGAAGTTGCACAAAATCCTGTGTTAGGTGACTGGATCTATCCACATATCAACGTGTTTGGTGTCACTGCTAACGGTTATGCAAAGGCTATCGATTCTACATTGAGTGCGGAAGTAGCCTTCATTCCGAACAAGCCATACAACTTTGGTCAATTAAGATCTAATTTACCAGGTTGGGGTGGTGTGATTGAAAAAGATACTTTAATCACTATGTTCCGTATCGATAAAGAGTTTAAATTGGGCAAATACATCGGTACCAACCGTCCGTCTCTATCGAGTGTGCAGTTATTTGACACTTGGATCTTGGATCATAAAGACAGCGATGAAATCGTTGAATTTGCTTCGTTTGGTGCTCAAAAGAGAGAGCACACGGCATATCTGACTTTATTTTCATTGTTGAACTTCAAGCGTGACACAATCAACCCTGTATTCGTAGTCGGTACTGACTTAAGTAACGGTGGTGGTTTTGGTATTGCTGCGGTTGAGTTTGTCTTCGGTGATGATTGGCGTGTTAAGGTTGAAGCTGATCTCTGGTGGAGTGATGGTGACGAAAAGAAAACAGCAAATGCAGCCGGATTTAACCATCCTGGTCAACAAGGAGCTGGTGTTGGTGGTACTTTAGGAGCAGGCACAAGCCAACCATTGGGCTATCGTGAAAACGACGCCTCATTGTTTGACTGGTTTGCTGATGATAACCAATTGGTCTTGAAGATTACGAGACAGTTCTAAATTAAGCAGTTTCTATAATAAAGAAGTATTAGTTACTCATAATGTCCTGCAGCAATGCAGGACGATTTTTAAAAAGGTAGGAGTATTTATAAATGTATAAGAAAATATTAGCTACATCAGTAGTTTCTTTGGGGTTGCTTGTTGGCGCTCCATTGAGCGCTGTTGCTGAGGAGATGCCTGAAGGCACTATTATCAGTGCAGAAAACCTCGATCAAGTTATCGATATGACGTTCGAAGGCCATCGTGTCGGTGACATGCTGCCAGGTAAATACGAATGGATGATTCGTAACCACCACTTGAAGATTCCTGTGCGTCATTCAGAGCCTGTGCCTATGGATGAGAAGTACATGTCATGGACTCAGAAGAGTAAAGAGACAGTCAAGTATAATCCTTCTGATCGTACGGCAACAGGCTGGACAGCGGGCATGTTTTTTGACCCACAAGACATCAAAATGGATGATCCAAATGCCGGTGATAAACTGATTTGGAACCTGCGTGGACCGACTTATGGTGCAACCATGGATCTACGTCACATCTCTTGGGTATTCTTGGATGCCACAAAGGGTATGGAGCGTATCCAACGTTGGTGGGCTCAACGTTACTATATGGAAGGGCGTCTTGATGGCGGACCTATTTCAGAAGGTGACGGCTCTATAATGCAGAAAACTGTATTGGTGGCTACCTATCCTAACGATATTAAAGGTCTGGGTATCTTCCAGATTCGCTATAACGATCCTACTGCGGGAACGCCAGATGATACTTGGGCTTACTTGAAGTCTGTTCGTCGTGCACGTCGTTTGACAGGTAGTTCTTGGATGGACCCTATTGGTGGTACCGTGCAGTTGTATGATGACTGGGATATTTGGGATGCTGTTCCTACTAAATATCAGGATACTAAGCTGTTAGGTCGTCAATGGATTTTTGCGATTGCGCATGCACCACTTATGACGGTTGATTTAACCTACAAAAACACCATTAAAGAGTTTCCAGCTGTAGGCATGGATATTCCTCCACATTTCTTCCCTGCACCTCAAGTACAGTGGGAGCCACGTGAAGTATGGGTAATTGAAGGTACTCCACCAGCTGAGCATCCATACAGCAAGAAAACAGTCTGGATGGAAGTTGATTACCCACGACCATACTACGGTGAATCACTTGACCAAAACGGCAAATTCTGGAAATCATTTATTTTCCAAAACCGTCGTGATGTAGGTGATGATGGCTATTTAGCTACTATGCCAGTTGTTGGTCACATCATCGATTGGAAGGCTGAGTTCTCTACGACCTGGTCATCTAACATGAAGGCTAATCCAGCTGGTGTTGAAGCGGACGATGTAACTCTTAAGAAGTTAATCAGTATCGCAAAATAAGCTTAACCATAATAACAATAACTTAGTTTTAATATTGTTCTCCCCTCAATGGTAGCTGCTAGATATTCCTATTCTAGCAGCTACCCAATTTATTTTTGGGGTGTAATCAAACACGAATGACATTTAACCATTCAAAGGATTACTAATGTCTCTTTAGATCCTCTTGGTTAAGAAATACTTTAAGAAGGGTTGTTATGAACATGTCAGAAAATAATACTGCAGTAGAACAAATGTCTGGAACATCTAAAGCTGCTGATTCAATTGGGCAGAAGATTGCAAAGCTTATTCTCTCTATAATGCCCTGGGCTATAGTAGGAACATTATTATGGGCTGGCATCTTTGTGAAACCAACAGCAGTGATAGAAGAAGTTATCCCTCCTGAGATCAATGTACGCGACAATATTTTTGGTATTAGTAAAGTAAGTTCTGATGTCTATATGGCAGCCGGTAACTACGGAAAAATACTTGTCTCAACTGACAAAGGTCGAACTTGGAAAAATCAATCGGCCCCTACAGAATCGCATCTACAAGACATCTCTTCTTGGGATGAAAATTATTCAGTAGCAGTTGGTAACGATGGCGTTACTCTAAGGACAGAAGATGGTGGTAAGACTTGGGTAGAAGTTGAGTCACCTAAATCAGAAACTGCCAATAAATTACTCCGTGTTCATACGTATCCAAACGGTGAAGCTTGGGCAGTGGGTGAGATGGGTATGATTCTTCAGTCTAATGATTATGGTAAAACATGGAATCAAATGCGTGAAGAAGAAGATGTTTTCATGAATGACATCGTCCGTGTGGATGAAACAACACTTTTCATTGCGGGTGAATTTGGTTTGGTATTCAAAAGCACCGATAACGGTAAAACCTGGAAAGATACACAAACTGATAGTCCAAATAGTTTTACTGCAGTCGCGTTTCGTAACCCTCAAGAGGGTGTGGTTGTAGGCTTGGGCGGAGCTATCGTCGCTACACAAGATGAAGGTGAAACCTGGACTTATATCGATCCTAAAAAGTCAGGTATGACCGAGCATTTAATGGATGTTGATTGGTCTGAGGAGACGAACCAGTGGGTTGCTGTTGGTAATAAAGGCAAGTGGATTAAGTTTTCAGCTGATATGACTCAATTTAACTCAAGTAATATGTCTGCTACTGATTTAACCTCACACACAGAGTTAGTGATAGATGGCAGCAGTTTTTTGGCAGTTGGCCAAACAGTAGGTTCAATGGATATAAAATCGGATGAATGGACATTGTTGGCCGATTAGTTTTTTTAAATTCAAATAATAATAAATAATTAATTTAGGGGTAGTCGAAGCATTTGATTTCGGCTCGGTGGAGAAAGAAATGTTAGAGAAATTTGCACTGTTTTGCATGAGGCACAGAAAAGTTGTGCTAGCGCTGGTTGTTGTTGTTACAGCTGTTTTGGCAAATTTTGCCTATAAAATAGATGTAAAAACAGTTTTTGAAGATCTGCAGCCTAGCTCACACCCCTACATCAAAGTTCACGAGCAGTTTAAAGATACTTTTGGTGGCACCAGTATTATCACCTTTATGGTTCAATCAAAAAAAGGTGATATCTTTCAAATGCCGGTCTTGAAAAAAATACGAGACCTCACTCAGGGCTTGTATTCGATTGATGCCATCAATGAATTTCAAATCTTTTCCATAGCAGGTAAAAAACTAAAAGAGACGCGGGCATCTACCGTGGGTATTGAAAGCTTTCCGTATATGTGGCCAGATTTACCTGAGACGCAAGCAGATATTGACTATATGAAGGAGGCTATATTGCGTAGTCCCTTGGTATATGGTCCTTTTGTTTCAAAAGATTTAACGGCAACACTTATCACGGTCGATTTTTTTGATAATTTACTCGATTTCAACCTTGCGTATGAACAAGCCTATGATCTAGTAGAACAGCTCGATGATGATATTGTTGATATAAGCCTAGTGGGTAACCCGATTTTATATGGCTGGGTTGACCATTACCTGCCAGAAACAATGAAGCTTATTGGTATAGCTGCCGCAATCTTTCTTGTCTTATTGTTCGTTATTAACAGAACCTGGCGTGGCACAATATTGCCATTGTTATCAGGTGCGATTAGTGCTGTTTGGGCCTTAGGTGTAGCGCAACTGTGTGGCATACATTTTGATCCATTGGTTGTTGTTGTCGCCATGTTGATTACTGCACGTGCGGTATCTCACTCGGTTCAGATGATGACACGATTCCATGAAGAGATAGACAAAGTTGAAGGACATGAGGAAGATCTTGATTCTCTATCTGCTGCTACCGCAACCATGAAGGATCTACTGCGACCTGGCTTGTTAGGAATTGCTACTGATGCAGGTTGTGTGACAGTGGTTGCGATAAGTCCTATTCCATTGTTACAAAAATTAGTCGTACTAGCTGTGGTATGGGTTGGTACAGTTGCTATAAGTTCAATCATCGTGACACCAGTATTATTGTCCTGGGTTAAAAATCCAAAGTCTTATGCACATCCACTTAATCTGGATTTGTTAGTTATCAGACCATTCCTAAATATTTGCGTTAATGTAGTAGCGACTAAAGCAAGGTATGTTGTTGTCGGCCTTGCGACAATTGTATTTATTGTCAGTGGCATCTTAGCAGTTGATTTGACTGTGGGTGATGCAAACCCCGGTTCTCCGATCCTTTGGCCGGATGGACGCTACAATGTTGATTCTAAAAATATCAATCTGCAATTTCCCGGTGCAGATAGGATGTTTGTCGTCGTTGGCGGTGTCGAAGAAGGTGCCAAAAATGAGTTTGGTGGAAAGGTTGTCGGCAAGATAAAAGATGTTGAAATTCTTGATGGCATGCTGCGCTTTCAACAATACATGGAACAGCAGAAAGAAATTGGCGCTACTATATCGGTAGCTGATGTATTGCCTTCAGTTAATCAAACCTTACGTGAAGGTAATTTTAGGTATTCTGAACTGGGTACCAATACTGATCAGAACGGTGAGTTATTATTCATGTTTGAACGTGCTGCTGAGCCAGGTGATTTATTACGTTTCACGGATGTCGATATTAATTACGCCTCAGTGGTTATGTATTTTTCAGATAGAAAAGGCGTGACGATTCAGACGGCTATTGCACGTGTGAAACAATTCATAAAAGACAACCCCAAGTTGCAAGAACTTGCGAACTTTAGATTAGCTGGTGGAATCATTGGTGTAATTGCTTCTGTGAATGAAGTCATACTGTCTGGGCAGATACAATCGATAGCTCTGGCTCTATTCATTCTGGTTATGATGTGTATCGTTGTATATCGTTCCAGTATTGCAGGTATGTTTTTTATGGTGCCAGTGGTGCTAGCGAATCTCGTAACCTTTGCCTTTATGTCTTGGCAAAATATCGGTATGAATATTAATACCGTTCCGGTTGCTGCATTAGGGATTGGCTTGGGTGTAGATTACACGTTATACATCTGTGACCGTATTAAGGGTGAGTATGATTTAGGAAAATCACATCTTGAGGCTATAGCAATATCATTACATTGTGCTGGTCGTGGTGTATTGGTTACCGCGCTTGTTTTAATTGTTAGCGTTGGTGTTTGGCTCTTTTCTTCCTTACGTTTTCAGGCTGAAATGGGTATGTTAATTGGCATGTGGCTAACTGTATCTGCTTTATCAGCATTGTTCTTGATGCCTGCCATGGCATACATATTTAAACCTAAGTTCATTTTTGATATAGACCGAGATCAAACTAGTAATGCGAACGATGCAGCCTTAGCAGATAGTGCACCCGCATAACATAGTTGTCCTAAATAAATTGAAATAGTTCTGCTTTCTATATCCTCTACCAAGGCATTGGCCTTGGTAGAGGGCGTTTTAAAAAGCAATATCAATTTTACAGGCAGATTGATTCTCGTATCGCTCTCTCTCAATAGTGAAACTTTTGTTAATTTCGAACTTCATCATTAACCGTTTCACTATATGAAAATTAGTTTTTTCTTGATTAGTGGACGACAAAATATATAAATATTACTCACGAATTGAGTAGATGTTAATTTCGATGAGCATTGAAGTTGATTGGGGTATTTTTTATAGGGCTGGAACTCAAGTTGTCATTATGAGCAATGATATATGATGTTTAGCTCTTAAAATGTAGTATTTAGTAGCGTATATTAAAAAATAAAAACATCCATAATATGACAATGATCTGTTTTACTAGACATTAGATAGATAGTTAAAAAATAAAGGTATCTGTATGAAAAAATTAAAAAATAGCGCGTCCGAAGCTCTGGAAGGTGTTCTGTTTGATGGTATGACCATCATGGCTGGCGGCTTTGGACTTTGTGGAATCCCAGAGTATCTGATAACTGCATTACGTGATTCAGGTGTGAAAGATATAACTGTAATTTCAAATAACTGCGGTATAGATGACTTTGGTTTGGGAATTTTATTGCAAACACGACAAATCAAGAAAATGATTTCATCTTATGTTGGTGAAAATAAAACATTTGAAAAACAATATATGAGCGGCGAGTTGGAACTGGAATTTAATCCACAAGGTACTTTGGCTGAGCGTTGTCGAGCTGGCGGTGCCGGTATTCCTGGTTTCTATACTAAAACTGGTGTTGGAACTGTAATTGCTGAGGGTAAAGAACATAAGGATTTCGACGGTGTAACCTATATTCTGGAAACTGGTTTGGTCGCTGACCTATCACTGGTTAAAGCATGGAAGGCTGATGATGAAGGTAATCTTGTCTATCGAAAAACAGCCAGAAATTTTAACCCAGTGATGGCAACTGCTGGAAAGGTGACCATTGCTGAAGTTGAAGAGCATGTGCCATCGGGAGATTTTGATCCTGATCATATTCATACACCGGGTATTTATGTGAATGGTTTCATAGTTGGTACTGACCACAAGAAACCGATCGAAATAATGACAACACGTGAATACGTAGCTTAGTAGAGGATTATAATTATGCCATGGTCTAGAGAAGAAATAGCGCAACGTGCTGCGCAAGAATTACAAGATGGATTTTATGTCAATTTAGGGATAGGGATACCAACCTTAGTTGCTAACTATATTCCCGACAATGTACACGTCATATTAGAAAGTGAAAATGGTATGTTGGGTATGGGCCCGTTTCCATACCCTGATCAAGTCGATCCTGATTTAATAAATGCGGGTAAACAAACAATCTCTGAATTACCACAAACTAGTTATTTTTCGAGTGCCGATAGTTTTGCCATGATTCGTGGTGGACATATTAATTTGGCTATCTTAGGTGCTATGCAAGTCGCCCAAAATGGCGATTTAGCAAATTGGATGATACCTGGAAAAATGATCAAAGGTATGGGTGGTGCGATGGATCTGGTGGCTGGTGTAAATAAGGTCGTCGTTATTATGGATCATACGGCTAAAGACGGTAGTCCTAAGTTTCTTAAGGCCTGTGACCTTCCTTTGACCGGTTCTGATGTGACTGATATGTTAATAACAAATTTAGCCGTTTTTGATTTTCAGGGAGATAAACCAATCTTGATTGAATTAGCGCCAGGTGTTGAGCTTGATGAAATCAAGGAAAAGACGGAAGCTGAATTTATTGTCAGTCCAGATTTAAAAACAAATTGATTGAATGGCGATCTCTTTAACAGGGGCATGTGCTTGTCGAGCGATACAATACGAATGTACTGCTGAACCTGCATTCTCATGGAAATGTCACTGTCGTGATTGTCAACGTGCTAGTGGCAGTATGTTGTGTCCGGTAATGTATGTGCCAAAAACGGCTGTAACGATTACTGGTAAAGCCAAGTTTTATGACGTTAAAGCAGAGAGTGGCAACACAGTAAGTCGTGGGTTTTGCAGTGACTGTGGTTCTCCCATATTTATTGAAGCAGAACTCGTTCCTGACCTCATGGGTATATGGGCAGCGAGTCTGGATGACCCTAATCGTTTTTCTGCACAAGTTGAAGTCTGGACTAACAGCGCTCAAGACTGGACATGCCTTGAGCCTGATATTGAAAAGTTCAGTCACGCCCCAACTTCCGATCAGATGGCTAAAATATTAAGCTAAGTTTCTACTCACCCAAAATATAGGATACTTAAATTATGAAACTAACAAAAATAATGAGTGTTGTACTGTTACTTCTATTTTCTGTGGTCAGGGTAGGCTGGTGTGGCGGCGATGATGAAGCTAGCGTAACGTTAGCAGCATCACAGCAAGTCTATTTCAATGCGGTACAGGCAAAAGATTTTGCCACGGCATACGATATGGTTACTGAGAATATGAGAGACGGGCGTACTAAAGAAAAGTATGTTGAAGAATGGGAAGACGTTATGAAATCAGCTCAAGTTGATATTGTTGATGGCGGCGTTACTGCTATTCATATAAATGGCGACAAGGCACGTGTGCATGCATGGACTAAGGCAAGTGATGTATTTAATGCTGTTCCTATTATTGAAAATGAAATTGATCATTGGGTGCTTATGGGTGGTGTTTGGAAACTGGATTTAACCGAGGTATTGATGGAAGAAGTAAACGAGATTCCAACCGAATAATCTGAGCACGTGATCCTTGAATAGAACAGTCGTTTTGTGCGATACAAATTTATCTGAATTATAAAGTTCAGAAAAGTAAAGTTGATGGAGGAAATCGATGAAATTATATGACTGTCAAGTTGCGCCCAATCCGCGACGTGTACGTATGTTTTTAGCTGAAAAAGGTATTGAGTTAGAAAAAATAGAAATCGATATTCTTGGTGGTGAAAATCTTCAAGATGAATTTTTGGCCATCAATCCTCGTGGTTTATTACCCGTTCTTGAACTCGATGATGGTACACGTATAGATGAAGCAATGGCTATATGTCGTTATTTTGAAGAAGTACAGCCAGAGCCTGCATTACTAGGACGGGATCTAAAAGAGAAGGCAATTGTTACCATGCGCCAACGGAAGATGGAATTTGATGGCATGATATCGACATCTGAAGTATTTAGAAACCAACATGAACAGTTTTTAAAACGAAGTATTCCTGGTGCTGGCGGTGCCATTATACCGGCTATTCCAGCTTTGATAGATCGTGGTACACAAACGCTGGAACGTTTTTTTTGGTGGTTAGAAAAATATCTTGAAGAAGGGCCATACCTTGCAGGTGAGCAATTCACTATGGTTGATATCACGGCTATTTGTGCAATTGGCTTTGCCGAATGGGTGGAGATTTATATCCCAGATGAGAATATTAAAACAAAAAAATGGTATGAAGAGGTCTCGGCACGGCCAAGTGCAGAAGCTTAATCTTCGCGGTTAGCATGCTGTTATTCAGATAATTCCTTTTGAAGAGTAGAGTCGCTTTGATGTTTCCCATTGGATAACTATTGCTATAGTTGTATGCATATAGTTATATAATCGTTCTAGATAATAAATCTCCAAATAATAGAGAGGCATGCTTTGATTCAGTCATTAGCTAATTTCTTTACTCGCATCATGCAGCGCTGGTTACCCGATGCATTTTTATTCGCAATCATACTTACATTCGTAGTGTTAATTTGTGGTGTTATTGCAGAAGATAAATCAGTCAACCAGATGATTGATTTTTGGGGTGATGGAATCTGGAATCTATTAACCTTTTCTATGCAAGCGCTGCTGACATTAGTTACGGGTTATGTGCTGGCAAAAACACCATTTGTAAAACGTATTTTACAATTAATCAGCGGGGTCGCTAAAACACCTGGTCAAGCAATAATATTAATGACGGTTATAGCGTTACTCTCTGGTTGGGTTAATTGGGGTTTTGGTTTAATTGCCAGTGGTCTTTTTGCAAGAGAAATTGCTCAAAGAGTAAAAGGTGTGCATTACCCATTACTGGTCGCAGCAGCTTACTCAGGCATGTTGATTTGGCATGCGGGTCTATCCGGCTCTATTCCATTAAAGGTTGCGTTTGCCGACGGCGATAGTTTGGGAGAATTGTTAGGTGGGCAATCGATTCCAGTGAGTGAAACTATCTTTAGTTCAGAAGTATTGACGATCTGCGCATTAATAATATTGACTGTGCCAATAGTTTACCGCTTGATGATGCCGGCTGCGGATCAAGTAAAAGAAATACCGGCAGAGTTAAGAGATGAAGAAGTAGAAGAGTCAAAGCCAGCGAGTGATATGTCTCCGGCAGAAAAGCTTGAAAATAGTATGCTGATTTCTTTATTGCTGAGTGGCATGGGACTCTATTATCTAGCGGGTTATTTCATGGATGGCGGTAAACTCGGTTTAAATAGTCTGAACATGATATTCCTGATGCTAGGACTTTTATTGCAAAAGACACCTGCCAATTATTTACGTGCTTTGCATGAGGCGATTAGAAGTACAACAGGGATTGTTTTGCAGTTTCCTCTTTATGCAGGAATTATGGGAATGATGGTGAGTTCAGGACTCGCCGTTTCAATTAGTGAGTGGTTTATTAGTATCTCTACAGTTGATACGTTTACATTATTCACCTTTCTCAGTGCGGGTATCGTTAACTTTTTTGTTCCATCAGGTGGTGGTCAATGGGCGGTTCAAGCTCCAATTGTCATTCCTGCCGCTCAAGCACTCGGTGTTCCCCTAAATCAAGCAGCTATGGCCGTGGCTTTTGGGGATGCATGGACTAACATGGTTCAACCATTTTGGGCGTTGCCGTTGCTGGGCATAGCGGGTTTGGGAATCAAGGATATTATGGGTTATTGCACAGTAATATTATTGTGGTCTGGTTTTGTAACGGGGCTGGCAATGCTTATTTTATTTTAAAAATATTAATCATACTCTCAACTATATTGTCGACAATTATGATATCAAATGTTAAAATAAGCACTCAAAATTACAATTTAAAGATAAATTGTCAACAATATGGGGTTAAATATTCGTGTCAGAGCTGCTTGAGAATGAACCAGTTATTGCTTCTACTATAGCAGATACCGTTTGTAGTAAATTGCAAAATGCAATTGTAGAAGGAATTATACCTGCTGGATCAAAAATCAGTGAACCAGCTTTGGCAAATGAGTTTGGTATCAGTAGAGGACCATTGCGTGAGGCATTAAGTCGCCTTGAAGCGAGTAATTTAATTGAGCGAAAACCCAATGTTGGAGCACGCGTTGTTACATTGACGCGACAACATTTAGTTGAGATTTATCTTATCCGAGAGTCATTGGAAGGTCTAGCTGCTAGGCAGGCAGCAGAAAATATGAGCGATAAGGACATTAACGAGCTCGATGTGTTGCTCGAAAAACATCAGCAACAAATCAAACAAGATCAGAGCTACTATCAAAAAGAAGGTGATATGGACTTTCATTTTCGAATAATTAAAGGCAGTAAAAACTCCCATTTGATCGACATGTTTTCCAATGACCTTTATCACTTGATACGCCTTTATCGATATCAGTTCGGCATGGTGAGTAAACGTGTTCCTCGCGCATTCGTAGAGCATGGGCAAATCGTTGATGCAATTCGTCAGCATGATGGTGAATTGGCGCAATTTTTAATGTCGAGACATATCCGTAGTTCACGTATCAATGTTGAAAAGATGCTTGATGAACACTTAGCCATCACAGATTAATCAAACAGGAAATCACTTTAATGAGTAATAAATTGGCATCACCTGGGGCGCGGTTTAGGCTTGCCGTTGAAGAAGAAAAACCATTGCAGGTTGTCGGCGCTATAAATGCTTACCATGCACGTTTAGCTGACGCTACTGGTTATCGAGCCTTATATATTTCCGGAGGGGGTGTTGCCGCAGGTTCGTGTGGTATACCTGACTTGGGTATTACTAGTCTGGAGGATGTTTTAATTGATGTTCGCCGCATTACTGATGTAACAGAGTTGCCGGTATTAGTTGATATTGATACTGGTTGGGGTGGAGCATTCAATATAGCAAGAACGATACGTTCAATGATCAAGGCGGGTGCTGGAGCGGTTCATATAGAGGATCAAGTTCAACAAAAACGTTGTGGTCATCGCCCTAATAAAGCAATAGTTACGCAAGCAGAGATGGTCGATAGGATTAAGGCAGCTGTTGACGCTAAGACAGATCCCGATTTCGTTATCATGGCAAGAACGGATGCCTTGTCAGTAGAAGGACTGGATGCCGCGATTGATCGTGCATGCGCCTGTGTTGAAGCAGGTGCGGATATGATCTTTCCCGAGGCGATGACGGAACTGAGTATGTATCAAAAATTCGTTGATGCTGTAGGTGTACCCGTACTTGCCAATATTACCGAATTTGGATCAACTCCCTTATTTACAACTGAAGAATTGGCCTCAGTAAATGTCAGTTTGGCTCTATATCCTCTGTCGGCGTTTCGTGCAATGAATGCCGCAGCACTTAACGTTTATTCAACCTTAAGAGAAGAAGGCACACAAAAAAATGTAGTCGATCTGATGCAGAGTAGGTCAGAACTTTATGATTATCTGGCCTATCACGATTATGAACAAAAACTGGATGAATTATTTTCAGGAGACAATCCATGACTAAGAAAACAATACAAAAACCCAAGCCTAAAAAGTCTGTTGCCTTAAGTGGTACTGCTGCGGGGAACACTGCGTTATGTACCGTTGGCTTAACTGGTAATGACCTTCATTATCGTGGCTACGACATTCTCGATATTGCTGATACTTGCGAGTTTGAAGAAATTGCCTATCTCTTGGTGCATGGCAAATTACCAACGACAGCTGAACTAAGCGCCTATAAAACAAAATTACAATCGTTGCGGGGCTTACCCATCGCTGTGAAGAATTCTCTGGAGCAATTATCACCTTCGGCTCATCCAATGGACGTGCTACGAACGGGTTGTTCTGTGTTAGGTGCGGTAATGCCTGAGAAGGAAGATCATAATTCAGCCGGCGCAAGAGATATTGCAGATAAATTGATGGCGTGCTTTGGTTCTATGTTGCTCTATTGGTACCATTATGCGGTAAACGGCACACGTATTGAAGTTGAGACAGATGATGATTCTATTGGTGGTCATTTCTTAAATTTATTACATGGCAAGAAACCTTCTGCTTCATGGGTCCGTGCTATGCATACGTCATTAAATCTTTATGCTGAACACGAATATAACGCTTCAACATTCACCGGTCGTGTTATAGCTGGTACAGGTTCAGATATGTTTTCCAGTATAACGGGTGCAATTGGCGCATTGCGTGGACCGAAGCATGGTGGTGCGAATGAAGTTGCATTTGATATACAGTCACGTTATGCAAATCCAGATGAAGCTGAAGTTGATATTAAAGAACGCATGGCGCGTAAAGAGATTGTTATTGGCTTTGGACATCCAGTTTATACTACGGGTGACCCACGTAATAAGATGATTAGAGACGTTGCAAAGCGGTTGGGTACTCAAGCTAAAAACCTGAAGATGTATAAAGTTGCTGAACGACTTGAAAAAGTTATGTGGGCAGAAAAGAAAATGTTCCCTAATCTCGATTGGTATTCAGCGGTTTCATATTCATTAATGAATGTTCCGACAGCGATGTTTACTCCGTTATTTGTTATTGCACGCACGTCTGGTTGGGCAGCCCATGTCATTGAACAACGTGAAGACGGCAAGATTATTCGACCTAGCGCAAATTATGTTGGTCCACATAATCAAAAGTTTGTGCCTATCAGTAAACGCAAATAATAAGTTTGTCAGCTTTCGGGTGACGAGTGAATAACTTCGCAAGTTAAACATTCATAAGCCATCAGGTGATTTAAAATCCTGATGGCTTTTGTTTTTATGAACTAGTTTATTTTTTGTAACTATAAAATGGATAATAAACAAAATAAACGTTCTGTTTTTTATATTTCTGATCGCACAGGAAAAACGGCTGAATCACTTGGTCAAAGTTTACTCTCACAATTCGATGGTGTTGAGTTTTCTGATAGAACCTTCGCATTCGTTATCACTGAAATGGAAGCTCATTTTGTGGCAGGTGAGATACAGCGTGAATACGAAGCCAGCGGTGTTCAGCCGATTGTCTTTAGCACACTGGTAAATGATGACATTCAACAGTTTATATCAGCTACCGATGCATGTGTGATTAGTTTATTCAATTCCTTCATAGACCCGCTTGAAAAGGCTTTGCAGGTTAAATCATCACATACTATTGGCAAACCACATGAAGAATTTGGTGATGAAGATTATAAAGAGCAAATGGATGCGATCGATTTCACACTTAAAAATGATGATGGTATCAGGACAAATCAATTTGATAAGGCCGATGTTATCTTGGTAGGTGTGTCACGCTCTGCAAAAACACCAACTTGTTTATATTTAGCGATGCATTTCTCAATCAAGGCAGCTAATTATCCTTTAACTGATGACGATCTGGATAATGATAAATTACCTGAATTTTTATTACCGTATCTGGATAAGATCGTTGGTCTGACGATCCGTGCCGATCAACTCAGCGCTATTCGCCAGCAACGTCGACCGAATACGACTTATGCCACATTAAAGAAATGTCAAAATGAAGTTAAACATGCGGAAATAATGATGGAAAAAGCGGACATATTTATCCTTGATTCAACGGCTATGTCTATCGAGGAAATAGCAGTAAATTTAGTAAAGGAAAAAGGGTTGCTAAAGAATAACTGATTAAAAATATAATCTTAAAAGTTTATTGAGTAAAAAATATTATGACAAAATTAATTTCTAATGACTACATCATGCCACTGCAAAACTTAGGCATGGCAGATGTTGGACTCGTTGGCGGTAAAAATGCGTCACTAGGGGAAATGATTAGTAATCTTTCGGGTGCTGGTGTAAGCGTGCCGGGAGGTTATGCGACTACAGCCAAGGCCTTTTGGGATTTTCTTGATCATAATGAATTACGTGAGCGTATAGAACTTAGGCTAAAAGGCTTAGATATTGATGATGTTAAACAGTTGACGTCGGCGGGTAAAGAAATCCGTCAATGGATAATTGATGCACCGTTTCAGGTAGAGTTCCAACAGTCTATGGAGGATGCTTATCAAGAAATGAGCGGTGGAGATGATGGTTGCTCTATTGCTGTACGGTCTTCTGCAACTGCTGAAGATTTACCTGACGCTTCTTTTGCAGGCCAGCAAGAGACATTCCTGAATGTGCGAGGTATTGATGATGTACTACTAAAGGTAAAAGAAGTCTTTTCATCTTTATATAATGATCGTGCCATTGCTTACCGCGTACATCAAAACTTTGCTCATGAAGAAGTTGCTCTGTCAGCGGGTCTACAACGCATGGTGCGTAGTGATCTTGGTGTAAGCGGCGTTATGTTTACTCTTGATACAGAGTCTGGTTTTGATGGTGCTGTGTTTATTACTGGTAGCTATGGTTTGGGTGAAACTGTAGTACAAGGTGCGGTAAATCCAGATGAATATTATGTCTATAAAAAATCATTAGCTCAGGATCGGCCGTCCGTATTAAGTCGTAGTGTCGGTAGCAAGGCAATAAAAATGATATACAACGATGATCCTGATAGTGATGATCTGGTAAAAACTGTAAAAGTATCAGCTAAAGAGTCTACGGCATTTTGTTTAAATGATAAGCAGTTGGAAGAACTTGCACGGCAGGCTGTCATAATTGAACAACATTATGGTCGCCCTATGGATATTGAATGGGCTTTGGATGGTGAGGATAAGAAAGTCTACATCGTCCAGGCACGACCTGAGACAGTACAAAGTCGTGAGAATACAAATGTAATTGAACGTTACCAGTTAAATGGAAAAGGAAATTTACTTATTAGTGGTGCTGCAATAGGCCAAAAAATAGGGGCAGGCAAGGCAAAGGTCATCCAAAAATTGGAAGACATGGATGATCTAAAAGATGGCGATGTCTTAGTAACGGAAATGACCGATCCCGATTGGGAACCGGTAATGAAGCGCGCATCTGCGATAGTAACAAATCGTGGTGGGCGAACCTGCCATGCAGCAATTATTGCACGCGAACTAGGTGTCCCCGCTGTCGTTGGTTGTGGTGATGCGACGAAGCAGATTAATTATGATGACGATGTCACCGTGGTCTGTTCAGAAGGAGAGAATGGACATGTTTATGAAGGTAAGTTGGACTTTCAGGTGAACAGGGCCGAATTAGATAACATGCCGCCAGCACCTTTAAAAATAATGATGAATGTGGGTAATCCTGGCAAGGCAATGTCATTCGCATCGATTCCAAATTCCGGTGTTGGGCTGGCGCGCCTGGAATTTATTATAAATAACAAAATCGGCATCCATCCACGTGCTTTACTAGAATACGATGATCAAGAAGCAGCGATAAAAGCAACTATCGATAAACGCATCAAGGCTTACGCAAGTCCTGTCGACTTTTATGTACAAAACCTGGCTGAAGGTATCTCTACGCTGGGTGCTGCATTTGCGCCTAATCCAGTTATCGTACGCTTATCAGATTTTAAATCTAATGAGTACGCCAATTTACTTGGCGGTGAGCGATATGAGCCGAAAGAAGAAAACCCCATGATTGGTTACCGGGGTACATCACGTTATTTGTCAGATGATTTTGAGGCGTGCTTTGAACTGGAATGCCGAGCTTTACGTTATGTGCGAGAAGAGATGGGTTTGAACAATGTCTGGGTTATGGTTCCCTTCGTACGTACTGTAGGACAGGCTAAGCAAGTCGTTGAGTTATTGGCAAAGTATGGTCTGGAAAGAGGAAAAGAAGGCTTAAAGTTGATTATGATGTGTGAAGTACCAAGCAACGCAATCCTGGCAGATCAGTTTCTTGAATATTTTGATGGTTTCTCGATTGGTTCTAATGACATGACACAATTAACCTTAGCACTTGATCGAGATTCTGGTTTAGTTTCCGACCTATTTGATGAACGTGATGAAGCAGTGAAGTTTATGTTAAGTCGTGCCATCAAAGCTTGTAAAAAAGCCGGGAAGTATGTTGGTATTTGTGGCCAAGGCCCTTCTGACCATCCGGATCTTGCAAAATGGTTATTAGATGAAGGGATTGAGAGCATCTCTCTGAATCCTGATACAGTCATTGATACTTGGTTATATCTTGCTGGTGTTGATGCATAAGCGAAAATGAATGAGTTTAATTGATATAAATAAAACATAGATACTAGAATATGTCTGAATATTTAAAAGCTTAAAAACGTTCATTCAAACACATGTCTATATTTATCTCGTAAACTATTTTTTTGAACCTTGCCCATGACATTAATAGGCATCTCGCTTATATCAAAAATTCTTTTTGGTACTTTATAAGTTGCTAACTCTTGCTTGAGAAGACTTTTCAGATTTGATTCATCGAATTTATTATTCTTTTCCTTAACAATAACAGCAATAACACCTTCACCAAAATCTGGGTGCGGGACACCAATGACGGCAGACTCATGAATGCCATCCAAGGTGTTCATGATGTTTTCTATTTCTTTTGGATAAACATTATATCCGCCAGATATTATTAGATCTTTTGAACGGCCTACTATTGTTAAATAACCTTTGTTATCCAGGAAGCCCACGTCACCAGTTTTAAAAAAGCCATCTTTGGTAAATTCCTCTTGCGATTTTTCAGGGTTTCTCCAATACCCTTTAAACACATTGGGTCCTGACACCTGAATATTACCGGTTGCTCCTACCTCTAGAGTTTTGTCATCTTCAGTAGTAATTCGCACATCAATATTGGCTAGAGCTTGTCCAACAGTCCCGGGGATTCGTTCTCCTTTTAATGGATTAGATGCAATCATTACAGTTTCTGTCATGCCATAACGCTCTAATATTCGGTGCCCTGTCTTTGTATAAAAATCATCAGACACTTCTTTCAGTAATGGGGCAGATCCCGAGATAAATAATCGCATATTTTTTAAGGTCGAACTGTCAAGTCCAGGGTGAGATAGTAAACGCGTATAAAATGTTGGGACACCCATCAATACTGTAGCTCGAGGTAAAAATTTAATAATGTCATCAACATTAAACTCAGCTAAGAAAATCATTGGTGTACCACTAAGAAGTGCGCAGTTAAGCGCTACAAAAAGTCCATGCACATGAAAAATGGGCAAGGCATGTAATAAGATATCATCCTTATTAAATCCCCAGCATTGTTGAAGCGTCAACGCATTTGAAGATAAGTTGCCATGGGTAATCATTGCGCCCTTGGGTTTTCCAGTTGTGCCACTTGTATAGAGTATGCAAGCTACATCACCTCCAATAACATCAGCAACTTGTACAGAATGGCTGAAATTGTCGGCGTTCTTAAATAATGACCCTTTACCGTGTTCATCTAGTGTTAATAAGCTTGTTCTATCTCGGGCATGTAAGAGTTTATCCTTGATGATTGGTGAGGCAGGGTCGCAAACCACCATCCCTGGTTCTATATCATCTAGAAAATAGGAAAGTTCTGATGCTGTGTAAGAGTTATTTAAAGGCACAGCTATTGCGCCAAGCTTGAGACAAGCAAGATATAAAAAAATAGCTTCGGGAGATTTTTTTACTTGAAAGATAACTCTATCGCCCTTAACAATGCCAGCATTGGCCATAGTAGATTCAATAGTAGATGTAAGATTAATTAACTCTTGATAGCTATATTGCTTTCCATCTTTAGTCTCTATAAAAGACTTCGTTAAGTCTTGTGGAAACCGTTCTTTAAAAAGATTGTATAAATTACTCATGAATAGTTCTGGTTGTTGGCGAGGAGATTGTGAATACAGGCAAGTAGCCGTATTTATTATCAATATCTTTTGTTTATAAGGATTAGTGTAGCTTAGTACTTCTAGGTTGTTTTAAAGATTTAATTTTACAATAAAAAAAGGCGAATCCAAAATAGGATTCGCCTTTCTTGGGATCAAAAACTAAGGTTATATATTTAAAAGGTAGCGGAAACACCTACGAAACCACTGATGGGTGCACCAGCACCTTGAAATACTGAACTGGTGAATGCCGCTGTTGCTCCAGATCCATCAAACACTTCATCTGCTTCACCCAATAATCCAAACGTTTCATAGTCTGTATCAAATAAATTATTAACGCGCGCAAAAACAGAGAAGGTTTTATTGATTTTATAAGTGCTATTTAAATTGACAATCGCATAGCCATCGACAGGACCAAGTTCATTGCTCTCGTCACCACGCAAGACTTGAGTGGAGTTATAGATCATATTGGCGCCAACAGAAAAGTTTTCTGTGAAGCTATATAAACCGCCAAGTTTAAATGTATGTTCAGGTATGCCCGGTATCCTATCTCCTGGATTAACCTGAATTTCATTTGCAGTACCATCACCGTTTATATCAGCTGCATTTGGATGGTTTGCACTGATGCCGACAAAAGCATCTTGAAAAGAAGCATCGACATAGCTGTAATTGAGGTACCAATTTAATTTCTTGTTGAATATCCCGTTTAACCCAACTTCTGTACCGACACGTTCAGTATCACCAACATTCCTAAAGAAACCTGTACTTGACGTGGTTCCTCCAGTCGAACCAAAGATAATGTCATCATTATTAGTGCTATGAAAAGCGCTGATACTGTAGCCAATACCATTATTTAAAGCGCCTCTGATACCACCTTCATAACTCTTGGTGACAACTTGTTCCAGTGGTGGATCAGCGAGAAATGCATTGGGTAAATTACAAGGGGCGTCTTCACGAGCACATAACAATTCAATTGGCGTCGGTGCCCGTGCTGATTCGCTATAACTACCATAGATACCAGTATTATTGTCAAAATTATAGGTGATGCCGAATGCAGGGTTGATACGATCAAAATCATGTTCGCCATTTAGTGCGGTTGGGTCATCGGGATTCGCAAGATTATTTTGACTGCTTCTGTCACCCAAGACTATATGTGAATTGTTATAGCGCACTGAAGCAGTGATGGCGAGTTTATCCGTTACCGAAAAAGTATCCGTTGCATAGAGTGACCATGAACGGTTATGGGCTTTAATGCTTGTGCCTTCTCCAGGAACAAAGAGGGAGGTTCTCGATGTGCCGCGATCAGCACTAGCAAGCGTGCAATCTGTGCCATTAACAGTACAGTTGAGAGATGCAATTTCTACGGCCGAAAAGAAATCGATGAGTCCTTGTTGGTAACCTGTGCCAAAAATGAACTGGTTTTTATGACCAAATAAATCATTCAGAAAAGTCGTTTGCAGGTTTGTACCGAAGCCTTCCTGCTCGCGGTTACTGATATTATTGATAGCATTTCGTGAGATGCCACCTACAGTAGCTAAGATAAAAGCACCATTTTGATCTGTAATTGGCGCTGTGAGGTCATCCTCTTCACATAAACGACCAGCATTCGCACCACCACAATCAGTGAATTCTGAACCATCACCATTGAAACTATCAGTTTCATTTTTACGATAAAATGCATTTCCACTTAATTGAATACTATCGTTAACCCATTGTGTTCCTTCCAGATTAACCATCGTCATTTTATTTTCTGTCTGATCAGGAGATGTAAATACAGCCTCTCTATCAAGTTCGAGTAGTTCTACAGGCGATGAGCCATTACCAATTAGATCTGTATCTGCATGGTTAAGCGATAAGTCTAATGTTGTACTTGTTGCACGATAGCTTAATGAACCAAATAAATTTAAAGCATCTGAAGGTGATGCATCGCGCCAACCGTCCTCATCAAAGTAACTCGCGGTAACAAAATAACCCCATTTACCGTTATTACCGCCGGACTCAATGGTTGAAACAATACGGTCGAACGAACCACCATAAGTTTCAATACTATGTCCCGGATGAGTAAAACCATTTTTTGTTGTAATAGAAAGTGAACCCCCGAGTGCATTGAGACCAAATACAGGGTTAGCGCCACCGATTAGATTAATATTCGCTATAGATGATTCCGGGACTAAATCCCAGTTCATGGAATCGCCAAAGGGCTCGTTAATTCGTACACCATTTTGGTAAACAGCCAAGCCTTGAGGTAAACCTAATAATGGCGACAATGAATAACCACGATATGACACATCGGATTGTAAGGGGTTGTTCTGGGCATCATTAATGGTGACACTGCCTAGGTTACGGTTCATGAAGTCTGTCAGGTCGAATGTTTGGCTAGCCTCTAAATCAGCACTTGATGCAGACTGGACATTATAAGGAATTAACTCTTCTGGGAGACCGACACCATGAGTAGGCGTAATGCCGATAACTTCAACGGTTTCTTTTTCTTGAATGTTTTCTTCAGCTAATACGGCTTGCGGTGTAGTTAATACAAGCAGTGATATTGTAGCGGCTGCGATATTTCGACTAGCAGACATGATCGATGTGCCCTCAAATTTTTAAAGTATTTACTGGTAATTTCAATTGGAGGGCAAGAGTATCGATCTAAGCACTTTAATAAAAGAGACTTAGTAATGAAAAACACAGGAAAAATTCCTGAATTTCGTTTGAAATGAGTTTTTAGATGTATTCTTCCAGAATTTCGCGTTCTTCGTCGCTGGTTTTTGCATTTTGAAGGCGATTTTTGATCATATCCTTGTTTATATGTCCGCCTTCAATTAAATCTCTTCTTTCTTCCGGTGAGAGCGAATCCATAAAGAATAAATTACTGGGGGGGTGGTATCCAGCTTCAATAATCACATTCGCTTCATTTGCCATTAATCGATATTTCCCAATATCTTTTTTGAGTCGATCATCCGCGAACGCCTTGTCTGCAATACCGGCTGTGTATATGGAATGTATTTCCATTTTATAGCTGATGATGTGACCGGGATCACCCGTTTTTTCAATTTGATTTTCTATATGCTCAAGTCTTGGTCGTAATAACTCTCGCAAGGTTTCAAGGACTTCTTTGTCTTCAAGTCTTTCAGAGTAGATATCCAGAATATTATCAATCGGTAATTGGGTATAAGTATCAGTAGTGAATAATTCGTTTTGCCGATAGGTCAGTAGTTTATAGGAACGAAACCCAAGCTGTTGTTGGATATCTGTCAATTCACGAATGTGTTTATTAAAGCCTAAAGCGCATACCAGTTGTGAGTGATTGAGTTCGAGTTGTGCCGCAACAATATTGATACGTTTGATGAAGTCTTTTTCCTCGCCTGCATTGGTCTTATAAAATATTCGAACGAGTTCATCATCTGAAGCTGTCAATAATTCTGTAAAACTGGTCATAGTCGTTTAATTAACTCTCACGGTGTAGTTTCATGTAATCATAAAGGATCTTTTTCTCGACATCCGAAATATTTGGATCTTCCAGACGTGTCTCGATTAAAGGTCTTGGAATTAGCCCTTTATTAAGCAATTTTCTCTTTTCCTGTGGCAAAATGGAGTCTCGAAAAAATAACTCACCAATGGGAATAATCTTATTTTCAACTATTAATGTGACTTCATTTAATAGGGCACGGAATCCACTATCGGACAGTTCCAGTCGGTTTTCTACAAAATCAATGCCGACGATACCATCTGAATAAATGGCGCGCATTTCTTCTTTATATTTATCTATGATCAGTGAATTTACCGTTTCATCAATTCTTTTTTCAATTGACGTAAGCCGGTTTAACAACAGATATTCTATAATTTGCTTATTTGCAATGTCATTTTTACGACTGAATATATAGAAAGAATATTGTCCAGGGTTATTAATTTATAGATGTCTGTTGTAAAGAATTCATTCCGAGAATTCAATAAAGCGTCATAATTATCAAAACCAAGAACAGGAGGTATTTCAGGCAAATTTCGAGTGGACTCATTGAATCCAATGGCACAGATCAATTGAGCCTCGCGTAATTTTAATTTCATCCCGATAGCTTCAGCTTTATCCTCATTGATTTCAGCTGAAACATTGAATTTATAAAGAAGTTGAAGAAGTTCTTCTTCGTTTGAATTTAGAATTTCTTTAAACGAGGCCATACAAATTTATCCCCGCAGTAGAGTTACTGCAATATGCCTTGCAGTATGCCCGTGTTTCGAACCCATGGTTTAGCTTTTTGAATTGCCAAGGGGAGTTCGCTAAAGGCGGTTTCTGCATTTTTATAGGTGTCGTAAAGCCCATATATCGCAGTATACCGAGTTATGCCATTCACACTAACTACGATATAACCTGCTTTTGAATCAAGGCCTGATTGCTTTATATAATTAACAATGTCTTTTTCATTGATAACGCTTGCCAGTTGCAGTGTGTAATTGTCAGAGGCTTGTTGTCTTAACCAATTACTTAAATTCAGTTCGCTGTCTGACGTCGAAGGTTGTTCAACTGATGCTGAAGCCGTGTTTTTTTCAGTAGTTGATTCGACTTTATTACCAGCATCAACGTTTTCAGGTTTTGTCGCAACCGTGGTTTTACTGCTACCCAGTGCTTGCAGTTTTTGCTTTGCTTCTTGTAGGCCTTGATCAGCAGCAAGTTTGTACCATTCCCTTGCTTTGGTGATATCTTTATCGACGCCATATCCATTTTCATGGAATACACCAAGATTAAACTGTGCTTGGGCTATATCCTGTTCAGCAGATTTATTAAACCATTTTAAGGCTGTGGCATAGTCTTTAGTCTTACTTTGACCAAAGGCGTACATGACGGCGAGGCTGTATTGTGCATTACCATGGCCTTGTTCAGCGGCAGCCTCGAATAATTTTGCTGCTTTTACATAATCTTTTGGGATGCCTATCCCACGATAGTGCATTAAGCCCAGATTGAATTGGGAGTCTGCAATGCCAGAGTTGGCCGATTGTTCCCACCATTTGGCGGCTTCAAGGTAATTTTGCTCTACACCCTGTCCCTGAAAGTATTTTACGCCAATATCATGTTGCACTAGTGGCACGCCTTGCTCTGCGGCCATGAGGTACCATTTTATTGATTCGGCAGGACTTTTTTCTACGCCATGACCATAGTCATACATAAGGCCCATAGTAATTTGAGCCTGTGAATCGCCTTGCTCGGCCAAAGGTTTGAGTATCTCTAACGCAAGTGCATAGTCCTTCTTCAAATAAGCCTGCTTGCCTGCTTCATAATCTGCAGCAAAAACTGCAGTAGAACAGAGTAAAAATAAGAAAAGGAGGACAGCGTGTTTATTCGTCCATGAAGTGTTAGCTTTTGAGTGGTATATCAAGTTCGTGCTCATTTATAAGTTATTATTTTCACGCTTATTTATAGTTGAATATTAGGTTATGCCATCGTTTTAGCAAGACTAAAAATTTCTTCTGCATCAAACACTTGGCTATTGCTCTCAAATAGTTTTTCAATACATGCTCGATGTAATGCTAATTTTAACGTACCAAATCCTATTGCGCCCCAAATTATTTTTCCATGGCGTTCCTTGCCTCTATCCATCATATCGGTACCGCCAATACCTATCGGTGGTGTCGCGTTCGCATCAGCCATTAATTCGATTGAGCTATTATTTTCCCAATGTTCAGCTTTGAGTAATTCAGCACCTGCCGCCCCAGTTGCAAAGACAATTTGCGCATCCTCAATCAATTTTCCTCTTGAATCGCAATCAGCAGCCTCGGCAGGTTTAATATCGACATCGAAGCTCTTTTTCATATCGGCACAGGCTTGTTCGGCACGACTTAGTTGACGCGAACTGACTATTACTTCACTGGCACCTTCTTTCGCCAGCATGATAGCGGCACGTTGCCCTACAGGTCCGGTTCCGGCTAATACTACCGCTTTTTTACCTTTAATGGCGCCACTGCTCAATAATTTAGCAACACCGGCAGCTGCGGTTGTATTACTGCCATTACTATCCAGCATGACGGAAACCCGGAAGTCAGCAAAAAAGTTTCTTTGCACGGCTTTAAACAGCTTTTCACCCGCAGCCATATCGCTACCGCCAACGAACAAAGCGGTATTTTTCTTATCTTTGGGTGCGCGGGTAAAAATAGCACCTTCAACCAGTGGTGTGACGTTGTCAGGCGTGACGTTGCCATGTCCGATAACATGGTCGGCACCACCATCATATGCAACAACCGTATCAAACACGGCCGGATGGGCATCGGTATCAAGCTGGAATAGTAATTTTTTCATTATGGTTAATTCCTCTGAATATTGTTCTAAATGAAGTAATGCCTACATAATCAATTACATACGTAGGCAGTGGACTCATTCCCCTCCGAACGGCCCGTATAAAAAGCGCATAAGTTAACCGATGCTGTATCACGCGACAACCGGTGAATCGTCTAAGCGTACATGAAATTATTCAAATCAGAATTTTCAATTTTTGCGATGTCCTTACAAAACTTACCGGTTTTTGTGCTTCTGGCATATAATCGCCGCCTTTTTTAAAAATTCCGGGGGGGATTATGATTAAAGATATGACGATTCAGGCATTCTTGGATGGCTTGGCAAGTAAGACTTCAACGCCAGGTGGTGGTGGTGCGGCGGCTGTCTCTGGTGCGATGGGTGCTGCCCTAATTAGCATGGTGGCAAATTTTACCATTGGTAAAAAAGGCCATGAAGATGCCGAAGAAGAGTGTAAGGAAATACTCGCCAAATCTGAGGAATTAAGAGCAAAATTAACGGATGCTATAAAAGATGATGTCGATGTCTTTGATCGTGTCATGGCTTCTTATGGTATGCCTAAAGAAACAGACGAAGAAAAATCAGTCCGGGCGACAGAAATACAGGCAGCACTTAAAGCAGCAACGGATGCTCCTTTAGAATGCGCCCGACTTTGTCGGGATGTTATTAATCTCAGCCAACCAATCGCGGACAAAGGAAATAATAATGTGATTAGTGATGCAGGTGTTGCTGTATTAGCCGGTTACGCTGGGCTTAGAAGCGCTGCCTTAAATGTGTACATAAATATTGGTGGCATTAAGGACAAAGAATTTGCGGATGATCGCCGCCAGAAGTTAGAAGCGTTACTAAATGATATGGATGTTTTGAAAGAAGAGATCTACGAATTGGTTAAGAGCAAACTCTAAATATAATTATTTCCATGTGCATTGATCTATAGATTAATGCGCATGGAAAAATCAATTGCTCGAATGTGTTTGGTCAATGCGCCAATAGAAATGTAGTCCACACCGGTTTTTGCAATTGCATACAGGTCGTCTTTAATAATATTTCCAGAGGCCTCGAGTTTGGCACGACCTTGATTAATGTTTACCGCCTTTTCTAGTAATGCGAGATCAAAGTTATCCAATAATATTTGATCGGCTTCCGCTGTTAATGCTTCTTCAAGTTCATCTAGGGATTCAACTTCTACTTCCACAGGTAATTTCTTTGCTTTAGCTTGTTTTACCGCTTGCGTAATGCCTCCTGCTGCCATTATATGATTTTCTTTGATTAGGATTGCATCATAGAGTCCAACGCGGTGGTTGGTGCCACCACCACATGCAACAGCATATTTTTGAGCAAGCCGTAAACCAGGAATAGTTTTTCGTGTATCTAATATTTTAGTCTTGGTATCTTTTATAATCTCAACAAAACTTGCGACTGTTGTTGCCGTAGCAGAAAGTGTCTGTAAAAAATTAATTGCAGTTCGTTCACCTGTTAGAAGTGAGCGTGCCGAACCATTAAGTGTGCATAGTGTTTGTTCTGGCACAACGACATCACCATCTGCAACATTCCAATTTATCGTGGTGGTGTGGGGTAATTGATTAAATACTTCATTAAACCACTGGCATCCAGCAATGACGGCATGCTCACGCGTGATTAATGTTGCCGAAGCTAAGGCCTCTTCAGGAATTAGCTCCGCAGTAACATCTCCGCTACCGACATCCTCGGCTAATGCCGATTTAACATTTGCGTTTATATCTTTCTGGTTAATGACCATTTTGAATTTTTATTAAAGTATTGACGTGTTTTACTAAAGACAATGGGGCTAAGCAGTAACAAGGCGACAAGATTGGGTAAGGCCATCAATCCATTGAGTACATCTGCAAACGTCCAGACAATTTCCAATTTTACAACTGCGCCAACAAAGATCGCTATAATCCATACTATTCGATAGTAAATTATAATTGTTGTACCAAACAGATAACTCGCACATCGTTCACCGTAATAACTCCAACCGAGTATGGTGGTGAAGGCAAATAAGATCAGACCAAAACTAACGACATAACTTCCATAACCATATAGGCCACTTGAGAATGCAAGTGATGTCATCGGCGCACCTTGTAGTCCGCTTTCCCATGCTCCAGTAATAATAATGACGAATGCAGTAAGGCTACATAGAATTAGGGTATCAATAAAGGTGCCTAACATAGCTACCATGCCTTGTTTAACCGGGTCATTAGTTTGGGCAGCAGCATGAGCAATTGGTGCACTACCTAGACCTGACTCGTTTGAGAAGATGCCTCTGGCAAAACCCCAGCGTATTGCCATCCAGATGGATGCGCCCAGAAAACCGCCACTTGCAGCAGAGCCGGTAAACGCGCTTTCGATAATGAGTAAAAATGCAGCAGGTAATTTTTCTATATTTAAGAGAATGATTGCCAACGCAGCAACGATATAAATTGCTGCCATGAAAGGCACCAGTTTTGAGGCAACCTGTGCGATACGTTTTACGCCGCCAATAATCACAAAGGAGGCGAGTACAGCCAACACAGTGCCAGTAACCCAGGTCGGGACACTAAAGCTTGAACGAATCTCATCTGCGACAGAGTTGGATTGCACCATATTACCGATCCCAAAAGCAGCAATCATCGCAAAAAAAGCGAACGACGCAGCCATCCAGCGCCAGTTGTCACCCAAACCATTACGGATATAGTACATTGGACCACCGACGTAATTGCCAAGTGCATCGGTCTCTCTGTAACTAACAGCGAGCACAGCTTCGGCGTATTTTGTGGCCATCCCGAAAATCGCAATGACCCACATCCAGAATATTGCGCCAGGCCCGCCAAAATAAATCGCTGTGGCAACACCAGCAATATTGCCAGTACCAACAGTCGCAGAAAGGGCCGTCATCAAGGCTTGAAATGGACTGATATCACCTTTGTTTTTAGATGAACCCTTTCGGCCTTGCCACAAGGTTTGAAATGCGAGGGGTATTTTTCGCCAAGGCATGGCGCGAAGTCCAATCGTCAGATAAATGCCCACGATCGCCAATAGCGGGATGAGCAGGTACTCTCCCCAAATGATGCTGCTTAATGTAGTTAGCTTATCCAGTAACCATTGCATAACGTTGCTATCGTTTCCGTTCGATTGCTTAAGACTATGATTGAAAAGAGGATAGTTTAATCGTTATCACTCAATATTGTCGAATGAGCAGTTGTTCCCCTTGTTGTGCGAAATCGAGATGTCTTAAAAAACTCATTCCCAAGAGCACCTCTTCGCCTTGCATGTAGGGGTTAATATTGGCATTGACACCATGCAATTCTATTTCGCCGATGCTGACACTATCTAATGTCGTAGCGTAAACAACGGTCTGACCATTAGCTGTTTGTACGGGTATTTTTATTCCGGCTTTTAGTCTTAATTTTTGAGCAATCTTTTCAGGAATAGTGATATCAGTTGCACCTGTATCGAGTAAAAACACAACTTCCGTGCTATTGATCATGCCATTAGCAAGATAATGACCGTAGCGATTTCTCTGTAACTGTACTTGTTTATAGTCGTTAGTTTGTGAAGTGGATAAGGCTTTGTTTGGATTGTTTTGCTGGTCGAGATACCGGGAAAAATAGACAGTTAAAATACCGAGAACGACTATCCAGCCTAATACAGTCATGCCTTTTCCAAGGCGTTTTTGAAAATTGTCTTCATTCATACTTCAGATTTTGTCATACATGCCGCTATCAGCACTATAGAAACAATATATTTAGAGTGATGACTTATTAATATGCATAAATTGATACAACATTTCTTGATTATCTTATTGTCATGCTTTTCTCAGACGGGAGCATTTGCTGCAGAAGAATCTACTGAAGATAAAGCTAAGGAACTAAAATTCTATACAGCGGCTAAAGAAGGACGTTTAAGTCAGGTCAAAGCGATGTTATCGAGTGGCTATAATGTAAATGCCAAAAATAAATCTGGACGAACAGCGTTAATGAGTGCGGCCTATAATGGTAATCGGAGCATTGTTCAGGAACTTGTCGTTGAAGGCGTTGATGTGGATTTGGCCGATGAACAGGGCAAAACTGCATTGATGCTGGCAGTCGTGAGTAAGAGAATGGATATTGTTGAAGTGTTATTAAATGCCGGGGCCGACGTGACTCTTGCAGATAAAAAAGAAAAAACAGCCATTACCATGGCTGAAAAAACTAAAAATAAGAAACTTGTGAAATTACTCGAGTCCGTATCCGAATAGCTTAACTTTGGCGCACTATATTTTCAGTCATAAACTAATCGACAACCTGCAAAAATATGCCGCTTGTCAACTTGATAATAATTCCGAAAACTTGCTCGCTTAATATGCTCTTTTGTATATCGACTCCCACCCTTTACTACATAATGTTGACCATCAAAGTAGGGCGCTGAATAGCCTGCGTAAGGATACGGAGAAAAACCATCATAGGGATGAAATTCATTCCCGCACCATTCCCAGACAGATCCCGTTTGTTCTAATTGATAATTTTTAGCCGCCGCTTCCCATTCGTATTCATGGGGTAACCTTCCGCCAACCCATCTTGCATAAGCCTCAACTTCAAAATAGTTTAAGCCATAAATGGCTTGGTGCTCATCTAGCGAATACGGACCTTGATGGTCGATGCCATACCAATCTCCATTCTTATGTTTTTGCCAATGATATGGATGCGCGGTTTTGTCATTGCTAAACCATTCCCAGCCCTTATCGGACCAAACTTCTTTTGACGAATAAACCGCTGAGTTTATGAAGTTCAAGTAATCACCATTTGATACCGGTGAGCGTGCTATTTTAAAGCTATTCAATTCTACGCTGTGAATTGGATGTTCGTTATCATAAGGCAAATTATTTTCTTTATTACCAATGTTGTAGATGCTGGATTCAATCGTTATAAACTCATTCTGTTGTTGATGAGACTCTAAGGTTCTGGATGGAACAAATTCAGTGTGATTACTTTGAATCTGTATTGCCGTTAGAACCATCATCATGGTTTCAATATGTTGTGAGTAGTGCTGTATTAAAAAATGAATTAAATAATCATTTATTAATAGTTTATGTGAAGTGAGTTGAGTAACTGCTGTCTCGAGCAAGCAATAGTTTACTGCTTGCGTGTCTTTAGCCCATGCAATCATCGTATCTTTTTCTGGCAATGCTGAGCCGCGTGATTGTTTAATACTTAATTCAGGAATGTAAAGAGATCTTAAGGCATCATCGATAACTTTTTTTTCTAGTAATTGTTCTTTTATCCAGTAGCTTTCTGTAAAAACGCAATGCCCAAGGTGCCAACCAATGGGGCTTAAGTCGGGGTGAAACTGTTTATGATAATGTTCTTCCGTTACGGCACTGACGATATCAATAGCTTCGTTTTGTAATAAGCGAAACGTCGCAATCAACCTGCTCATAGACTGTAATCTTCAATTACTCCAGAACGATTAAAACGAATAATGCTATGTTCAGGGAAAGTTACCCATGCATCGTTTGGAGAGAGTGGTTCTGATGCTAGCCAAACATTATCTTCTTTAAAGAGATAATAAAGACTTGGGCAATTAGCATTCAATGCATGTCGACAGGCATACAATGAGTCTCCATCACTGATGACTATATTTAATAGAGCTGATACCGAGTCACTACATATCGACTTTAAATCCTTCATCGCCGAAATCAGGGCATTGGATATTGACGTTTGATTTTGTAAGTGTAGTTGCAATAAAGCGAACAAATATAATGAGTCTGAATCGCCGGTTATATCTGCGCTGATCGTATTCGGCAATACATCCAAAAAACGTGCTTTAGTTATGTTATTAAATGGCTTCAGGCTACCGTTATGGGTAAAAATTAGATTGTCTTTTATAAAGGGTTGAGTATTAGCCTCACTAATTCCCTGACCCGGTGTAGCGCCACGGACATTTGCTAACCATAGCTGACTACTGAGCGAGCGACCTAGGCTATTCAAATTTGTATCAGACCATATAGGCAAAACATTTTTATAGCGACAGGGAATGTTATTCTCTGCTAGCCATGCAACACCATAGCCATCGGCATTTAATGTGCCGTCTTGCATTTCTTTGGGAGCCCATGATTGCTGGATAAGGCTATGCTCATGTTCCTGCAAAAATGCGGATAGTGATATCTCAGTACCAAGATAGGCGGCTAAGCGGCACATTCAAATTCTCTCTTTAGATTCGTCACGGTTATGTTATTTTAATGCTTAAGCTTAACAGGCCAATACAGGTATTGAAATTGAAGAGATTGAATTATCAGATTGATGAGGATGGTGCATGGTTAGTTGGTGCACGTATTGTTCAATCTCCCAATTGTGACGAACGACCAAACCTAGCAGACATCGACCTATTGGTGATTCACGGTATAAGCTTGCCACCTAACGAGTATGGTGGTGGTTTCATTGACCAGCTATTTACCAATGCATTAATTCCTGAGGCGCACCCGTATTTTGCTGAGATACATGAATTACGTGTGTCGTCCCATGTACTGATCGATCGTAAAGGTGAGGTAACACAATACGTTCCTTTTACTAAACGTGCATGGCATGCCGGAGAATCATCTTTCAACGGCCGTAAGCAATGTAATGATTTTGCTATAGGTATAGAGCTTGAAGGTTGTGATGAAGAAGCTTATTGTGAAATTCAATACACTACTTTAGCAGAGGTAACGGATATGATATGCCAACGCTGGAACAAGATCACAAAAGATCGTATTGTGGGTCATAGTGATATTGCGCCGGGGCGTAAAACTGATCCTGGTCCGGCTTTTGACAAAAACTACTACTTATCCTTACTGACACTATGACATTAATCATTATTCTCATCGCTCTAAGCCTGGATTTTTTTCTGGGCGGATTGGAACGCTTTCGTAATTTTAATTGGTGTATTTCCTTATATTACGGCTTAGAGAAAAGATTAGCGCAATATAAGTTCTGGGACGGGACATTCGGTTTATTGATTGTCTTGTCAGTTGCGCTATCTGGTCTTCTTATCGTGTTGTATCTTACATGCTCATTGCCATGGTTCGTAGAGATAGTGATATCGCTTGTCGTATTGATTTATTGTCTTGCACCAGAAGATCTTGATAACCGGCTTGATGAATATATTACTGCAGTAGACGAGGATAATGTTGGTGCGGCCACTGAATTAGCGGGAGGTTTAATCGATGAAACGCTGCTTAGCGAAAATGATTCAGATGAAATCGCCATCATTAAATCTAGTTTGGTGGAATCACACAAACGTACCTTTGGTGTTATTTTTTGGTTTTTAATCCTTGGTGCCGTTGGTGCATTACTTTATCGATTGGTTAATCAAATAAATGATGAGTTTAGCGAGGTTCGAAGTGGTTTTGCTGATAGTAATTCTATTTTAATGAATATTCTCGAATGGCCATCATCAAGACTAATGGTGCTTGGGCTTGCCCTTGCTGGACATCTTGTGGATGCTCTACCGGGTTGGAGCAAGGCAGAACACTTATCCTTTGCAGTGAATGATCAGGTATTAACCAATGCGGGAATAGGGGCCTTACAATACCGATCAGATGTTGTAGTGCCTGAGAGAGAAAAATCTTATTGGATAGATGAGCTTAAAAGCTTACTCAATAGAACCTTGATTATATGGCTTGCCATATTAGGCATCATGACCTTATCAGGTACGCTGGGTTAATTCGCATTCCTTGATATAGTCTTCCACGCGTTCAAATCTGAAAGTTGTTTTATCATGTACTAACACACAGTCTTGTTCGAACCACACATCTAGAAAATAAGTGGGGTCAGGTACAACTTTCTTTGTATTTACTTTAGTTGCAATATGTAATCATATTGAATACACTCTAAATCATCTATGATTAAAAAGTTTCGCCACAAGGGATTGAAGCGTTTCTTCGATGATCCTCGATATACTGATAAACGCGGTATTAGTGCAGGAATCGCAGATCGTTTAATTGTGATATCGGATGCACTTAATACCATCGAGGATGCTGTGGAAATGGATATCGCAGGCCTGTATTTTCATGGGCTTAAAGGTCAGCGACGAGGTGAGTATAGTGTCCGCGTTTCAGGAAACTGGCGTATCACTTGGCGTATGAATGGCAACGATGTTGCCGATATTAATTTAGAGGATTATCACTAATGTCTCGGAAACCTTCACATCCTGGTGCGTTAATCCGCAATGTTATTTTGCCTGAAACGGGTGTCACGGTTAGTGAACTTGCAAGACGTTGTGGTGTTGCGCGAAATACGATGTCGAAAGTAGTAAACGAACGTGGTGATGTGACTGAAGATATCGCGATTCGTTTGAGTCGCGTATTAGGCAGCACGCCACGTTTTTGGATTGGTATGCAAACCAATCTAAATCTTTGGCAGTTAGAAAACACAAATAAGCGTGAGTACCAAAAGATGGAACGTGTAACTACGTATTAAGGAATAAGTGGGGCGATTCTGTGCATCCATGCAGTCGTGCGCGGGGATGACAAACGAGAAAAATATTGTCTTTGAAGTTTAAGTAAGTGCCATTCGGACTGCCCATACTTCTATCGGGTTAGCTTACATTCCTTGATATAGTCATCCACGCGTTCAAACCTGAAAGTAGTTTTATCATGCACTAACACACAGTCTTGTTCGAACCACTCACCCAGAACGAATCTTGTTGCTTGCGTATTGTTAAATTTTATTTCGTGCCTTGCTTGTCGGTGTGTGTGACCGTGGATCAATGTTTCAACGCCGAAGTTTTTCAAAGTATCCAATACTGCTGTTTCAGTGACATCAATTATTTCAGGTGCTTTTTTTTGTACTGCTTCTGCTGCATAACCGCGAACGTCACGTGAAATTTTTGTTCGCAAAGACAACGGCATAATGAAATAGATCCATTTAATAATCGGGTGAGTAATAAACCGGCGCCATTTTTGGTACTTCACATCATCGGTACACAAGGTGTCGCCATGCATTAACAAAACCCTTTTATCATCAAGCATGATTGCAGTTGGATCTTCGATCAAAGTACAGCCCGTTGCATTCGCAAATTCTTGATTGAGATGAAAGTCACGATTACCGCGCATGATGAACAATTGCGTAGCACTGTTGGCGGAGTAATCGCGTAAAATAGACATGACTTCCTGATTGGGAGGATGGTCATCATCACAACCAATCCAGAAGTCATCAAACAAATCACCCAGTATATAAAGCGCATCAGCCTTTACTGCAGGGCCAGTCATTAATCGTTTGAATAAGGCAATTTTTTCCGGTCGCCGATAACTTAGGTGCAGATCTGAAACAAAGAGTGTTGTCATTAGTTAATCAACGATATAAACCCGGGCTTATTCCTCTTCAAGTATGGCTGCCTTTTCAATTTCTACCGTTTCTTCTGGCACATCTTGATGCCCATTGCGTGTGGTCGTTGGTTTTTCTTCGATACTGATGACGACTTCAATGCCATCGACGACTTTACCAAAGACGCAATAACCCCAACCATCTTGAGTTTCCGACGAGAAATCAAGGAAGGCATTATCATTGGTGTTGATGAAAAACTGAGCTGAGGCAGAGTGGGGATCTGAGGTTCTTGCCATGGCGATGCTGCCATACTCATTAGCAAGGCCATTGTTGGCTTCATTCTGGATTGAATCTCGGGTGGATTTAGAATTCATGTCTTTATCCATGCCGCCGCCTTGTACCATGAAATCTTTAATCACACGGTGAAAGATAGTACCGTCAAAATGACCGCTCTCTACATAAGCCAGAAAATTTTCGACAGTTTTCGGGGCCTTTTCAGAATTGAGTTCTAGCGTTATTTCGCCAAGTGTTGTTGTTAACAGAACCTTCATGATTAATCTCCAGTATTAATATTTTGAGTGTTAAATTTAATTTTCTGATTATGCCCGGATTGATATGAATGACAAATTCCTTTTGTCGCATTAGGTCCTTTCCGATAAGATGCGCCGTTATTTACAGGATGTAATGTATGTCGCAAGAGGACAGGATGTCCGGAGCGACCATCAGAACTTTTAAATCAACATTATCAATTAAAAAACGTGCTAAAAATTCACAACAGTTTAAGCGGACAAAAAGAAGTCTTCACCCCAATCGAGCCGGGCAAGGCTAGCATGTATGTCTGTGGTATGACCGTTTATGACTTTTGTCATATTGGTCATGCACGTGTCATGGTGGTTTTCGATATGATTGCGCGATACCTCAGGCATAGTGGTCTCGATGTATCGTATGTTCGTAATATCACCGATATCGACGATAAAATCATTGCCCGCGCGAATGAAAACAATGAAACGATTTCTGAATTAACGGAGCGTTTTATTGTTGCAATGAATGAAGATTCCGATGCGCTCGGTGTCCTATCGCCAGACAATGAACCCAAAGCGACCCTGCACATGCCGCAGATTATCGAGATGATCTCGACATTGATCGATAAAAAGCATGCCTATGTTGGAAACAATGACGTTTATTTTGATGTTAGTTCGTTTGAAAACTATGGCCGCTTATCCGGTAAAAACACCGAAGAGTTACGTGCCGGCGAGCGCGTAGAAGTTCAGCAAGAAAAAGATGACCCACTGGATTTTGTCTTGTGGAAAGCCGCTAAACCCGGCGAACCCAGTTGGGCTTCGCCCTGGGGAGAAGGGCGTCCCGGTTGGCATATCGAATGTTCGGCCATGTCGACGCATTGCCTGGGTAACCACTTTGATATTCATGGCGGTGGTCAGGATTTACAGTTCCCGCACCATGAAAATGAAATCGCGCAATCTGTGTGTTCAACCGGTGAAGAATTTGCCAATGTCTGGATACACAATGGCTTTGTCAGGGTTGACGAAGAAAAGATGTCAAAATCATTGGGCAACTTCTTTACGGTCAGGGAAGTACTGCAAAAATTTCAGCCAGAAGTTATTCGTTTCTTTATCCTTTCTAGCCATTATCGTAGTCCGTTAAATTATTCGATTGATAATCTGGAAGAAGCCAAGTCTGCATTGAATGGTTTGTATACCGCATTAAGAGATGCACCCCTTGATGCGGCTGGCGAACCAATTAAAAAGACTATTGATGAATTCAATGACTGCATGGATGACGATTTCAATACACCAAAGGCGATTGCGTTGTTGCATGAACTGGCACGTGATTTAAATAGAAATTCGGACAAATCCTCAAAAAAGGCAGCAGAACTGACAGTAACATTAAGATACCTTGGGACTGTTTTAGGCTTACTACAGGATGACCCACAAACATTTCTGCAAGCGAAATCGGATTCCAGTACAGATGATCTTGATGAAGTAGCGATTCAAAATTTTATCGATGAGCGCGTTGCTGCTAAAAGCGCTAAAGACTATGGAAAAGCCGATCAAATTCGAGATCATCTACAATCCTTAGGTATTAGTCTGGAAGATACGCCGCAAGGCACGATTTGGCGTCGTAACTAGTTGATATTTTTAGCATAACTTATTTTAAGTTTGGGAATTGACGCGATACAGTGGACTGCGTATCATCCCACGTCCTGTTGAGGCAGGAGAGTTAAACAATCGGGGCATAGCGCAGCCTGGTAGCGCATCTGCTTTGGGAGCAGAGGGTCGGGGGTTCGAATCCCTCTGCCCCGACCATTTAACTTTAATAAATGATACTTGTGTGAAGTTTTGAATGCGCCTGTAGCTCAACCGGATAGAGCACCGGCCTTTAGGCACAAACATTTCGATGTTTGTTATTAGGAGCCTTTATGAGGAAACAAAACTCATAAAGTGGATCGCACTATATCGGGGAAACCTTAACAGCCAGTTTTTTAATTTTGGGCTGATGGCAATCCCGAGGAAACCGATGGTTTACCCATCTATTGGTATGGCATAATGGATTTCATGCACCATACTAAGCAGAAAGGTGACCTGGGTGTTTTGAAGGCTCAGCTCGATTTATTTGAGCAAGGATTCGTTATATTGAATCCTATGACTGAACATGCGCCGTTTGATTTAGTTGCGTATAAAGATAGAAAATTTTTAAGGATTCAA